>Ga0316622_100001073_pt1 | contig 17191 bp, 9 predicted proteins | sample OWC_Aug_OW2_C1_D_FD_207646 | JGI IMG/M metagenome (GOLD analysis project Ga0316622, IMG submission 207646) | Wetland soil microbial communities from Old Woman Creek delta, Ohio, United States - OWC_Aug_OW2_C1_D5_C | ecosystem: Environmental > Terrestrial > Soil > Wetlands | place: USA: Ohio... | reverse complement strand
GGCCGCATTGCGCAGGCCTGGATCGACACTCAGGTTGTTGGGTTCCATCGTGACACCGCTGTAACCCGTTACCGAGTTTGACCAGACATCATTGTAGCGAATGGTGGGCCGCGCCGTGCCATCACCGCGTATGCCGTAGGCCTCAAAAGCGATGATGTTGTTGGCAATCCTGGGCGCTGACGACCCGACCAGGTCGATCCCAATGCTGTTTGTGCTCTGGGTGCCGACGATGACGTTATTGGCAATGGAGGGTGAGGCGGTGCGGACCAGGATCTGTGCCGGGTCGTTGCTCACCAGCACATTATTGGTGATGCGTGGTGCGGCGTCCTGGACGTAGACTCCACTGCCCTGCGTGGAGCGGTTGTAGCGAATCACGTTGCGGTCCAGCGTCACGTTGGCCGAGTCGGAGATAAAGACGCCTCCGCCCGAACCGTTGGGGCCCAGGGCGTTGTTGTAAGCAATCTGGTTGTCCTGGATCAGTGGGCTGCTGTAAGTGAGGGCGTCAATACCTCCCCCCAGCACCGCGGTGTTGCTGTAGATCTGGTTGCCGCGGATGGTCGGACTGGCGCGGAATAGGTAGATGGCGCCACCTTCGCTCCTGGCGGTGTTGCTGGTGAAAGTGTTGTTGGTGATGATCGCCTTGTATGTGTTTTCCTTGAATACAGCAATCGCGCCACCGTTCTCGGCTTGATTGCCGATGAACGTGTTGCCGGTGATGATGGGGGCGGCATCCTCGACGTAGATGGCTCCTCCGCCCTCGCCTTCGGTTAGTACATTGTTGATAAAGACGTTGTTGATAATGGTAGGTGCAGCGCCGGCGGCAATGAAGATGCCTCCGCTGTGCCACTGGCCCACACTGTTGCGGATCACGTTGTTGCTGATAGTTTGCTTCTCATGGGGAAAGTCAATGTGAATAGCGCTGTTGGGCGAGTTGCAGATAATCGTAAAGCCATCCAACACGGCACCCGCTAGGTCATGGGGATAACCGATGATTGCCGGTTCCTGCCCGGTCCAGATGATGAATGACTTGTCAGCGCCTGCACCCTGTACTCTGACGCCGCCTCGCAGCCAGATGAACTCATGGTACTCCCCGGGCCCGACCATGATCGTGGTTCCCGATATGGCGTTTTCGAGAGCGGTCTCAATGCTGGTATACATGCAGCCACTGGGGCACACGGTGATGGTACCGGCCAGGGCCTGCCCAGTGCCCCCTGCGCCCGTCGCAGTGGTATGAATTGCGAAGAAGAGGCATATGCTAAGCAGGAAGGCGACAGTGACTGCGGCTAACCATCCCCGGCAACACCGTGCCGACTGCCGGCGTGTCGCGCTCGTGGGTCGAGTCTTGGCCTCTGGTGCAGAACTTGCTGCTGCGGACTTTACCCTCCAGGGCCAGATGATGATCGGCACTCTGTTATCCAACCCGCGAGTGGGGTGGCCGCAATCGGCTGGTCTCATTCTCCTAATCCTTTCCCTCTACCTGACTGACTGGTAACTGCCCGGACGCAACAAGCCCAGGCCACTGAACCCCGTGATATCCCGATGGAACGGATCCGCCAGGATGAAACGGAACCCGGACCCTTTGAAGCGGATCTGGTGCACCCTGCGTGCTCTACGGAGACAGCTATTCAGTGACATCATCATTTGAATTGACGCAGCAGGAGGCTTATCGTGACGATTAGCCAGGTCGGCGACGGAGATCAGCGTAGCGGTGGCGCGGCGACCTGGCTGAGTGAGGCAGATAAAGATGCCCGCCGCCTGCCAGGCGGCGGGCATCTTCGTCTCAGTGCTAGTCTCCGCAGGGTGCGGTGTTGCGCCAGTTGAGGACCGTGTCGTTGATCGTCATCGTGCCGTCGCTACCCCACATCACGGTGACGACGCGGTTGTTGATCTCTTCGCATTCCGTGCCCTTTTCGACATAGTCCCAGCCGCCACGCGTGTACTTGTATTCCAGGTGATCGCCCTCATAAAAGCCAAGCGTGACCGTGGCAAAGTAGTCCCCGACGCGGCTCATCAGGGTGCCGGCCGGATTCCAGCCGTTAAAGCTGCCACCCATGTAGATGTCACTGGTCGGGTCGCCGAGCGGCGGAGTGGTCACGGGCAGAGTCGCATTGAAAGTGACCTGCACCAGCCGTGCCGCGGCGGTGGCCGCCAGCTCTGCAGAGTATCCCGACTTGTTGAATGAGGTGTCGGTTGCCAGGACGACATAGCAGTACGTTGCGCCGCCAGCCACGTTCCAGTCGGTGTACTCGGTTGCCGGGGCCATCACGTTGGCGATCTTGACATACGGGCTCCCGCTCAGATCGCTGCGGTAGAGCTCATAGCGGTACAGATCGGCATCGGGCACCGCATCCCAGGCCATATGGACGAAACTGGGCGAGGCCTCCACCAGGCGCAGATTGGCCGGCATGCCCGGCGGCGTTGTGTCGGCGGAGGCCACCACGGTCAGGTTGCCAGCTTGCGCTGGATCGTAGCCGTTGCCTGTCCCGTCCCGGTCAGCGTACAGCCAGAGCATGCCCGCCGTCGTGCTATAGCGATAGGCATAGTCGTAGGCGCCGGTGGCCTCCGGCAAGAGCTGTCCCTTGAACTCGTCGTTGTTGCCCGCGTCCACGTTGAATACGGCGTCCACCCATACCCAGTCCGGGCTGCCGTCGGGGTTCGAGCCGTCGGGGCCGTAGCCCACCTGCGCCGCCAAACCCTCGGTCGGGCCGGGCAGGTCAGTGTGACCGTCGATCCAGACCTGGCCGTAGATGTTCTCGGTCGGATCGAGCGCGCTGATGGTGTGGACGATGCCGTCCGGCCATTGGAGGTTGGCCCAGCCGATGACCAGCGCAGGCAGCGCGGCGGCCTCGTTCGAGCGGCCGCTCTCGTTGCCGGCGACGTCGACCGCCGCTACCACGTAGTAGTACCAGCGGCCGTTGGCCACCATGTCGTCGGTGTAGGTTGTGCCGGCCACAGGAACGTCGTTCAGCCGGGCGTAGCCGCCCCCACTGACGGGGCTACGGTAGACGTAGTATCCCGCTGCGTCGGATGATGGATCCCAGGTGAGATCGACAAACCCGTCGCCAGCTGTGGCCGACAGGTTGGCCGGGGCGGGCGGTGGCGTGAGATCGGTGCCCGTGGGCGTCAGCAGGATGGCACCCCAGCGGGCGGGGATGCTTGGCCAGACCTTGCCGCCTGTCACCACGTAGGTTCCGCCGTTGAGCGCGTCAGTCAGCACGGTGCCCTCCGGGATGTAGCCCGCCAGGTCGATTACCAGCGTGTGCTCGACCGTGTCCTTGTTGGCTGCCACCACAGCCGCACCCGAAGCGTCCTTGCGGCCGTAGGCATAGGTGCCGTCGGCGTTGTGAGTCCACAGCCGGTCAAAGCTACCGGTGCGCAGGAAGCTGTTGGCGTTGCGCAGTCCGGTCAGGAGCTGATAGTGGGCCAGCATTGCCGTGTCCTCGCCGCCCCACGGGTAGGTGCGGCGGTCGTCGGGATCGGTGTCGCCGGTCAGGGCTACTTCATCGCCGTAGTAGATGGTTGGTGCGCCCGGCAGGGTCATCTGCAGGATAGCCAGCAACTTCTGCTTGGCCTTGCCCTCGGCCAGATTGGCCTCGCTGAACTCTTTGTCCTCGCGATTGCGCTCGCCGGGGGTCAGTGCCCACAGAATGCGCTGCGTGTCGTGGCTGTCGACCAGGTTCATCAGCGTCGCAAAGGCCGGCGCCGGATAGTCCTCCTGGATCGAGTGCAGGGCTCCGTCGAACTGGTCCGCATTGAGCCCGCGCACAAAGCCCTGGTTGGGATCGTTGGTATCGCCATTGACAAAGCCGAGCAGTGCCCGCCGGAAGCGGTAGTTCATGCTGGTGTCCAGCTCGTCGCCCAGCACCCACTCACTGGCGTCGTCCCAGAGCTCGCCGATGATGATGGCCTCGGCACTGGCATCCTTCACGCGCGGGCGGAACTCTTCCCACCAGTCATGGCTCTTGTCTCCCGCCACGTCCAGCCGCCAGCCGGCTGCGCCCTGCATCAGCCACCAGCGGGCCACACTCCGGTCATCGCCAAAGACAAAGTCGCGCACCTTCTGGATCTCGGTCAGCACAGGCAATGTATCAAAACCCCACCAGGAATTGTAGCTGTCCGGCCAGGTGTAGAAGGTATACCAATCGTAGTAGGGCGAGTCCCGGCTTTCGTAGGCGCCCAGTTTGGGATAGCGGGACTGCTTGTCAAAGTAGATGCTGTCAGAGGAGGTGTGGTTGAAAACTCCATCCAGGATGACATGGATACCCCGCTTCGCGGCCTGCGCCACCAGCTTCTGGAACGTCCCCTGTGTGCCAAAGTACGATTCGATTTGCAGATAGTCAGTGGTGTCGTAACCGTGGTTCGAGGGCGCCAGGAAGATCGGGTTCAGGTACAGGGCGGTGACCCCCAGGTCCTGGAGATAGCTCAGCTTGGAGATGATGCCCTGCAGGTCGCCACCGAAAAAGTCGCGGCCCAGCGGGTCCTCATCGCACGTCTCGCCAATGTACGCCCGGCAATAGCCCTCCGGCAGATTGCTCCAGTTCTGGTTCAGGACCGGGTTGCCGTATACTGCCGGATCGGATGGCTTGGGGTCGTTCCTCTTGTCGCCGTTGGCAAAACGGTCGGGGAAGATCTGGTACACCACAGCGTTCTTCATCCAGTCCGGAGTCTGGAAATCGGGCAGATAGACATCGACCTGGAAGCTATAGTCCGGCGAGTCGTCGTACACCGCTCCCCAGCCGCCGTCGAAGAGGTTGTCGTCCTCGTAATAGTCGGTGTCATTGCCATCGTGCACGATGAAACGATACCACAGGACGGTGGGCTCGCTCCGGGCGGGGAGGGTGGCCTGCCAGTAGTCATAATCATGAGGGTCTCCGGCGACGGAGGCGACGAGCTGCATCGGGTAGAGAGTCTGACCGTTGGCGGCCGTATCCCAGACCCGGACTGTTACCTCCTCGACATCGTCGTGATACGTGCGGAAGCGCAAGGTCATCGGCACGCCCGTGGCGACAGCGCCGCCGGGAACACGGTACAGGTCGTCGCGGCTGTTGTGCCCCAGCCCATCCCACCAGATGTCGTTGTCGTGGCCCGGCTGTGGTACCGGCGGGATGACCTCGACCTGCACGCGGCCGGCCAGGGCGTTCATGCGGAAGGTGACCTGCTGGGCGGCCACGGTGGTGTCAAAGGTTGCGGTGTTGGCATTGACGCTGCGGCCGTCGGTGCCGATGGCATCCCAGGTGCCGGTCCTGACCGCCTTGAACTGGTGGGTGCCAGGGCTGCCGATGGTGGCAACCAGTTCGTAGGCCCCACTGCCCGAACTGGCCATGAGTGTGGCGAGGTCGGCATTGTTCCAGCCCTGCCAATCGCCCACGGCGGTCCAGGTACCGGGCTCGGTGCTGACGCCGATGATGTTCGACGTCGGTAGCCAGCCGTCGGCGTAGGTGTTGGTGTCGAAGGTGACGGTGACGGTGTCGTTCGCCATGACGGTATCGAGCCAGCAATTGCCGGAACCGGGGTAATGCGCTGACCAGTCGTCGTTGGCCACCTTGAACTCGTAGCGCCCGGCCGCGGTGATGGTCACCAGTGCGCCAAACAGACCGTCGTTCGCGTTCCCGTCGCCGTGGGCACCGTCGTCGTATATCGGGTCGGCCGTTCCCCAGCCGTTAAAGCTCCCGCGCACGTACCACAGGATCGGCGGTGGAGGCGGGAAGATGGCAAAGGCAGAGAGGGTCGTCGTATCGCCACCCCAGTCGGGCGCCGTGTAGGCCACGTTGGGGTCGCCTGGCACCGTGTCCTGGGCATGACCGTTTCCGCCGGTGGTAAAGACCTCGAGCGCGACCCGGGCAGGGCTGCCCAGCGCAGCCTTGGGCACGCGGTACTCGATCCAGTCGTTGGCGGGCCCGTAGGCCTGCGCGCCGCCCTGGGCGATCAGGCTGTCGTAGGTCCAGCCCGACCCGGTCCAGTGGTTGAGCTGCACGTCCTGTAGCCAGTCGCCGCCGTCATGCCACACGTAGAGCGTGTGCTCCGGCAGGTGGGCCGAGACGGCGTTCACAGCGCGGCTCCAGGGGTCGCCTGTCGCCCCGGAGCCGGCGACCAGGTCGGTGTCCAGATAGATGCCGTAGGTCATGCCCCAGTTGGAGGCGGCGCCGTCAAAGCCGATGTAGTAGTTGTTGGTGTCCTCTACCACGTACAGCCCTTGTAGGTCCAGGTTGGGCTCGGTAATATCCCCTGCCGGGTCCACGGCCAGGGGCGTGCCCCATTCGGCTTCCTTGACGCCGTCGATGACGATGGTCACGGCCTGGGTCTGTTGAGGAAACGCGAGGGGTATGATGCTCACGAGCATGGTCAAGATGAGAAACAAAGAGAGGGAATGGCGAACTACTGGCTTGGTTCTCATGCAATACCTCCATTGGTGAGCTGAGAATGCTGCGGCGCCTCGCCGCAGATCACATTCTAGCACGGAAGGCGCTGGGGTCAAGAAGCTGTGCGCATCTACCCGGCGCTCTCAAATGCCACGCGCACGATGGCCTGGGCCTCAGCCTGAATCGCCTGCAGATGCTCTGCGCCCTTGAAGCTCTCCGCATAGATCTTGTACAGGTCCTCCGTGCCTGAAGGCCGGGCCGCAAACCACCCGTTTTCCGTGACCACCTTCAGTCCGCCGATAGGCGCGTTGTTGCCGGGTGCGCGGGTGAGCTTGGCTGTGATCCTTTCTCCAGCCAACTCGCCGGCCTGGACCCTCTCGGGTGACAGGACGCCCAACGCCGCCCTCTGTTCGGCCGTGGCGGGCACGTCCATTCGCGCATAGATGGAGTGGCCCACCTGCTGTTCCAACGCCTGGTAGTGTTCTCCCGGATCGCGCCCGGTGGTGGCGGTGATCTCGGCAGCGAGTAAGTCCATAATCAGGCCGTCTTTGTCCGTGGTCCACACGGTGCCATCCTTGCGCAGGAACGCTGCGCCCGCGCTCTCCTCGCCGCCAAAGCCGAATGAGCCATCCAGCAGTCCGTCCACGAACCACTTAAAGCCCACCGGCACCTCGCACAGCTTGCGTCCGATTTGGGCCGCAACGCGGTCGATCACCGAGCTGGAGACGACCGTCTTCCCTACGGCCGCATCCTTGCGCCAGCCAGGGCGGTTCTGGAAGAGGTGCGCGATGGCGACTGCCAGATAGTGATTCGGGTTCATGAGGCCGGTGCTGCGCGTGACGATGCCATGCCGGTCACTATCGGCATCGTTGCCAAAGGCGATGTCGAAGCGGTCTTTGAGCTGGATGAGACTGGCCATGGCGTAGGGCGAGGAGCAATCCATACGGATCTGGCCGTCGTGATCCACGCTCATGAAAGAGAAGGTCGGGTCAACGCTGGGGTTCACCACCTCGATGTCGAGCCCGTACCTCTCGGCGATGGGCTGCCAGAAAGCGACGCTCGCGCCACCCAGGGGGTCTGCACCGATTTTCAGACCCGCCGAGGCGATTGCCACCATGTCGATGATGTTGGCCAAATCGGCCACATAGGGTGAGACATAGTCGTATTCATGGGTCGTGGCCGCGTGGAGGGCCCTTTCGTACGGCAGGCGTTTGACCACCTTCAGGCCGTCCCTCAGGATATCGTTGGCCCGGTCCTGGATTGTTTTGGTGGTGCCTGTGTCCGCGGGTCCCGCCGATGGCGGGTTGTACTTGAAGCCCCCGTACTCCGGCGGGTTGTGCGAGGGTGTGATCACTACACCGTCAGCCAGGCCGTAAGTCCTGCCCCGGTTATGGGTCAGGATGGCGTGGGATAAGGCCGGCGTGGGAGTGTAGCCGGTCCCTGCCTGTACCATGATGTCCAGACCGTTGGCGGCAAACACCTCGACCGCTGTGGCGAAGGCAGGCTCAGAAAGCGCGTGGGTGTCCATCCCCACGAACAGGGGACCGTGGATGCTCTGCGCCCCCCTGTACTCACAGATTGCCTGGCAGATGGCGAGGACATGGTCCTCGTTGAAAGAGCCGTTCAGAGACGAGCCGCGGTGCCCCGAGGTGCCAAACGCGACGCGCTGTTCGCGTATGGCCACGTCGGGCCTGTGGGTGTAGTAGGCAGAGACAAGCCGCGGCGTATTGATCAGGATCTCTCGGGGTGCGGGCTTGCCGGCCAATGGATGTGTTGTCATCTTAACCTCACTCGAGTTGCTGGATATATGCGGTCACGTCGTTGTTCGGGTCGTCCTAGCTTCGCCGGCGGCCTCTCCGCCGCGGGGACTGGCGTTGGGTCTGTGAGCCGGGCGCCGGTTGAGCGCTGGGCGGCTGGGGGAGTCGGCCATACAGCGCCTGGTGATAATGGTCATCCAAAAGCATGGTCAACAGCGCCCTGCCCTCTTCACTCTTGCTCAGGTCGTGAACCAGGGGCTCAAAGCGCTGCATCCGCTCGATCTCAAGCCGGTCGCGCTCGCGCAGGCGCGCCTCCAGCAGCGCAGTCAGTCTCTCGGCGACGATGACCTCAACGTCCTTGTCACTGGGCAGCGGCCACTCCTGCATGTCGATGCCGTATCGCTTGGCGACGCGGTCCAGTGCCATTTTCTCCAGCACGTCCACCAACGAAATGGCAACCCCACCCCCTCCGGCGCGTCCGGTCCGACCGGCGCGATGGATGTACTGCTCTGGCTCATCCGGCGGATCGTAGAGAAAGACGTGTGACAGGTCCGGGAGGTCGATCCCCCTTGATGCGACGTCGGTGGCGACCAGGAAGCGCAACATACCCTTGCGCATCCGGGCCATGATCTTTTCCCGTGCCTCCTGCGACAGGTCCGAGCTGAGCTCGTCGGCGTCGTAGCCGAACCGCTGCAAGACGGCCGTCACATAGCTCACCGCGGCGCGGGTATTGCAGAAAATGAGGGCCGAGGGAGGCATTTCTACCTCGATGATGCGCACCAAGCTGCGGTCCTTGTCCATGCCCGGTACGACGTAGTAGACATGCTGGACGTCGGTTACGTGAACGTGGTCGCGGCTCAGGCTCAGAAAGTCGGGACGCTGCATGAATTCGCCGGCCAATCGTCTGACGTGGGCGGGAAATGTAGCCGAAAACATAGTAACCTGCACTCTCCTGGAGGGGAGGTGGCGCTGGATGGCCCGCATGTCTTGATAAAAGCCCATGGACAGCATGCGGTCCGCCTCGTCAAAGACCAGGATCCGCAGATCCTGAAGCGACAGGTTGCGTTTGAGAAGGTGGTCCAGGATGCGCCCCGGAGTGCCCACCACCAGGTGAGCTCCGTCGCGAAGGGCCTGGATCTGCGGGCCATAGGCCACGCCGCCGTAGACGGCGGCCGTACGCATTCCCGTCGCATCCCCCAGAATCTCCGCCTCCCCGGCCACCTGCTGGGCGAGCTCGCGCGTGGGCACCAGGACCAGGGCCTGACAGGCCGCCTTTGTGGGGTCGATGCGCTGCAGCATGGGCAGTAGATAGGCGCCGGTTTTGCCGCTGCCCGTCCGCGACTGCACGAGCAGGTCGCGATCGGCCAGCAGATAGGGGATGGCCTTGCTCTGCACCGGCATCAGCTCAGGCCAGCCAGCCCGCGCCACTGCCTGGCGCAGAGGTTGGGGCAGCTCCGCAACGGTCACTTCGGGTAGGGTGCTCTCCGGCTCGACCAGGCCCGCGTCGGGGTTCTGGTCTCCCTGCATATCAAGCTTGTTGGGCTCTTTCACTGGTTCCTCTCATTTCCTTTCCTGACCTCGTCGCCCGGGCAACGAGAGCGGGGGATCTTGCGCTGGAGCTGGCATGCCATGGATCGCGTTGCGGGTGAGGTTCAGGATATGTCTCTGTGCTGGTGGGCCCGCAGGTGCGGCGACACTGCGCATGGGATCTGATCACCCGGATTTTACTCCCGAAGTGAGTGTAACGCAAGCCTCAGCCGGTAGAGGGACACGCGTCCCCCCACACTCCCGCCGCCGGTGTGGTAGAAGGGGATGTCATACAGCCCAACCAGCTGCACTTCATAGCGCTCCTGCACGGCAGCGATGGGCGCCGCCATCTCCAGTCCATCTTCCAGCAAGTAGAGCGGCGTGCCCTGTGCCAGGGCGTCATCGACAAAGGTGTAGAACTCGTCCTTCCGCCAGACCGCTGGCCGGAAGGCGGTGCGTTTGCTGTGCAGTTCCAGTGGGCCGCTGTTGAGCGAGGCGCCGATCCATGCTCCCTCTGCCGTACTCTCTTCAATCTCGGCGAAACCAGCGCGCTGAAAACGGTTGAGGTGCCCGAAAGCGTCGAAATCCGAGGCACCGGGCAGCGCCAGCGTGGTCCCCGTGCGCAGCCAGAGCAGAGCAATCAGGCACGCCGCACAGACGAAGGCATGGGGGTACTGCAGAGCAAGCCTATGCCACAGCTCCATCACACCATATCCGGCCCACAGGCAGAGCACGGGAAAGAGCGAGAGCAGGTCGCGCAGGCGCAGGGCTTCGTATGGCAGGTGAATCAGCAGCACGGCGATAGCCCAACTGGCAAGCAACCCGAAGTGCACCCGCGCCTTATGCCACTGGCACACCATTCCCCAGAGCACAAATGGGCTGAGGAAGAGGAATTCCCTGGCACTCAGCAGGTCACGCAGAGTCTGCACAGCCATACGGCCCATGAAGGCCAGGGAGAAATGGCGCAGTTCCAGTGATTCGGGGCGCAGTGGGCTGCCCATGATCCACTGGTGATAGAGCAGGTCGGGGATGCCAAACAGTAGCGCACCTACTGCGAACCAGACCAACAGGCTGGCCTTCTGACGCCTTTGCTCGGGGCCCACCCAGGCCAACCAGAGCACGCTCACGGCCAGCACAAGCTGCGTATGCCGCACGAGATAGGCCGCACCGAACGACAGCCCGGACAGAAGGGCGCCGGCATAGCGAGCATGGTTTGTGTCCAGAGAAAACCGGCTCAGAGGCCCAGTATTCCTCGCCTCTCGGGTTTCTTCCTTCGGACCGTGCATCGCCCGTAGCCAGAGCAGAACCGTTAACATGGTGAACAGCTGCGCGGCCGCGTCCGCCATCGGCACCACCAGGCGCTCGATCTGGGCATAGGAGGTAGCCAGGAGGAAGACGGCCACTGCGCTGATCAGCCACCGCTCGCCACGCGGATGCCCGTAACAGAGCTCCCAGCTCAATGCCGCCAGGCCTGCCAGTGATAGCAGTCCCAGCACGGGTGTGGTCAGATACATGCCCAGCTCTCCCGCCAGACGGTAGCCGATGGCCAGCAGTGCGGCCTGGCCCACCGGCCACACCGTCGCTGCGCGGCCCTGGCTGTCAAAGGGCAGGTGATAGCCCAGGTGTACGCCTGCCTCGGAGAATACGCCCAGGCGCTGCATTTCCGCCACCAGTGGAAACTGGTGTACCGGCAGGCCACGCTCGGCCCAGTCTACCGCCATCTGCGCATAGCAGTACGGGTCGGTGCCGGTGACGCCGTGCGTATGATGGTGAACATAGGTGTAAGAGGCCCAGGCAAAGGTCAGACACAGCCAGGCTGCGGCGATGCCCGGTAGCAGCGCCTCCGTGCGGCGCTGGTAACGGAGGATGGCGTACACCTGCAAGAAAACCGACCACGGCAGGGCAATGGTCACGGCCACGTTAACATTCAGCCACTGGCTCCACGGCAAGGGTAGGAAGAAGTGCGGATACGCGAACAGTAGCTTGGCCCCAAGCAGCAGTAGCAGACGAACCAGGAGCACAGCGTAAACCAGCAAAAGCGGGGCCAGGCCTTCCGGATGCACGCACCAGCGCCGCCTTTGCAGGCTGAACAGCCATTGTGGACTGAGCACGCCAATGAGCACAAGGACCGCAACCCACACCGGCCAGTGGTTGTGTTGAGCGAGCATGGCCCAACCGGCCAGGTGCAAGCCGGCCAGCAGGCACCAGGTGCGCCACGGCAGCAGGGTCTGCGCGACATCCATCTGGCCGCTGAAGGCCCGGCGGTGCCGCTCCCAGAGGTTCACCCGTTCGCGCTGGCGCACCCAGACGACGACTGGATAGAGTTGCGCTGCGAGGCTCGTGCCAAAGACCAGTATGCGCATGGAGAGGTAGGGTACACCCGCAAAGGCACATGCCAGCAGTGTGCAACTGATTGCCGCCAGCAATATCTGCGGCGCGAGGCCTTGCCAGAATCGCTGGCCGGCGCGCCTGTGCTGCCAGACGGCCAGGAGCAAGCTGCCCGCTGTGCCAACGGCCAACAGCAGGTAGAAGAAACGAAAGGGGCCCGGCTGGCCGGGGATGGGCTCCAGCAGGTACTCGACACTCAGCAGTCTACTCCACATCGTTTTCCCTTGCGCCCAGCGGGAACGAGAGTTGAGCCACGCCGTGCGTTAAGGTGATCGTCGGACAGAAGCCGTTGCGGGTCAGAAAGGCAAGCTGCAGGGCCACGTTCTCGGGTAGCACGTTGGCGACAAAGGTGTCCAGCCCGGCCCCATGGGCGATGGTGGCCAAGTGTTGGAGGAGGATGGAGCCGATGCCCCGGTGCTGATGGGCATCTGCCACGGCATAGGCCACTTCGGCGCGGCCATGCCCCTGCACTGCGTAACGTCCCACACCGATGATCTCCTCTTCTCTGTCGGAAGAGCCGGACGATCCTGTTCGGGGGACGGTTGGGACGGTAGCAGCCAGTGCCACGTGCCGCACCATGTCAATGCCGGTCAGGTAGTCCAGATCTTCCGGGGAGAGTTGCCGCTTCCGGCTGAAGAAACGATAGTAGATCGACTGGTCGCTCAGACTGCGGAACAGTCCCTGCAGGCGCTGCTTATCGTCCGGGCGGATAGCGCGGATGTGGATTACGCCGCCGTCGGCCAATCGAACATCCCTGTGGTATAAGCGAGCGTCTATCGGCTCAGCCAATGCGCCACCTCCCTGGTTGTGTTCCCAAGGCGCGTCTCTGCTCGGAACTAGCTTACTGCTGCAATTATACCATGGTCTGCGTACACTCAAACCCGGTATAATGGGCCAGCATTGCAGTTGAGGAGATGTCCATGCTGGCTCAAGTCACCAGTTTTGCTCTGATCGGGCTAAGTATCGGCAAGAGTGAACAAAGCTGGAGGTTCATCCGTGCCCTCCACCTGGACCGAGCCGCGCCCGCAAGAACCGCGATGCTGAGTTGCTCAAACTGCAGTTTGCCTTCGGGAAGCCGGTTGTCATCACGGAGCTCGGCTGCGGCATGTATCCTCGATTCTCTGTCCGAAGCTCAGCTTGCTTGTTTGACCTAAACTGTCTTTGATGATACACTCACCATGCACGCACTATCTCGTATGATGATAACCGCCATGCCCTTTCGGGGCATGGCGGTTGCGTTGCGGTTCGAGTAATCCCGCTAACCACGAGGCGTCATCTCTATTCTGTATGAAGGAGCGAGCCTATGAGCATTATCGAAGTAAACCACCTAACCAAGTATTACGGAAAAGCGCGGGGCATTGTGGATGTCTCTTTCAGTGAAGAAGAAGGTGAAATCCTTGGTTTCATTGGGCCGAACGGCGCCGGGAAATCTACCACCATCCGTCTGCTTCTGTCTCTAATTTATCCAACCAGCGGCAGTGCCAGAGTCTTTGGCAAGGATGTGACTGCCCACGGCCCCGAAATTCGCCGCGACATCGGCTACCTGCCTTCGGAGGTCTATTACTACGATGGCATGAAAGTCATTGACCTGCTCAAGTATTCCGCCAGTTTCTATGCTGGCGACTGTACCCAACGCATGCACGACCTGTCCGAGACGATGGAACTGGAGCTGAACCGCCGTATTAGTGACCTCTCCTACGGCAACAAGAAAAAGGTCGGCATCGTCCAGGGCTTGTTGCACAGCCCCAAACTCCTCTTCCTGGATGAGCCGACCGCCGGTCTCGACCCGCTCATGCAGCACAAGTTCTTCGACCTGATCCGCAGAGAGAATGCCCGCGGGGTGACCGTCTTCTTCTCCTCGCACATTCTAGGCGAAGTGCAGCGCCTGTGCACCCGCGTGGGCATCATCCGCGAGGGTAGCATAGTGGAGATCTCCAACATCCGCACGTTGCAGCAGAACAACTACAAGAAGGTAAGTGTGACGGCTGACGGGCTCAACCCGGCCTTTTTCGATCTGCCGGGGGTCACCAAGGTGCAGACGGAAGACGGCACCTTGCGTTTCTTTTTCAAAGGCGACATCAATGCCGTGCTGCAAAAGATCAGCAGCATGCAGGTTGCGGATGTGACCATCGAGGAGCCGACTCTGGAAGAAATCTTCATGCACTACTACGAATAGGCGGAGATCATGAGCGCAAACATCTATAGACACGAATTTCGCGCCCGAGTGAAATCGGTGGTTATCTGGTCGCTGGCTGTGGCGGCAGTGGTCTTTGTCTTTTGCTCCTTCTTTGCGGTATTTGCCGACCAGGCCGCGCTGATGAACGAAATGCTGGCCAAATTCCCGCCGGAATTACGGGCTGCCTTCGGTATGGACGGCATGGATCTGTCCAGCGTGCTGGGCTTTTACAGCTTTATCTTCCTCTTCGTTCAGCTCTGCCTGGCGATCCAGGCCGCCAACTACGGTTTTGGGCTGGTCTCGATTGAAGAGACTGAATTGACCGCTGACTTCTTGCTGAGCAAGCCGGTCAGCCGCATGCAGGTTCTGACCAGCAAACTGCTGGCCGCGTTGACCAGCCTGACCATCACCAACTTGGTCGTGTGGGTGAGCAGTTTCGCCGCCATCACGCTTTTCCGTGACGGGCGCGAGTACGAGCCGCTCACTCTGCTTCTGCTGCTGCTGAGCATCGTGATCTTCCAGCTCTTCTTCCTGAGCGTCGGGCTGATCATTTCGCTGCTGGTCAAGCGCGTGCGTAGCGTGACGCCGTATGCCCTCGGTCTGGGCTTCGGTTCGTATGTGCTGAGCGCATTCAGCGGCGTGTTCGGTGAGGTCAAACTGGAACTGATCACGCCCTTCAAGCATTTGGACGCGGCCTCCATCGTCCAGCGCGGCGGCTATAACACACCGTTGGTGCTGCTCAATGTAGGAATCACTGGTCGTAAGCTATCGGTTGTACCTCCGCCGCGACATTCCGGCGGTATCGTAAGAAGGTGCATGATGAACATCTTTGTTCGTGAGCTCAAAGCCAACCTCAAATCACTGCTGATCTGGAGCATTATCATCGCGCTGCTGATCATGATCGCGGTGGCCAAATTCTCTGCTTTTGCCGGCGACCCCCAGATGCTAAAGATGCTGGATTCCATGCCTCCGGCACTGCTGGACGCCTTGAGCATGCGTGCCTTTAACTTGACCACGTTGAGCGGTTTCTACGGAATCATGCTCGTCTACTTCGGATTGATGGGCGCAATCGCCGCAGCCATGTGGGGCAGCGAGATCATCTCCAAAGAAGAGCGCGACAAGACGGTAGAGTTCTCGCTCGTGCTGCCTGTATCCCGCACTAGAGTCATCACGGCCAAGGCGCTGGCTGCCCTGGTCAACTGTCTCGCTTTTGTGCTGATCACCTGGGGGGTGTCGATCGTGGCGGTGCGGTCGTATAGTCCTGACCGGGCTTTCTACAACTTCCTGGCGCTCGAAATGCAGGCCATGCTGGCGATTGAACTGATTTTCCTCGCCATCGGGCTGCTGCTGGGCTGTGCCATGAAGCAGTACAGGCTCTCCGGCTCGACCGCGGTTGGCATCATCCTGGTAACCTACTTTATGTCCATCATCTCGGGGATGCAGGCCAGGCTCGATTTTCTCAAGTACTTTACGCCGTTCAAGTATTTCGACGCGGGTGAACTCTTCAGCAAGGGCAAGATGGACAGCCTGTACCTGCTTCTCTCCGCTGGGATTATCATTGTCAGCGTGGCAACGGCATACTGGGCTTACAACAAGCGCGACTTGTACATCTAGTGACCAGCGGATCTCAGGATTATGATCTGCTGGATCAGCCGCGCTATGGCAACGATTTCCGCGATGTAAAGGGCCAGGAGCACGTCAAGCGTGCGTTAGAGGTGGCCGCTGCCGGCGGCCACTGCGTGCTCATGTAGTGTACGAACAACCATAGCATCTGGCCTACCTCTTGTCGCCGCCGCCACGGCCAAGCTGTAGTACGTCGCACTTGCCAACCCTTCTCCGGCGTTGGGCAGCGTCTTCTCTCCCTGTCAAGAATGAGACCGCGGGTTCGACGCCCGTTGCTCTTGCCTCGGCCATACGAGATTCGTCACACAAAAACCGCGGAGCTGGCCGCGGTTTCTGTGCTTTCCGCGTAGCGACAGGGGTCGAATTTCCTTGGTGACATCCTCTAACATAATGGAAGTCCAGAGCCTGGGTTGGATGGCAGATGGGTGCCGGGATGTTGCGGAGTTGTCGTGTTACGCCAAGGGAATAACAGGGGCACCCTGACCAAGGGCTCCCCCTGTTTGTTGTACAGCGGCGCCTAGTGCCCGCCGGAGATTCCTCACTGGGCAGCCAGTCGCACCGGGGAGCGTCGGGTGGCGCTATCTGAGCATTCAAATGTATCTCAACAGCTTCAGCTCTGGATGGCCCTTCTTGTAGGCGCGGTACCATTTGCACAGAGGATACATCCACAGCATGACCAGTATCCAGACGAGGTAGACCACTGGAAGTGCAAAACCGAAATCGGCCAGGGCTTCGCTCATAAACGCCTTGGCGCTGAGGATGTACTCGCTCCAGTGGTGGCCCGAAATCGCGAGCGCTACAAGAGCCAGGACATGGATCACGTAGATGTGGACGATGTAGAAGAACTGAGGCACGTGGCCATAAGTCAGGACAATGTCGGCGATGTGGCTCTTGGCCCTTTCGGTCAGTGCTAAGAAGACCAGCGCAGGGCCGATGGTCATCAGCAGGAAATGCAGTGAGGCCGGGTACTTGGTGGTATTCAGGAACGACAAGATCGAATTCACCAGGGTTGGCTGCGGGCTCCATGGGTTCGGGTCGCCATACAGATTCAACCCGCGCAGGATCAGAAACAGGACGATGGCAGCCGTCCCTGTCCACAACAACCATTTCCTTCTTGCGCTTGCGCCAAACTCTGGCGTGTAGAGCGCGCCAAGCACATATCCGAGAGCCATCAGGCCCACCAGGGGGATCAGCGGGTAGTGAAAGTAGACGGCGCGGTCAGGCCCGAACGCGACAAACTTAAGCTGATGCAGCAGGTACCAGATCAGGGCCGAAGTGCTGGTACCATCCATCTGGATAGGATCCAGCAGGTTGTGACCGGCGACCAGGACGATGCCGAGGGCCAAGATGGCCCATTTTGG
>Ga0316622_100001072_pt1 | contig 17194 bp, 17 predicted proteins | sample OWC_Aug_OW2_C1_D_FD_207646 | JGI IMG/M metagenome (GOLD analysis project Ga0316622, IMG submission 207646) | Wetland soil microbial communities from Old Woman Creek delta, Ohio, United States - OWC_Aug_OW2_C1_D5_C | ecosystem: Environmental > Terrestrial > Soil > Wetlands | place: USA: Ohio... | reverse complement strand
GCACGGTCTAGAGGCAGGACAACTCGGCTGACTCGGAAGCTACGTCCCCTTGAGTCAACCACTCTGTCCTTCGCACCGACCGACTTGGAGGTCGCGCGCCTGCTGGCCTCGATTCGACGCCGGATCGTGCGCCTGGTGGTGCGCCACGGGATCGACTTGGAGCAGCCGAGCAACGAGCCGGATGCCGCCGACGAGCGGCTGTTCGATTGTCCAGCGTACGCCCGAATCGTGATCGTGCTCGTGTTCGTGGTCGTACCGACGAGCGCGAGCACGATCCCGGAGGAGCAAGAGAAGGTAGCCAATGGCCACGAGATCGGTCGAGGAGTTGGAAGTGTTCAAGCTCGCACATGCACTGGTGTTGAAGGTTTATGAAGTGACGCGAACGTTCCCTCGCGAAGAAACCTTCGGGCTGGTGACGCAACTGCGCCGCGCGGCCGCCTCGGTGGTCGCGAACTTGGTCGAGGGGGCAGGTCGACTGAACCGAGCTGAATACCGACAGTTTGCGGGTATTGCACGGGGCTCGGCGGCTGAGACGAGCTATCATCTCTTGTTGGCGCGGGCCCTGGGTTACATTGCGCGAGAAGAGTCGGACAGACTCCGTGAGGAGTACGGTCGCGTCGGGCAAATGCTCACGCGCCTTGCTCAAGCGCTGCGCTGATCTCGTGAGCCGTGCCCGTCTTCGTCGGTATACGTGTCTGTAATCAACGAGCACGATCACGAACACGATTCACGATGCTGGCAAATCCCGCGGGACGTAGTGGCGAGTTTGTCGACTTGGCGCGACTCGGGAAACTCGCCACTACGTCCCCTGCGCCTCCTCTGCGTCCCCTGCGCCTCCTATCTCAGGTCATGCAGACGGGGTTGCCACCGATCGGTGGCCGGTCGCTGAATGTTGGCATGCTCGCGGAGACGAGCAAAGACCTTCTCCAGCTGTTGCAGCGATATGGCCTTGCCGCTGCGCGCCGCAAAGAAGGCAGAGCGAGATCCGCAAGACTTCGGGAGCACCGCACGCTGCGTGCGGTATTTCTCAAGCGCGCGGCACAGCTCCGTGCCAATGGGGACCAAGCGTGACTTGAAAAACTTGGTATTCCAGATCGACAGGAGTCTCCTTAAAGCTATGGCCAGCCTCCATCAGATGCCGCGCACACGCGTGTCGCAGCCCGTGTGGGCCGCACCCTCTTGCCGGCAACCCGACGTTGGAAAGGTAGCGCCTTACCAGGTTGCGCAGTGCGCCTCCAGACAACGGTCGGTAGGAAGCACGCAAAGTCAGGAACACGGTGCGGCTCTGGCTTGGGGGGCGACCATGGCGCAGGTAGCGTGCGATCGCGTTGCCGACGCTCGACTCGAGGGGGAACGTCTCGCGGCGTAAGCTTTTCGATCGGACCACGTGCAACCGGTCGCCTTGCCAGTCGACATTGGCCAACTGTAATCGGCGGACTTCGCCGGAGCGGAGTCCATAGATGGACAGCAGCAGGATGGCCCGGTTGCGCAGACTTACCCGATCATCCCCCGAGGCCGCCGCGATCATGCGGCTGACCTGGTCTCAGGTCGGCCCCAGTGGGAGACTTGCGTCCCGGTAGACGCGGGGCAGAAGCATCGCCTCGGCCAAGCCGGGCTTCGTCCAGCCCATTGTTTCGCAGTATCGCAACCACGCGCGCAGGCCCGTGGCCACAGTGCGCAGCGACGTACGGCTTAGCCGCTGGGCGAGGTGCTGAAAGTAGGCGTCCACCGCGGGCATTTGTGCCACTGTGCACGCGGCCATGGGGCCGGATAGCGGATCAAACGCTCATGTTACGTCAACTTGGTGCTTTATGCCGGCTATCCGCCACGAGTGCCCGCAACGCAGCCAACAGCGGTGCGAGCGCATCAGGCTCAGCCACGGAGGAGCAGCAACTGGCCGGGCTGATGGCCTCGGCGCGTGCACTTGGATGGGAACAGGCACTTGCCGCGGAAGAAGATGCCGTGCGCGCTCGCTGGAATCGGTTGTATACCACCTCACGCCGGCCTGGTCGCGCGACGAGAATGCCGCTACTTGTCACCCCACCAGTCGGTGCGCCAGCGCGAGCAGCACGCCGATGAGGCCGCCCACGACCGCGCCGTTGAGGCGGATGAACTGCAGGTCGGCGCCGACGCGATCTTCGATCTGGGCGACGAGGGTGTCGGTCTCGAGCGCCTCGAGATTCTCCCGCACGGTGAGCCCGATCTGATCATGATGACGCCGGAGGAGATCGTCGGCGGTGGTGCGCACCCAGTGATCGAACGCGGCGCGTCGTTCCGACTGCTCGAGCAGGTCGACAATGCCGGCGCGTAGCTGGCGATCGATGAGGTCGGACAGATGACTGCGCGGCGCGCCAAGTTCCTCGTCGAGTTGTCGGCGGAGCTGCGTGAGCAGGTTGAGCACGAGCGGGCGTGCTTCGAGACTGTCGACGACGGCGGCGCGCACCCGTTCCACCTGTTCGAGGGTGGTCGGGTCACCGCTGGCGAGCCGGTCGGCGAAGCGGTGGACGGCACCAAGGAGCGCCCGTCGCCATGGGTGATCCGGGTCCGCCGCGGCCGCGCGCAGCTCGCCCGAGAGGTAATCACACGCCGCTTCGACGAGCTTGCGCTGCACGACGCGGCGGCGCAGGAACAGCGGCACCAGGAGCTTTCCGTCCTTCCGTAGCTGGCGCGCCGAGCGGTCGATCGCCGCACGCACGCTCGCCGCCGTCTCCGGCCTCCCGGTCAGGTTGGCCAGCGAGCATGCGGCGGCCGAGAAGGTCGCCGCCGTATGATCGCTGGTCACCAGGGTCGCCAGCCAGCGACCCGACGCCGCGTCCAGCGGGACCTCCCGTAGCTGCCGCTGCAAGTTCCGCTCGACGAACTCGACCACCTCGGCTGCGGTCAACATGCGGGCCAGTGCCCGCAACAGATCGCGCAGCGGTGCGCCCAGCCGCTCCACGTGCGCCGGGTTGCGCAGCCAGTCGACCAGCAGCTCGCTCGGAGCGATCCTGGCCAGGCGGGCGCCGATCACTTCCGGCGACAGCCACTGATCCTCAACCATCGAGACGATTCCTTCGATGATCTTCGCGCGGCGTCTGGGAATGATCGCTGTGTGCGGAATCGGCAGCCCCAGGGGATGCCGAAAGAGGGCGGTCACCGCAAACCAGTCCGCCAGACCGCCAACCATCGCGGCGTCGAAACCCGCGGAGGCAAGCTGTAACCAACCGGCGCCGGCGAACGGGCCCGTGACGAGCCCGATCCGGCAGACAGCAGAACCAGCCACCGCTCCCAGGAGGGACAGTGTGCCCACATGGTTCCGTCGGCGCAGGACCGCTGCTCCGGCGGGTTCTGTGCGTTCTGCTTCAGCCATTGGCTTGGGCGCGACGCGCGCCGCGCAGTCGCCTCTCTGCGAAGTCTCCGTGATCGGGGGTATAGGATTTCTGGCACCACTGATTGCAATACGGGAGGGAAGTGGTACCTTTGAAAGCAGACCAGTTAAGTCCTATTTCAATCGACACCTGGGAATGATTTGAAATGACTGCACCATCTGATAGGGACAAACAAGACCGAAGAGGTCTCATTTCAGGGAGCACCGCATGATTCGCATGAGCCGGCTGACCGACTACGGAATCGTCCTGATGACGTACATGGCCGCCCACCCAGAGCAGCAGCACAACGCTGCCGAAGTTGCCGCGGCTGCGCGTCTGCCGCTGCCGACGGTCAGCAAGCTGCTGCGCATTCTGGCACGCCGGGGTCTGCTGATATCGCACCGGGGCGTGAAGGGCGGTTACGGCTTGGCGCGAAACGCCGAGGAGATCACGCTGGTCGCGATCATTCGTGCCTTGGAGGGCCCGTTCGGTCTCACGGTGTGCACGGAAAAGTCGCCGGGAAGCTGCGAGCACGAACCCATTTGTCCAGTTCAGAACCATTGGCACAAGATCAATCGGGCAATTGGGCAAGCGCTGGAAGGCATCAACCTGGCGTCGCTCGTCGGTCCGGCGACGAGTGCCTCGCCCCCCCCGGCGGGAATCCGAAGCGAGGCAAGCGCGGCCGCCCTTGCCACCCATGGGGCGTAGAGAACCAGCAACCGCGATACGAGGGAAACAATGCCAACCGCTGCCACGAAGATCGACGAGTTCGTTAATCGCGAGTACGAGCACGGCTTCCACACCGAGATCGAGGAAGAGACGTTGCCTCGCGGACTCAGCGAGGACACCATCCGCATCATCTCCGCCAAGAAGCATGAGCCGCAGTTCATGTTGGACTGGCGCCTCAGAGCCTACCGCTACTGGCGCACGATGAAAGAGCCGGCATGGCAGAATGTGCACTTTCCCCCGATCGATTACCAGGACATCATCTACTACTCGGCGCCGAAGTCGGTGAAGGACGGTCCGAAGAGCCTCGACGAGGTGGACCCGGAACTGCTGCGGACGTACGAAAAGCTCGGCATCCCCATCAAGGAACAGGAAATCCTCGCCGGGGTCGCGGTCGATGCGGTCTTCGACAGTGTCTCCGTCGCGACGACCTTCAAGGACAAGCTCGGCGAGATGGGAATCATCTTCTGCTCGTTCTCGGATGCGGTGCTGAACCACCCCGAGTTGGTGCGTCAATATCTCGGGTCGGTCGTGCCGTACACCGACAACTTCTTTGCCGCGCTGAACTCCGCCGTCTTCAGTGACGGGTCGTTCTGCTACATCCCGAAGGGCGTTCGCTGCCCGATGGAGCTGTCGACCTATTTTCGCATCAACGCGGCCAAGACCGGGCAGTTCGAGCGCACGCTGATCATCGCCGACGAGGGCAGCTACGTGAGCTATCTCGAAGGGTGCACGGCGCCGATGCGCGATGAGAATCAGCTGCACGCCGCGGTCGTGGAGCTGGTCGCGCTCGACCGTGCGCAGATCAAGTACTCGACGGTGCAGAACTGGTACCCGGGCGACAAACAGGGGAAGGGCGGTATCTACAACTTCGTGACCAAGCGCGGCACCGCGCTGGGCGTCAACTCGAAGATCTCCTGGACCCAGGTTGAGACCGGATCGGCGATCACCTGGAAATACCCGGGCGTGATCCTCAAGGGCGACAACTCCGTTGGCGAGTTTTACTCCGTGGCCCTCACTAACAACTACCAGCAGGCGGATACGGGCACCAAGATGATCCATCTGGGCAAGAACACCCGCAGCACGATCCTCTCGAAGGCGATCTCCGCCGGCCATGGGCAGAACAGCTACCGCGGGTTGGTCAAGGTCATGAAAGGCGCCACCGGGGCGCGCAACTACACGCAATGCGACTCGCTGTTGATCGGCGACCAGTGCGGCGCGCACACCTTCCCGTACATGGAAGTGAAGAACAGCTCGGCGCAGGTGGAGCACGAGGCGACCACGTCGAAGATCGGTGACGACCAACTTTTCTATTGCTTGCAGCGCGGTCTGTCGGCGGAGGATGCGGTGTCCATGATTGTCAGCGGCTTCTGCCGCGAGGTTTTCCGCAACCTGCCTATGGAGTTCGCGGTCGAGGCGACAAAGCTGATGGGCGTCAGCCTCGAGGGCAGCGTGGGGTGACAGCATCGGCTTCCCTCTCCCTTCTCGATGGCGATTTCCGGCAGCGGCGAAGGGTCAGGAAGGCGGCAAAATGGGCGACCGGTTGAGGGACGACTTCATGACGAAAGCACCAATCCTGGAAGTGAAAGACCTGCACGCGCGGGTGGACGGCACGGAGATCCTGCGCGGGATCAACTTGACGGTCGGCCGCGGCGAGGTCCACGCCGTGATGGGCCCGAACGGCTCGGGCAAGAGCACATTTGCGCATGTGCTCGCCGGGCGTGAGGGCTACCAGGTCACCGCCGGCGAAGTGCTCTACGAGGGGAAGAATCTGCTCGCGATGCCTCCCGAGGAACGGGCGCGGGAGGGCGTCTTTCTGGCGTTCCAGTATCCCGTCGAGATTCCCGGGGTCAGCAACATGTACTTCCTGCGCTCCGCGCTCAATGCGGTGCGCAAGCACCGGGGACTCGACCCGCTCGATGCGATGGACTTCCTGGCGCTGCTGAAAGAAAAGATGAAGTTCGTCGATATGGACGAGGCGCTCATGAAGCGATCGCTGAACGAGGGATTCTCCGGCGGCGAGAAGAAGCGCAACGAGATCCTCCAGATGGCGGTGCTGGATCCGAAGCTCGCCATTTTGGACGAGACCGACTCCGGCCTCGACATCGACGCGTTGCGCATCGTTGCCGAAGGGGTCAGTGCTTTGCGCAACGAAGAGCACGCGGTCATCGTCGTCACTCACTACCAGCGACTGCTGAACTACCTCGTCCCCGATGTCGTGCACGTGCTCATGGATGGACGCATCGTGAAGTCGGGAGACAAGGGCCTGGCGCTGGAGCTCGAGGAGAAGGGATACGCGGGCGTCGAACCGGGGGCGACCGCCGCCCTGGCGTGAGCTGCGACATGAGCAACGGTCAGCAGCAAGTGATGCGCGCAGCCGAAACGTACCTGCCGCAGCTCCAGCAGCGCAACGGGACGGTGCCGCCCTGGCTGCGGCGCATCCGCGAAGAGGGGATCAACCGCTTCGCCGAGCTCGGCTTTCCGACGACGCAGATGGAGGACTGGAAGTATACGAACGTGGCGCCGATCGCCAACGTGCCGTTTCAACTTCCGGGTGCCGTTGCGGCGAGCGCCCGGCTGGCGGAGCACGTGCATCTCCTGCGGGGGCGTGCCAGCAACACGTTGGTCTTCGTCAATGGGCGGTACGCGGCGGAGCTCTCCTCTCTGCGCGCGCTGCCGGCCGGAGCGAAGATCGGGAGCCTGGCGGCCGCTCTCGAGGCGGAGGGACCGCTGGTCGAACCACACCTGGGCCGCTATGCGAGTCCCACGCAGCAAAGCTTCACGGCGTTGAATGCCGCCTTTCTCGACGACGGGGCCTTGGTATACCTGGCCAAGGGGACGGACGTGACCGAACCAATCCATGTGCTGTTCGTGTCGACGGCGCCGGGACAGCCAACGATCGCGTGTCCACGCAATCTCATTGTGGCGGAGGAGCACAGCCGGGTCACCGTGGTCGAAAGCTACGTTGGCGTGGATGGCGGCAGCTACTTCACCAATGCGGTGACCGAGATTGCCGTCGGCCCGCGCGCGCAGGTCGACCACTACAGGCTGCAGCGCGAGGCCGAGGAGGCGTTCCATGTCGCCACGATTCAGGTGCGCCAGGATGCGGCCAGCCACTTTGCGTCGCACAGCATTTCCCTCGGGGGCGCGCTGGTGCGAACGGATATCAACATCGTACTCGACGCCGAGGGGTGCGAGTGCGAGCTCGATGGCCTGTACGTGGCGCGCGGGACGCAACACGTGGACCACCACACCATGATCGACCACAAGAAGCCGCGCGGCACGAGCCGCGAGCTGTACAAGGGAATCCTCGATGGCCGCGCGACGGGCGTGTTCAACGGCAAGGTCTTCGTCCGGCCAAACGCGCAGAAGAGCGACGCGCAGCAGGTGAACAGGAATCTGCTCTTGTCCGACGACGCGGTGATGAACACCAAGCCGCAGCTCGAGATTTTCGCCGACGACGTGAAATGCAGCCATGGGGCGACGATCGGCCGGCTCGACGACGAGGCGCTTTTCTATCTGCGTTCGCGTGGCATCGGCGAAACCAGCGCGCGCCAGTTGCTGACCTACGCCTTTGCGAGCGAACTCATCGGTCGGATCAAGGTCGAACCCATACGCGTGCAGCTGGACCAGATCCTCTGGTCACGGTTGCACGGCACAGGGCCCGAGGCGTGACGATGATGACCGGGCAGAACGCTGCGTCCTCGCAGCGGCCGTGGGGGACCTCCCGCCCGGCGTTCGACGTGCACAAGGTTCGCGGCGACTTTCCGATCCTGGCGCAACGCGTCTACGGCAAGCCGCTCGTCTATCTCGACAACGCCGCCAGTGCGCAGAAACCGCAGGCCGTGATCGACCGGGTCTCCCGCTTCTACGCGGAGGAGTACTCGAACATTCACCGCGGGCTCCACTATCTGAGTGAACGGGCCACGGAGGCTTACGAAGGCGTGCGCACGACGGTTCGCGGCTTTCTCAACGCGCGCGAGGAGCGGGAGATCGTCTTCGTGCGTGGCACGACGGAAGCCATCAACCTCGTGGCGCAGAGCTATGGACGGGTCGCGCTGCGACCGGGGGACGAGATCGTCATTTCGGCGATGGAGCATCATTCGAACATCGTCCCGTGGCAGATCGTGTGCGAGGAACGCGGGGCGGTGCTGCGGGTGGTGCCGATCAATGACGCGGGTGAGATCCTGCTCGAAGCGTATGAGCGGCTTCTCGGACCGCGAACGAAGCTGGTCGCCGTGGCGCACGTGTCCAACGCCCTGGGGACGATCAATCCGGTCAAGGACATCGTTGCCCTGGCGCACGCCCGCGACGTGCCGGTCCTGGTGGATGGCGCCCAGGCGGCGCCGCACCTGGCGGTCGACGTGCAGGATCTCGACTGCGATTTCTACGCCTTCTCGGGGCACAAGCTCTACGGGCCGACTGGCGTGGGGGTGTTGTACGGCAAGGCCGAGCGGCTCGAGGCGATGCCGCCGTATCAGGGCGGCGGTGACATGATCAGCTCGGTCACGTTCGAGAAAACCATCTACAACCAGATTCCCTTCAAGTTCGAGGCGGGGACACCGGATATCGCGGGCGTCGTGGGTCTCGGCGCGGCGCTGGATTATCTGAACGGCATCGGCGTCGAGGTCGCGGCGACCCACGAGGATGAGCTCCTCGCCTATGCCACCGAGCGGATCACGGCCCTGCCGAAGGTTCGGATCATCGGCACGGCGCGCCAGAAGGCGAGCGTCTTGTCCTTCGTGGTCGATGGCGTGCATCCGCACGACATCGGCACGATCCTCGATCGTGAGGGCGTTGCGATCCGCGCGGGGCATCACTGCGCCCAGCCGGTCATGGACCGCTTCGGCGTGCCGGCCACCGCGCGCGCGTCCTTCGCATTCTATAATACGAAGGAGGACGTCGACGCCCTGGTCGCGGGCGTGACCAGGGTCCTCGAGGTGTTTTCGTGAACCCCGAGCTGCGCGATCTCTATCAGGAGGTGATCGTCGACCACAGCAAGCGGCCACGGAACTTCCGCAAGCTGGACGGGGCCAGAAGCGCCGAGGGCTTCAACCCGCTGTGTGGCGACAAGGTCACGGTGTACGTCAGCCTCGAAGATGGGGTGCTGAAGGAGGTGACGTTCCAGGGCTCTGGCTGTGCCATCTCGACGGCCTCCGCTTCCGTGATGACCGAGGTGCTGAAGGGCAAGTCGGTGGCGGATGCCGAACGGATCTTCGAGACGTTTCACTCGCTCGTCACCAAAGGCCCACAGCCGTCTGCGGAGCTCGGGAAGCTGGCGGTGTTTGCCGGCGTGCGTGAGTTTCCAAGTCGGGTGAAATGCGCCGTGCTCGCCTGGCACACCCTGCGCGCCGCGCTCGGGGGCGAACAGCAACCGGTGTCGACGGAATGAACGGAGACCCGGCACAATGAAATCTCCTCTCCCCCTTGGGGGACTGCCGATTTTCGTCGCGGCGATAGGTTCCTCCCTTTGAAAAAGGGAGGTGAGGAGGGATTTTGGAATGGATCATTCGGAAAGATCCCCCTCAATCCCCCTTTTTCAAAGGGGGAAGATTCAGGCCCCGAGCGCCAAGGGAGTTTATCGACAGTCCTTTGGGCGAGCGGGCGCAGTTGTGTGAGAGCGAAGGAATCCGATCATGCGCTACGAGGAAGTCACCACCCGGCGTGACTGCGAGATGATCCAGATCCCACAAGGGAACACGGTCAGCATCCCGGCGGGAACGGCGGTCGTGATCACGCAGGCCCTGGGGGACAGCTTCACGGTTCAGATCCCCACCATGGGCGGGTTGTACCGCGTCGCGGGGAAGGACGCCGACGCGCTGGGCAAGGCCCGTCCGGTCGCGACGACCGAGACTGCAGCACCGCCCGGTGAGCACCCGCCGGTGGACGAAGCGCTGATCCTCGACCAACTGCGGCTGGTCTACGACCCAGAAATTCCGGTCAACATTGTCGAGCTCGGCTTGATCTACGATCTGCGGATCGAGCCGCACCCCGCCGGTGGCAGCCGCGTGATCGTCAAGATGACGCTGACCGCGCCCGGATGCGGGATGGGTACCGTGATCGCAGCCGATGCCCAGTGCCGGATCGAGAGCGTGCCAGGCGTGACCGAGGCTGACGTCGAGGTCGTCTTCGACCCGCCCTGGAATCAGAGCATGATGTCAGAGGCGGCCAAGCTCGACCTGGGGATCTTCTAAGGAGACCGCCCGCTTCCACGAGGATCCGCCTGCGTTGCAGCCGTGACTCGCCTTTGACCGTGGCCTCACAGCCGCTCGATGATGGTCGCGATCCCCATGCCGATACCGATGCACATGGTGCTGAGACCGTAGCGCTTGTTGGTCCGATCGAGCTCGTCCACCAGCATGCCGATCAACATCGCGCCGGTGGCACCCAGCGGGTGACCAAGCGCGATGGCGCCCCCGTTCACATTGACCCTGTCGGGGTCCATGCCGGTCTCCTGCATCACGCACAAGGGCACCGGAGCGAAGGCTTCGTTGATTTCGATGAGATCGATGTCGCCGATCTCCATGCCCGCCCGCCGCAGGACCTTCTGAGTGGCGGGGATCGGGCCGGTGAGCATGATCACGGGCTCCGACCCGACGATCACCTGATCGACGATGCGGGCGCGCGGTTTGAGATTGAGCTCCTTCACCTTCTGCGCTGACGCCAGCAGGACGGCGGCGGCACCATCGACGATGCCGCTCGAGTTCCCCGCGGTGATCTTGCCGTCGGGGCGAAACGCCGGCTGCAAGGCGGCAAGCCCATCGAGTGTCGACTGCGGACGCACATGCTCGTCGGTATCGAAAATCTTTCGCTCGCCGTTCCGCGAGACCTCCACGGGAACGATGCCCTTCTTGAAGCACCCCTCCTGAATCGCTCTCCACGCCTTCTGCTGGCTGCCGAGCGAGTACTCGTCGAGCTGCGCGCGCGTGTACCCCCAGCGTTCGGCGACCATTTCCGCCGACAATCCCTGCGGCACCAGGTTGTACTTCTCCATGAGGCTCAGCGGTAGTGGCCCCATGTCGGTCCCCATCGGCACTCGCGACATGCTCTCCACACCGCCGGCGACGACGAGGTCTTGCGCACCGGCCTTGACCGCCTGCGCCGCAAAGTTGACGGCCTGCTGGCCGGACGCGCAGAACCGATTCAAGGTGACCCCCGGCACTTCGACCGGCCACCCGGCGGCCAGCACGGTCGACCGTGCGACGTTCGCACCCTGCTCACCGGTTTCGGTGACGCAGCCGACGACGACATCGTCGATCTCCTTCGGATCGACGCCGCTGCGCTTCACAATCGCATTGAGCGATGCGGCGAGCAGATCGATCGGGTGCACTCCGCTGAGACTACCGTTGCGCCGTCCGCGCGCGGTCCGACATGCGTCGATGATGAACGCTTCCGCCATGGCGGGAATCCTCCTTATACGGTTCAGGGCGAAGATGAGCGAGGCTTCACGCCTAACAGCCGGGTGTAGGTCAGTCAAACCGGGATCTTGCCGCACCTTTCCGTAATGCAAATACGGCGTCGACACCGGTTGCCCGATCCCGTCGGGACCGAGGAAACGGTCCCTTGAACGCGAAAAGGCCCTCTGGATATCCAGAGGGCCTTTCTCGTGAGCCCGAAGGCTCGTGCCTGTGCGAGAGGAAAAAAACCCTGGCCTAGTGAATGGCCTGGACTACTGCAAGGAAGCTATTTCTTCTTTGCAGCTTTCTTCTTTGCCGGAGCTTTCTTCTTCTTTGCTGGAGCTTTCTTCTTCGCTTTTGCTACCGCCATATTGGCCTCCTTGTGAAGCGTTTGCGGCTAAGTTGCTGCCCCCTCACCACAGGCACCTTTCCTCCACCTCATCAGCCACCCACAACCAGACTGCGCCGCATTATACTTTCCGTTTATCACTTGTCAACAGGAGAATGCCATTTTGGAAATATTTTTTTAGAACTGGCTAGCCTGGCAGATGCTGCAGAAATAGGTCGTCTAAAATGGCGTTGGAGTCTGTACCCGAGTGTGTCTAGCAGAACGTTTTAACTTCGATCGATGACCGCAGTTGGGGGTGGGGGGCGTCCCCCTCCGGCGACAGGAAAGGCCTTGCGCCGCAAGGGAGGAACGGATCCGCGCGTCGTACTGCGGCTCAAGCCCGCGAGCGGCGCTTGAAGGCGGCACGCCCGAGGTAGCGGCCCTTCGCGCCCAGCATCTCTTCGATGCGCAGGAGTTGATTGTACTTCGCGGTGCGCTCGCCACGACACGGGCTCCCCGTCTTGATCTGCCCAGCATTCACTGCCACTGCGAGATCGGCGATGGTGCTATCCTCCGTTTCGCCGGAACGGTGCGAAATGACGGTGGTGTAGCCCGCTTGTTTCGCGAGCGCGATGGTTTCCAACGTTTCGGTCAGGGTTCCAATCTGGTTCAGCTTGATGAGGATGGAGTTGCCCACGCCCGCCTCGATCCCGCGGCGCAGGCGGGCAGCGTTGGTGACGAAAAGGTCGTCGCCGACCAGCTGGACCTGGCGTCCGAGGCGTTCGGTCAACGCCCTCCAACCGCCCCAGTCATCTTCCGCCAGGCCATCCTCGATCGACACGATTGGATACCGCGCGGCCCAGTCCGCGTAGAACTCGACCATCTCCCCAGCCGAGCGCCGCGAGCCGTCGGATTTCCGGAAGACGTAGCCCCCGTCGGTGTAGAACTCGCTCGATGCGGGGTCGAGCGCGAGGGCGACTTGACGACCCGGCGCATAGCCAGCGGCTTCGATCGCCTGCATGATCAACTCGATCGCTTCCTCGTTCGACTTGAGATTGGGGGCGAACCCTCCCTCGTCGCCGACTCCGGTCTGATAGCCCCGTTGAGCGAGAATCTTCCTGAGCGCGTGAAAGACCTCGGCCCCCATCCGCAACCCATCGGCGAAGCGGCGCGCGCCGACGGGCACCACCATGAACTCCTGCAGGTCCACTGAGCTGTCAGCGTGCGCACCGCCATTGAGGATGTTCATCATCGGCACCGGTAGGGTCTGGGCCTGCCGACCCCCGAGGTAGCGAAACAGCGGCTCGCCCGCCGCGGCCGCCGCCGCCTTGGCGACCGCCAGGGACACGCCGAGGATCGCATTCGCACCGAGCCGCCGTTTGCTGGGCGTACTGTCCAGCTCGATCATGAGCCGGTCGATCGCATCCTGCTGCCGGGCGTCGCGTCCGCGCAGCTTGGGGGCAAGGATCCGGTTGACGTTGTCGACCGCCTTGTTGACGCCCTTGCCGCCGTAGCGTTTCTGCTTGTCCCGGAGCTCCAGCGCCTCGTGTTCGCCCGTCGAGGCCCCGGAAGGCACCGCCGCTCGTCCCCACGCTCCGCCGCTGAGGTAGACGTCAACCTCAACGGTCGGATTGCCGCGGGAGTCAAGGATTTCACGCCCTACTACCTTCTGAATTCGCACCGAACCACTCCTTCAAGTTGATTGGCGCGCACCGCTTGAGTACTATGCGGCGCGCTGTCGATGTTCATGGCTGGTCTACCTCCCCTCCCGCCAAAATACAAAGCCGTCGTCTTTGTCGGCGCGGGGTTGTTGGTACTAGTCGCCATCTCGGCGGTCGAGGGCGGCCGCGGCTGGTTCGACCTGCGGCGGCTGGAGGAGAAGCAGCGGGAGCTCGAAACGTTGGCCTTTCGCCTCGCGCAAGAGAACCAGCAACTCCGGGAGCATCTGCGCCGGCTCAACGAGGACGACGCCTATGTGGAGAAGCTCGCGCGCGAGCGCCTGGGATGGATCAAGCCAGGAGAAGTGGTCTTCCGCGTCCGGGGCATGATCAGCTCCGCAAGAGCGGAGGAGGATGTCGGCGCGGCCGATGCGCACAGGTTGGAGCAGCCTCGGTCCCTTGAACCGACCGATGAAAGCCGGTTCCCTTGAGTGACATGAGGAACCGGGGCCTGGGGGCCCTCTTTCTGATCGCCTCACCTTGATCCTTCTCCCGGAGGGAGAGGATCCTTGCGGAGCGTTGGCGCCGGGACGGGTTCCGGCGTCCGGACCTTACCGGTCATCGGTACGAACAAGACATCGGTCACGGAACGCAGGCTGAGTCGGCCTTCGTGCTTGACGCCGGCCATGAGCTGCTGGTCGTCGCCGGACCCGATCGGCATGACGAGGCGACCGCCTTCACGCAACTGCGCGACGAGCGGTTCGGGGACGCGCGGCGCCGCGGCGGTGCCGACGATCGCATCGAACGGGGCCGCTTCCGGCCAGCCGAGGAAACCGTCGCCGGCGCGCACATTCACCGTCGCGAAGCCGAGTGCGACGAGACGCTCGCGCGCCGACGCGGCCAACTGCGGATCGATCTCGATCGAGTAGACCTCGTGCGCGAGGCACGACAGCACCGCCGCGTGGTACCCGGACCCGGTACCAATCTCGAGCACCCGCTCGCTGCCGCGCAGAGCCAGCAACTGGCTCATGAGCGCGACGATGTAGGGCTGCGAGATGGTCTGGCCGCCACCGATCGGTAGTGCCCGGTCCGCATACGCGTCGGGGCGGAGCGACTCCGGGACGAAGGCCTGCCGCGGCACGCGCTCCATGGCGTCGAGGACTCGGGGATCCGTGATATCGCGCCCGCGCAGTTGCTCGGCCACCATGCGCCGGCGCAGGGCCACCCAATGCGGCGTGTCGTCCGCAGCCGGCCGCGCGGAGCCCGCGCCGCTCATAACGAGGACGAGCAGCACCAGCGGGAGGGCGCTGGCACGGCGGCACGACTGGAGGCGCCGCCGTGTAGCCCTGTCACCCGTCCCCCTCTTTGGCGATGAAGTCCTCGTACTCCTCCGTCGCCATGAGATCGTCGAGCTGACTCTCGTCATCGAACTCGACCTCGATCAGCCAACCCTCATGGTATGGATCTTCGTTGGCCAGTGAAGGATTGTCTTCCAGCTCGCCGTTGATGGCGACCACGGTCCCAGTGATGGGAGCCAATAGCTCCTGGAGCTCGCGAACCGATTCGAGCTGACCGAACGACTCGCCTTTCTCGACCGGGTCCCCGATATCGGGCAACTCGATCGCGATGAGTTCGCCGATGACGTCCTGGCCAAAGTCGGAGAGCCCGATTTGGCCTCGGTTCGCCTCAGCCCGGACCCAGAGATGGTCCTCGCTGAACCGCAAGATCGTTGCAGGGCCAGACTCTTTCCTCTTCGCTGAGGCGGAGCCTTTTTTCTTCGCCACGGCGCGGTTCTTATCGGTTTGCTTTTCCACGTGTCAAGCCCCGTTTCGACAGCCCCGTTTCGGCCGGCCCCGTTTCGGCCGGCTCCGACCCCGCCCGTCGACCGTTTTGCGTCGGGACGCAGGCAGCGCTTGAATCCGCCCCGCCACGTTCGTAGCATCGCGGGTATGCAGCCCCGGGAAACCTTGCGCCGTATCCGAGACGAGCTGGGGAGCATCTTCCTCGAACGCGTCGAGCTGATCGACGGCGCGTTGGCCGCGTTGCTGAGTCGGCACCACGTGCTCATCATCGGTCCGCCGGGGACGGCCAAGTCCATGCTCGCGGACGAGCTGTGCCGCCGTCTGGAAGGTGCCCGATACTTCCAGTGGCTGCTCACGAAGTTCACGACGCCGGAAGAGCTGTTCGGGGCGGTGAGCTTGCAGGCCCTGGAGCGCGACGAGTATCGCCGCGTGACGACGTTCAAGTTGCCGGAAGCGCACATCGCGTTCCTCGACGAGGTCTTCAAGGCGAACTCCTCGATTCTCAATGCCCTGCTGACGTTGGTGAACGAACGCCGCTTCCACAACGGGCGCGAGATCATGACCGTCCCGCTCGTCACGTTGTTCGCCGCGAGCAACGAGCTGCCGGAGGATGACGAGCTGCAGGCACTCTACGACCGCTTCCTGCTGCGCTTCGTGGTGGGCTACATCAGCGAGGACTTTCGCTTCCTCAAGATGCTGCAAGCGAGGTCACCGGAGGCGTACACGACCCTGACCCTCGAGGGGCTGCAGGCGGCGCAGGCGGAGGTGCGATCGGTCACGGTTCCCGACGGCATCTATCGCGTGCTCGTGGACCTCCGCCGGGAACTCGGCGGCAGGCAGTGGGTGGCCTCCGACCGGCGCTATCGACAGTCGATCGATCTGCTGCGCGCGCATGCCTATCTCCAGGGCCGCGCCACGGTCAGCGAGGAAGACGTGTTCTTTCTCGAGCACGTGCTCTGGCGCGAGCCGAGTGAACACGCCGAAGTCAGAGCAACCATCCAGCGCCTCCTGCGCGGGTATGTGGACGATGCGAAGGCGCTGCTCTTCCAGACGCGGGAGCTGCGCGACTATGCGGCGCGACAATGGGAGAACCAGGAGCTGCGCAGCCGCGCCGTGGTCGAGGCGCACACCAAGATCCGCAACATCGTGGCGCGCGTGACGACCATCTTGGAGGATGCCCGCCGGGCTGGCCGCCCGGTCGAAGCCGTGGAAGCCGTCCGCGCGGAGATCGAGAGCATCCAGCAACAGATGCTCGAGGCGTTGTGATGTTCGTTAAGAGTCGAGAGTCAAGAGTTGAGAGATGGCGACCGCGGGCGAACACGCCGCTCACTCTCAACTCTCAACTCTGAACTGTTAACTCTCAACTATGAACTCTCACTGGATCGAGTGCGACTCCTACGATCGCAGCGCCTTTGCGACGCTGAAGGCGGACTCGCCTTCCCTGCAGGCACTCGAGTCCAGTGGGGCGAAACTGCTGCCCCACTTTGACGGCTTTCTGCTGGATCTCTTCTCGTTGCTCTTCAAGCTGAACATCGTCCTTCACGACGAGGAAACGGTCGATGGCAGTGCGGCCTTCTTTCGCGTCATCCTCGACGCGGTGCGGGCCACCCCGGTGCTGGAGACGCTGCGCCGGCGAACGGTCCTCGACGAAGGCGTCGCCGGGCTTGCCACCTTACTGCTCGGCGAGCGGCTGTTGGAGCTGCTCAAGTCCGAGCGGTTGATCACGCGGGCCGAGATGCTCGACGTATGGAATCTCCAGCAGCAGGAAGAGGAGATGAACACACGCGCCGCCGAGGCGGATACGGCGCAGCAGCTGGAGGAGGAGCTGGCGGGCCGTCCGGCACAGCGCCAGCTCAAGGAGCTGCGTAAGCGGATGCTGCGGGAGGTCGAGGGGACGCAACGCCGGGTGCAGCAGCGCGCCAACCGGATGCGCGCC
>Ga0316622_100001071_pt1 | contig 17213 bp, 14 predicted proteins | sample OWC_Aug_OW2_C1_D_FD_207646 | JGI IMG/M metagenome (GOLD analysis project Ga0316622, IMG submission 207646) | Wetland soil microbial communities from Old Woman Creek delta, Ohio, United States - OWC_Aug_OW2_C1_D5_C | ecosystem: Environmental > Terrestrial > Soil > Wetlands | place: USA: Ohio... | reverse complement strand
CAACCTCCTGAGCCACGGCGGCCTCGTGCTGCCCGGGTTCGAGAGCGCCCGGGCGCCCTATCCGTGCGCGAGCTGGCAGCTCGTCTTCTTCGTTCCCCTGGCGCTCGCCTACCCGCGGCCGTTCGCTGCCGCGCGCCCGGGCCGGGCCCGCTGGCAGGAGCGCGCGCTGCTCGCCGCGGCTCTCGCCGCCGTCCTCGCCGCGGAGGTCGCGCTGCGCGGGCCGGGCCTCGCGGCGTTCGGCGCCTGGGCCTCGCGGCCTCTGCTCGGGCCGCTGCGCCTGATCAGCCTGCTCGCCGGCGCGCTCCTCCTGCGCTGGCTCGTCACCCGCCATCGCGCGACGCTCGAGCGCTGGAGCGGCTGGCTGCTGGTTCCCTACGGCGTGGCGGCGCTGCCCGCGTTCCTGCTCCACGCCCCCGTGGTCTGGGCCTTCCTCGCCGTGCGGCCCTTCGACACGCACGGCGGAGCGCGCAAGCTCGCGGCCGCCGGGGTGTTGCTCGCCCTGTTGCCCCTGTTACGGATCCCCGTGGTGCGGCGCTGGCTGACCCCCTGAGCCGGGATCGACGCCGCAGCGCCGGCAGACCTCGCGCACCGCTTCGTCGTCGAGCGTGGCCGCCGCCGACTTGGCCGCGTGCAGGATGGCCGCCACCAGCCCGGGCGCGGGCTCGAGCCCGTGCCGCGCGAGCCAGTGGAGGACGTTGGCCTGGCCGCTCATCGGACCGATCTCGACCTCCTGCCGCCGTCCGACCAGCGCGGCCGGAACGCCGGAGTAGACACGGTCCGCGAGCCAGGTGTCGCCCTTCGCGCGCGCCTTGGCGATGGCGGCCGCGTGCACGCCGGTCTGGGTGCGGAAGGCGTCGCGGCCGAGCACCGGGTAGCCGTCGGGAATCGGCACGCCGGTCGCCTCCGAGACCAGCCGGGCGAGGCGGCCGAGCGGTCCCAGGTCGCGCCGGCTCCAGCCCAGCAGCTCCAGGTTGACGAGCAGCTGGTCGAGCGCGCAGTTGCCCACCCGTTCCCCGACGCCGAGCACGGTGGCGTGGATGCGATCCGCGCCGGCTTCGATCGCCGCGATCGAGTTCGCCAGCGCCAGGCCGCGGTCGTTGTGGCCGTGCCAGTCCACCCCGACGCCCGCGCCGGAGGCGTCCACCAGCCCGCGCACGAAGCGCACCACCGCGCGCGCGCCCCTCGGCGTGGCGTGGCCGACCGTGTCGGCGATGCACACCCGGCGGGCTCCGGCGCCCACCGCCTCGAGATAGAGCCGGCGCAGATCCGCGGGCCGGGCGCGCGTCGTGTCCTCGGTCACGAACATCACGGGCAGGCCCTCGCGCGTGGCGAAGGCCACCGCCTCGCGCACCAGCCGGGCCATGTGCTCGAGATCCCACCCCTCGGCGTACTGGCGGATCGGCGACGAGCCCAGGAAGCAGGCGACCTCGATCGCGATGCCGGCGCGCTGGGAGATCGCGGCGATCGGCCGGATGTCCGCCTCGAGCGTGCGCGCCGCGCAGTTGATCCGGATCGGGAGCCGTTGCTCGGCGACCTCCAGCGCGAGGCGCAGCACGTCGCGTTCGACGTGCGCGCCGGCGCCGGGCAGCCCGATGTCGGCCGCCTCGACTCCGATCTCGGCCAGGAGATGGAGGACCTCGAGCTTGGTGGAGATCGCCGGCGTGCGCACCGAGGAGGACTGCAGGCCGTCGCGCAGGGTCTCGTCGTCGAGCTCGACGCTCGCGCGCGCCGGCCGGGGCGTCCCCTCCTCCAGGTTCCAGTCGTGGATCAGCTCCGCTTCGGGCAGGCCGGACATCGCGGCCAGCTCCCGGGGCGCCCGCTCAGCCCGCGACCGCGGCGCCGCTCGCGACCGCGCGCGTGATGCGCGCTCCGACCTCGGCGGTGGTCAGGGAGCCGCCGAGATCGACCGTGGTCTCCCCGGCGCGGATCGCCGCCGCCACCACCGCCTCCACCTCGCGCGCCGCCTCGAGGTGGCCGAGGTCCTCGAGCATCAGCGCCGCGGAGAGGATGGCGCCCATCGGATTCGCGCGGCCGGTGCCGGCGTACTTCGGCGCCGAGCCGTGCACGGGCTCGTACATCGAGACCCGCCCGGGGTGGCGGTTGGCGGAGGCTGCAACGCCGAGCCCGCCCTGCAGCGCGGCCCCCAGGTCGGTGACGATGTCGCCGAACATGTTGTTGGTGACGATGACGTCGAACTGCTGCGGCGCCTTGATCATCTGCATGCACAGCGCGTCCACGAACAGGTGGGAGGACTCGAGGTCGCGGTACTCGCCGGCGACCTCGGCGAAGACGCGCTGCCAGAGATCGTGGCCGTAGCGCATGACGTTGGACTTGTCGGCCATCAGGACCTTGCGCCGGCCGTTGGCGCGCGCCCACTCGAACGCCGCGCGCACGATACGGTCCACTCCCTTGTGGGTATGGACCTCCTCCTGCAGCGCGACCTCGTCGGCGGTGCCCTTCTTGAAGTTGCCGCCCATCCCCACGTAGGCGCCTTCGGTGTTCTCGCGGAAGATCACGAAATCCACGTCCCGCTCGCTGCGGTCCTTGAGCGGGCACAGCCGCGCGTCGTAGAGCTTGCACGGGCGGAAGTTGACGTACAGGTCGAGCTGGAACCGGATGCCGAGCAGGATGTCGGCGGCGTGCCTCATGTCCGGAATGCGCGGATCCCCGTAGGCACCGATGAGGATGGCCGCGAAGCGGTCGCGGAACTCATCCATCTGTCCCGGCGGAAGCGTCACGCCGGTCGCCAGGTAGTGATCCGCCCCGTAGGGCAGGTGGACCAGCTCGAGCGGCAGCGACCAGCGTTCCGCGGCCGCCTCGAGCACCCGGACCGCCTCCGCGGTCACGTCCCTGCCGATGCCGTCGCCAGGCAGGACGGCGATGCGCTGCGGCCGCTGCGACTTCGGATCCGGTGCGGGCATGGAGGCGCGGATGCTAGCACGCGCCCGCGCGCGCGGGCCGCTCAGGTGGCGGCCGGCGCGGTCCCCGCCGAGAAGGCCGACTCGCGCTCGACCGCGACCTCGAGGGCGACCGCCTCGAGCAGGAAGGCCGAGTGCGGGCGCCGCCAGATCTCGCGCGGGACCTCCGGGAGCTGCCCGGCGAGCCATTCGTCGCGCTCCACCTCGACCGTCACCGGGCGCGCCTCGACGCGGGGGTGGACGGTCTCCGCCCGCCGCAGTCGCCTGCCGGCGCCGACATAGGCGCGGGGCCGCTCGCGGAAGAAGGCCACCGTCTCCTGCCAGCCGCCGAGGCGGGGCACGGTCGCCGGGGGCGAGGACGGACGCGCCACGACCGAGAGCGAGGCCCCGGCGTAGACGCTCCAGCGCCGTCCGCGCGCACCCGAGTCGCCGCCGCCGAACATCGCGGCCGAGGCCGGCTGCCGGCCCAGCCCGCGCGCGAGCGGCACCACCCAGGCGGGAACCAGCTCGCGCAGCAGCCAGACCGAGGCCACGCCCTCGTCGTCGCGCACCGGCAGGCGCAGGTTGCATTGCGGGAAGGAGAGGCGGGGCCAGGGCAGCGCGACCGCGTGGAGGCCACGCTGGCGGAAGAGCACGAGCGTCACGAAGGCCCAGCTCTCGCCGTCCGCGAGCGTGCGGTCGAGCGCGAGCGGCGGCGGCGGCGAGGGCAGCGCGCCGGGCGCGACCGCCCAGTTGACGTACAGGGCGTCCGCGAGCGCGGTCTCGAAGTCCACGCCGGAACGCTAGCCCGTGCGCCGTCCACCGGCAAGGGCGAGCGCGGGTGCTACAGTCGCGCGCCCGAAAGGAGGCCGACCCGCCCATGTCCCGCTCCCCCGCCGTTCGCATCGCCGCCCTCGCCGGCGCCCTCGGCGCCGCCGCCTGGGGCCAGGACCTCGCCCTGCCCGCGGGCGCGGACGCGGCGGCCCTGCGCATCACCGAGGCGGCCCTGGCCGCGCCGGTGCGCTTCCTGGCCGCCGACCTGCTCGAGGGCCGTGCGCCCGGCAGCCGCGGCGACGAGCTGGCCCGCGCCTATCTGGCTTCGGGGCTCGAGGCGCTCGGCTTCTCGCCCGGCGCCGCCGACGGCACCTTCCAGCAGCGCTTCGAGATGGTCGGGATCAAGACGCGGGCGCCGGCGCGCTGGACCTTCTCCGGCGGGAGCGCGGCCGTGGAGCTGGCCTGGTGGGACGACTACATCGCCGAGACCGGCCTGCAGGAGGCGCGCGCCGGGGTGCGCGACGCCGAGCTGGTCTTCGTCGGCTACGGCATCCAGGCGCCCGAGCACGACTGGGACGATTTCAAGGGCGCCGACCTCGCGGGCAAGGTCCTGGTGATGCTCAACAACGATCCCGACTGGGACGACGCCCTGTTCGCGGGCCGCACTCGTCTCTACTACGGGCGCTGGACCTACAAGTACGAGAGCGCCGCGCGCGCGGGCGCCGCGGGCGCGATCGTCGTCCACACCACGCCCTCGGCCGGCTACCCGTGGAAGGTGGTGCAGACCTCCTGGAGCGGCGAGAAGTTCGAGCTGCCCGACGCGGGCGAGCCGCGCCTGCGCGTGCGCGCCTGGGCGACCGAGGCGGCGACGCGCCGGCTCCTCGCCGCCGCCGGCTTCGACCTCGACCGGCTGGCGCAGCAGGCGCGCTCGCGCGACTTCCGGCCGGTGGCGCTCGGAGTGCGCACGACGCTCGAGCTCGAGGCGGCGCTCCACCGCGTCGAGACCGCCAACGTGCTCGGCCTGCTGCCCGGCTCCGACCCCCGGCTCGCCCGCGAGGCGGTCGTCTACTCGGCGCACCACGACCACCTCGGCATCGGCCAGGAGGACGGGCGCGGTGACTCGATCTACAACGGCGCCGTCGACAATGCCACCGGCTGCGCCCAGCTGCTCGGCGTGGCGAGCGCCTTCGCGGCGCTGCCCGAGCGCCCGCGGCGGTCGGTCCTGGTCGCCTTCGTCGCCGCCGAGGAGCAGGGGCTGCTCGGGTCCCGCTACTACACCGAGCACCCCACCTTCCCGCCCGGGCGCATCGCCGCGATGATCAACCTCGACGCCGGCAACGTCTTCGGGCGGACGCGCGACGTGACCTACGTCGGCTACGGGCGCTCGACGCTCGACCGCATCGTCGACGCCGCCGCGGCACGCCAGGGACGCGTGGTGATCGGCGACTCGATGCCCGACCGCGGGTTCTTCTACCGCTCCGACCAGTTCAACTTCGCGCGCATCGGCGTGCCCACGCTCTACCTCGACGGCGGGCGCGACTTCGTCGGGCACGACGCCGACTGGGGTCGCCGCATGCAGGAGCGCTACGAGGCGACCTGCTACCACCAGCCGTGCGATGAGCTCTCGCCGGACTGGGACCTGGCGGGCCTGGTCGAGGACGCGCGCCTGGCCTTCACCTGCGGCCTGGCGGTGGCCCAGCAGGACGGGCTGCCGGCCTGGAACCCCGGCGACGAGTTCGCGGGCGCGCGCTCGCGGGCGCTCGAAGCCGCCGGCTCGAAGTAGCCCCGGCCCGGCGCGCGGGTTGCGCGCGCCCCGCTTCGCGGGTCTCAGCTTGCGACCGGCCGGCGCTGCTCTTGCAGGGCCGCGTCCCTGGCGGCACTGCCGGTCGGGAGGGAGAACCGGAAGGGAGGCGGCGATGCGCGCAGCGAACGCGAACGTCCCCCGCGGCGGGTCCCTGGCCGCGATCCTGCCCTGGCTCGACGACACCGAGGAGGCCCGGCGCGGCCGCACGCTGCGGCGCGGCCTGGCGCTGGTGGCGGGAGCCCACCTCGTCGCCCTCTCCCTGCCGCTGGTCGCGCCCGTGGCGCCGCCGCCCCGGGTGGTCCGGCTCGAGCCGTTCCAGCTCGCCCCGACGCCCCGCATCCGCACCCTGCAGCCGCCTGACCCGGCACCGCCGCGGAACCCGCGGACGCCGGAGATCCGCGCGACCCCGATCCCGATGCCCGGGCCCGCGGAACCGGAGCCGCTCGCCCGGCCGTTCGAGCTCGCGCCGGTCGAGGTCGCGCCCTGGACCGCGACGCCCTCCGGACTGGACGCGATCGTTCCGCCCGCCGCTCCGCCCGCCGATCCCGGCGCCGTGGTCGACTTCGGCGCCGGCATCGAGGCCCCGGTCCGCCTGGGCGGCGAGCCGCCGCGCTACACCGAGCTGGCGCGCAGGGTGCGCGCCGAGGGGACGGTGATCGTCGAGGCGACCATCGACCGCGAAGGCCGGGTGATCGGGGCGCGCGCCCTCACCGGCCTCCCCTACGGCCTGACCGAGAGCGCGCTCGCCGCGGTCGCGGGCTGGCGCTTCACCCCCGCCCGCCGGAACGGCCAGCCGATCGCCGTGCGCTACCGGCTGACCGTGGTCTTCGGGATCCGCTGAGGGGGAGCCGAGCTCAGGTCCCGGAGCCTCGCCACGACAGGGCGTGCCCTAGGTGGCGCTCGGCCGCCTCGGAGATCCCGGCGCGCATCGAGGCGGCCAGGCGGGCCTTCTCCGGCGCGGGCAGGAAGGAGTGGTCCACCGCCGCGAGCGCGAGCCCGGCGACCTCGACCGGCCCGTAGCCGTGCACCTCCGCCAGGCGCAGGAGCTCGTCGGAGAGCGTGGTGTCGAACAGCGCCGGGTCGTCGGTGTTGACCGAGACCTCGACGCCGGCGCGGCGCAGCCGGTCGAAGGGGTGGCTCGCCAGGTCGGGCACGACGCCGAGCAGCACGTTCGAGGTCGGACAGATCTCGAGCGGCGTGCGCGTCTCGCGCAGGTGGCCGACGAGATCGGGATCTTCGATCGAGCGCACGCCGTGGCCCACGCGCTCGGCGCCGCACGCGTCGAGCACCGAGCGGACCGACGCCGGCCCGGCGTGCTCGCCGGCGTGCGCGACGGCGTGGAGACCGTGGCGCCGCGCCTCCCGGAAGTGCGCTGCCCAGGGCTCGCTGGGCGACGACGCCTCCTTGCCACTCAGCCCGAGCGCCACCGCCAGGCCGCGCCGGTGGGCGGCGAGCGCCCAGTCCAGGGTCGCGTCGGCGGTCAGGTGGCCGACGTCGCGCACGATGTCGGGGATCAGCCGCACGGTCACGCCGCGCGCCCGCTCGGCGGCGCCGATCGACTCCGCCAGCGCGTCGAGGATCTCGTCCACCGGGGCGCCGTTCTTCCAGTGCGTTCCGATCGTGAAGTGCACTTCGGCGTAGCGCAGGTTCTCGGCCTCGGCGCGAGCGGCGAAATCGTCGAGCAGGAGCTGGAAGTCCTCGGGGTGCTGCAGGACCCGCGAGCAGGCGAGATAGACCTCGACGAAGTGATCGAAGTCCCGGAACCGAAACCACTCGCGCAGGCCCGCCTCGTCCGTGGCGGGCAGGTCCACGCGCCGGCGCCGCGCCAGCTCGAGCAGCGTGCGCGGCGACATGGCGCCCTCCAGGTGGACGTGCAGCTCCACCTTCGGCAGGGCGCGAACGAACGCGGCCAGGCTCAAGCGCGGCCGGCCCCGCCGGACTCGCGCAGGCGACTCGCCATGCGCGCGAGCACGGGCGGCGGCACCAGCCCCTCGAGATTGCCGCCGAGCCGGAAGACCTCCTTGACCAGCCGGCTCGACAGGTAGCTGTAGTCCTCCTTGGGGGTCATGAAGACGGTCTCGACTCGCGGATTCAGCCGCCGGTTCATGAGCGCCATCTGGAACTCGTACTCGAAGTCGGAGACCGCCCGCAGGCCGCGCACGATGGTGGTGGCGCCGACCCGGTCGAGGAAGTCGACGAGCAGCCCCGAGAAGCTCTCCACCTGGCAGTGACCGTCGCTCCCGACCAGGTCGCGGATCATCTCGACCCGCTCCGCGACCGAGAACATGGCGCGCTTCTCCTCGTTCTCGAGCACCGCCACGACCAGGCGATCGAACATCGGACGGCAGCGCGCGATGATGTCGAGGTGCCCGTGGTGCACCGGGTCGAAGGAGCCGGGGTAGACCGCCACGCGCTGGATCATCGCGGCAGCTCCGCGCGCAGGTCGAAGGTCCGGTCGTTGAACGCCGCGTCCGAGAGCCGGAGCAGCACGAGGCGCGCGTCGTCCGGGAGCTCTTCCACCACCAGTTCCTCCGTCTGGCCGTCGACCAGCCCGTCGACGGCGGTGAGCGGCTTCCACTCCCCGCCGTCGATCGACAGCTTCGCCTCGCGCAGCGGGCTGGCGGCATCGTACACCGTGACGCGGGCGCCCCGTCCGGAGCGTCGCGCCGCGCGCAGCACGGGCGGAGAGTGGTCGACGGTCACCGGCTCGGAGACTTCGACCGACTCGAGCGCGTCGGCGCCGTCGTTGCCGGGAGCGTCGCTAGCCGAGAGCCGGAAGCGGTATCGCCCGTCCGGGAGCACGGTGGCGTCGAAGCCGTAGTGGTCGTCCGCGATGCGCTCCGCGACCTCGAGCCAGCCGCTGCCCGGCGCCTCCGGCCGCACCTCGAGGCGGTAGCGGAGCTCGTCGCCGTTCGGATCGGAGACCCGCCAGCGCAGCGTCCGCCAGCCCCGTTTCCAGAGCGTCTTCAGGCGCTCGTCGCGCGGGAGCGCGGGCTCGAGCGTGGTGAAGATGCCCTCGCGGTTCGGGCTCGCGGGCTCGAAGACCTGCTCGCCGGGATTGAACGCCGCGGGCACCAGGAGCTGGCCGGGATCGAGCGCCCAGAGCCGCTCGACCCGTGGCCGCAGGTTCTCCTGACGGTAGGAGACCTCGGTGGCCGAGACGCGCGGGCCGTCCGGGCCGGAGCCGGCGAGCTCGAGGCGGTACTGGAGGTAGCGGCCGCGCGGCACCGCTGCGAGCGAGAGCTCGAGCCCCGCCGCCGGCGCGCTCCACGCCGACCAGGTGCGATCGGGCTCGGCCGAATAGCCGGACCGGAACGAGGCCCGGACCCGGGCGCCCTCCGGGGCCTCGCCGCGCCAGCGGAAGACGCCGAAACGGGCGACCTGGCCCGCGTCCAGGGCCGCGCTCGTGTAGGTCCCCGCCGGCTCGGCGCCGCGCGCGAAGCGCCACACCGCGGCGGCGTTGGTGGTGAGCAGCGCCGGACCGCTCTCGCCCGCGACCAGGCCGACGATCTGGCGCTCCTCGAGGTCCTTCTCGACGCGCGGCCGGGCGCCGTCGAACAGGTAGAGCTTGCCGTCCAGACCGGTGCCCGCCCACAGACGCGCGCCCTCCGCGGCGAGCGCGAACACGGTCTCCTCGTTCGAGGTCCAGGTCGGCTCGACCCGGCCGTCGGCGCCGATGCGTACCACCTCGCTGCGCGGTCCGGTGGCACCCGCGGGCCGCGAGCCGGCGGCCGCCGCCGCGCCGGTCTCCCCTTCCCCTTCGACCACGACCACCACCGGCTGCGGCTCGCCGCCCGCGGCCGTGTCGGCGGCCGCCGCGCCCGCGGCCGCGGCCTGCGTCGTCGCCGCCTTCGGCGCCACGTCCAGGAAGCTCGCCTCCGAGGCGAGCGCGGCGGCCCATGCGCCGCCGTCCGGCGTGGCGGCGAGCGAGACGATCTCCGACAGCGCCGAGTCGTGGAGCGTGACCGCCGTCTCCTCCTTCGCCCGCCAGCGCAGCACCAGCCCGCCCGGCGCGGAGCCGATCAGCACGTCGCCGCCCGGCAGCGGCAGCAGCGAGCGCAGGTGGGTCTCTTCGCTGTCGAACGCCACCCGGCCCTGGCCCGGACCTTCGACCCGATAGAGGCGGCCCTCGGTGCCGGTCGCCACCCAGAGGACTCCGTCCGTGCCGCGCGCCAGCGCCCAGATGTAGGTCTCCCCCGGCGCGAAGTACTCCTCGACCCGCCCGCCGGCGATGCGATAGACGCGGCCTGCGGGCGAGGTGCCCGCGAACAGGGTGCCGTCCGGGTCGGCCCAGAGCGCGAACACGACGGGCTCGGCGGCGTCGAGCAGCGTCGACACCTCGCCCGAGCGCGAGACCTTGAGCACCTTGCCGTCGTTGCCGGTGCCCACCGCCCAGCCGTCCGGGAGCGCGGCGAACGAGAAGGCGAACGGCTCGTCGAGCCCGCTCACCCGTTCCGCGCGACGCGCGAGCGCGAGCACTCCGTCGGCGTCCACCGAGACGTCGTCGAGCCGGCCGGCGAGGAAGGCGCCGGCGCTCTGGGTGGCGAGGATGCGCACCTGCGCGGCGTCGAGCGCCGCCGAGCAGGCGATCAGCGCGGTGACAACCACCGCTGCAGGAGCTCGCGTCGTCATCCCTTCTCCTTTGCGTTGCCCGCGGCGGACGGCTTGCCGCCCCCGCCTGCGGAGCCCTCCGCCGGGTCGGGCGTGGCGCCCTCGCCGGCGTCGTCCTCACCTCCGCCGCCCTCGCCCGCGCTCGGCTGCGGTCGCCGGAGCTCGACGTCGAGCCGCACCAGGCCCGTCACCGGCTCGGCCTCCGGGAAGCGCAGGCGCTGCGCGATGGCGAGCCGCAGCGGGCGCGTGCCGCCGCCGCCGCCCGCCGCCCAGATCGCCTGCGCCGACGCCGGCAGGCGCGGCAGGATCTCGCCCGCCACCCCCAGCCCGCGTCCGGCCAGCACGCCGAGCACCGCGATCTCGCGCGTGGAGCCGAGCGCGCCCAGCCACTCGACCGCCTGCTCGAAGCTGACCGGGGCGACCGGCTCGAGCGCGAAGCGCGCGGCGTCGACGCTGGCGCCGTCGCCGACGAGGAAGGTGTAGCGCCCGGCGGGCAGGTCGGCCGGAATGGGGATGCGCAGCGTGCGCCGCACGCGTTCACCGCGGAAGGCGCGCAGGTCGACGTAGAGCTCGAGCACCTCTCCCGGCTCGAGACGCGTGCGCGCCGCGTGCGCTCCCACCAGGTCGGCGGAGCGCGGCGAGGTCCAGGGCGTGAGCTCGAGCCGGAGCCCGGCGAGGGTCACCTCGGCGAGGTCGTTGTGGACCAGGAAATCGAGCAGCGCGAAGACGTAGCCCGCGGCCTCGCCGACCGCGCCCGGGCCGTCGAAGCTCTGGCTCAGCGCGACGCGTCCGCGCGCCCCGAGGTCGGCGTCGATCCTGAGGTCGAGCCCGTGGACGCCGCCCGGCGCCGTGGTGGAGTCGAGCGCGCCGAGCGCGCCGACGGCCGCCAGCAGGGGCAGGAAGTCGGGCACACGCGCGAGCCTGAGATGGAACTCGCGCGCGACCGGCGCGGCGACGCGCACCTCGAGCGGCACCGTGCTCGGCACCGCCCCGATTCGGCCGAGCGTGCCCGCCGCATGATCGCGCACGAACTCCCCCACCACCGGCCCGGCGTTGGCGAGCTTGAACGAGCTGAACCGGCTGGGCAGCACGGCGACGATCTCGGCGGTGGCGAGCGGCAGGCTGACGTCGCCCAGGCCGGCCACCGGATGTCCGAACGCCAGCACGCGGTCGCCGCTGCGCTCGGTCAGCGTGCCGGTCGCCGCCAGCCGCAGGTCCCCGTCCACGAACAGCGCGGCGACCGCCGATCCGGCGCGCAGCTCCTCGCCGGCGCCCGGCAAGGGCTCGGCGCGCCCCACCGCGACCGGCGAGAGCGCCGGCAGCGCCGCCGAGAGCCGCGCGAGTCCGGCCGGGGAGAAGCCGCCCGCGCCCCAGGCCACCGCCGGACCCGCCTCGAGGCCGGTCGCCCGCGCCAGCCGGTGCGAGGCCGCGGTCAGCAGGTCGCCCGGCAGCCGTCGCGCCGCGAGCTCCGCGAAGCTCACCACCGGCCGCGCCGGTCCCGGCCAGGCGCCGGCGCTGCCGATCCGGCGCATGGCTTCGATCGGCGTGATGCCGGCGATCGCCTCGCTCGCGAACGGCCACGCGAAGGCCACCGCACCGACCAGCCGGCCGTCGATCCACACCGGGCTGCCGCTCATGCCCGCGATCACGCCCGAGTCCTCGAGCCCGTGGCCGGACAGGCGCGCCAGCACGTAGTCCGTGCCCGGCGCGACGGCGCGCAGGACGCCGAGCACCTCGACCTCGAAGCGCTCCGGCTGCGCGCCCGCGAACACCGTCTCGCCCCATCCGCGCAGGCCGGCGCGAACCTCCGCGACGGGCAGCGCGGGCGCTTCGTCCGCGGCCGCGCCGAGGGCCTCCGCGCCGGCCAGCCCCAGCGCAACGACGAGCCCCGCCCAGGCGAGCGCCGATCGACTCGACTCAGACAATCTCGAACCTCCCGGGCCGGAGCACGACCGGCCTCCCCTCCACGAGCTCGACCAGGGTCGAAGGCGGGCCGCCCGGCAGGCGGCCACCGTCGACGAGCAGCGTCTCGACGCCCGACGCTTCGCCCGCGCGCGCGAGCCAGGCCGCGAGCGGCTCCGGGTCGAGATACGGCGGAGCGCCGCTCGGGTTCGCCGAGGTCGCCGTGAGCGGCCCGCCGAGCGCCGCGGCGAGCGCGCGCAGCGCGGCGTGGCCGGGCACGCGCACCGCGAGCGTGTGGCCGCCCGCCGAAGCCGGGATCGGCGCCGCGATCGCGACCACGACCGAGAGCGCCGCCGGCCAGTGGCGGGCGGCCCAGAGCAGCGCCGGCGCGTCGGGCGCCACGCCGAGCCGCCCGAAGGCGGCCGCGTCGGCGCCCACCACCGGCAGCGGCCTGCCGTCGGGGCGGCCCTTGAGCCGGAAGATCCGCGCCACCCCCGCGGCGTCGCGCGGATCGACCGCCAGACCGTAGGACGACTCGGTCGGGATGGCGAGCACGGCACCGCGCGCGAGCGCGGCCGCGACCTCTCCCGGATCGTCCCCGAAGCGCCAGCACGCGCCCGCCGCCGCACCCCCGCTCACCTGCGTTCCACCTCCGCCGCGGCGACCATCTCCTCGGCGTGCTCGAGCGACAGCCCGGTGACCTTCGCGCCGGAGAGCATGCGCGCGATCTCCGCCACGCGCTCGGCGCGGTCGAGGCGGGCGACGTCGGCCCAGGTCCGTCCCGACCTGACCCGCTTGGCGACCCGATGGTGGCAGTCGGCGAAGCTCGCCACCTGCGCCAGATGCGTCACGGCGAGGATCTGTCCGCGCCGCGCCAGCCGGCGGAGCTTGCGCCCGAGCGCCGCGCCCTGGGCGCCGCCCAGGCCGGAATCCGCCTCGTCGAAGACCAGCGTCGGGCCGCCCGCCACCTCCTCGCCGTGCGCGGCGAGCTGGAGCGCGAGCGAGACGCGCGCCAGCTCGCCCCCCGACGCGGTGCGCGCAATCGGCGCCATGGGCTCGCCCGGATTGGGCGCGAACTGGAAGCTCACGCGATCGATGCCGTGCGGAGCGAAGTCGACCGGCTCGCCGTCCACGACCAGCGCGCTGCCGGCGCGGCGCGTCCGCTCGAGCGCGACCTCGAAGCGCGTGCCCTTGAGCGCCAGCTCGGCGAGCTCCTTCTCGAGCCGCGCCGCCAGGGCGACGCCCCAGCGCCGGCGCGCGTCGGAGAGCGCGAGGGCGGCGGCGCGGTAGTCGTCGAGCGCGGCGGCGGCGCGCGCCTCGAGCTCGCCCCGGTTCGAGGCGTCCTCCTCCAGCTCGGCGAGCTCGCGCCCGATCTCCACCCGCCGGGCGAGGATGCCGGCGCTGCCCTCGCCGTACTTGCGGATCAGCCGCTCGACCAGGGCGAGCCGCTCCTCGATGCCGTCCAGCCGGCCGGGCTCGGTCTCGATCGCCGACAGGCGCTCGGCCAGGGCGCGCCCGAGCTCGGCGGCGCGCGCGCCGAGCTCGTCGAGCTCGGCCAGCCCCTCGGCCGCGGAGGGCTCCCAGTGCGCGATCGCGCCCAGCGCGCGGCGCGCCTCGCCCAGCCGTTCGACCGCCGCTCCCTCGTCCTCGACCAGGGCGCCGTGGGCGCCGCCGAGCGCGGCGAGGATCGCTTCGCGGTGGCGCAGCACGTCGCGATCGCGGCGCAGCTCGTCCTCCTCGCCGGGGGTGAGGCGCGCGTCGTCGATCTCGCTCGCCTGGAAGCGCAGCAGATCGACGCGCTCCCGCCGCAGCCGCTGGTCGCCCGCCAGCCGCTCGAGCCGCTCGGCGAGCGCGCGCCACGCCGACCAGCGCTCCGCGGTCGCCCCGGCCAGGGTGCGCGCCTCCTCGCCGCCGGCGCGGTCGAGCCAGGCGCGCTGCAGCTCCGGGTCGGCCAGGCCCAGCTCCTCGCGCTGGCCGTGGATGCGCAGCAGGCGCGGCGCGAGCTCCTGCAGGAGGCGCACCGTCGCGGGCTGGTCGTTGAGGAAGACCCGGTTGCGCCCCTCGCGGCTGATCTCCCGCCGCACCACCAGCTCGTCGCCGTCGACTTCGATGCCCGCGCCGTCGAGCAGAGCGGCCGCGCCCGGGGGCAGGTCGAAGAGCCCCGCCACCGAGAGCGCCTCCTCGCCCTCGCGCACGAGGTCGGCGGCGGCGCGCGCGCCCGCGAGCAGGCCGAGCGAATCGACCACCAGCGACTTGCCGGCGCCGGTCTCGCCGGTCAGAACGTTGAGGCCGGCGCCGAGCTCGATCTCGCCTCCGGCGAGCACCGCCAGGTTGCGTACGTGAAGGCTCCTGAGCACCTCGCCGGCTCCTTTCGCGCTCGTTCAGCCGCGCGTGAAGGACGGAACGTAGGCCGGGTTCTCTTGCGCGCGCCGCTCGGCGCAGAGGAAGTCGTAGAAGCCGCAGCGCCCGGTGCCGGGATAGGTCCGGCAGATCGAGGGACGGGCCTCGTAGACGCCGCACTGGCGGGTCCTGGGATCGAGGAAGCGGCAGGCGGTGCCGAAGTGCTTGTCCTTGCGGTGGCGCAGGACGCGCAGGTGCCGGCCCTTGCCTCTCCCCCGCTTCGTGAAGCGCCGCTCGGCGACCGCGGGCTCGACCTCGAGGTGACGCGCCAGGCGCGCGAGGTCGGCGTCGGTGACCTCGACATGGTCGTAGGAGCAGCAGTAGGCGGGACAGTTGCCGCAGTCGTAGAGGCGCTTCGTCACCGCGGCATTCTATCCACGCGCCCGGACCCGGCGCTCAGCGGCTCGGTGCCGCCTCGACCTCGACGCGGTCGCGGCCCGCCTCCTTGGCGCGGTAGAGCGCCCGGTCGGCGGCGGCGACCAGGTCGCTCAGGTGCGACATGGAGCCGCCCGCGGCCGCGACTCCGAACGAGCAGGTGACGTGGATGCCGGTCGGACCGCACTCGAACGGCCGGCCGGAGAGCAGCTCGCGCAGCCTCTCCGCCAGCGTGCCGGCGCCGGCGAGATCGATCTCGGGGCAGAGCACGGCGAACTCCTCGCCGCCGATGCGCGCGAAGATCTGCTCCGGACGCAGCCGCCCGTTCACCCTCGCCGCCGTCTGCTTGAGCACCGCGTCCCCGCACAGGTGGCCGAAGGTGTCGTTGACGCTCTTGAAGTGGTCGAGGTCGAAGAGGATCAGGGTGAGGGGCCGCGCGTGACGCAGCGCGCGCGCCAGCTCGCGCTCGCCTTCCTCGGCGAACTTGCGCTGGTTGAAGATCTCGGTCAGCCCGTCGCGCATGACCATCTGGTAGATGGCTTCGTGGTAGGCGTGCTCGACGTCCCGGTCGTGGAGGAACTTGAAGTGCACGGATCCGACCTGGAAGCGGTCGCCGCTGCGCAGGTCCGTGGCGGCCTCGACCTCCCGGTCGTTGACGTAGGTGCCGTTGCGGCTGCCGAGGTCCTCGATCGTCACGTGGCCGCCCGAGTACCGGAGGCGCGCGTGGGAACGGGAGAGGGAAGGGACCTCGGGCAGGCTGATCTGCGCGGAGGGCGAGCGCCCGATCTCGATCGTCGTCCCGGGAGCGAGCGCGAAGCGGTTGCCCAGGCGCCGATTCTCGGGGTGGGCGATGACGATCACCGCGGCTTCGAAGAAGCTCTCCGCCGGCTGGCCGGGCGCCGGCGAGGTGATCTGCGCGGTCGGCCGCCGGAGCTGCCCGACCTTGGTCGCGGACAGGCCGTCGGTCGAGGGATCGCGCGTGTCGGAGTCGGGACGACGGGTCATGGTCGCTCCGCGCGGACCGCGGCCGGACCATCGAAGCCGGCCCGCTCCCGGCGCACCGCGCCGGCGCGGTCGCGCGCCGGGATCCCGCGCGCGGAGCCGGCGGGCTTCGCTGCGGCCTCGGCGGAGTCGGCGGTTCGAAGGGTGGTCGGCAACGTCGGCCCGTTCCTCGGTTCGGCTGGCCCGGAAGGCGCCCGGAGTCTATCGCCAGACCGCGTGCGGGCGAAGCGGCGGGGCCCCGCCCGCGGGACGGATCAGGCGCGGCCGGCGAGGAACGCGCGCACGACGTGCTTCGCGACCTCCGGGTTCTCGCGCAACCGGCGCGTGGAATACGGGTACCAGTCCCGGCCGTAGGGCACGTAGACGCGCAGCCGGTGCCCCTCCGCGAGCAGGATCCGGCGCAGCTCGGGCTCGACGCCGAGCAGCATCTGGAACTCGTAGCGCTCGCGCGGCACCCGGTACCGGTCGATCAGTCCCAGCGCGCCGCACACCAGATGCTCGTCGTGGGTCGCGATGCCGACGTAGATGCCGCGCTCGAACAGCTTCTCGAGCGCCTGCAGGAAGTTGAGGCGCACCGTCTCGTAGGCCTTGAAGGCGATCGCGCGCGGCTCTACGTAGATGCCCTTGCACAGGCGCACGTTGGCGCCCGTCTCGGGCAGCGCCGCGATGTCCGACAGGGTCCTGCGCATGTAGGCCTGGAACACCACGCCCAGGTTGCCGTGACGCGCCTGCATCTCGCGGTAGAGACGCAGGGTGGCGTCGGTGGTGCTGGCGTCCTCCATGTCCACCCGCACGAAGTTGCCGTGCCGGCGCGCGGCGGCCGCGATCCGGTCCAGGTTCTCGCTGCAGAACCGCTCGTCGATCTTGAGGCCGAGCGCGGAGAGCTTGACCGAAATGTTGGCGACCAGCTTGCGCTCGGCGATGGCGTCGAGCATGCGCTCGTATTCGTCCGCCGCGGCGAGCGCCTTGGGCCGCTCGCGGACCTCTTCGCCGAGCAGGTCCATGGTGGCCATCGCGCCGTCGCGGGCGAGCTGCTCGATGGTGCTCAGGGCGTGCTCGAGCGTTTCGCCCGCGACGTAGCGCTTGGCCACCCGGCCGACGATCGGCTTCGGGACCAGCGGCAGACCCCGCCGGATGAGCCAGGAGAAGAGGCCCGACATGATGGAAACCCTCCGGAAAGGCCGCGCTCAGCCGCCGTGGACGGCGCCGCCGTCCGGCAGCTCGACGTGCTCGTCGGCCACCCACCGCACCGCGCGCGAGCAGGGGCACACTCCCCCCACGCGCCGCAGCTGCGGCATGAACTTCTGCGCCTCCTCCGGGGACTTCTCGCCCCGGGCGACGGCGCGCAGGTTGGTCACGTAGTCCTGGAAGTCACGAGTGGCCCGGTAGCCGTCGGGGAGGGTCTTGACCAGGTGTCCCAGGTAGCCCTCGACGTCGGTCCAGGCGCC
>Ga0316622_100001070_pt1 | contig 17229 bp, 17 predicted proteins | sample OWC_Aug_OW2_C1_D_FD_207646 | JGI IMG/M metagenome (GOLD analysis project Ga0316622, IMG submission 207646) | Wetland soil microbial communities from Old Woman Creek delta, Ohio, United States - OWC_Aug_OW2_C1_D5_C | ecosystem: Environmental > Terrestrial > Soil > Wetlands | place: USA: Ohio... | reverse complement strand
CAGCGCCTCGGACTCGAGCCTGTCCAGAATGAAGGTGCCGATCCCGCGGCGCTGCGTCCGCGGATCGACCGCGAGCAGGATCTGCGCCTCGCCCCAGACCTCGTCCATCCAGCCGTATCCGACCACCGCGCCCTCGTCCTCGACACGCCACCACTCGCCGGGCAGGAGCTCTCCGGTGGTGCGCTTCTCCATGGGGAACGCCCCGGCCGGCACGGCTCCGAGAATCGAGCTTTTCGCTTCGTCCCAGCGTGGGGGCTGCTCGTGAATCCAGTCTCGGGCCATGGCGTGCCTCCCCTCGGCCTACGAGGCCTGCGTCAGTCTCTCCTCCTCGATCTGGAGGAGCATCGTGGGCGTGATGTCCCCGGTCGGGTACTCGCCGGAGAAACAGGCACTGCACATGCGCGGAAGGTCGGGTCTCCTCTCGGTCACCGCGGCCACGAGATCCTCGAGGTCCTGGTAGACCACCGCGTCGGCGCCGATCTCCCGGGCCACCTCCTCGGCGCTCCGGCCCCTGGCCACGAACTCCCGGCGCGTGCTCATGTCGATCCCGTAGACGCAGGGGTGGATCAGAGGCGGGGCGGTGGAGGCGAAGAAGACCTGTTTCGCCCCCGCATGTCGCGCCAGCCGGACGATCTGCCGGCTCGTGTTCCCGCGCACGATGGAGTCGTCCACGAGGAGCACGCTACGGCCGCGGATCTCCTCCTCGATGGTGTTCAGCTTCTGGCGGAGCGATCGGCGCCGCTCGCCGTCCTTCGGCATGATGAAGGTGCGGCCCACGTAGCGGTTCTTGACCAGGGCCTCGCGGTACGGGATCCCGAGGACCTGAGCCAGGGCCAGCGCAGCGGTGCGCGCCGAATCGGGGACCGGCACGACCACGTCGGCCTCCAGACCGGATCTGCGGACGGTTTCGGCCAGGCGCTCGCCCATCCGGATCCTGGCCTCGTACACCGAGATCCCCTCGAGGTAGGAATCGGGGCGCGCGAAGTACACGAACTCGAACACGCAGGGGTGGGGCTTGGGCTCGGCGATCGTGCTCGTGCTGAGATTCCCGGCCAGGTCGATGAACAGCGCCTCGCCCGGAGTGCTCCAGGGCAGGACCTCGTACTCGAGGGTCGTCAGCACCACGCTCTCGGACGCCACCGCCCAGGCGGTCCTGCCATCCGACGTCTTCTTCCTGCCCAGCGCGATCGGCTTGATTCCGTACGGGTCGCGGAACGCGAACAATCCTCTCCCCGCGATGAAGCCGACCACGCTGTACGCGCCGCGCACCTGACGATAGACCTCGGCCACGGCGCTGTGATAGGCCGCGAGCGAGAAGCCCTGCGCCGCGCTGCGCGCGAGCGCCCCGGCGAAGACGTTGAGGATCGCCTCGACGTCGCAGCCCGAGTACAGGATGCGCAAGCCCTGCCCCTGGAGCTCCTCCCGGAGATCCTCGTAGTTCGCGACGTTCCCGTTGTGGGCCATCACGATCCCGAACGGGAAGTTCACGCAGAACGGCTGGGCGTCCTCTCCTCCACCCGACCCGACCGTGGGATAGCGCACGTGTCCGACGGCCAGGTCGCCCCGGAGGCGCTCCATGTTGGCGGCGGTGAAGATGTCGCGGACGAGCCCCTCGCCCTTCTTCACGTGGAGCCGGCCGTCATGGGTGATGATTCCCGCCGCGTCCTGCCCTCGGTGCTGGATCGCGATCAGGCCGTCGTAGACCTCCCGGACCGCAGAGTCGACACCGATCACACCGATGAAACCGCACATGAGCCACCCCGGCCGCTCGAAAGGGGAGCCCACATGGTAGCACCGATCCGCCTTACCGGAGACGACCGGGCTCTATCTCTGCATCCCTTCCGGCCACTGCGTGAACTGCCCGTCGACGAAGATGATGTCGGCGGCGAGATCCGAGGTCCTGCCGCCCGGCGCGGGGGACGAGATCCCGTCCTTGCCCAGGGACATCAGAGTGTAGCCGGCCCCGGAGGTCGAGCTCGGCTGGTAGACCAGGTCGTGGTTCCAGCCGTCCTGCAGCGGCAGCCTCTTGATGTAGGCGGGCTCGAGCACGGCCTGGACCGCGGCCATGTTGCCCGCCGTCGGGTACAAGGAATTGTCGATCGAGTACGATTCCACCGCGGTTCCGACGGAGCGGATGTCCGCCATCGTACGCTTTTGCTTGCCGCGATCGATCGCGTTCAGCAAGTTCGGAATGGCAATGGCGGCGATGATCCCGATGATCGCCACCACGATCAGAAGCTCGATGAGCGTGAATCCGCCGGAGTTGTGCCGAGACATGACCGCATCTCCTTCCTGCATGTTGGAGGTCGCGAACCGGGACCGTCGCTCCTGCCATGCAAGGGCGACACCAGGCGCGCCTCCTTCCGTTGCAGGAAGGAAACCCGGCAGTAGCTCAATACCAGTAGAAGACCACGCTCACGAGCCAGTACCCGCGCTGCACCAGGACCTCGTAGTCCACGTTGTAGGTCCCGCCCGGGGGGAACTGGGCCGTCATCGAGAAGTCGTTGTTGCACGGGGCGGACTTGTAACAGGCGATCATCCCGGGACACCATCCGGCGCGCGGGTACGTGCAGGAAGGGTAGCCGCAGGCGTTCCAGTTGTAGCAGGGATTCGCCGAACTGGAGCAGTCGATCTTCCACGGGACGACCGCCCAGACCTGGGTCCCATCGCGCAGGATGCGGTTGGTGCGCCTGCAGAACTCGTCGCACGGATCGCAGGTGCCGCCCGGGCAGTCTTCGTCCAAGCCGCACACTGCGCCGTTGTTGGTCCCGCCGTTGCAGTAGAAGTCGCCCCCGTGCCCGGTGGTGAACACGCGCATCCTCACCGCGATCGCGCCGGCGGGGATCGTGACACTCCGGGTGGGCAGGGGAGCCCCGCCGAAACCCAGAACCTGCACCCCGGCGGCCGGCGGCCTGCTGGAGGCTTCTTCCGGTCGCTTGCTGAAGGAGAAATCGACCGTGACGTGCCATCCGGCGTGCACGTAGTTGCCGATCTCCGCGCCCACATAGCGCCGCCCCTGGAGCAGGCGGGCGAACGGCGTGATGTCCAGGGTCAGGGCCCGCGGCGGGACGACTCCGGTCCCGTCGGGAGGCGGTGCGTCGGTACCGAAGGGGGTGATGGCCCGCATCAGCTCCAGGTTGTCGCGCGTGATGCAGCTTCCGCCGGTCTCGATGCAATCGTCGAGGACGAGAAAGAGGGTGGCGATCCGGTCCCACGGGTCGCCGCACGGATTCCAGCCGGTGGGGTTCGAGGCCCCGCACTTGTCCGTGGTTCCGTGCGCGGGCGGCGAGCAGAGCCGGGAATCGAGAGTGTAGGTGACGTTGACGCTGGTCCAGTCGCCCTCGGGGAAATCCACGGGAACCATGAGCTGGAAGCCGTCGCTGCGCTGGACCGTGCCCGGGCGCGGGGGACACTGCTGGCCTCCCGAGAGCCAGCACAGATAGTCGTCGTCGTGGGCACGGACCTTGACGCGTCCCGCCACGGCGTCCACGTGCTCGTTCGAGAAGGCGGACTCGTTCCCGCCGAGGTCCACGGCCGTCACGGCACAGTACCAGTTCACCAGGGGCGCGAGCCCGCCCAGGGAAATGCTCGACGCCGTGCCCGCATCGAAGGCAAGCTCGTAGACGCGCGAGCGGGTCCCGCAGTACACGCGGTAGCCCTGGATCTGATCGACCGGCTGAGCGCCGCTCCACTGCAGATCGATGCTCGTGTCGGTCCAGGTCCCGCTCAGTGTGGGCGGGGTGGCGACCTTCGATGGCTTCACGGCCGACTCGTTCCCCGAAGCGTCCACCGCGGTCAGGAGATAGAAGTAGGAGGGGCCCTCGAGGCCGCCGCTGTCGTCGAAGGTGGGAAGCGGGGAGCTACCGAGGCGATTGCTTCCTCCGGCCAGATCCGGGGTGAAGTCGGGTCCGGTGCCCCGGTACACATTGTAGTGGTCGATCGTCTCGGGCCCGCCCGCGGCGTCGAGCGTGACCGCGTCCCAGGCGAGGTGGACGCCGCTTCCGGATCTTTCCGCCCGCAGCCCCGTCACTTCCGCGGGCTTGGTCGCATCCGCGGCCCGCGCGCGGCCGAACGCCGCCAGGCACAGCAGAACGAAGGGCAGGGCGCGTCGCGCCGGACAGAACCTCTCACTCATGATGGCCCCCCGGAGATTGGGTGTAGATGTACGGCCAAAGGACGCTCGGGGCAACGGGCGGCTCATTCGACCTCGACGATCATCTCCACTTCGACGGCGATGTTCCAGGGTAGGGCGCTCGTCCCGACCGCCGCGCGCGCGTGCTTCCCTTTCTCACCGAAGACGCTCACCATGAGATCGGAGAACCCGTTGATCACCTTGGGCTGGTCGGTGAAGGCCTCGGTGCAGTTCACGAAGCCGAGCACCTTCACGATGCGCCGCACCTTCTTGAGGTCGCCGATCTCGGCCCGGAGAGTGGAGAGCATGGCGATCCCGGCCAGCCGGGCCGCCTCGTAGCCCTGCTCCAGGGTCAGGTCCCTCCCGACCTTTCCGGTCACGTTCGAGCCGTCCGCCCTCGTGGGGCCGTGCCCCGCGAGGAAGACGAGATTGCCGCTGCGGACCGCCTTCACGTAGTTGGCCACGGGAGGTGCGGGAGAGTACAGCTCGATCCCCAGATCCTTGAGCCGCTGCTCGGGCGTCTGGGGGAGGGCCGGCGGGGCCGCGCCCGCGGCCAGAAGCGCGAGCGCCAGGAACGCACCCGTCATGGCAGGTCGCCCTCCCCGGCGGCTTCCCGCAGCTTGCGGATCACCTCGTCGTAGTAGGGGCGGTCCTTGAGACTCGCGTACTCCCCGGGGAAGCAGATCGTCGTGAGATCCGCGCTGACCGGGGAAAAGGCGGCGAGCGCGACCGCGCAGCGCACGTTGCTCGCGAGACGCGTGTTGTCGATCATCGGGAAGTCGAACCAGCCGACCTCGAAGGTGGCCCGGGTGTCCGGCTGGTCGCTGGTGGCGGCCTTCACCTCGAGGCGCACGCGAACCACCTGCTGGACCGGGTCGGCCGCAAGGACCCTCATCTCCACGTCCGTCTGCAGCCCGTCCACCACCAGGGACTCGCCGTCCACGGCGACCCCGGCTCTGCCCGCCCGCGCGAGCTCCTCGAGGTCCACGGAGCGGCGGAAGCTCCGGCCCTTCCCCTCGAGGGCGAAGAGCTGGCGGTCCGTGATCTCCCTCGCCACACGGTACAGCCGCTCCCGGTACCCCTCCTGCTCGGGCCCGGGCGCCCGCGGGATCTTCCGCGCCACGTCCCGGAACAGCGGCTTCAAGTTCAGCGAGTCGTGGAAGTTGTAGGCCAGGAGTTCGAGGTTCAGAATCTTGCTGTCCAGAGCGTCTCCCTGGGGTGCCAGGAACTTCTCGATGATGGAGACGAGCATGTCCTTCCTCAGGCTCGACTCGGCCTCCTCGCGGCGGCTCATCAGCTCGGAGTAGAGTCGCGCGTTGGTGTCCGCGGACTGGCGGCGATCGAGGACGCGAGAGCCCTTGAACCCGACGAAGGCCACCGCGACCGCGGTCAGGAGCCCTCCCAGCGGCTGCAAGACGATCTGAACCTTGTCCCAGAAGTCCTTGGGCTTGTCCGACATCGACGGCCTCGCCAGCTCTACTTGCGGCGCACCGAGAGCTTGCCGTCCTTGGTCTCGAGGACCAGGTCGACCTGCGCCGGGTCGTCGTAGGAGGCGATGCTCAAGCTCGCGGAGAGCCCCTTGTGGCTCACCGTGAGAGTGCACTTCCCGGTCTCCTTCACGACCAGGTGGTAGGAGCCGGACTTGTCCGTCTTCACCGCGGGGTACGCCGCATCCCCGCACTTCACCTCGACCGAGGCCGCATCGCCCACGGTCGCCGTCCCCTCCGTGATCTTCCCGAACACCTCTCCCGCCGTCGCGAAGCCGGGGATGGCGAGTACCACGAGGGAGCCGAGCAGCAGGGTGATCGTCGTCCGCTTCATGACCGCTCCTTGGCGCGGAAGCGCTCCTCGCGCCACCGCGTACGCGGGCAGACTAACTCAGATCCTCGCCGGGAACCATCCGGCGCAGGAAGTTGTCCAGAAGCCGGTTCCCGTCCGGTGTCAGGACGCTCTCGGGATGGAATTGCACTCCCTCGGCCGGGAGGAACCGGTGGCGGACGCCCATGATCTCGCCGTCCATGGTGCGGGCGCAGCACTCGAGCGGGGCGGGGAGCGTCGCGGCGGAAACTGCCAGGGAGTGGTAGCGCCCGGCCGGGAACGGGCTCGGGATCCCCTCGTAGAGGGTCCGTCCATCGTGGAAGATGGGCGACGCCTTCCCGTGGACGAGACTGCGAGCGGGAACCACCTCGCCCCCGAGCGCCGCGACGAGCGCCTGGTGGCCCAGGCACACGCCCAGCACCGGGATCCTCGGCATGAAGCGCCGGAGGAGCGCAACCGAGATCCCTGCGTGCTCGGGTCGGCCCGGACCGGGAGAGATCACGAGGTGCGTGGGCCGCAGGTCCTCGGCCTCGTCCAGGGAGAGCGAGTCGTTGCGGCGCACGATCACCTGCGCTCCCAGCACGGCAAGCGCCTGCACGAGGTTGTAGGTGAAGGAATCGTAGTTGTCGATGAGGAGCGCACGCGCGCCGAGCGCGCTTCGATTCTGCGGAGGGGACTCACCCATCATCCGTCGGGCCTCCTCCGGAAGACGAGGAGCTCCCGGCTCCCCCTAGCGCCCGGCCTCGCGCGCCTGCCGGATCTGTTCGCGGAGGGTCTCGATCTCCCGCTGCTGGGCCGATCCCGGCGTCACGATCCGGCGCGCCTGATCGAGATCCGCGAGGGCGCCCGCAAGGTCTCCCGAGGCCTGTCGCACGAGCGCCCGGAAGTACCAGGACGCCGGCTGCGAGGAGTCGAGCTCGATGGCGCGGTCGAGGTCCTTTCGGGCTGCGACCAGGTCGTTCTGGTTCATCCGTACCGCGGCGCGGCCGCTCCAGGCCTCGGCTCGGCTCGGATCGAGTCGGATCGCAGCCTCGAAATCCTCCAGGCCGCCCGTTGGGTCGCCGAGGCTCATGCGCAGCTTGCCGCGGTTGCATCGGATCAGGGCGTCCTTGGGGCTCAGCCGCACTGCCTCGTTCAGCTGCTCGAGCGCCTCGGCCGCATGACCCTGCTCGGCGAGGAGGTAGCCGAGATTGGTGTGCATCTCCGCGTTCATCGGGTTGAGCTCGAGCGACCGACGGACGTGCTCCACCGCACCCTCCACGTCGCCGAGCTTCATGAGCGAGGTGCTCATGTTGGCGTGGGTCTTCCAGTCGTTGCTGCGCCAGTCGTAGTACTCGCCCTCGAGGGCGCGCTCGAACTCTTGGATCGCCTCCCGGTCCTTGCCGTCGCGCGCCAGCGCCGCTCCCTTTTTGAGGTGCCGCCAGTGGTCGACGGCGGGCACGGAGATCGACTGGAACCGGTCGTAGGGGACGTTCACGAACTCCGGGATGTTCACCGCGCGGTTCGCCGCGGTGGCGTTTTCCACGAGGATCGCCGGGCTATCCCTGCCTTCGGCGTCGATGTGCGTCAGGAACATCTGCGTGTAAGGCGTGTTGCTCTTCGAGGAGAAGACGAGCCAGCGCCCGTTGGGGGAGAAGCTGTGCCAGGAGTTCATGAGTGGAAGATTGCAGCGCATCGGCCGGGCCTCGCCTCCGGCGAGGGGAACGATCATCAGCTTCCCGTCCGGGCGCATCAGCTGGCCGTTTGCGCACTGGGTGAACACGATCCACTTCCCGTCGGGCGACACCTTGGGGAAGGTATTGCTCATTCCGTTCCCCGAGGCTCCGCGGATCGGCTCCGGCGTCCCTCCCGATCCACCCCGGAACGGGATCCGGTAGAGGTCGTACTGGATCGGGGTCTCGTTCGGATCGCCCGCGTACGCGGCGCGCGGCCGGTCCTTCGAGTAGGGATCGGTGGCAGCCGCGCGGGCGAAGACGATCGTGCCGCCGTCCGGGGTGAAGACCGGGCTGCAGTGCACATAGCGGGGATCATCGGCCCCGGGGAGCGCCTCGATCTTTCCGGTCGCCCGCGAATAGTAGGCGAGGATCCCCCGCGTCGGATAGAAGACCTGGCTGAACTTGTAGTCGGTGAAGTTCTGGACGTACAGCGCCTCGTTCACGGTGGACACGACGAACTGTCCGTCCGGGCTGACCCGCGAGAGAAACCCGAGGGTCATGTGCCCCTTCGGCTTGCCGGGGAATCGGTTCCACGAGATCACCTGGCCCGCCTGGATCATGGTCTTGGACTCGAGAGGAACGAACCCGTACGCCCCCTTGTCACCATCCGGGCCGTCCACGTCCATCCCGAAGGTCTTGCCGTCCGCGGAGAAGCTGTGGCAGTTGGCGCAGGTGGGCATGTCCCTCAGGAGAACGCGGCTGTCCGTGCGCGAGATGTCCTTGAGCCGCCAGGCGATGAGCGGGACGGCGCCCTCGGACAGCGGCTTGATCACACCATCTTTTCCCTTGGTCGGCATGAGCGGCACATCACGATAGAAGACCGGCGCACCGACCGGATCCGAAGACGTCGAGAGGGTCGTCGAGCCTTTGGAGAGGATCTTCCCGGGCGCCCCCGCCCGATACCCATAAAGGGTCACGAGCGCCGGCCGGTCGACGCTGCGCGCCTTGAAGGTAGACCAGAAGTCCTCGGATGGCTCCCACGACTTGGCGGAGGCCTGGTAGGGGGTCGGCTTGTAGATCTCGTTGGCCTCGCCCAGCGCCTTCGGGTCGATCTCTCCCTGCGGCGGGGGTGCGCCGGAGACGAGCGCGCGCAGGTGGGGAGTCCCGGGATCGAAGGCGATGTCCACGAGCCACCGGTCCGCGCCGGAGGAGGCATCGTGCCAGAGGAAGGTCGGGGCCACGATCTCCGGTGGGAAGATCGAGCGGTCGGCAGGGTAGTCGATCTTCACTCCGGCGAGCGCCGCCGCGTCGCGCGCCGCATCGAGCAGGGTCTGGATCAGCGCGTCCTCCCCGGCGCCGTCCGCCTCGCGAGGCGCTCCCGCAAGGAGCACCCCCACGAGCAGGAAGGCCGTCGCGCACCCGAGGGCGATCCGTCGCCTCGTCACGGCCGAGGCCCCGTGGAGGCGCCGGAAGCGGCGCGGGCGGCCGCGACGATCCCTGCGAGGACGTCCGGCGGGACGCCCTGGTCGGCATCGGAGCGGAGCCGCGCTCGATCTCGATCGCTCGCGACCACCTCCACCAGGAGTCCGTGGGCTCCGGCGGCGAGGGCCGCCCCGGCGAGCGCGGCGACCAGCCTCCACTCGCCGGCCGCGTGGGAGGGGTCCACCACGAGCGGAAGGGGGGTCGCGCGGCGCAGAGGCTCGAGAATGTTCAGGTCCAGGACCGAGCGCGCGTAGCTCCAGTGGGAGACCGTGCGCACGCCGCGCTCGCACAGCACGATGTCGAGGTTTCCTTCGCGCGCGATGTACTCCGCTGCGCACAGCCACTCCTCGATGGTCGCGCTCCAGCCCCTCTTGAGGAGGACCGGCTTTCTCGAGCGGCCGACCTCGGTGAGGAGCGGGAAGTTCTGCATCGAGCGGGAGCCGATTTGGAGCATGTCGGCGTACCCGGCGACGAGGTCGACCAGGCGGGGATCGAGGACCTCGGTCACGATCCCGAGACCGGTTTCGCGGCGCGCCTCGGCGAGGATCTCCAGGCCTTCCCGGCCGAGCCCCTGGAAGGAGTGCGGGTTCGTGCGCGGCTTGAAGGCGCCGCCCCGAAGGAGGTGCCCTCCGGCCTCGCGCACGACGCGCGCCACGGCGAGTGTGTGCTCCAGGGACTCGACGGCGCATGGTCCGGCGATCACCACGCGCTCCGGTCCTCCGATCCGCACGCCCGCCACCGCGACCTCGCGCGTCGCGTCCGCGCGGGCGTACTCCGGCCAGCGGAGCCGCAGGATCCCCAGGTCCGGAAGCGGGTCGCTCACGAACGTCACTCCCGCGGCAGGACCGCGATCGCCTCGATCTCCACCAGCAGGTCCGGGCGGCAGATCCTCGCCTGGATCGCCGTGCTCGCGGGGAGCGGATCGACCTGCGCGTGGTCGAGGAACATGGTGCGCATCTCGTTGAAGGCGTCGTAGTCGCGCTCGATGTCGCGGAGGTAGCAGGTGGTCCGGACGACGTCGTGCCAGCTCGCCCCCTCGGACACCAGAAGGCGGGTCAGGTTGCGCAGGGTGCGAAGGCACTGCGCCCGGAAATCGCCGGCGTGAACCGTCTTCCCGCGCTCATCCACGCTCGCGGTGCCGGACAGGAACAGCAGCGTTGCCCCGCCCAGCTCGACGCGCAGCCCGCGGCTGAACGAGCTGGGCCTCGGATAGTCGTACGCCTCGTTGAGCACGTCTGGCGCGGAGATGGCTCTTCGCGAAACCCGCGCGCGGCCGTTCACCGGGCGCATCCCCTCGGCGGGCCCGGAAGCCGGGGAGCCCGGGGGATCGATTCCGAGGGCCTCGAGCTCCGCGAGGGCCGCGGGGCTCAGCTGCGAGGTGTCCGGCACGTAGCGTCGGCTGCGCACACCCGTGTTCCTCCAGCCCGTTCCGGCTCCTTCGGGAAGGGTACCCGCGTACAGCCTACTCCGGCGACGCCGGGATTCACACACCCCCCCCCTCTACGCCACGGGCCAGCACCGGAGATATACGCGGAACGAGGTGCGGATTGTGGACTATTTCCGTCGGATTCGACAGGCCGCTCCTACAGGTCGAAAAATCCACGGCCGGAGCCGAGAACCTTCCCGTCGGCCCCTCGCGCCTCCACCACCCAGATGTAGCTGGCGCCCCGCGTCAGACGGCTCGCCTCGTCCGGGGTGAGCGTGGCACTGGCCTCCAGGACCGATCGCTCCACGAGCGGGATCGGGTTGCCCTTCTGGAGGAGCTGGAAACGGTAGTCCTTCCTTCCGGCGACCGACTCCCAGCGGAACGTCGTGGGCACGGCGGAGAGCTTGCCCCCCGCAGGCTCGAGGGGCTCGATGTAGAGGGCCCCCTTGGCCGTCATCCGCGGGGGTGGAGGTTTTTTCCCGACGACGTAGTAGACCGCAATGACGGCGGCCAGGGAGACGGCCACGACCACGATCCCGCGGACGATCGCCCTCCAGCCGCTTCCTTTCTCCAGCTCCTCGATGTCGTGCTGAAACCGATCTTCGTGAGTTTCGTTCGGGGGAGGATTCTCAGCGCGCCTGACCATGCTCACGCCTCCTTGTCCGGCTCGGGCTCCCGACCGGGAATCCGACGTGTTTCGATCATCGCGCCGACGCTCCAGGGAAATCAAGGGCGATTTGCACCCGAAATGGTCCCGAAATCACTCCCTCCCCGTATAATCCAGCCCTCATGCCGCGAACGCGACGACAGAGCGCTCCGCGACGCGGGAGCGGGCCGGATTCGGGCGCGCCGGAGCGAGGCACCGGGCTGAGCCCGCGTGCGGCCCTCGTCGCCCTCCTGGTGGTGATCGTTCTGGCGGCGCTCGTGCGCCTGCGCGTGTCGGACGTTCCACTGGAACGAGACGAGGGGGAGTACGCCTACGCGGGCCGGCTCATCCGCCAGGGGATCCCGCCGTACCAGGCCGCCTACAACATGAAGTTCCCGGGGACCTACTACGCCTACGCGCTGATCCTGGCGATCTTCGGCGCGACGCCGCGGGGGATCCATCTCGGCCTGCTCTTCGTCAATGCCGCGACCACGCTCCTGGTCTTCGCGCTCGGCCGGCGCCTTCTGGGCAATCTGGCAGCCGCCGTGGCCGGCGCTGCGTTCGCCCTGTTGACCCTCGACCGCTGGAGCATGGGGGTGTTCGCCCACGCGACCCATTTCGTCCTGCTGCCCGCGCTGGGGGGCCTGCTCGTCCTCCTGCGAGCGGCGGAATCCGGGGGCGCAGCGGGGTACTTCGGTGCGGGAGTTCTCCTCGGCGTGTCGGTGCTCATGAAACAGCACGCCGTCTTCTTCCTGCCGCTCGGGGCGGCGTTGACCTTCCGGGCAGAGTGGGGCAGGGGCACGCGGAGCCCCGGGGCCCTGGCGAAGCCGCTCTTCTCCCTCGCGGCAGGCTCCGCGCTGCCGCTCCTGGTTCTGATCGGGGTGTTCGCTGCGCAGGGGGTCCTGGAGCGCTTCTGGTTCTGGACCTTCCGCTATGCGGGGGAGTACGTGTCGCAGGTCCCCCTGGCCCACGTCCTCCCGGGGCTCCTCGCCGGACTGGGGCAGGTCACCGCAACGAACCTCTGGCTCTGGATCCTCGGAGCGGCGGGGCTGGCCGCGCTGTGGGTCGGGACATGGGACGCGGCGGCCCGGACGTTCATCACGGGGCTGCTCGCCGCTTCGTTCCTTGCCGTCCTTCCGGGCTTCTACTTTCGCGAGCACTACTTCATTCTGTTGCTGCCCACGGTCGCGCTCGGCGTCGGCGTCGCCGTCGTGGCGCTCGAGAACGCCCTGCGGCGCTTGTGGTCGCCGGGGGCCGCCCGGCTCCTCGCCCTGGCCGTCTTTCTCGGGGCGGCGGCGCACTACGTCGCCACGGAGCGGGAGTACCTGTTCTCCATGACTCCCCTGGAACTTTGCCGCAAGCGGTACGGGCTCAACCCGTTCGTCGAGGCTCCCGAGATTGCCCGCTACTTGCGCGAGAGGACCAAGCCTTCCGACAGGATCGCGGTCGTGGGTTCCGAGCCCGAGATCTACTTCTACGCCGACCGGAAATCGGCCACGGGCTACATCTACACTTACCCCCTCATGGAACCGCAGCCGTTCGCGGCGAGGATGCAGCGGGAGATGATCGAGGAGATCCAGGCCGCCTACCCGAGCCATCTCGTCTTTGCCAAGGTGGTCACGTCTTGGCTCCCGCGCCGCGATTCCGACCGGACGATCCTTACCTGGGTGGAGCGCTACACGAGGGAGTGCTACGACCTCGTGGGGATCGCCGACATCCGCTCCATGGACACGACCGTCTACCGCTTCGACGCGGACGCTGCCGGCTATCGGACCGCGTCGGACAACGCCCTCTTCGTCTTCAGGAGAAAAGAGGGCGGTCCCTGCGCTCCCGGGCGGTAGGGTCCCGGAGGCGGGCCCACGGCCCGGGTTCATCGCCCTTACTACTTCTCCACGGGCGGCGCCTTCTTTTCCGGGTCGCTTTCCCCGGCCACCGCGCCGAGCGCGCCTAGGCCGGGCACGCTCAGCGTTTCGCCGAGCTTTCCGAGGCTGGCGAGATCGATCGTACCCGCGATGTTCGCGAACACGACCTCGCTTTCCCCGGTGTCAACGACGAGCACGACGAGGCCGTCGACGCCCCGTTCGTCGCTGTGGAGGTAGACGCTGACCCGCTCGCTCTTCTCCCGCACCGTGGCGAGACGCTGCCACCCCTCGCGCTCGAGCTTCGTCTCCATCTCCCGGACCAGGCTCAGCGCTTTCTCGAGGCGTGCCGCGTCGTGCTCGAGCTGCACGACATAGGCACTCACGGACTCGAGCTTGCGCGCGAAGTCGGCCAGCCCTTGCGGCTCCGCGTCGTCATGTGCGAGGGCCCGCAGGAGGGGAGCCTGGAGGTTGATCTCGACCACCTCGGAGCCCTCGCCCGCGAGCGTGGAAAAGGCGGAGCCGTCCACGAAGCCCCGGCTTCGCGACGGTGCTCGCTCCGCGGCGATCGCGAGCGGTGCGAGGACGAGGACGAGCGCCGCGCCGAGCCATCGCGCGCGGGCGCGGCTCCTAGTGGGAAACGCTGTGGTGTTCATGTTCGGGGCCTCCGGGAAGACGTGTGTTTGGATGGGGACCAGCGGATCGGGATCCTGCGCACGGCCGGCACGACCTCTCCGGCGAGCACCTGCTCGAGCGCCGCCCGCTCGGTTCTGCGAAGCGCCAGCGACGTGAGGACGAGCACGCGGCGTGCGTCCCTGTCGGCCCGGGCGATTTCGGGGGAGCTGTACGGGGCGCGCACGGGCCGGAATAGCGCCGGTAGAAAGAGCAGCGTGACGGACGCCGCGAGCGCGAGCGCGATGCCAAAGTCGCGCCACCCGGCACGGAGCGTCCGCTCCTCGCCGCGCGACCCGACGGTCCTGCCCCACACCGCCGCGAGCGCGTCGTCCGGGAACGGCTGCTCCGGCAGGCTGGACAGGGCTGCGCGCACGGCGCCCATCCCTTCCCGGTAGTCGCGGCACTCGGCGCAGCGCCTCAGGTGAGTCTCCACGTCCTCGCGCCGGTTCCCTTCCAGCGGGCCGTCCATCCCGTCCTGGATCGCCTCCCGGATCTCACCGCACTCGATCATGGCGTCACACCCGCCCGGGTCAACTCGAGGCGCAGCTTCTCGCGTGCGCGATGCAGCGAGGCCTTGAGGGTTCCCAGGGGAAGGCGGAGGGCGGCGGCGATCTCCTCGTAGGGCATTCCCTGGAGCTCCCTCATCAGGACGATCGCCCGGTCCCTGTCGGACAGCGCGCGCAGGGCTTCCCCGATTCGCCTCCCCGTTTCCCCGGCGAGCGCGGCGCTGTCGGGGCCGGGGTTGCCGTCCCGGAGCCGCGGGGAGACGTCCTCGAGGGGAGGGCCGTGACGCACCGCCTTCCGCCGCAAACGGTCCACGCACAGGTGGTGGGTGGTGCGGAGCAGCCAGGAGCGAATCGCCTCGTCGGGGACCCGATCGCGGTGCTGCCAGAGCCTCACGAGCGCCTCCTGCGAGATATCGCGCGCTTCGTCGCGGTCGCGGAGCATCCAGAAGGCGTACGAGTGAACGCGGTCCTTGTGCTCCAGTACCGCCTTCTCGAACCCCACATTCTTCATGCTCCGAGCATAGAACGCACGAGCCTTGCTCGGGTTGCATCGGGTTTCTTGACACCCCCCGGGGGCCGCGCAATGCTTGGAGCGGGCCGGCGAGGAAAGGCGTGATTCAGGTCCACGGCCGTGTTTCTTGGTCCGATTACCTGCGGGCGCAGTACCTTCACCTGAGGCCCCGTCCGGCCTGGGTGTGCGCCGGGATCGGGATCGTCGCGCTGGGCCTGGCGATCCTCGCGGCGGCGCTCGCACGCACTCTGGCCGGTGACCCTCCCCCGCGCTTTCCGTACCTCCTGCTGGTCTCCCTCGGCTATCTCGGCCTCTATTTCTGTGTCTTCGTCCCGTGGCGCGCCCACGCCCTGTACCGGCGCCAGACCGGTGCCGAGTCCTCGTTCCGGATCCTGGCCGACAGCGACGGGCTCGTCGTATCCAGCGAGCTGGGAGAGCTGCGGCTCCCGTGGACGGTGTTGCGCAAATGGAAGGAGAGCGCGAGCCTGTTCCTCATCTACCGATCCGACTCGCTCTTTCACCTGGTTCCGAAAAGGCTGTTCTCGTCCTCGGATCAGGTCGAGGCGTTCCGCAGTCTTCTCCGCAGAAACCTGGCCCGGGCCGCGTGACCCTCAATGCGGCACGGCGGCCTGCCAGGCCGGGATCCGAGCGAGGAATGCCAGCGCGACCGCCAGGATCACCCAGAAGTAGTACCACTCCGCTCGCTTGAAGAGGGGCCGGACGGCGTCGAAGCGGATGCTGTTCCGGAACACCGACCCGGACAGACTCACGGCGACGAGGCAGACGAACAGGAGCTCCGATGCGGGGATGAAGGCCGCCGCGGCGGCCAGGAAGAGCAGGCCGCGGTGGACCGGGAGCAGGAGCCTCCACAGGAGGAGGGCCAGCGCCAGGACCGGCAGACCGATCGCCGCCGCCGGGATCGGCGGGCCGACCGCGAGAACGCCGCTTCCCGACAGGGCCCGGGCCGCAGCCGGATAGACCGCGAAGCCCGCGGGGTTCAAGCAGCAGGCGAGCGCGCTCGTGGCCCAGAGTGCCGCGATGCGCATCCGATTCACGTGCCTCTCCGGGGCCGGCGGAAGGTAGAGCAGCGGCACGGCCAGGCCGAGGAGGAAGGTCGGGTGAGCCTGCGCCCAGATCCAGAGCAGCACGGGCATGATGAACACCCGGCCCCTGCGCTTCTCGATCGATCCTTCCATCGCCGCCAGCAGGAAACCGAGACACGCCAGGGCGACGGCGGCGCCGGGACCCGCCACGCCCTCGCGCACGACGAGGGCGGTCGCCAGGAGCAGGAACGATGCGCAGATGTGGTCCTTCGTCTTCTTCTTCACGGCAAGGAAAAGCTCGAAGAACGCGAGTGTTGCCAGCAACGCGCGGCCGACGGCCCCCGGCTCGAGGAGCGGCGCGGGCAACCATCCGGCGCTCCACCCCGCGAGGGGCTCGTACGCTGCGGGCGGGGCCAGGCGGAACAGGCAGAAGATGACGAAGAAACCGCTGGCCATGCCGAAGTATTCCATCTTCAGCCGGCGGCCGACCTTCTCGACGGCGTCGGGTGTGTGCTCGCTCGGTCCCATCGTGGAGTCGGAACGCTAGCAGGCCGACCGCGGACTGTCCAAGGCGGGGGTCAGAACAGGCGCTCGGGCTCGGTTCCGACGAGGCCGGCGAGGTCCGGATACTCGGCCACGAGGGTCGCCGGCGCCGGCGGACGTCGCTCGCCCAGGAGGTGCTTGAGCTGCAGCGCGTTCACGAGCGCCTTCCCGCGAAAGTGGTTGTTCTGGATCACGAAGACCTCCCGGGCTTCACGCGCCAGCGCGCGGCAGGTCTCGGCGAGTGGCTCAAGCTCCTCCGCGGAGTAGAGGTAGTCGTAGCGCGCGTCGCGGCCCGCATCCTCGCGGAACCAGTTCGCGGCATTGCGACCGTGCAGCCTCACGTATCCCAGCTGCGACGTGGCCCTCGGCCGAGCGGGCGCGGTCGAGCGGCCCACGGCGGGCTGATCGACCACGCACCAGCCGAGGGCTCTCTCGCGAAACCACGCGGCGGCTCGGTCCTGGTCCCACGAGGCGTGCCGCACCTCGACCACGAGCGGCCAGCCCGTGAGCGGATCGAGCAATCGCGCCAGGCGCTCGAAGGCCCGCGGCGTGCAGTGGAACGACTGGGGGAACTGCACGAGGATCGCTCCCAGGAGACCCGCGTCCCGGAGCGGGGCGAGTCCCCGGAGGGTCTCCGAGACCGCCGCGCCGCCGCCGGCCTCCGGCTCGTGGGTCCAGCTCCGGTGAGCCTTGGCCGTGAGCCGGAAATCCGGCCGGCCGCGGACGCGGCGGACCCACGACTGCGCCACGCGCGGCTCCAGCGGCCGGTAGAAGGAGCTGTTGATCTCCACGACGTCGACGAAGCCCGCGAGGAAAGCGAGACGGTCGAACGAGCGGGGCGAGCGCGACGGGTACACGATCCCTTCCCAGTCCCGGTAGTCCCAGCCCGCGACGCCGACGCGGATCACCCCCACGTGCACCGTCCGATCCGGC
>Ga0316622_100001069_pt1 | contig 17234 bp, 15 predicted proteins | sample OWC_Aug_OW2_C1_D_FD_207646 | JGI IMG/M metagenome (GOLD analysis project Ga0316622, IMG submission 207646) | Wetland soil microbial communities from Old Woman Creek delta, Ohio, United States - OWC_Aug_OW2_C1_D5_C | ecosystem: Environmental > Terrestrial > Soil > Wetlands | place: USA: Ohio... | reverse complement strand
GAGTGCGCCGGGGCGGGGATGCCGGTGAGCTCGTCCTTGACGCGATCGTCCTCGTAGACCTCGACGCGCACGCGCAGGTCGGTGACCGACACCCCGAGAGCGCGCTGCGCTTCCGCGAGCGCCGCGCGCCGTGCTGACAGGATCTGGCGGGCCTCCGGCTCGGCAACGGCCGCCGGGTCGAAAACCACGCTGACCGGTCCGTCGCTGATGCGGGCACGCTTGCCGCGGGTCGAGGCCAGGAACTCGCCGCGATCGTGCTCGGCGCCGACGTCGCGCTGCGGCGGCCAGTCCTTGGCGCTCGCGAACATCCCCTGGGCGATCGGCAGGAACTCGCGGAACAGAGCCCAGTCCGAGCCGAACGAGGGCAGAAGCTGCATGCGGTCGAGCTCCGGATCGATGCGCGACCAGAACGCCAGCGTGCGACCCGACGCGTACGGCGACGCGATCCGGAACGCCAGGTCGACACCTTCCGCGGGCGCCTCCTGCCCGGCGAACACCAGCTTCCCAGGCGCCCGCTCGAACGGCCGCGGGGCGCGCTCGGTGCCCAGGGCGCGGTTGTCCCAACCCAGCACCAGAAGGTGGTCCGCGAGGTCGGCCTCCTCCAGGCGGTCGTCCGCGACCACGCGGACCTCCATGCCGTAAACCGTGCGCAGCAGCGATGCGCGATGCTCCGCGGATCGCCGGTTCGCCGCCGCGGCCTCCGGCGGTCCCGCCGGGTACACCACCACCGTGCTGTCCAGCTTGTACAGCCCCGCGAATCCGGGACGCATGCTGTCCGCGCTCACCGAGCCGGTCAGCAGCGCCACGGCCCACCACGTTGCCAAACACCGCACCGTCACGCGCGCACCTCCGCCCGACCGACGGTCGATCATACGGCGGGGTCCCAACCGTGTCGAACCGATTAGAATCGGCGGGTGGGACGGCTGTTCGCACTCGGGGACCTGCACCTGTCGACGCTCGGCGACAAGCCGATGGACGTCTTCGGGGAGCCTTGGCGCGAACACACGCGGCGAATGGCGGAAGCCTGGGACGACACAGTCCGTGACGGCGACACGATCCTGCTGGCCGGCGACCTGTCATGGGCCAAGACGCTCGAGGAGGCTGCTGGCGACCTCGCGTGGATCGCCGCCCGCCCCGGGCACAAGATCCTGCTGCGGGGCAACCACGACTCGTGGTGGTCTTCGATCGCCAAGGTCCGCGCTCGCCTTCCGCCGGGATGTGTAGCGCTGCATCACGATTCGCGGGAGATCGACGGCCGCACCGTCGTGGTCGGCTCGCGAGGCTGGCTCGCCCCCGGCGATCCGGCGGCGACCCCCGAGGACGCGCGCGTGTTCCTGCGCGAACTCGAGCGCCTGCGGATGTCGATCGCCGATGCCGACCGCCGATTCGGCCGCGCGCGGCCGCGCGTGGGCCTCCTGCACTACCCGCCGTGGCTGGAGGGCTCCGAGCCGACCGAGGTCGTCGCGGTCCTACGCGAGGCCGAAGTCGAGCACGTCGTGTACGGTCACCTCCACGGCGACGATCATCGCCTGGCGGTTCGCGGCGAGCGGGAGGGGGCCTGGTACCACTTCGTGGCCGCCGACGCCGTCGGATTCACGCCGGTGCCGATCCCATGCTGACCGGCCGTTTCGAGTGCGGTGTGGCCGCCCGCTGGCTTCCGCGCGTGCTCGCGGGGGCCGTGCTGGCGAGCGGCATGATCGCCGCGAGCACGATCGACCCCGAGGGTCTCGTGTCGTGGTCTGGACGGGTGCGCGTCGCGATGTGGGTGGTGTCCGCGGCGTTGGCTCTCGCCATCGTGCGAGGCGGTGCCGTGCTCAAGCGGTTCGCCGAGCTGGGCGAAGAGAACCTGCGGATCGGCGTGCGGGCGCACGCGCAGTCGCTCCCCTACGTCGAGATCACGGACGTGCGTCTCGTGGGGCCGTTCGCGGGGGGCCGCTCATGGGCCCCGACGATCGCGATCTACGACCGCGCCGGGAGAGGGTGGTCCGTGCCCGCGCCGTTGCGGAACGGCGAGATGTTCGTGGATCACCTGCTCTCCAACGTCGGCGACGAGCAGGTCCGGGCGTGGGCCGAGGTGCGCGGCGTACGCGCTGGCCTTGCGTGGGCCAGGGGGGCGGTGTGCGCCGGCTACGTCCTGGCGGGCGCGGTCCTCCTGATCGCCGTGCTGTGGGGGCGTCCATGATCGCTGCCGTTGCGCTCGCCCTCGTGCTTTCGAGCACCGCCCTCGAAGAGGCTCGCACCGCCCTCGACGCGGACGACTGGCCGGCGGCGCTCGCGCAGGCGGAGGCGTTGACACGGCAGAGCCCCGACGACCCCGAAACTCGGGCGCTGCTCGGAGAGGCGCTGTTGCGCGCTGGCGAGCTCGAGCGCGCGGCCGAGGTCCTGGCGCCGTTCGCGAATCCCGAGGGCGCTCCGGTGCGCGGGTGGGTTGCGCTTGCACGCCTGCGCTCCGCCGAGGGGCGCGACGATCTCGCCGCTGAGCTGTACGCCCGCGCGCTCGCCGCCGCTCCCGACGACCCCCACGTTCTGTACTGGGCATCCGGTTCGTTGCCGACTCGCGCCGAAGTGATCGCGGCCCTCGAGCGCTTTCTCGCGGTCGGAGCGGCCCAGGATCCCGACCGCCTGGAAGGGGCCCGCGGCTCGATCCGTCTGTACCGCGCGCTCGGCGACAAGCCCGTGTGGGTCCTCGAGGAGCGGCCCGCAAACGGCGCGTTCAAGCTCGACCGGTCCTTCCGCGGCGGAGATCTGGTCAACATCAGCGTCCCGATCGCATTGGGCACCAAGCGCTCGCGATTCGAAGTGCTGCTGGACACCGGCAGTCCCGGCCTGTTCCTGGCGCACGACGCCGCGCGCCGCCGCGGCCTGCGCGAACTGTCCGAGGAGGTCGTCTTCGCCGCCGGCGGCTCGGGCCGCCACACCTCGCACCGCGGCACGCTCGACCGCCTGGAGGTCGGCGGCGTCCGGTACAGGGACGTGCTGGTCACGACGAGCGAGGACGCGTTCCACCCGTCGCTGCGCGCCCGAGGCGTGCTCGGCCTGTCGGCGTTCGAGGGGTACCGCGTGACGCTCGACCTCGGGGCGGGTGAAGTCACGCTCGAACAGCCTCCCGCGGAACCGGAACCCGGCGGTGCGCCGTACTGGACCGTCGCGGGGCAGATGCTCGTGCGCGCCGGAGTGCCTTCGGGGGCCTCAGGGCTGTTCCTGCTCGACACCGGCGCGAGCCGTACGCTTCTGCACCGCGGCTTCGTCGAGCGTATTCCCGGCGCCAAAGTCCGCGGGGATGCGCGAGTCCAGACGTACGGCGGGGCGCGCGACGACGCGATCGAGGTCGGCGGCGTCGTCGTGCAGTTCCAGGGTGCCCAGCTCGGCGGGCGCGCGCTGCACGCCTCCGACCTCTCGATGCGCAGCCGCCTGGGCGGCGTGGAGGTTTCGGGGTTTCTCGGACTCGACTTCCTTACCGCGCGCACGATCGTGATCGACACGCGGCACCGCCGGGTGTGGTTGAACTGAGGGGCCGCCTCAGCGCCCCAACCGCCTCAGCACTGCGTCCAGCTCGTCGAGCGTGCGCCCGATCTCGGCGAACGCTGCGTCGTACGGCTCGGGGCGTTCGAGGTCGACGCCGGCGCGGCGCAGGATCTCGAGAGGGTAGTCGGAGCCGCCCGCGGAGAGGAACGCCAGATACCGGTCGCGCGCCGAGTGGTCACCCGCGAGCACCGCGCCCGAGAGCGCCGTCGACGCGATGATCCCGGTGGCGTACTGGTACACGTAGAAGTTGTAGTAGAAGTGCGGGACCACCGCCCATTCGATGTCGTAGCGCTGCGGAATCACCATGACGCCGTGGTCGTGACCCTGGTACGAGCGCAGCAGCGCCAGGTAGTCGGCCGACAGGCCCTCGCCGGTCAGCGCCTCGCCGCGCTCGGCGCGCTCGTGGATGGCGAGTTCGAACTCGGCGAACATCGTCTGGCGGAACAGCGTGGCGCGCACGTGGTCGAGCCAGGTGCCGAGCAGGAACAGGCGGTCCTCGTCGGTGGCCGCCTCGCGCACCAGGTGGGCCTGCAACAGCGCTTCGTTGAACGTCGAGGCGACCTCGGCGACGAAGATCGAGTAGTCGGCGGTCGCGAACGGCTGCGCGCGGTTCGAGAACCACGAGTGCATGGCGTGGCCCAGTTCGTGGGTCAGGGTCGAGACCGCGTCGTGATCGCCGTTCCAGTTGAGCAGGATGTACGGGTGAACGTCGTACGCCGACCCCGAGGAGTACGCGCCCGAGCGTTTGCCCGGGGTCGCGTGCCAGTCGATCCACCGTCCGTGGAAGCCGCGGTCGAGCGCCTGGACGTACGCGGGGCCCATCGGCTCGAGGGACGCCCGCACCGCGTCCCGGGCGGACCCGACGTCCCACGAGGGCCCCCTCGAGGTGGTCAGAGGGCAGTGCAGGTCGTGATACCCCACGCGGTCGAGACCCAGCGCCCGCGCGCGCAACCCCATGTAGCGGTGCAGCACCGGGAGGTTCCGGCGCACCTGTCCGATCAGGTTGCGGTACACGGATTCGGGAACGTTGTCGCCGTGCAGCGCCGCCGCGAGGCACGAGCCGAACTTGCGGGTGCGGGCACGAAACACGTGCGCCTTGACCTGCTCGTGCAGGTTCGTACCGAGCGTCTCGCGGAACGACGTGTACGCCTCGAAGTACGTCGCGGCGAGCATCTCGCGCTCCGGGCGCGGCGAGGTCACGCGGTGCTTCATGAAGTTCGCCGAGGTCAGGCGCACGACCGTACCGTCCGCGAGCGTGACCTCGGGGCGGGGCATCTCGGCGTTGGAGAAGACGTTGAAGACGTTGGCGGCGCCGCCGACCACCAGGCCGGCCTCGGCGAGCAGCCGCTCCTCGGGGGGCGAGAGCACGTGCTCGCGGGAGCGCAGCAGGTCCTCGAGGTAATGGCGGTGCTCGGCCAGGCGCGGCTCCTCGCCGACGTACCGCGCGATCGTGCCGTCCGGCAGCGCCAGAATCTCGGGACGCAGCCAGGCGATCGATTTGGCGAACTCGTTCCACAGCAGCTCGATCTCGCCGCGGGCCGCCTGGAACGAGGCCACCCGGGTGTCGGCGTCGGAGCGCATGGACGCGAACGCGTGCAGACGGAGCAGGTCCTTCGAGACCGCCTCGATCGCAGCGAAGGCCTCGACCAGGAGCGCAGCGCCTTCGGCCAGGCGGCCCGAGAACCTGGGGAGGCCGGGGACGACCTGCTTGACCCGCTCGCGTGCGTCCAGGAACGTGGCCTCGTCGGGGTACAGGTCGTCGAGGTTCCAGGTGTCGGCGGTCGGGGACAGCCCGGGCGCGGTGGTCGGCGTCATCGGAGGCTCCGAGTGAATCGTCAAAACGTGGTGCCGGAGGTGGGAGTCGAACCCACACGTCCCAAAGGAACGGGAGATTTTGAGTCTCCTGCGTCTGCCATTCCGCCACTCCGGCCCGGGTGGGCGCGAAGAATGTATCGCAATCGACCGGGAAACGGTGCACGCCAGGATTCCGCGCCGAACACCAATGCCGCTAAGTCGTGGCACGCACGCGAGATCCAGGCTACAATGACGCGCGTTCGGCGTGTGCGCGGACGGAAATTGCGGATTGCCGTGCACCAAGGAGGACGGGCGTGGATTTCAAGGTCGGCGATAAGGTCGTGTACCCGAATCACGGTGTGGGAGTCATCGAGCAGGTAACCCAGCGGACGGTCGGGGCCATCGACTCCTCGTTCTACCGGCTCCGGATCATCGCGACTGAGAGCACCGTCATGATCCCGGTGGGGAACACCGAGACGGTCGGCCTGCGGCCGGTCCTGACCAAGCGGCAAGTCGCCAGGGTCATGAAGCTGCTTCGGGAAGGGGAGGTCGCGACCTACGATGACTGGAAGGGGCGGTTCCAGGCCAATTCCGACAAGATGCGCACCGGCGACATTCTGGCCGTCGCCGAGGTCCTCAAGAGTCTCACGATCCTGAACGAGGTCAAGCCGCTGTCGTACCGCGAGCGCAAGATGCTCGACCGGGCGCGGTTCCTGCTCGTCTCGGAGGTCTCGGAGGCTTCCGGCAAGCAGACCGAGACCGTCGAAGAGGACATCGACAAGGCGTTGGTCGAAACCGTCCAAGGCGTCAAGGACAAGGTCAAGGCGTAGCCCCGACGCGGGCGTGGACTCCCTGGCGCTCATCGCGGTCGCGGCGGATTTCGACATCGCGCTGCGTGACTCCCATCTCGCCGACGTCCGCCACGAGCCGCCGTACCGCTATCGAATCGTGTTCGCGCTCGACGAGCGTCCGCGCTCTCTGCTCGTGTCGCTGCACCCGCGGGGCCCGTGGGTCGGTCGCCCGCCGCGCCCGTCGCGGAAGGGGGACTCGGCGGTCGATCCGTTCGCGGCGGCCTGCGGACGGGCGCTGCGCGGTGTCACCGTCGCGGACGTCCGCAAGGCTCGCGGCGACCGGCGGCTCGAGATCCACTTCACGGGCGGGCGGACGCTGGTCGCCGAGCTCAGCCCGAACCTCGCCAACCTCGTGCTGCTCGCCGCCGACGGCTCGATCGAGGCGTCGGCGCGCCACCCGAAATCGGCGCGAGAGAGGCTCGCGGTCGGCGTGGAATACCACCCGCCGCCGATCCCCACGGGACGAGGCGTTCCCGTGGAGGCGTCAGCGGAGCGGCTCGACGCCGCGCTGGGCCAAGCGAGCGAAGACAGCGTGGTCGAAGCGCTGCGCCGCCGTTGGTTCGGCCTGGGGCGGGACGCCGCGGAGGCCGTCGCCGTCGAGTCCGCCCGAACCGGCCGGTCCGCGGGAAGCGTGCTCGCCGAGCACGTCGCGTGCCTGCGCGAGCGCACCGAGGCGCCGGTCGTCGAGACGCTCGACGACGTCGAACGAGCGCTCGAGGAGGCGCGCTTCGACCCGTCGCGCGCGCGCCTGCTTCCTTGGGATCCGCCGTGGCCGCCGGAGGCCGGGTGGACGCGCACTCGCGGGGGCAGCGCGGCGGTGACCGTGGGGCAGTTCTACGAGTGGCGCGACCGGAGCGAGTGGCGGGCGGATCGGACCGCGGGGTGCGTCGCAGTGCTGCAGCGAGAGTTGCGCCGGTGGGATGCCACCGGCCGGCGTGTCGAGCGCGACCTCGCGTCGTTCGAGGCGCCCGAACGGTTCCGGATCCAGGGGGAAGCGCTGCTCGCCGGCCTCGCGTCGGCGAGGCGCCGCGGGGAGGTCGTCGAGGTCCCGAACCCGTACGACGCGGACGGGGCGGCGCTCCACGTCCCGGCGGCGCCGGGACGGGCGCTTACGTCGGTTGCGGATGATCTGTTCGGCAAGCACCGACGCGCCGTGCGCGGGCTCGAAGGAGCGCGCCGGCGTCTCCAGGAGGTTTCCGCACGCGCGGCGACGATCGCGCGGCTGTTGGAGACCGCGCAAGGGGTCAACGACGCCGCCGGGCTCGAACGCCTGGAGCAGGCGATGCGCGAGGCGCGCCTGGCGGTGGGGTTGGACGCGACCGGTCCCGGACGGGGCCCCGCGATGGGCGGGCCGCGGGTAGCCGTCCGACTCGAAGGGGTCCGGATGTACCAAGCCAGCGACGGCACCACGATTCTCGCAGGGAAGAACGCGCGGGACAGCGAGCGCCTGACGTTTCGAGTCGCATCGCCCGAGGACTTCTGGCTGCACGTCCACGAGGTCCCGGGCGCGCACGTCGTGATGCGAAACCCCGAACGGCGTCGGAGACCGGATCCCCGCGCGCTGCTCGAGGCGGCGGCGATCGCCGCGTGGCATTCCGATGCGCGCAGCCAGCCGCAAGTCGACGTCCGGTGGACCCGCCGGAAGTACGTCCGCAGGGCCCGGGGTGGCACGGCGGGGCTCGTGATCCTCAAGCGATTCGAGACCGTCCGGGTGCGACCGGGGCTTCCGGCGGGCCCGGACGAGCCGTTGTGACCGCGGGTTGGGTCGTTTCGCGCGAAGGATCGGCATTCTCGGGCCCAACTTGGGCGGTTCTCGGTTGATTGGCGGCCCCTTCCCGCTCTAGATTGCCGCTGTGGGGACCGATCTCGCCAAGCGTCTGGGCGGAGTGGCGCTCGCCGTCCTCCTGCTCTTCTGGGTTTTCCGGGGTGTGGACGGCACCGATCTGCTGGCCGCCCTGGGGCGGGCCTCGCTGTTCTGGCTCGTGGTGTCGGGATCGCTGCAGATCGGACACAACCTGTTTCGGGTGCTCCGCTGGCGCTGCCTGCTGGCCCCGGTGCGCGAGCGAGTTCCGCTTCGGCCGATGTTCACCTCCGTCATTCTCGGTTACATGACCACCTGGATCGTCCCCGGGCGGATCGGGGAGATCGTCCGGCCGGCGCTGTTATCCGCACGCGAGGGGATCCCGATCGGGCCGAGCATGGGTTCGGTGCTCGGGGACCGGCTCGCCGACGCCGCCGCCATCCTGATGCTGCTTCTGGCGGGACTGTGGATCACGCCGCTCGAGGCCGAGGCGGCCGCGTTCGCCGAGGCCGTGCGGGCAAGCTCGATCGCGGTCGCGGTGGTGCTTGCCGTCCTGCTCGCCGGCCTGCTGCTTCTCGGCGTCGTTCGTCCGGCATTCGCGCGCATCGAGGAGCGACGTGGTTTCTCGGGATGGCTGGCGCGTACCGCCATCTCCGTCGCGGAGGGAACCGCGGCGCTGCGCCGGCCCGCGCTGGCGGCGCCGATCCTCGGGTACAGCCTGGCGGCGTGGCTGGTCATCGCGTTGGGGACGTGGGCGGGCGTGCGCTCGGCGGGGGTCGACGTGCCGTTCGGCGGCGTGCTCATCATGCAGCCCGTGCTGGCGATCGGGATCGCGCTGCCCACGCCCGGGGGTGCGGGCGGGTTCCACGCGGCGATGAAGGCGTGTCTCGTGTACCTGTTCGGCGTTCCGGAAACCGCGGCGGTGTCCGCGGCGATCCTGACCCATCTCGCGTCGGTCGTGCCGGTGCTGGTCGTGGGCGCTGTGCTGCTGCGCACCGAGCGGCTGTCGTGGGGGGACCTGCTCGGCGCAGCGCGCCAGGTGCGCTCGCTCGGCGCTTCGGAGAACGCACCGTGAAATGCCCGTTCTGCGGTCATCTGAAGGACAAGGTCGTCGACTCGCGCGAGAGCGGTGGCGGTGACGCCATCCGACGACGGCGCGAATGTCTGGAGTGCGGGCGCCGGTTCACGTCGTACGAGCGGATCGAGGAGATCCCCTACCTGGTGGTCAAGAAGGACGGGCGCCGCGAGGCGTTCGACCGCAACAAGCTGATGGCCGGGCTGATGCGCGCTTGCGAGAAGCGTCCGGTGTCGGCCAAGGCGTTGAGCGAAATCGTCGACGAGGTCGAGCAGCGGCTCAACGACAGCGCCGAGCGCGAGATCGCGGCCAGCGAAATCGGCGAGCACGTCATGGCTCGCCTGCGTGAGCTCGACAAGGTCGCCTACGTGCGGTTCGCCTCGGTGTATCGGAAGTTCGAAGACGTCCAGGAGTTCATGGCGGAGCTCCGCGACCTGCTCGAAACCCGCAAGTAGAGCCGGAGGATTTCTCGATGGCGAGGTCGCTGGGCCCGTTTCTCGAGGTTGCGCGCATCCAGAGCGAGATCAACCACCTGTTCGAAAACCTTTTGGACCTGGAGCGCGCCGCGCAGGAGGGCGGCGGTTGGATCCCGACCGTCGACATCCTCGAGTCCGAGGACAACCTGGTCGTCAAGGTGGAGCTTCCCGGCGTGGCCGCCAGCGACGTTCGGCTGTCGGCCGGCGGAGGGCTACTGACGATCGAGGGTGTGCGGACCCCGGCCGAACTGGCGGGGTCGAGCGTGTTGACGGTCGAACGGCCGCAGGGGAGGTTCCGGCGCTCGCTGCACATCCCGGTGCCGGTGAACACCCGCCAAGCCCGTGCGGTGCTGGCGGACGGGGTGCTGCGCATCGAGTTTCCCCGGGTTCCCAATCGCAGGGGCGAAGAGGTCCCGATCGAGGTGCAGCCGCGATGACCAAGCCGACGGGCGAGCGTGCGACCGACGACACCATGAAGGTCCCGCCGGAGCTCCCGGTGCTCCCGCTGCGCGACATGGTGGTGTATCCGCTCATCATCGCGCCGCTGTCGGTGGCGCGCGAGATCTCGATCCGCGCGGTCGACCACGCGCTGTCGGACAACCGCATGATTCTGCTGGTCTCGCAGCGCGACCGTGACCTCGAGGATCCGGGCCAGGAGGATCTGTACGAGGTCGGTACGGTCGCGGTGGTCATGCGCATGCTCAAGCTTCCGGACTCTCGCATCCGAGTGCTGGTCCAGGGAGTGTGCCGCGCGCGCATCGACCGGTTCGTGGGCCAGGAACCGCACTTGCGAGCTCGGCTGACCCGCCTGGAAGACTACCCGTACGACCGCGACTCGATCGAAAAGGACGCGATGCTGCGGTCCGTCAAGGAGCTGCTCGAGCGGGCCTCCGGTCTGGGCAAGACCCTGCCCTCGGAGGTCATGGTCGTGGCCGGAAGTCTCGAGGAGCCGGGTCGTCTCGCCGATCTCGTGGCCTCCAATCTCGAGCTGAAGGTCGAGGAGGCCCAGGAGGTGCTCGAGCAGCGCGACCCGGTCGACCGCCTGCGGCGCGTGCACGAGCTCGTCCGACGAGAGACCGAGTTGCTGTCGATGCAGCGCGAGATCGACACGCTGGCGCGCGACGAGATGGACCGCTCGCAGCGCGAGTACTACCTGCGTCACCAGATGAAGGCGATCCTCGCCGAACTCGGCGAGGAGAACGATCTCGGCGAGGAGGTGCAGCAGTATCGCAAGCGGGCCAAGGAGGCCGGCCTGCCGCCGCCGGCCGAGGAGGAATTGGAGCGCCAGCTGAAGAAGCTCGAGCGCATGCACCCGGATGCCGCGGAAGCCGCGACCGTGCGCAACTACCTCGACTGGCTGGTCGGCATCCCCTGGAAGCACGCCACCAAGGACAACCTCGATCTCGCCAAGGCGCGCCGCATCCTCGACGAAGACCACCACGGCCTCGAGCCGGTCAAGGACCGCATCCTCGAGTATCTCGCCGTTCGCAAGCTGCGCCGACGCAGCAAGGGGCCGATTCTCTGCTTCGTCGGCCCTCCCGGAGTCGGAAAGACCTCCCTCGGGCGCTCGATTGCCCGCGCGCTCGGCCGGAAGTTCGTGCGCCTCGCGCTTGGAGGGGTCAAGGACGAGGCCGAGATCCGCGGGCACCGCCGGACGTACGTCGGCGCCATGCCTGGGCGGATCATCCAGGGGATCCATCAGGCGGAATCGATCAACCCGGTGTTCATGCTCGACGAGGTCGACAAGATCGGGTCGGACTTCCGCGGCGACCCGTCGGCGGCGCTTCTCGAGGTCCTCGACCCGGAACAGAACCACGCGTTCCGCGACCACTATCTGGGCATCCCGTACGACTTGTCGGAAGTCCTGTTCATCACGACCGCGAACCTGCTCGACCCGATCCAACCGGCGTTCCGCGACCGCATGGAGGTCATCCGGTTGTCGGGGTACACGGAGGAGGAGAAGCGGGAGATCGCCCGGGTCCACCTGGTGCCGCGGCAGGTCGAGGAAAACGGACTGGACGTGACTCGGATCGAGTTCTCGGACAACGCGCTGTCCGCGATCATCGCCGGGTACACACGGGAGGCAGGCCTGCGCAATCTCGAACGGGCGATCGCCACCGTGTGCCGCAAGGTCGCGCGCCGGGTTGCGGAAGGACGCCGAGGCCGGGTGCGCGTGATCGCCTCCAGCCTGGACTCGTACCTCGGACCCCCCCCGGCGACCCGCCACGAGGCGCTGGCGGGCGACCACGTCGGGGTGGCCACGGGTCTGGCGTGGACGGAGGCCGGCGGGGACGTCCTGCACGTCGAGGCGACGACCATGCCCGGCCACGGGCAGCTGATCCTAACCGGCCACCTCGGTGAGATCATGAAGGAGTCCGCGCACGCCGCGCTGTCGTTCGCGCGCTCGCACGCCGACGAACTCGGGATCGCCTCCGGGTTCTTCGAGTCCCGCGACGTCCACCTGCACGTTCCGGAGGGCGCGATTCCGAAAGACGGGCCGTCGGCCGGAATCACCATCGCGACCGCCATGCTGTCCGTGTTCACCGGGCGGGCCGTGCGAGGCGACGTCGCCATGACCGGGGAGATCACTCTCCGGGGCAACGTCCTGCCGGTCGGCGGCATCAAGGAGAAGCTGCTCGCCGCGCGGCGCAGCGGGGTCCGCACCGTGATCCTCCCGGAGGCCAACCGCAAGCATCTCGAGGAGTTGCCGCGCGCCGCGCGCCGCGATCTGGGGCTCGTGTGCGTACGCGACGTCCGCGAGGTGTTCGAAGCCGCCCTGGTCGACGTCGCGCGAGCCGCCGAAGGGCGGTTGCGGCGCAGCCGCCAGGAACGGCCCGAGGCGACCCCTGCGTTCTGACCGAGGGCGCGTAAGTCGTTGTCGTCGCGGGGTTTCTTGACCGCGAAAGGCCGGCCGCCTAGAATGACACGCTTTTCCGACCGCCCGGTTCGGCGGTCGTTGTCGTCGCACCGCTAGACGGCGTCGGGTGCCGGTCCGTACCACTCCTTGCGGTACGGATCGGGGTCCGCCGGCGACGGCGGCGCGCGGCCGGAGCGATGCGCGACGAGGCCGACCTGATCCGAGCCGCCGCGCGCGGGGACGTCGAGGCGTTCGAGTCCTTGGTGCTCCGCAAGCGCGAGAAGGTGGTCCGAACGGCCTACCAGATCGTCGGGGATCTGGAGGACGCTCGCGATGTCGCGCAGGGAGTGTTCGTGACGCTCTGGCGATCGTTGGGGTCGTACGATCCCAGTCGGCCGTTCGACACCTGGCTGCACCGGGTGACCGTCAACGCGGCGATCGACCACCTGCGCCGCAACGGTCCGCGGGGCGCGATCCAGGCGCTCCCGGATGACGAGGATCGCCTGCCCGCGGCCGACGTGCCCAGCCCCGATCGCGCCGTCGATCGCGAGCGTCTGCAGCGGGCGTTCTTCCGGTTGGCGGCCCGGCTGGCTCCGCAGCAGCGCGCGGTGTTCGTCCTGCGCGAGATCGAGGGACGTTCGTCCGCGGAGATCGCCGCGACGCTCGGGATCGCCGAGTCGACCGTGCGCAACCACCTGCTGCAGGCCCGCAGGATCCTCGGCGAGGGATTGCGGCGGGAATATCCGGGATTGGTGCCCGACGAGGACCCGTCATGATCGCGCACCCGGCACCCCCGGCCGAGGGGGACGACCCGGAAGTCCGGCGCAATGCGCTCGAGCATCTGCGCGCGTGCGCCGCGTGCCGCGAAGGCTGGCTCGCGGGGGCTCCCGAACGCGTTTTCGCGTTGCTCGACGGCGCTCCGATTCCGGACGGCATCCTCGACGAAGTCGCCTCCGGAGTGCTCGAGGAGGCTCGCGGAGCGCGCGCGTCCGGGATGAGCCGGCGGGCGGTTGCGTGGGCCGCGGGGATCGCGATGGCCGCCATGCTCGTCGGGCTCGGCGTGAGGCCGCCCGCGGACGAGCTCGCGCGGGTCCATCCGCGCCGGGCACCCGCGGCACGCGCCGGCGTCGACCTGCTGGACAGCCCGGGCGCGGGCCGAATCGTCGATCTGACGGTCGGCAACGCGCAGGTGGTCATGATTTTCGATTCGGAGATCGAGTTGTGAGAGGCGCGCGCGCGGTTGTGGGGATCGCGATCGCGCTGGCGGCGGTCCTGGCCGTGCCCGCCCAGGAGGGTGCCGAGCGTGTCGCCGCGCGGTCGTTCGAGGTGCGCTACCGGCCGATCGCCGACGCCGTCGACCTGGTGTCGACGGTGCTGTCGGAGGCAGGTTCGGTGTCGGTGCAGCCGCGGCTGAAGCGGATCGTGGTGCAGGACCACCCCGCGGTACTGCTGCACGTCGCCGAGCTGCTCGTGGAATTCGACGTCCCGCCGCGGGCCGTCGAGGTCACCGTCGGGCTGTTCCTGGGAACCGACCGCCGGTCGGAGGAGGCCGGCCGCCACGCGCTGCCTCCCGACGTCGCCCGCGAGCTTCGCGGGGTCCGCGAGACCCTCGCGGACTTCACGCGCTGGACCGCCTACGACGCCCTGGGTAGCCGCGCGGTCGCCTGTGTCGAGGGGGCCGAGGTCACCGCGGACATCTCGCCGGAGTACCGCGTGTGGTTCGTCATCGACGGCGTCACGAGCGCCAAGGGGGACGAGCGCGTGTCGTTCAAGCGCTTCCGCCTGATGCGCGTGATCCGGACCGCCGACGGCGGCGAGCGCACCGAGAACCTGTACGACACCGGCATCGTCCTGCCGGCCGGGCGCGACCTCCTGCTCGGCGCCGCGCAGTCGCCGGATTCCGATCGCGCTCTGTTCGTCAAGCTCCTCGCCAAGGTGAGGTGATCGGGATGCCGGAGTTCCTCTGCCGCCTCGCGACGCCGGCCGGCGAGATTTTCGAGCGGACCTACGAGTCGCGGGACGAGAACTCCCTCCGCCGAGAGCTCGAGGACAAGGACCTGCTGGTCCTGCAACTGCGCCGCACCAATCCGCTGGCCGCGCAGCTGCTCTCGGCGCTCCGCATGCGCTCACGGGTGTCGGCCAAGGAGTTTCTGCTGTTCAACCAGGAGCTGTCCGCGCTGCTCAAGGCCGGCCTGCCGGTGCTGCAGAGCCTCGACATCCTCCTGGAGCGGCGCGAGAACGCGACGTTCAAGCGGGCGCTCTCGGACATCCGCGAGCGCGTGCGCTCCGGTGAGGCGCTGTCCGAGGCGTTCACCGCCCAGGGCGACCTGTTCCCGCGGCTGTACGCCGCGACGCTGTCGTCGGGCGAGCGCACCGGCGAGCTCCCGCTGGTCCTGCGGCGGTACATCGTGTACTCCCAGAACCTCCTGGCGGTGCGCAAGAAGGTAGTCTCGGCGCTCGTCTATCCCGCCGTCCTGGTGTGCCTGATGGTCGGCCTGGTCGGGCTGTTCCTGTTCTTCATCCTGCCGAAGTTCCGGGAGTTCCTGACCGATTTCGGGGTCGCCTTGCCGCTGCCGACCCGCATCCTGCTCGGAGTCGCGCAGTTCGCCATCGATCACTGGCTGGCGATCGCCCTGTCGGTGGTGGGCGGGGTGGTCGGCCTGTCGGTGTGGAAGAAGACCCCCGCCGGGCGGATCGGCTTCGACCGCGCGGTCCTGCGGGTCCCGCTGATCGGCGGGATCGTCCGCGACTACGCCCAGAACCGATTCACGCGGACGCTCGCGACGCTGTTGACCGGCGGCATCCCGTTGGTCACCGCTCTCGAGATCGGAGCCCGGGCGGTCGGCAACGCCGTGTTCGAGGACGGCCTGCTGCGTGTTGCCGGGCGGGTGCGCGAAGGCCGGGCGCTGTGGGAGTCGCTGGACGAGCGCCGGCTGGTGGCGGCGATCGCCATCGAGATGATCAAGGTGGGCGAGTCCACCGGTGCGCTGCCCGAAATGCTCAACGACGTCTCGGATTTCGTGGACCAGGAGATCGACCACAAGATCCAGCGGCTGGTGTCGCTGATCGAGCCGCTGCTGCTCGTGTTCATGGCGATCGTCATCGGCGGAATGCTGCTGGCGGTGTACTACCCGATGATCCAGGCCTACGGCCAGTCGCAGATGTGACGGGGGAGCGCTCGGAGATGCCGCAAGAGGTCAAGAGTCGCGAGGAACTCCCGGCGCCGCCGCCGACGGACGCCGGCGGACCGGTGCTGTCCGAGGATTACCAGGCACAGCGCACCGCCGAGCGTCTCGGGCTGCGCTTCGTCGATCTCGAGCACTTCGAGATCGAGCCCGAGCTGTTCCGGGCCATCCCCGTGGACCTGATGTTCCGGTACAACTTCGTGCCGCGCCGGCGGACCGATGCGGGTCTCGAGATCGTGGTGGCGGACCCCACCGACGTCCTGATGATGGACGAGCTCGAGCTGCTCCTGGGGACCGCCGTCCGGGTGTCGGTGGGCACGCACTCGGCGATCCAGGAGATCCTGAAGAAGAGCGAGTCGTCGCAGAGGGTTCTCGACGAGGCCACCGAGGAGTTCAAGATCCAGCTGGTCCACGAGGACGAGGAGACCGGGGAAGAGGTCCTGTCGATCGACAAGCTGACCTCGGATTCCTCGCCGATCATCAAGCTCGTCGACTCGACGATCTTCAACGCCCTGCAGCGGCGTGCTTCCGACATCCACATCGAGACCCGCGAGAAGGAAGTCGTCATCAAGTACCGCATCGACGGCGTGCTGTACCACGCCATGGAACCGATCGACAAGAAGTTCCACTCCACGATCATCTCGCGAATCAAGGTCATGTCCGAGCTGGACATCTCCGAGAAGCGCGTCCCGCAGGACGGCCGGTTCAAGTTGCGGGTCAAGGGCCGGACGGTCGACTTCCGCGTATCGATCATGCCCAGCGTCCACGGCGAGGACGCGGTCATCCGCATCCTCGACAAGGAGTCGGCGAACGAGGCGTTCGCCTCGCTGAGCCTGGACGTGTGCGGCTTCGAGGAGCGCGACAAGCTGCGCCTGCGCCGGTTCATCAAAGAGCCGTACGGCATGATCCTGGTCACCGGGCCGACCGGGTCGGGGAAGACCACCACGCTGTACGCGTGCCTGTCCGAGATCAAGAACGAAGAAGACAAGATCATCACCATCGAGGACCCCGTGGAGTACCAGCTCCCCGGCATCACGCAGATCCCGGTGAACGAGCGCAAGGGGCTGACGTTCGCGCGCGGGCTGCGCTCGATCCTGCGCCACGACCCCGACAAGATCATGGTCGGGGAGATCCGCGACGAGGAAACCGCCCAGATCGCCATCCAGTCGGCGCTGACCGGGCACCTGGTGTTCACGACCGTTCACGCCAACAACGTGGTCGACGTTCTCGGCCGGTTTCTGAACATGAAGGTCGAGCCGTACAACTTCGTGTCGGCGCTCAACTGCATCCTCGCCCAGCGGCTCGTGCGTCTGATCTGTTCGTCGTGCAAGCGGCCGGCACGCGCGAGCCGCGAGCTGCTCGTCGAGTCCGGACTCGATCCCTCGCGGTATACCGATTACACGTTCTACGAGGGGCGCGGGTGCATCGACTGCAACGGCACGGGGTACCGGGGACGGACGTCCATCACCGAGCTGCTGGACATGTCCGACCGCATCCGGGAAATGATCCTGCAGAGGCGCCCCGGCGCGGACATCAAGCGCGCCGCCAAGGAAGAGGGCATGACCTTCCTGCGCGAGGCGGCCCTGGCCAAGGTGTTCGCGGGCAAGACTTCCCTGCGGGAAGTCAACAAGGTGACGTTCGTCGACTGAGGCGGACGGAGGACGGATGAA
>Ga0316622_100001068_pt1 | contig 17248 bp, 13 predicted proteins | sample OWC_Aug_OW2_C1_D_FD_207646 | JGI IMG/M metagenome (GOLD analysis project Ga0316622, IMG submission 207646) | Wetland soil microbial communities from Old Woman Creek delta, Ohio, United States - OWC_Aug_OW2_C1_D5_C | ecosystem: Environmental > Terrestrial > Soil > Wetlands | place: USA: Ohio... | reverse complement strand
AGCTGCGCGAGGTCGAAGCGGGACTCCTGGAGCAGGATCTTCCCGCGGGCGATGCGCGACACGTCGAGGAGGTCGTCGATGAGCCGCGCCATCTGCGCGACCTGCCGCTCGATGATCGCTTGAGGGCGCTCCTGCGGCCCGGACGCGGGGGCGAGGCGCCGGAGCGCGTAGACCGCGTTGCGAATGGGGGTGAGGGGATTCCGCAGCTCGTGCCCCAGGATCGCGAGGAACTCGGTCTTGCGGCGGTCCTCCTCCTGCAGTTGCCGGTTGAGCAGCTCGAGCTCCGCGGTTCGCTCGGCGACGCGCCGGTCCAGCTCGTCGCGCGAGCGGCGCAGCTCGTCCTCCATCGCCTTGCGCTCGGTGATGTCGGTGATGACGCCGACGAGGAAGCGCTTTCCGGCCGGGTCGACGTGGAGCGTCTTCCGCGTGAGGATGACGTGGACGCGCCCCGCGGCGTCGGTGAACGCCTCCTCGTTCTCGTTCAGCTCGCCGGTGGCGAAGACGGCATCGTCCTTGGCCCAGAAGACGTCCGCCTCGGCCTTCGGGAAGAAGTCGTAGTCCGACTTGCCGAGCAGGTGGGCGCGGTCGGTCCCCATCAGGCGGCAGACGCTGTCGTTGAGCAGCACCCAGCGATGCCGCTCGTCCTTCACGAACACCGGGTTCGGGAGGGCGCCCAGGATCGACTCGATGAAGAGGCGGTCGCGCTCGGCGCGGGCCTCGAGTCCGGCGGCGGCGTCCTCCACGAGCACGTCGTAGTGCACGACCGTTCCGGTCCGGTCGCGGGCCGGCACGACGAGCAGGCGAGCGAGCTCCCGCCCCCCCTCGCCCCACGCCTGCTCCAGGGCCACGGGACCGCGCGCCGCCTCCGCCGAGCGAACCCACTCCCGCGCGCGCTCCAGCACCGGGGCCGCCGAGGCCGCGGGAACCGCGGCGGCGCCAGCCGGAACCTCGAGCTCGAGCACCTCGCCAGCAGGCGAGAGCCGCAGCACACCGATCGCCGCCAAGCGGGTCATGGCCCATCCTACCCTCGGGCCTCGCCCCAGGTGCTCCCCCTCGCGTGACGGCCGGCGAATCCGGTGAATACCCAGGCGGGCCGCCCCGTCTGCCCACCCGAACGAAGTCCGCGGCACCCCGCCGCGGCGAACTCGAGAAGGAGAGAAGATGAAGCTCGCATCGAAGATCGCGACGGGGCTCGCCGTCCTCGGCCTCGCGTCCTCCCCCCTGGCCGCAGAGACCGCGGCGGCGCCCGCGGCGCCCAAGCCGGCGACCCAGGCCCAGGCGGCGACCCTCCCCCCGGCGCAGGCGCGCCAGGTCCGGAAGGTGGCCCAGTCCGAGGCGAAGAAGTCGGATCCGAAGAAGGTCGAGGAGAAGAAGGCCGACGTGAAGAAGGAGGAGAAGAAGGCCGACCCGAAGGCGCCGGCCGCTCCGGCCCCGGCGTCCCCGCCGCCCGCCGCGACCAAGTAGCGCACCCTCCACCCGCCGGCGCGACGGGGTCTCGCCCTCGCCGCGCCGGCGCGATGCCTTGCGGGCGGACGGTGTCCGGGCTTCTCGGGCGTCCCGCGGTGGAGGCATTGAGCCGCCGGGCCCGTGATGTCATGGATCACGCCAGGGAGGCGCCGCGGTGGTGCGATGAGGGCCCGGCCGCGGAGGCGCGGGGGACCGGTCGTCGCGGCCGAGACGTCGCACGGAAGGCGCGCACTTGGAGAGGCCGATGCACCAGGTCGCCGGGAAGGGCACGGGCACCCCCGGATCGACCCCAGGACCGGGGTCAACGAGGGGCGGCGAATGACCCGGAGACCCGGCTGGGGCGCCGTCGCGCTCCTCGCCCTCGCCGTCCCGGCCTGTCGCAGCCCGGCGGGGCCGCGAGCGCTCGTCCTCGACGACGGCGTCAAGATGGGCGCCGACGGCAGGATCCTCGGCCTTGTCGAGCTCCCGGGATACCTGGACTCGAACCCGGCGTGGAACGGGAGCGCCATCACGCTCGGCGGCGCGCGGGGCGAGACCGTGGCGTTCCAGGTGATGGTCCAGCCCGGCGGCCGCGCGCTGTCGGCCGTGGACGTCCAGGTCTCGGATCTGCGCCGCGACGGGGGGGGCGGCAGCGTCGACGTGAGGCAATTCGCTCGCTTCCGCCAATGGTACGTCGAGGTCGCGCTCCCGAGCCGTTCCCCGGGCGGCAGCGCCGGACCCGGGGAATACCCGGACGCGCTCGTCCCTGCCGACGCGCCGGGCTGGGGATTGCCCGTCGACGTGGGCGCGGGCAGGACCCAGGGCGTCTGGATCGACTGCGCGATTCCCACGAGCGCGGTGCCGGGCACGTATCGCGGCACCGTGGCCGTCACGGCGGCTGGCCGCGACGTCTCCCGCTTCGACCTCGTGCTCCAGGTGTATGGCTTCGCGCTCCCCCGGGAGCGCCATCTGCGCTGGCGGATCGGCTACAGCGGCTGGGAGTCCGTTCCCCGGCAGCTCGGGATTCCGGAGGGCAGCGCGGAGTGGCTGAAGCTCGAGGAGGACCTGTACCGTCTCGTGTGGGAGGGGCACCGGGCCGTGCCGACGACCCACTACCACGCCCTCCGGCTCGACGCCCGCGGCACCGGGAACGCGCTCGCCATCGACTGGACCGCCTTCGACCGTCGCTTCGGCCGCTACCTCGACGGCTCCGCGTTCTCGGACGGAGTGCCCGTCCACGTCTTCTCGCTGCCGGTCAACCTCCACGCCGGCTGGCCCGGTCGCCTTCCGAGCGACGCCGCAGGGGTGGACACGGCGACCTTGACGGCGGCGTCACGGCTCGTCGCGCGACACTGGGACGAGAAGGGGTGGCGGCTCGACGACTCCTTCGTCTACGTCGCGGACGAGCCCGCCTCCGAGCGCTTCCCCAGCATTCGAAAGGCGTGTGCGGCCATCCGCCTCGGCGACCCTCGGATCCGCACGTCCGTCGCCTTCTACAGGGAGTTCGGCCGCGAGGCGCGCAGCCTGGTGGACGGGTTCGCCGGGCTCGTGACCATGTGGGACGTCGCCGGCGACCACCTGGACCTGCCTGCGCTGCGCCCGCGGCAGGCCGCCGGCGATCGCATCGGCTTCTACCAGGGCGGCGAGCCCTACCAGGGGGGCGAGGCCCTCGACAACGACGGGCTCGCGCTGACGACCTGGCCCTGGATCGCCTGGCGCTACCGGCTGGACCACCTGTTCCTCTACAACATGACGGAGTGGACCTACTTCCGGCTGGACCGGGTCGCCACGGCCTGGTCCGCCGGCAAGCGGGAGATCTGGGAGAACCCGCTCAACCAGTCCTGGCAGACCAACAGCCAGGGCGTGCTCCTGTACCCGGGCCCTTACGTCGGGATCCGGGGAGTCGTGCCCACGATCCGGCTGAAGCAGGTCCGGCGCGGCATGCAGGACTACGAGTATCTCTGGCTCGCCGCGCGGCGGGGCGCGGTGGCGACGGCCGACGCCATCGCCGGCCGGCTCGTCCGGCGCGCCCTCCACGAGGCAGGGCCGCTGGGCCAGATGGGAGCGCCGGGGGCCTGGGAGCGCGATCCGCGAGCCTGGGCGGCCGCTCGCCGGGAGCTGGCGGGGGCGATCGAGGAGTAGCGCACCCTGGCCGCCGGTGGCGGTGGTGGGCGCAGGCCGCGCGGGCGACCCACACCGCCCGGTCCTAGCGCAGCTGGACGGTCGAGAAGGCCTCGACGGTGGGACTCGACTGCAGCGTCGCCTTCACCTTGCACGTCATGCCCGCGGGAACGGCGGAGGGCGCGGAATAGAGCCCCGTCGCGGTGATTGTCCCGCAAGCCTCTCCAGGCGAGACGTCGAGGACGAGCAGCCAGTCGTTGCCGTCCCCGTTGGACCCCGGGGTCATGAACGAGCGCGTGCCGGTGTTGGGCAGCGCGGTGCCGATCGACGTGAAGACGCCCGTCGCGGGGTTCCACCAGCGGGCCCGGGCAGGCCTCGACATCGCCGTCATGTCGATCGTCAGCGTCGAGGGGGCGCTTCCGTTGTTCGTCCCGGGGACGTACGCGAGCAGCCACGTCCCGTCCGATGTGACCGACGACGTCACCGTGTCGGTCAGCCCCTGGATCGTGCCAGGGGTCCAGGAACCTCCGCCGGAGGTCACGAGGGTCTTTCCCGCGTACCCCGGTCCTGTTCCGGAGGGACGGAGATCCCACCAGGGGAGGGAGGCGAACAGGTCGAAGGCGTAGGTCGACTGCCGCGCGCCGGGGGATGCCAGGGAACCGGGCCAGTTGCGCAGGGACCAGACGTCCCGGCTTCCGAAGCCGTCGCCCGCGGTCCCGCCTGCGAGGCTGCTCCAGAGCCGCGTACGCCGGCAGAGCCACTGCGAGTTGCTGGGAGCCTGCCCCGTGTTGTTCTCGTACTCGTAGCCGCCCTCCTGGACCCAGGCAGGCTTCGCCGAGGCGCGATACGCCCGATCCGCGTCCTCGTAGACCGTGTACCGGCCGGTCGCCCCGTACCCGTAGTAGCTGTTCATGTCCAGGAGGTTCCCGATGGTCGGCGCGTCGATGGTGGGGACGGTGTTGGGGGAGTTCATCTCGGTCATGAACAGCGTCGACGCCGGGGTCGCCGACCGGATCCCCTCCATCATCTGGATGACGCGCGCCTCGCCCTCCGAGCCGGGAGGGGGCGTGTAGTCCCCGCACGTTCCCCAGATGATGTTGGTCTTGTTCCGGAAGCGGGTGCCCAGCCAGGCCCCCCAGTCGAAGAGGGCCTGCCGGGAGGGCTGGGCGAGGACCTCCGCCCACCAGCCCTGGTTGCCTCCTGAATAGCCGAGGTAGGTGAAGAACAGCATCACCGCCATGCCCCTCGCGGCGGCCTTGTCGATGACCGACTCCACGTTGGCCCAGTACCGGACGGACGCGGCGCTTCCATCAGCCGTCGAGAAGACGCCAGGGGTCGCGAACGGCGGGTCCCCGTTGTAGTTGTCGGGCGCGTTTGGAGCCCCGTAGGACGCGTACCCGCCCTGATGGACCATCGCCATCAGGTAGAAGGCGTTGAATCCCCGGGCGGAGCGGTCGGCGAGGTACTGGTCCACCATGGCGGGTGTCGCGGCGCTCGCGAGAAGCCAGCCGGCGTCGGCCTGGATCCGCGTCGGTTGGTCGTTCTGGTCCACGAGGTACCGTCCCGTGGGCGCGACCTTGAGCGGGAAGGCAATCGGGGGGGGCGTCGCCGGGCTCGGCGTCTGGACCACGCTCCAGGTCACGGGCACGCCCGGCGTCACCGTGAACTGCTGGGTCCCGCCCACGGCGACGCTCGCCGGGTTGGGGGCGACGGACAGCGCAGGGGGGGCGATGACGTTCACCGTACCCGCACCCGACTTGGACGGGTCCGCTACGCTCGTCGCCACGACGTGGAAGACGCCCGGCGTGCCGGGCGCCGAGTAGAGGCCGGTCGGGTCGATCGAGCCGCCTCCGGCCTCATTGACGGTCCAGGTGACCTGGGTGACCGAGGAGCCGGCGACCTTCGCGGCGTAGCCCACGGTGCCCCGGATGACAACCTCGGCGTTCCGGGGGCTCACGTCCACCCGGACCCCGGACGCCGTCCCTTCCGGGACGCTCCCGCGGCACGCTGCCACCACGAGCAAGACCAGCGTGGCCGTCTGGATTCGGGCCGAGGCGCGATGGGATCTCGTCATGGCTCCACCGGAGCGAAGCGTCCCGGGTGACGCAGGCTCACGATCGGGCGCACCGCGAGGCTGGCGGCTGGAATGATAGGTCCGCTCGGCGTGCCGTTCAACGCGCCTGTTCTCTCGGCATGGCCCTGTCGGCCAGGTGTGCGTGGCGCGACCACTGCTTCCGCCACTCCCGCTCGAGCGGGCTCGGGGACGCCCCCGCCGGGTTGGACGCTCAGAACACGGCCTTGCGGCAGTAGAAGGCCTCGGCCAGGCCCTCGGGGGCGGCGCACTCCATTCCGCGGATCCGGGCGACGGCGCGGAACAGGTCCGCCGTGAACCAGGGCTTGCCGGCCTGGGTCGGGAACCCGGCGAGCACGAGCTCGATCTTCCGGTCCACGGTCGCCGCCGCCAGGGGCGAGAACAGGTTCGGCGCGCCGAGGTCGCCGTCGTACTTCGGGATCTCGTACTCGAGGACGAGGTGGTTGCGCCAGGTGTTCCAGGTGAGATCCGAGACGGTCCGGTGATCCTGGTGGCGGTCCTCGCGGAAGTGCGTGAGGACGACGTCGGGGTCCACGGCCTTCTTCAGGGCCTCGAAGTCCTCCTTCACGCGATCCCCGCTCCACGGGAGGAAGCCGTCGCGGTGGGCCCTCACGACCACCTGGCGGCGCCTGACGCCCGCTAGGAACGCCTCCGCCGACGCCTGGGCCTCCCCTGCCCTCTCTGGCGTGGAGCAGAAGACGACCCAGGTCACTTCCAGGTCGGGCCGCTCCGCGGCGAGGCGCAGGAGCGTGCCGCCGCACCCGATCTCGATGTCGTCGGCGTGGGCGCCCAAGGCGAGGACCCGCAACCGGCCGGACCCAGGACACAGGGAGGAGAGTTTCAGCATCGCAGGCTCCGCGCCGTCCGGTCGGGACGGCTGCGCCTAGGCTCTACCGTTCGCCTTCCAGACCTCCCACGGCACCTGCCCCCGGCTGTACATGTCCTCGAGGAGCTGCTTGTCCTTGAACGTGTCCATGCACGCCCAGAATCCGTCGTGAGGATACGCCAGCAGGCGCCCCGCCGCCGCGAGCCGCTGGAAGGGCTCCTCGACGAGCTCCTCCCCGGGTCGCAGCCAGTCGAAGATCTCCTTGCGGAAGACGAAGTAGCCGCCGTTGACGCGCATCCCGAAGTCCCTCACGTGCCGGATGCTCTCGACGCGCCCGCCCTCATCCACACGGACGAGGTGGAAGCTCTGCGTCGGGGCCACGCCCGCGAAGCAGGCCACGGCGTCGCTCCGCGCGAGGAAGTCGATCATCGAGGGCAGCGGGACATCGGACAGCCCGTCGCTGTAGTTCGCGAGGAACATCTCCTCGCCCTCCAGGTGTGGCTGTACCGCCTTCAGGCGCGTGCCGATGTTCGAGGCGAGGCCCGTGTCCACGAACGTGATCCTCCAGTCCTGGATGTCGCTCGCGAGGAGGTCCACCTTGCGCCCGCCCTCGCTCAGGACGAAGTCGTTGGAGGCGGTCTCGTCGTACTGGAGGAAGTACTGCTTGATGGCGTCGGCCCGGTAGCCCAGGCACAGGATGAAGTCCTTGTGGCCGAAGTGGGCGTAGTAACGCATCACGTGCCAGAGGACGGGCCGGTAGCCGACGGGAACCATGGGCTTGGGGATCGATTCCGAGTACTCCCGGAGCCTCATGCCGAGCCCGCCACAGAACAGGACGACCTTCATGGAGCCCCCCCAGCGAAGCCTTCACCGTCCCCTCGTGCTCGGTACCAAGCCACGGTCCTCTCGAGCCCCTCCTCCAGGGAGACGCGGGGTCGCCAGCCGAGCCGTGCGTGGGTCGCCTGGACGTCGGCCACGCACTCCCGCTCCCGCGCCCGAGCCGCGACGGCACCGAACCTCGCCGTCGCCCCCGAGGCCACGATCTGGACCAGGGACTCGACGACGGTCCTGACCGACACCAGGCGCCCGGACCCGATGTCCAGCGTCCGCCCCTCGAGCCCGCCACGGATCGCGGCCGCCAGAACGCCCTCCACCACGTCGTCGACGTACACCCAGTCCACCGCGCGCGATCCGCTGGAGACCGCCGGCGCCTCTCCTCGGATAAGGGCGCGCGCGACGTAGGGGATGAGCTTCCTCTCGTCGGGCTGCCCCGGGCCGTAGACCATGAAGATCCGGAACCAGGTCACCGGGGTTCCGTAGAGCGCGTGGCACATGCGCGCATACGCGCCCGCCGCGAACTTGGCGGCGGCATACGGGGAGCAGGGCACGGGCCATTCCTCGCCCGGCGACGGTTCCTCCATGGATCCGGCGAAGAACAGCCGCGCCCTCCCGCGCTCGGTCGAGGCCACCATCAGGTTCACGGCGGCCAGCAGGTTCGCGCGGAGCGCCGGAAGCACCATCTCCAGCGCTCGGTCGCCGGAGACGAGGCTCGCGAAATGGAACACGAGGTCCGGCCTCGCCTCGTCGATGAGACGGCGCGTCTCGTCGGCGTCCTCGAGGTCGGCCCGCCACCAGCGCACGCGGGGGTCGAGACCGTCCGTGGGTCGGCGAGTCACTCCATGGACGCTCGCACCGGACTCCCGGAGCCTCCGCGCGAGGGCGCCACCGATGAAGCCGGTCGCCCCCGTGACGAGGGCGATCTTTCCGGACAGCTCACTCACGCTTCCCCCGCGTCGGGGCAGGTGCCAAGAGCCCCGCCGCCGTCAGCGCCCGCGCCGCCGTGGCCAGGTCCGCGAACGGAAGGCGGGAACGCTCGGCCACGTCCAGAAGCGTTCGCGTACCGTCCGAGAGGTTCAGGACCCACAGCAGGGCCATCTGGCTCGGCGCGGCGTGGCTTCGCCCGCCCACCGACCCGTAGAGCCCGCGCTTCCCCAGCTGGGGCTCGCACTTCGGCGACAGGTTCACGTAGGCCAGGTTCCCCTCCAGGACCTCGAAGACCTCGAGGTACCTGCGCAGCGAGTCCGCGAGCCGGTCCGGCCGCACGAAGGCCAGGTCGTCGCCGGACGTATGGTACTCGGGGTACTCCCCGTGGGGCGTCCGCATGAGCGCCCCCACCGCGAGGTCGAACCCCGGCGAGCAGTACTGGCGCTCGTCGTACCCGTAGGGGCTGAAGTCCCTCACGCGGTAGGGCTGCCCGCTGTGCTCCAGCACGTGTACGGCTGCCCGGTCGATCTCGGCGTCTCCCTTCCGGCTGCGCTTGTAGGAGAGCGGGCCCGCGTCGCCGACGCAGGCCGCGACGAGGCCATGGGCGATCCTCCGGGCCTTCGCCTCGTTTCGGGCGAGCCAGGCGATCGACCCGATCGTGCCGGGCAGGAAGAGGAACCGGTAGGTGTAGCGGGTGGCGAGGGCGCTCATCAAGCGCGCCAGGGTGGCCGCGAGAACCATGCCCGAGAGGTTGTCGTTCGCCAGCGAGGGATGGCAGCAATGGGCCGATACGAGGACCTCTTCCTCGACGGCGCCGGGGACGACCAGCTCGCCGTAGGTGAGCGAGCCGTCCGCGAGGGTGGTGTCGATCGCCACGTCGTACTCGCCCGGCGGCAGGCGAGCCCGCCGGTCGTGGGCAATGCAGAAGCCCCACTGCTCCCGGTAGTAGCTCGTCCGGTACGGAACGAGGAGGGGCTGCTCCGGAAGCGAGTGGAGGTGCTGCTGGAGCTCGTCCAGCGGCACCCTCCCCCGGAACGGCACGCTGTAGTTGAGGACGTGCAGGTTCAGTCGGCTGGCGTCCGCGATCACCTCCCCGTCGGGTCCCGTGAGCCTGGCCGAGCGGAGGTTCCACTCCCGCGGCACCGTCCAGTCGAACACGGCCGTGCCGCTCGGCACCTCGTGCAGCTCGAGTGGCGCGGTCCGCTGGAGGATGCGCAGGGACTGGCGCAACCCCTCCCCGGTGATGCTGCGGCAGATGGGGTAGAGGTCCCGGATCGACGCGTGCATCTCCGCGCCGAGTCCATCCGCGTCGAGCTCCTCGAGGTGGCGCCTCAGGGCCTGGGCGGCACCCACGGACGGGATCTTGCCCGATGTCGGCGAGGCGTCGTTCATCGCGGCTAGAGCCCCCGGAGCTCCTCCAGCGCCTCGGGCCGGACGTCGGGGCAGTCCCGGTCCCGGGTGGCCATCACCCTTGGCGAGGCCGGCCACCGGATGCCCAGCCAGGGGTCGCTCCAGCGCACGCCGCGGCCGAGCTCGGGGGCGTAGAACTCCGACATCTGGTACTGAACCTCGCTCTCGTCGGCCAGCGTGAGGAAGCCGTGCGCGAAGCCCCTCGGAACGTACAGGGCACGCCCGTCGGCCGGCGTCAGCTCGACGCCCACGGACCGCCGGAACGTCGCGGAGTCAGGGCGGAGGTCCACGGCCACATCGTAGATCGCTCCGCGGGTGCACCGCACGAGCTTCGCCTCGGCCCGCGGCGGCGCCTGGTAGTGCATTCCCCGGAGGGTCCCCGCCCGCGGATTGAAGGACACGCTGCTCTGTACGACGCGCGGCTCTAGGCCGTGCGCCTCCGCCTCCCGGGCGCACCAGGTGCGGGCGAAGAAACCCCTTTCGTCCGCGTGGCGCACGGGCTCGACGATCCAGACGCCGGGGATGTCGGTCGAAACGAAGCGCAAGCATTCCTCGGTCCGGACCGCCGGCCCGGCGCCTAGTCCAAGACGCTGACCTCCGGGATGGGCACCACGAACCTCCCGCCCCACTCCTCTATCCACGCCATCTGCTCCCGGATCTCGTCCTGGAAGTTCCACGGGAGGATCAGGACGTAGTCGGGGCGCGCTTCGCGAATCCGGTCGGGCGGGTGGATCGGGATGTGAGTTCCGGGGAGGAACTTGCCCTGCTTGTATGGATTTCGGTCCACCGTGAAGTCGACGAAGTCCGTGCGGATGCCGCAGTAGTTGAGCAGCGTGTTCCCCTTGCCGGGCGCCCCGTAGCCCACCACCTTCTTGCCCGCGCGCTTCGCGGCGATGAGGAACTCGAGGAGCTTTCGCTTGGTCTCCTTCACCTGCTCCGCGAAGCCGGCGTACGTCTCCAGCCGCAGCATCCCGGCGTCGAGCTCGCGCTGCCGCAGCGAGCGGGCGCGGTCGGTCACCGGCTTCGCCGAATCGTCCGCATGGCGAGCGTAGATGCGGAGCGAGCCCCCGTGCGTGGGGACCTCCTCGACGTCGAAGAGCACGAGGTCCTGGGCGGCGAAGATCCTTTCGGCGGCGACGAACGAGAAGTACGAGAAATGCTCGTGGTAGATGGTATCGAACTGGTTCTCCGCCATGAGGCGCATCAGGTGGGGAAACTCGACCGTGATCACGCCGCCAGGCTTGAGGAGAACCTTCAGCCCCTTCACGAAGTCGTTCAGCTGCGGCACCTGGGCGAGAACGTTTGCTCCGCACACGAGGTCCGCCTGCTTGCCCTGGTCCGCCAGCTCGCGCGCCGTCTGCGCGCCGAAGAACTTGACCAGGGTCGGGATGCCCTTCTCGATCGCCACCTTCGCGACGTTGGCGGCGGGCTCGACTCCCAGCACCGGGATGCCCTTGCGAACGAAGTGCTGCAGCAGATAGCCGTCGTTGCTCGCGACTTCGACCACGAGGCTGTCCCGGCCCAGGTTGAGCCGCCCGGCGATCATCTCGGCGTACCGACGCATGTGCTCCACCCAGCTGTCGGAATAGGACGAGAAGTAGGCGTACTCGGTGAAGATCTGCTCCGGGCTCACATACTCCTGGAGCTGCACGAGGAAGCAGGTCTCGCAGACGTACGCGTGCAGCGGGTAGAACGGCTCCATGTGGTTGAGCTTCTCGGCGGGAACGTAGCTCTCGCAGAGCGGGGACATGCCCAGGTCGACGAACGTGTGGCGCAGCGGCGTGCGGCAGAACATGCAGCCACGCTCTGGCGAGGGACCGGCGTCTCCCATCGAGGAATCCTTGCGCGAGCCCTTCTGCCTGCGAGTCAGGCGACCACGGGTTTCCGCACCCAGCGTAGGTCCGGCGCCAGGTATCCCGACGCCATCAGCTGCTTCACCTGGTCGATGCGTCGGTAGCGCGGCCCCTCGAAGTCCTCGAGCCGGAGGCCAACCGCCCTGTACGCGTCGTAGAGCTGCCGCGCGCCCTTGCGGGCGTCCCATTGCGGCTGGAAGCCCGGCAGGACCCGCGCGATCTTGGAGAAGTCGGCGCGGTAGTTGCGCTTGTCGGGCCCGGCGTCGTCCGCGAAGGCGATCTCGGAGCCCGGGACGGTGTCCCTCACGATCTCGGCGATCTCGCGGATCCGGTAGTTCTGCTCGTTCCGGCCGACGTTGAAGGACTGCCCATGCACGAGTCCGGGCGGGGCGGAGAGGACGGCGAGGAACGCCCGGCTGATGTCCTCGATGTGGGCGATGGGGCGCCACGGGGTCCCGTCGCTCTTCAGGAACACCTTCCCGGACGTGAACGCCCAGGCGACGAGGTTGTTCAGCACGATGTCGAAGCGCAGGCGTGGCGAGACCCCGTAGGCGGTGGCGCAGCGCAGAAAGGTCGGCGTGAAGTGGTCGTCGGCGAGGCGGGAGACGTCGCGCTCGACGCGGACCTTCGAGTCCCCATAGGCGGTGACGGGGTTGAGCGCCGACGTCTCGTCGACCGGGGCGTCCCCGGCGGCTCCGTAGTTGCTGCAAGAGGAGGCGAAGACGAAGCGCTGCACGCCCGCGCCCTTCGCGACCTCGGCGAGCCGAACCGAGGCGACGTGGTTGATGTCGAACGTGAGCTGGGGATTCAGGTCGCCGAGCGGGTCGTTGGAGAGGGCGGCGAGGTGCACCACCGCGTCGAAGCCGCCGAGGTCCGACGCCGAGACCTCGCGCACGTCCTTCTCGATGGTCGGGACGGCCTCTCGCCACTCGCCGAAGGTCGACCGCCGGTATAGGTCGGTGTCGAGGCCGACGACGTCGTGGCCGGCGTCCTGGAGGAACGGCGCCATGACCGCCCCGATGTATCCACGGCTTCCGGTGAGTAGGATCCTCATGGTCCGTCCTGGGCGCCCGGGGTCCTCGGGCCGACGAGACGCCGGCCGCCGCCGCACGTCGAGCCATGGCCGGATGGAGGGACGCCCGATCCTATTCGTCGGCGCCCCCTTCGTGCGGCCCCATCGCATGGCGACCCTTCCGGGACTGTCGGGTGGCCGAGGTACATCGCCGCGGTTTCGAGAGGAGGACCGCCGGACACGCCCGGGCTCTCGGGGGGAGCACCGGCTCGTCGGACGAGGCGAACCTCGCCAGCAGTGGGCCCCGCGAGGCCAGCTCTCGGCGTGCGGGACCACGGCGTCGATCCCGCGAGTGCCGAGTGCTCGCGAAGAGCAGGAGGAGGCCGATCCCGTCCACGCCGGGGCGACGAGGAACGAGCCACGTCGAGGGCTTCTCAGCCGCGCGCCAGCCGCTCCTCGACCCGCTCCACCACCCTCCGGATGTTGGCATCCCAGGTCATCGTCGAGGCGAGCGCGGCCTGGGCCTCGCCCTCGGCGCGCGTCAGCCCCTTCGAGACCGCTGCGTCGAGGTGCGCGAGCATCTCCTCGCGGCTCCGGCCGATGCGCACGTACGCGGCGAACTTGTCGATCTCCGGAGTCGAGACCGACACGATGGGCTTTCCCATGGCCAGGTACTCGCGCAGCTTGAGCGGATTGGCGTGCAGGACCTGCGGAGTCGGGTGGTACGGTATCAGCGCCGCGGCGAAGGCCTTGCCGTAGGCCGGCAGCGTCTCGTACGGCCGACGGCCGAGGAAGACCACGTTTGGGCGCCGGGGCACCTCGGCCTCGGGGACGGCCACGCGGCCGATCATGAGGAAGGTCCAGCGTGGCCGCTGCTCGGCAAGCCAGTCCACGAGGCCGAGGTCGATCCAGCGCTCGATCAGCCCGAAGAAGCCCACGATCGGACGAGGCAGGCCCGCCGCGTCTGCGGGGACCTGCAGCCCCGGATCCTGGGCCCGCGCGAAGTGCTCGAAGTCGACCCCGTGGGGCGCGACGTAGGTCTCGGGGTTCAGGGAGCGCTTCCCGGGGAGGAGCGTCTCGGAGGTCACGAACACGAGGTCGGCGCGCCGCGTCGTCTCCGCGTCCATTCCGCGGACCGCCTTGGCGTCCACGTTCGGGAAGGAGGCGTAGTCGTCGGTGCAGTAGTAGACGGCGAGCCTCTCGCCCAGGCGCCCCACGACCCCCGCGAGGTGAGGCGCGACGAACCAGGTGACGAGGGAGCGCACGCCCTGGCGCCACAGCAGCCACTTCAGCGAGATCCGGATCAGCTCGCGGTTGACGCCCCGGACCCAGGCGAAGCGGTGCAGGGGGATCTGGAGCAGCGTCTGGACGGAGAGCCCCTCCGGCTGGGGCCGCGGGCCGGCGAGCGCCAGGCGGAGCTTGGCCACGAGCTTCCGCAGGTCCCGCCCGGTGGCCTTGGGCGCCCGCAGACCCGGGCACTCCACGTAGATCACGCGGTAGCGGGAGGCGAGCCAGCGCGCCACATGGTGGCTCGAGGTCCGGTTCTCGGCGGACCAGTCGTTGCCGAAGTAGAGGATCGTGGGGGCGTCAGCCATCGAGCCACTCCGAGGGCGTGCCGAAGGCGAGCCCGTGCCGGGCGGCGCGCTCCACCACCGCTTCGAGCGCGGGCGCGACGTGCGGGTGCACGTCGTGGAGCAGCAGGATGTCACCCCCGGCGAGCGGAGCGCCCTCGAACCAGCGGCGGATCGGCTCGACCCCCTCCCGGCCGAAGTCCTTCGGGTCGCGGTTCCACAGCACGACCGTCTGTCCGAGCCCCCAGAGGCCGAGGAGCTTGCCCGGCGTCAGCTTGCCGTACGGCGGGCGGAAGAGCCGCGGCGGCCGGCCCAGGAGGCGCTGGAGCAGGGCCGAAGTACGCTCGGCCTCGTGGACCAGCACCCTCGCCGGGGTCTCGTGCGGCGGCGCGTGCGACCACGAGTGGTGCCCGATCTCGTGCCCCTCCTCTGCGATCCGCGCCACGAGCGCGGGATTCGCCTCCGCCTTCCGGCCGATGACGAAGAAGGTGGCGCGCACGCCGAGAGCGCGGAGCCGATCGAGGACCGCGGGCGTGTGCGTCGGGTCGGGGCCGTCATCGAAGGTGAGCGCCAGGGACTGGATGGCCGGCGGCCCGGAGGCCAGGAACAGGCGGCGCGGCAAGGTCGCCGCCATGCCGCGCCGCACGAGCTGGCGGAGCGGCGACGGCCGGCCCTCGAAGGCGCTGTCCTCGGCCGATGGATCCCGCATGCTCGCCCGCCCGTCGAGACCGATGCTATCATGCTTTTTCTCCTCCGATGTGCTCGCTGCGCGCCCCCATCTATCGCCTTCACTGGGAGGCGCGCTCGCGGGCCACCGGCTTCGGCCTCCTCCAGGCGATCCGCCTGCTCGCGGAGACCGAGCGCTGGGAGCGGCGGCGCCTCGACGAGCTCCGGGATCGCAAGCTCTGCCGGCTCGTCGAGCACGCCTACGCCGCCAGCTCCCACTACCGGCGGATGATGGACGAGCACGGCGTCCGCCCGTCCGACATCCAGGGCATCGCCGACATCCACAGGCTCCCCATCCTCACGCGCGACGTCCTCCGGCAGCACTGGGACGCGCTCCGGTTCCGGGACGCGGGCCCCGTCGAGACGGTCTCGACCGGCGGGACCACCGGAAGCCCGCTGAAGGTCGTCCGCGACCGGGCGGGCTCGGTGTGGCAGCGCGGCTGTTACTGGCGCGGACTCGGCTGGGGCGGGCTGCGCCTCGGCGAGCCCTACGTCCAGCTCTTCGGCGGCACCCTCGGCGTGGCGCGGACGCGAAGGCTGGACGGGGCCCGGAATTGGTTCTCCGGCAAGCACTTCCTGCCAGCGTTCGAGCTCGGGCCGAAGAACGTGGCGCGCTACATCGACGCCGTCCGCGCGTCCGGCGCACGCCACCTCGTCGGCTACACCTCGGCCGTCTACCTGCTCGCGAGCCACGCCGAGCGGGTCGGGGCGCAGATGGAGCTGTGCGCCGTCTTCCCGACGGCGGAGCCCCTGCTCGACGGCTGGAGCGCGACGATCGCCCGCGCCTTCCGGGCCAGGGTCCTGCCGTACTACGGCTGCGGCGAGATCCAGTCCCTCGGATACAGCTGCCCGGCGGCCGAGGCGCCCGTCTACCATTCCTGCGACGAGCACGCGGTCCTCGAGGTCGAGACGCCGGGGGGCCCCCGCCTCTCTGGCGAGGGACCGTTCCTGGTCACCGACCTCGACAACCACGCGCTGCCGATGATCCGGTACCGGAACGGCGACGCCGGCGCCCTCGCATCCCCCGGGTGCGCATGCGGGCGAAGCCTCGCCCGGATCACGCGAATCGACGGACGGGTGAACGACGTCCTCTTCCGGACGAGCGGCGAGGCGGTCTCGGGGGCGATCGGGCCGCACGCCTTCAAGATGGTGGAGGGCGTGGAGCAGTTCCAGATCGTCCAGCGCCGGCCGGGGCAGGTCCTCGTCCGCGTCGTGCGCCTGCCGGGCTACGTGGCCGCGACCGAGGAGGCGAAGATCGACCGCGCCTTCCGCCAGCACCTCGGCCGCGACGCCGAGATCGAGATCCGCTACGTCGACGCCATCCCTCGTACCCCTGCGGGAAAGGCGCGGTTCATCATCAACGAGGTGGCAGCCCGCTGAGGGGGCCGCGCGCCGGGCCGCATGTGCCAGATCCTCGCCACTCTACAGCGCGGGCGCATCCGGGGGCCGCCCTCGCTCACCGCCGCGCCCTTTGCCCTGGCCCTGCTCCTGGCCGCCTCGCCGGCGAGGGGCGAGTCCGCGATCCAGCTCGACGGGACGCTCGCTCTCAACTTCAACACCACCGCGCCCGCACGGTCGGACCTTGCCCTGGACCCCACCGAGCCGCCCCCCGCCCCGGCCAGTCGCCAGGCCTCCGTCGAGATCCGGCCCGCCGTGACGTTCCAGTCCGGATCGCCTCGCCTCGTCTGGCGGATCGGCTACCTGTTCGCGGGGAGCCTCGGCGTCCTCGAGTCCAACGTGGCCACCTACTCCAACCAGCTGAGCGCCTCCGTGGCGGCGCAGCTCTCGCCCCGCAGCTTCCTGTCGGTGAGCGGCGGCCTCGTGCAGGGAAGCACGGCCTTCCAGCTCACCCAGGCGCCGGCGGACGCGGGCGCGCCGAGCATCCGCGCGCCGGGCAGCCCCGCCCAGGTCACGGCGACCCTCGGGCAGTCGTATGGGTGGGAGGCGTCGCCGGACCTGCGGCTGACGCAGGGGCTCTCGGGAACGGTGGTCGCCCCCCAATACGCGCTCGACCGGTCCAACTCCCAGCTGGTCGGCTCGCTGGTCCTCGACCACGTGCGCCCGAGCGACGCCTTCGGCGGCGAGTTCGCGCCCTCCGTCTCCTGGCTGCGGCCGGTGACGGCGGGAGGCGCACAGTACCTGAGCGTCACGAACTCCCTGCTGGGGAGGTGGAGCCACGACGTCGACCCTCGCTGGAGCGGCCAGCTGAGGGTGGGCGTCGCCCAGGTCGTCACCCTCGCCGGGAGCTACCCGCTCGCCATCGTCCCCACCGGGGGTGCGACGGCGCGCTACCAGGCGGACGGCGCCGGCGGCTCGGTCACCGTCACCTACGGCCCCACGACGGACCTCCAGACGGGGACGGTGACCCAGGCCGGGCAGGCGCTGGTGCGGGGCTTCTACGACTTCGACCGGTTCCAGCCGCGCCAG
>Ga0316622_100001067_pt1 | contig 17253 bp, 14 predicted proteins | sample OWC_Aug_OW2_C1_D_FD_207646 | JGI IMG/M metagenome (GOLD analysis project Ga0316622, IMG submission 207646) | Wetland soil microbial communities from Old Woman Creek delta, Ohio, United States - OWC_Aug_OW2_C1_D5_C | ecosystem: Environmental > Terrestrial > Soil > Wetlands | place: USA: Ohio... | reverse complement strand
CCCCTCACGTCGGGATCTTGTCTGCCGCCATGGCGGCGAGCAAGAGCGGGAGATACACGAGCGACGCCAGCAACACCCGACGCGCTGCCAGCAGCGAGGGAACGAGAGCCAACCACAGGCTAGAGGCGAGAAACAGGGCCCCCAGGATCAGGGCCGAGAAGAAGTAGAACGGCCCCGTCAACCCGAACAGGGTTGGCATCATGCCGACCACCATCAACGCGGCACAGTTGTTCACGATCTGGCGGTGCGTGCTACGCCCGTCGCCATCGATCACCGGCAGCAGACGAAAGCCAGCGCGGGCATAGTCGCTGGAGTACAGTGTTGCAATCGCCAGTGAGTGCGGCAATTGCCACAGAAACAGAATCGCAAACAGCACCCAGGCGCCCTGACCCACGTCGCCCTGGGCCGCGGCCCACCCCGTCACCGGCGGCAACGCCCCGGGGATCGCGCCAATGAGGCTGCAGAGCGGGGTGCGCAGCTTCAGCGGCGTGTAACAGAACAGGTAGGTCGCGACCGTGACCACCGTGACCAGGCCACTGAGCGGGTTCACACTCACGGCCAGCACCATCAGGCCTGCAGTGGTGATCAGGGCACCGAAGGCAAGCGCCTCCACCGGCCGCAGCCGACCCGCCGGGAGGGGCCGCCCGCGCGTGCGCATCATGCGTGCGTCCAGATCACGCTCCAGGTACTGATTGAGCGCCAGCGTACCGGAGGCGGCCAGACCAGTACCGACCAGCGCCTTGAGCAAGAGCCAGTAGTCCGTGATGCCCGATGTGCCCAGATAGAAGCCTACCAGCGTACTGGCGAGCACCATGACGACCACGCGCGGTTTGGTCAGCGCGACGAAGTCAGCGATGGCGCGCGTGCGAACGCGACTCAGCCCCGCTGCGGCGCTGTGAGGCGGTCCGTTCATGCGGGGATGCGCCTCGCTGCCCACCGAGGTACTGCGACTCGAACGGGAGCCGCCAACAGCCGGTAGGCTCGGATGCTCAAAAGCAGACCACTCGCGAGGCTTGCCGCGCCAGTGGTGACGTGGGCCGTCGTCGGCACCACCGCACGCCAGGTCCAGATGATGCTCGCACCGAGGCTGATCTGCACGAGCACAAAGCCGAGAAGCAGCACCGCCGGCCGCAACAACAGCGGCTCATCGCGATGCGCATTCCACACCCGGGCGGCCGTCCACAACGTCAGGACGGTCACCACCGTCGCGCCAATGCGGTGGAGGAAGTGGATCAATACCGGCTGCGGAAACGCCGGGGGAAGAAGCCCCCCGAACGCCAGTGGGAAGTCCGGAATGGCGAGCCCTGATCCCGTATGACGGACCAGGGCCCCGAGAATCAGCTGGCCATACACTGCCAGCGTCGTCACCAGGGCCAGGTGCGCAAGGCGTGGGCGGCCGTCGCCCGTCCGCGCGATCGACGGGACATTCCATCGCCGGCTGGTACACAGCGCCAGAACGACCACGGCGCAAAGGAAGGTTTGCGCCAGGCAGGCGTGCGCCACTGACACCGCCGTCGGGAGCTTCCACAAGACGGTGATTCCGCCGAGCAATCCCTGGCAGACCACCGCCAGCAACGCCGCCAGCGCCAGGGCACGGACACCGCGCCGCGGTTCCGCCAACCACATCCAGATCGCCAGCACGACGGTCAGTGCCCCAACGACAGATGCGATCATTCGGTGGCCGTGCTCGAACAGCACGCCACCGCGCATGGGGGGAAACACCTGCCCGAACGAGAGCGGCCAGTCCGGCACCGACAGGCCGGATCCGGTGCTGCTCACAAGGCCCCCGGCGAGAATCAGGATGAACGTGGCCACCGCGGTGAACACTGCGAAAAGGTGAAGATTCGTGGACGGTCGCGACACGGCCTTAGTACTCCGTAGCTGCCCTCGAAAAACGGTGTCGATCGGATCCTACTTCGTGCTCAGCTCAAACGTGACCTTGGTGTCCTGCCCGGACTTGACGCTGACCTTCTGCCTGGTTTCACCCAGCTTCTCCTGCCACACCTTCAGCTCATAGTCACCGGGGGGGACGTCAGCGATCCTGAAAGCACCGTGCTCGTCACTCACGGCATAGTACGGATGGTCCTGCACCACGAGCCAACCGCTCATCCAGCCGTGCACGTCACACGAAAGCTTCACGACCTCGGGTTTCTCGAACCTCTCCGACATCGACTTCTTGAACTTTGGCTGCGCGCGGTTCATCGGCGGGTTGTCTTTACTGTACGTGTGAAGGTTGTGGAGAATCCCGTCCGAGTTCAGGATCTCCAGCTCTCCGCCAGCCGGCATGGTGACCACATGCGGCAGATACTCACAGCCCTTCTGATCCAACTGAGGCTTCATCGGTTCGAAGGGCTTCCCCTTGGTGATGTTCGTCAGGGAGACCACCGCATACCGAATGCCACCATCCGAGCCGACCACCAACTCCTCGGACATTTTCGGTTGCACTGCGCAGACGTCCTTGTCCTTATTCACATCGATCGGCACGCGCGCCGGAGGCGTCCCCTTGAATTTCACCGCACCGGAAATGCTGCCGCCTCCCGTGACTGGTGCTGCCTCGTACGCGCGAAGCTCGGCGGTCCAACCAGTGATCGCCAACATGCCAGCCAACACCGCGCAATCGATCATGCTCTTTCTTCCCATCGCCCACCCTCCTTCGTTGTCCACTCACGCCGCCTCAGCGCGCGACCGACCCCGCGCGCCGTTCACGGCCTTGCGCGGGAGCGGCACCGTCGCTTTGCGAATGCCACATCGGCCACCCGGGATGCCTGCACGAGTTTCGCCAAGTAGAACATCACCGTCCGGCGAAGGGCAACAGCCGCGACGCAGCCGTCTTGGCTCTAGCGAGGCGGGTTAGTCAACCGGCGCCTCGAACGCGAGCCGCATCTCTTCGCCACCGCGTTTCACGGAGAGGTAGGTGCGGCCGGCGAGCGCGCTCACCCGATCTCGGAAGTCCGCGACCCCTTGCACCGGATCTCCGTCGACCTCGAGGATGATGTCGCCGCGAAGCAGTTCGCCGCCGGCATCGTCACGCACGTCAGCCACCAGCACCCCGTGGCCCGCCGGCACGTCGAAGTGCTCCGCCAGCGCTTTCGACAGCACCTGCACCGTCACGCCGCCGATCGTCGCCGACTGCTGCACCGCCGACTTCGGCTCACTCGTCTCGGCATGCTCCAGCAGCGCAGCGGCCACGAGAATCGGTTTGCGACATCGCATCGCCAGCGCAATGGCGTCGCTGGGCCGGCTGTCGATCTCCCACTCCGTACCGTTCGAGGCGAGGAACAGCCGCGCGTAGTAGGTGCTGCCGCGCAGCTCACTGATGAGCACCTTGTTCAGCTGCACGCCAATGCGGTCAAACACGGTCTTGACGAGGTCGTGGGTCAACGGTCTCGGCGGGTCGACTCCCTCGATTTGCATGGCTATCGCCTGGGCTTCAGACAGCCCAATCCAAATCGGCAGAATCAACGTATGGTCATGGTTCTCCAACAGCACCACCGGCGACTGCGAGGCGGGGTCCACCGCGACACGCCGCACCTCCATCTCGACGTCCGTCTGCCGCGAGCCGGTATGGCAACCGGCGAGCAGGGCGAGCCCCAGTAGCAGCCCACCAGCCGCACGATGTCTCGACGCACCCGTCATGAAATGCCGCCTATACTCTATGGTGTGTTCGCCGGTCATTCAATCGGAAGCGACCGCGCAACCGCCCATGGCCCGGTCGCGCTCACAGCCGTCGCACCCGAGGCTCGATGCGAGCGGAAATCGCCGAGAGCTCGCCGACGTTGGGCCCACGCTGTATCAACGGCTCCCTCCCTTTGCCGGCTCGCAGGCACACGCATTCGATCTCGGCGTAGCGGCTCAAGGCGTTGCCCAGCGTCACCGAGGAATTGCCCTCCGGCTTGCGCACCTCCCCAAGCAGCAACCCCGCTTGGTATCGCTTGCGCATGCGATCCAGAACCGCCCTGCGGGTGAGCCCCTCCTCGCTCAGCGTCAAGAGCACTTGCGCTGCCACCCAGTACGACTCGCGGAAATTGTCGAGAATCCCCAGGGTGCTCTGCACCAAGGGATGCTCGGCACGGATCGCTTGCCCATCCCCGATCGCCAGCACCCCCTGCGCCTCGAAGTACGCCAGCAAGCCCCCCAACTCCGCCGCGATGGTTTCGCGCTCCGGCAGCGCGAACTCCCACCGAAACAGCTCGAGCCACCACATGATGTCGTCTTTCAGTGCCCCGCCGCGTAGCCCCCGAGTCAGCGCGTCGGTCAGCAACGCCGGCAACAGGAAGAAGTGAATCGTATTGTTCTTGTGAAAGTCCAGCGCCAGTCGCTTTTCGTTCGGCAGGTGGATGACGTGCTCCTCGCCCGGGAGTCGGCGGACGAGCCCGCCGTTCTCGAGAAATGCCAAATTCTCCCGGAATCCACCTTGGGCATTGCGTTCCAGGGAGGCAGTGAACCGCACATTGCGGTGTCGCAGGAATTGGGTCAGTGCCAGCGCCCGGGTGACGAAGTCGTGCTGTCGGCATGCCGAATGCGGCAGGCTCAGGAGCACCGTCGCCGACACCGACGTCGCCCCGGCAACCGCCACGTTGTTGACCTCGCGCAGGAGGCGGAACCCAAGCCTTTGAACGAAGCGCCGCTTCTCCTCTTCGATCACATGGTCGCCGCCATGACGAAACCGCTCCTTGCGGGCGCCGAGTGCCTCATTGAGGGACATCGGGTCGCCGAACGTGATGTCGACCGTTCCGTGCCGTCGGCGGAAAACGCTCCGGGCCCGCAACAGGCCGCGCAGCGACTCGGGTTCCTTCTCATGACCACCCAGCTCGCGCTGATACGATTCCTCTTCGACCACGCGACCGTAGTGGATCGAGACGGGAACGAGGTACAGATCCCGGCGCACCCCTTGGACGAACGCCTCGACGATTGCCGACAGCATGCCCAGCTTCGGCGTCAGGATTTTCCCGGTTCGGCTCCGACCGCCCTCGATGAAGAACTCCTGCGTGTAGCCCTCGCGAATCAGGAAGGTCAGGTACTTGCGGAATACCATCTTGTACAGCTCGTTGCCTTCGAAGCTCCGTCGGATGAAGTACGCGCCGGCGCCCCGAAAAAGCGACCCGAGCGGCCAGAAAGACAGGTTGATCCCCGCGGCGATGTGCGGTGGGCTGAGATAATTCAGGTGGAAGAGGTACGAGAGGATGAGATAGTCGAAGTGACTGCGGTGACACGGGACGAGGACGATCGGGTGGTCCTTGACACACTCCGCGACCTTGTCGAGTCCCGAGTACTCGACTCCCTGGAACAGCCGTGGCCAGATCCGGTTGAAGACGAATTCCAGGGTCGAGAAGTAGAAACTGTGAAAGTTGGCGGCCATCTCGTCGAAATAGCGAGCCGCCTGACGCCACAGCTGCGATTCGGACTGCTTTCGTTCAACCCCCAGTTTCCGAATCAAGGCAGCCAGCTCGTCGTCGCGCAGCACCCGCTGCCGCACCTGGCGCTTCGTCAGCAGCGGAGGGCCCCACACCACCCGCTCCTCACGGTAGAGGAAAATCTGCAGCGCGCGAGCCAATCGGCGCACGATCCGCTCCTCGCCCTCGCGCTGGTACTGGCGCATGAAATCGTGCAGGTGAACCTCGACGCCAACGCTGATGCTCGTGTCACGGGCGTTCCACAGGAGCGAGACCAGGCGGCGCAGTTCGGTGGGAAACTCCTGGACGCTGTAGACGAGCGTCGCGAGCCGGGACTCCTTTCGGCGCATGCCGCGTCCGCGCAGCACGGCGATCGGCACGAGCGCGACCCGCTGGGGCGAGTCCCAGAGCTGGTGCACAACCTCCCGCAGGTACTCGCTGCCGGTGCGCATGCCGGTCAGCGCCCGGCGCCGGCCGGCGAGTAGCCGCATGCCCGGCACGCGGCCCCGCATGAAGATCAGCACCGGACGCCCGGCCGTCACCAGGCGCTGGCAGCGATCGCGATCCTCGAACTCTCGCAAGGGGCGGGCCACGAAAGGCACCCCGCGCAAGCGGTGCCAAGCCGTCGCGAACACCTCGCGCCAGGGCCGGAACCACAACGGCGAAATACCGTTGGCAAACTCGGGGGTTGGCAAACGCTCGCGCATCAAGACGCAGGTCACCAGCAGATAGTCGACCCAGGATCGCTGGCGCATGACGTATACCACCGACCCCTCCGCCGCCAGGCTGCGCAGATGCTCGACTGCGCTCGGAGCCATGCGGACAAACGAGAAGACCCAGCGGCAGACCCAATCGAGCACGAGGTTCCGAGATCGCCCAACGATGCCGGGCGGTGCCTTCATATCCGCGTCTCGCGGGAGTTTGACCGCCGGCTCGCTCACGACCATCTCACTTCAGCGGCGGTAGGATAGCATAACGCACCGCCGCTGCGCACCTCAGACGAGGCGCCGATGCCGGCCGCGCTGCAGCGCATCGACCAGCCGCCGCACATCCTGGGCACCACTCCTGCGGCACACCAACACGGCGTCGCCGCCGTCGATCACCACGAGGTCCTCGACGCCAACGACGGCAACCAGGCGCCCGGCGCCGTAGACGATCGTGTTGCGCGAATCGATCACCACCGCGTTGCCGCGGCGCGCGTTACCCGCTGCGTCCGTCCCCCACAGGCTCGACATCGCAGCCCAGCCCCCGACGTCGTTCCAGCCAAATTTGCCCTCGACGACTGCAACCTGGTCGGCCCGCTCCATGATCGCCACATCAACCGACAGGTTCGGCAGCCGTCGATAGACGCGCTCCAGCGTCGCCGCAGACCACCTTCCGTTCCCGCTTGCGGCAATGGTCCGCATACCCGCCGCAATCCGGGGAGCGAACCGAGCGAAGGCCTCGCGAATGACATCGACACGCCAGACGAACATCCCCGAGTTCCAGAGATAACGGCCGGCGCGGACATATCGCGCCGCAGTCGCCGCAGTCGGCTTCTCGTGAAAGCGAACGGCGCGAAAGACCCGAGGAGGCGTGCGCCGGATCGCCGCGCCCACCTCGACATACCCATAGCCGGTCTCGGGATGGCCGGGCGTAATGCCAAAGGTCACCAGGCACTCGTGCTTGGCCGCCGTGGCAAACGCCGTGGCGAGCGCGCGGCGAAACAGGTTGGGCTTGGTGATCACATGATCGGCCGGGAACACACCCATCACCGCGCCCGGATCCCGACGAGCGACCCACTCGGCGGCAAGCGCCACGCACGCCGCGGTCCCGCGCCGCGCCGGTTCGACGAGCAAATGCTCGGCGGGAAGCATGGGCAGTTGGGCGCGAATCGGGTCGATGAACTCGCGTCCGGCAACGACGACGAGGCGATCACGCGGAATGAGCGCGCTCAGCCGGTGTGCGGTCTCCTGCAGCATCGACCGGCGGCCATAAATTGTCAGGAACTGTTTCGGCGTGCGGCGACGGCTCAGTGGCCAGAAGCGCGTGCCGACCCCCCCGGCCATGATGACCCCGTACCGCGGTGGCGCGGCGCGCATTCTCGATGGCATGAGCGGCGTGATGATCGAAGATGCGTCGCGCAAAAGCAACCTCGACCCGCGTGGCGATCACCAACCCGTTCTCGCGCCGAGGGCTCACCCGTCCACGCTCTCGCCGATGATGCGCGCCTGCCGCAGCTGCTCGATGGCGTGGGAGGAGAGGCCGAGGATCCGGCTCAAGATCTCCTCGTTGTGCTGGCCGAGGGTCGGCGCGGGACCGGCGTAGGGGGCGGACGGCCCGAATGAAAAGCGCATCGGCCAGCCAGGAAAGCGCAGCCGACCACTGACGGGGTGCTCCAGCTCCTGAAAGTACCGCCGCGCTTCCAGGTGCGGCTCACCGTAGATGTCGCCGGTCTTGAGCAGCCGGGCGGCCGGCACGTGGTGACGCTGCAGGAGCTGAGCGACCTCGGCTGCCGCCTGCGGCGCGGTCCAGGCAGCAAGGTGCGCGTCCAGCTTGTCGTGCCAGCGCATGCGGCCCTCGACGTTGCGCAGCTCGGGGCTCGCAGCCCAGGCGGGATCGCCGAGCGCGCGCCGAAGGCATTCCCAATCGGCATCGTCTCGGATCGACAGTGCCACCCACTCGTCGTCGCCCGCACATGGGTAGACGCCTTGGGGCGCCATCTGCGGCGCCCGGTTGCCACGGGCGACCATCAGTTCCCCGTTCATCGAGTATTGAATCACCTGCTCGGCCGTTAAGCAGGCAACGACCTCGACCTGCGCCACCTCGATGAGCCGACCCTGGCCAGTCGACTCCCGGTGCGCAAGCGCCGCCTGGATGGCTGCGGCGGCGTGCATTCCCGCGACGGGATCCGCGAAGCCTCCGGGCACGAGCGGCGGACCGTCCGGCTCGCCCGTAACTGCCGCGCATCCGCCCATCTGCTCGAACGTCAACCCCCAGCCGACGTAGTCACGCCAGGGACCGGTCAATCCGAACCCGGGCATCCGCACCATCACCATGGCGGGGTTGAGCGCGCGCACGACGTCCGCACTCAGCCCGAACTCCTCGATGACGCGCGGCGAGTAATTCTCGATCAGCACGTCGGCGTCGACGAGCAGGCGTTTGAAAAGATCGAGGCCCCGGCTCTTGGTCAGCTCCAAGGTCACGTCGCGTTTGCCGAGGTTGACTGCCTGGAACAGCGGGCTCCGCTCCCACCAGCGGCTGCCAAATTCCGGCGCCGTCGCGACGAAGCGGAACCCGTCAGGCCGCCGCACCGACTCCACCTTGATGACGTCCGCGCCCAGCGAGGCGAAATACATGGCGGGAAAGGGGCCGGCCCAGAAGCTGCTGAGATCGAGGACCTTGATGTCCGAAAAGGGCAAACCTGGTCGCCCGCCGTTCCAGCTCGTTCGCTCCGACATCCCGCCCAACGCTCGCGGCGCGGTCGAGCGGGGGTGCACCTCCGCAGGGACCGGTTGCACCGCGTCCAGAACCTCGCTGCTGTGCTCGCCAAGGCGCGGCGCGACTCGCGGAGCAACGGGCGGCGCGGCGTCGATGCGAAACGCACCCGCCGGCCGGAGGAACCCCGCCCCCGGCTGCGCGACAAAGAAGCCGCGCGACCTGAACTGCTCGAACTCCAGCATGTTCTTGCCGTTGCCAATCGGCACCGCCGGGACCCGCGCAGCCTGAAAAACCTCGACGATCTCGCTCCCGGTGCGCTGGTCGAGCCAGGGTTGCACCTTGGCCAGGAAGGCTTCCCACTGCGTACCTCGCAGGTGCATCTCCCGCATCACGCCCGCAAACTCGGGCGCTTCGAGGAGTTGGCAAACGTCGAGCCAATGCTGCCCGGTGAGGGCGCTGATGCCCACATACCCGTCGGCGCATCGGAGCATGCCGGGAATGGCCTGGTAGCGCTGGGGCACGGGCAGCCCGATCTGGTCGAAGAGAACCTTCTGCAGCATGGGGAAAGGCAAGGTGTTGACGAGACACTCGAAGATCGACACGTCCACCCCGACCGCCTCGCCGCTGCGTCGCACCTGCCGGCAAGCGGTGAGCGCCGCCGCGGCGGCGTACGCTCCCGCGGTGAACTCCTCGACACGACCGCCGACGTAGACCGGTGGTCGTCCGGCGACGCCAAGGCGCGCCACCCAGCCTCCGGCTGCCTGCAAGACAAGGCTCGAGGCGGGCAGGTCGCGGTACGGCCCGCTTTGCCCGAAGCTCGTGATGCGCACCACCGCGAGCCGCGGGTTGCGCACGCGCAACTCGTCGAAGCCGAGCGCCAGACGCTCCAGGGTTCCGGGCGCGGTGCTTTCGACGAGCAAGTCGGCGCGCTCGACGAGCGAACGAAACCGCTCGCGGTCCACGTCGTCTGCAAGACTCAGGGTGACGCTACGCTTGCCGGCGTTCAGATACTGGAAGAGCCCGCCACCCCGAGCCGCCATGGCTTCGCGGTTGGCCGCGTCCCTGGGGAATGGACCCCACACGCGCAGCGGATCGCCGTTTGGTCCCTCGATCTTGATGACGTTGGCACCGAGGTCGACGAGCAGCTTGGTGCAGTACGGCACCGCGATGTCGCAACCGAGCTCGATCACGCGGAGGCTAGCCTGCATGGCGATACTCATCGACCACCTCCAGCACACGGGCGATATCGCTGTTGTTGTTATAGAAGTGCGGCGCGAGTCGGATGCCCTCCAAGCGCCGCCGGGTGACGATCCCAGCTCGGGTCATGGCGGACTGCAACTCCCTCGCATCCCCGAGCCGAAAAGTCAGAATCCCCGAACGTTCGTGCTCTGCCCATGGGCTTAAAATGATCGCGCCGCGCGCCCGCAGGCCCTCTGCCAGCCGAGAGGTCAGCTCGAGAACGCGTCGCTCGATCGCGTCGGGTCCAACCTCGAGCAGCAGGTCGACCGCGGCGCCAAACGCATGAATGCCCAAGTGCGGGGGACTCCCCGGCTCGAGCCGTGCCGCGTCGCGGCGCAGTTCAAAATGATACGGCAGATACTGTTCCGCGTGCTCCACACTCTTCCAACCCAGGAGCACCGGATGAATCCGATCCAGCACGCGCCGCGACACGAACAGGGCACCGCATCCCTCGGGGGCGAGCAGCCATTTGTGTCCGCCGGTGGCGAGGCAGTCGACGCCTGTCGCCACCACATCGACGCGCAGCGCGCCGACGGCTTGAACGGCGTCGACACAAAAGAGAATGTCCCGCCGGCGACAGAACTCGCCGATCGCTGCGAGATCGGCACGGAACCCCGTCTGCCAGTCGACGGCACTCACGGACACCAGGCGCGTCTGGCCATCGACGATGGCGCGGAGGTCGTCCACCCCGAAGCGAGAATCCTGGCGTGGCAGCAATCGCGTCTGCACGCCCCAACGCTGCAGGCCGAACCAGGGGTACACGTTCGAGGGATACTCCTCCGCCACGGCGACGACGTTGTCACCGCGCTGCCAGTCGAGCCCCGCAGCGACGAGTGACAATCCCGCCGAGGTATTCTGGATGAACGCGATCTCGTCGGCGTTCGCGTTGACGAGCCGGGCAAACGCGGTCCGCACCTCCTCCGCCCGCTCCGCCCACTGCTCGGGGAGACCCGCCGTCAGATGCAGCGCATCGCCCGCAAAGCGCTCCACCGCACGCGCCACACGGACGGGAATCGGCGCAATTCCCGCGTGGTTCATGTGCACCACCCGGATCGAAGAGGGAAACTCAGTGCGCCAGCGTTCCCAGCCCGTGTCCATTTGCCGTCGACTCCGCTGCCCTCTTATAATCCGGCGCTGTGTCCGACTTAAAGCGCATTGGCTCATCGTGTCACCGTGTCACCGCGTTGCCACGCCTGCGACAAGCTCCCCGCGAGCGAGTGGGTTCGCATTGAGCGACGTACCCTCTCATGCCCGTCCCGATCTCGAACTGGTCGTGCCCGAGGGACCGGCACGCCGGCTCGATCTGTTTCTGACCCTGACGCTCGAAGGGTGCTCGAGACGCCAGGCGCGCGAGCTGATTGACGCGGGCGCGGTACGCGTCAACGGCCGGCGCGCCTGCAAAGGCCAGCCCGTGTTCTCGAGGGATGTCGTCCATGTCGCCGTCGACGCTCGGGAACCCGTCGCGCTCGCCGCGCAGCCGGATCTGCCGGTGCGGATCCTCTACGAAGACGAGTCCGTTGTCGCGGTCGACAAGCCCCCGGGCATGCCCACACACGCCCGGCGCCTGCACGAGCGCGGAACGGTGGCGAACTTCCTGGTCGGCCGCTATCCCGAGACACGATCGGCCAGCCCCAATCCCTTGGAAGCCGGCTTGGTGCACCGGCTCGACACCGACACGTCGGGCGTGATGCTCGCCGCTCGAACGCGTGTGGCGTACGACGCCCTGCGGCGCCAGTTTCGCGAGCGGGCGGTGCGCAAGGACTACCTGGCGCTCGTTGCCGGCGACGTGGCGCAATCGGGAACCGTGAACGCCCCGATCGCCCACAGGCCGCGCCATGCCCGCAGGATGCGCGCGTGTCCGGACCCGGAGAGCGCTCAGTTCCTGAAGGCGCGCCAGGCCGTCACTCGATATCGGCCCGTCACGCGGCTTGCATCAGCCACGCTTCTCGCCGTCCGCATCCGCACCGGGGTGCGCCACCAGATTCGTGTGCATCTCGCATGGATTGGGCACCCGGTGCTGGGTGATTCGCTGTACGCCAAGCGAAGCGGACCGGTGCTCTCCCCCGTGCGGCTCTTCCTGCACGCGTACCGCGTTCGGCTACAGCACCCGGATCATTCAGGACCGTTGATCGTGAAAGCTCCGGTCCCGGAGGATTTCCAATCCGTGCTCGACACCCTTGCGCGCGGCACTGAAACGTAGCCGCAGCCTTCACAATAAGTTGCGCGAGAGCGCCAGCCGAGACCTCCGTCAAGGGACCACTGGCTCCCAGCGTGGCGGCGACGAGTGTCCCCACCCGCCGTTCCGAGCGCGCCCGCCGCGTCGCGGGCGCTACGCAGCGACCTGCTTGCCCCCTTTGCCCTTTGTCTTGGCGCAGGCACCACAGAGGTTGTTGGCGTTGTTCGGGTCCTCCACGAGGCCATCGTCCATGTTGTGGCAGACTTTCTTGCACTCCGCACAAATGAAGTAGATGCCCTCGATGGTCTTGTTGATCCGCTCACGGTTCAGGATCCGACCCTTGAGCTTCTCGATCCGGATGCCGAGCAGGTGCTCGTACTGACGCTTGATCTTGCGGCGACCCGCTTCGTCTTTTGGCAGGTCGCTGTCCTCCTGAGCGTCGGCGCGCTCGGCGTCGTCGAAGATGCTGTACCCTTTGTCAGCCTTCGACTTCGTGGTGCCCTTCGCCTTCTTCGACGTTCGGGCCATGGTTGATACCCTCCTTCCCTCTGCTAGCGCGTACGAGCGGGGTACGGACAACCCGCCTCGCTACAATCCTTCCCCTCCGGCACCCAGAAGAGCCCGCGCGGCCCAAAGCCGGCGAAGCGGGTCACCTGGATTGGGGTACCGCATTTCTGGCAGACGAACTTGCTCGCCTCACTGCCACGTTTCTGCGCGGTTTTGGCTTTCTTTGCCTCGGCCATGCTGCGCTTCCTCCTCGCGCGTGTTTCACCGTTGAACTGGTCGGGATCGGCGCGTTCTGGGCGTCAGCACACTCGGCCAACAGCCCCGCACAACAAAAAATCCGGCCGAATGACGCAACCGGACCGGACCCGCTCCCGCACGGCTGACCTATAGCTGAGGCCCCTCTGGCAGTCAACGCGACATGTGGGGTCGGACGCTGCATCGCCGAGCCGTTCGCTTGCCTGACCTTGCCGCGGTTGCCTGACCAGCGACCGTTCACTTCAAGACGCGCACGATCAGGCGGGCGGGTGGCCCGGTAGCCTCGCTCCGGTCGCGAAGCCGGACCGTCACCACCGTATCGCCGCGCGGGAAGGCCAGTTCGATGGGCATGTGCGTTGCAGTCCAACAGAACTGCACCGTCGAGCCCAGCCCGGCGAAACGGTACTCGCCGTCTCTGAACTTGGTACACGCCTCGCCTGCAGACCGGGCCACCGGTACGTTGTTGCCGTTCACGAAGCGACACGCAAGATCGTTGATCGCATCGGAAATGGGCTGCGTCTGGTCGAAGCTCATCGCGGCCGGCACCCCGCCAATCTCCCCGGGAATATTGTCACAGACCTCAGGCGTGGGATCCTCTCCGAGCGGGTTCGACACGATGACTTGCAGGTCCGGGCGCACGCCCGGGTTGGACGGATCGTACTTGAACGCGCTGCGACCAACCGGTTTCCGGCTGGGGCCTGGCTTGCCCTCGACGACGATGGTGAAGTCATAACCGCGCGAGCGTTCGTAGATCGGCGTGTGCGTGCCGTCGGATGTAAACCCATCGGGCAGCTCGAGGTAATCATCGGGACCGGCGATGCCGAGAAAACTGACATCGGCTCCGGCACGCACCGTCCGGGTCGGCGTCCCGGTAACCGTCGGCGTCCGAGTGATCGTACGAGTGCGGGTGACGGTTGGCGTTCGCGTTTCAGTGGGCGTTCGGGTTACGGTTGGGGTCGGTGTGATCGTTGGGGTTACCGTGTAGGTTCGCGTTCTCGTCCGCGTTGGGGTGAGCGTCGGGCTCCGCGTCGCCGTTGCGGTCGGCGTCAGGGTTGGGGTTCGAGTCACGGTCGGAGTTGGCTCCAGAGTTCGCGTGCGCGTTCCGGTCGGCGTCCGCGAGCTCCTCGTTGTGGCGGTCGGTGTCCAAGTCATCGAGCGTGTCGGCGACGCCGTCGGATTCCGTGTACCCGTAGCCGTCGTGCTCGGCGTCCGAGTCGGCGTGCGGGTCGGGGTTCGCGTCGAGGTCCCGGTAGCCACACGCGGGGTGGCGGTTGGCGTCTGTACCGACGATGTCCACGTAGCGGTGAGCGTTCGGTCGGGCGTCGCCGACTGCGGCGGTGCCGTTCTTGTTGCCGTGCGCGTCGGCGTGGGAGATCGACGCACCACCGTCGCCGTGAGGGTCGCGGTCGGCACGCGCGTCACCGCCGGTGTCGCTGAAGGGATCGGGGTCGGCAGCGGTCCCGATCCGACGTGGACAATGATCTGCGCCGGCTGGCCCGGATTCCCGTCGACGTCGAGCACACGGACAGTGACGAGGGTATCCCCGTCTGGAAAAACCTCCGCACCGGAGACTTTCAGACAGAACTGCGTCCGCGTGTCTGGCCGGACAAACGCATCCGAACCGAAACCATCGACCGTACATCCGGCGGCTGGACTGGACGCCACGCTGAAGCGGCAGGACGCGTCGTAGAGGACGCGGGTCAGCCTCAGCGCTGGGCCGAAATACGGGGGAAAGATTCGTGGCACGCCACCTTCGTCGCACAGCGCAGCGGTCCCTTCGGAGAGATCTTGCGAGAAGAGAACCTGCAAGTCCGGTTGAACCTCGGGGCGCTCGGGATCGAATCCGGACAGGTTCTGGCCAACCGGTGCGCTCGATGGACCGGGCTTCGCCTCGATCACCAACCGGAAGCCCAGTCCACCGGATCGTTGATAAATCGGCACCACGCCTCCGGGGATCGGCTCCGTCTGCTTCCCACCGGCCGAGGCAACGCCGAGGAATGTCAAAGTGGGACCGGACGGCACGACCGGCCGAGCCTCGCCGAGAATCAGCGCCCCGAGGGCGGAAAGATCAGCTGCGCTAACGCGACCGTCCCCGTTGGCGTCGGCACCGCTGCAGCTGAATACCGTCCCGCGCTCAACGTTCGTGACAGTGGCCGCGTCTCCATCCATCAACTCGGCCTGCAGATGGTCCAGATCGCTTCGGCTCACCACTCCATCGCAGTCGGCGTCGCCAGGAAGGGAGTCCAGCGCCACGACCGGCCCGGACAGCAGGCAGCAGGCAACCACAGGCCCCAACAGTACTCGCGGTAGCCGCCCACCCATCTCTCGCTGCTTTTCCCAGGCAAAAATACGGCTTACTATGCCGTTCCGGGGACAGGGCGTCAACCAAGGCACATCGGGCGGTGTGTGCCCCAGGACAACCGAGAGGGAACCCGAAGGGTGCCCCGCGGAGGCAGAAACTTGCCAACGCAAGGGGTGACGAGTTATACGCGCGTCAAGGAGGATGCGACGATGGCGACGAGAAAGCGAACGAAGGCAGCTTCATCCATCCAGCCCTTGGGCCGCCTGCAAGCGGCGATGCGCAACTTGCAGCGCGATGCGGACAAACTCCTGAAGCAGACTCGCAAGCAGGCCAGGACACTGATCAGGCGCGACGGCGAGGAAGCGCTGGACCGCGTCCTTGGTCGGGCACAGCGCCTGCGCAAGGACCTCGAAAAGCGGACGCGGCGCGCCAGCAGGGATCTCGAGGCGCGCGCCGAGAAATTCCGTTCGGCGCTCGAAAAGGAGGTTAGCCGCCGGCTGTCCTCCGTCCTGCAACGCCTCGAACTACCCTCGCGGAGCGAGATTCAGCGCCTCTCTCGCCGGATCGGCGATGTCGAGAAGAAGCTCCGGGCACGACCGGCGGCGCGGCCCGCCAAGGCCGCCCCGAAGCCGCCCGCCAAGGCCGCCCCGAAGCCACCGGCCCAGGCAGCTCCGAGCGCGGGCGCGGCGGGAGAGGCACTCGCCAGAGAGAGCTGAACACTCGCGGCGAGTGCCCGCGATCTTCGTACCACCCGCACCGGGTTCTCCGGGGGCCTGGTCTCCGACGGCGCTGACGCGGCGGTACGGGAGCGCAGCGAAATCAAAACCGGAGGGATGCCCCGGAATCCCGGTGGCCGTCCGGCAGTGTCGACCGCTCCCGGACCCCTGGCGGCAGAGGCGTCACCTCCCGCCGGGGGGGAGGGTCTATCCGCCCACGGCCCGTCGAGAACTGGGCTCTGGCCTGGTCTCGCGGCTGCGGCGCGTTCGGCCGTCGAATCCGTCAGACGACAGGGCATGTAGCCGAGATGAGTGATTGAAATCCGGACGTCCGACGAATTTGCAACACGAATTCGCGTCCCAGCGGCCCTCTCGAAGGTGTCGCCGGGTTGTCACCGCGGCTGGCACGTGCCGTGCTCAACGCTGTCGTAGCCCGATGCACACAAGAGGAGGAACCAACCATGTCGGCTGAAAACCACTCGCACAACGGAGCCAACAACATCTCGACCCTGCGCCGCCGCTTGAACATGACGCAAGAAGAATTCGCGCATGCCATCGGCGTGACCGTCTCGACCGTCAACCGCTGGGAGAACGGACACATCGAGCCCAGTCGGCTCGCTCGCAAAGCGATGCAGGGACTCGCAGCGCAGGCCGCGATACCCCTGGAGTTCGACGAGGCCGCATCTCCACTCATCGGCCACGTGAGCCGGGACGTGTAGCGGGGCAATCCCGGCTCTTTCCTCACTCGCCCTTGCGGCGGTCCAGCATGTAAATGACCCCGCTCGCCGGTGGGGTTCTGCCCGGTGACGAGATCAGCCGTGGAATCCCATGCCACAAAGCGCCCGAAGGGGCTGATCCGAGGATGCCGGTTGTCCCCCACGCGCGAGCGCGACAGTAGCAATAGCTCTCCCGCAGGCCTTGTGTAGAAAAACACCCGCCGATTCGCCGCCCCGTTGTTCTCCAGATCCTCCGTCGACTCGAAGACCACGTACCGCCCAAACACGTTTTCCAGCAGGATCGGTCGGCCCAGAAACTCCTGCACGCGCCGGACGCGCTCGACGACGTGCGCAATCGCCTCCTCGGTGTACGGGAGCGGGAACAGATCATGGAGGTTGCGTCCCCCCTCACCCGTCCAGCACAGCTGGTCGGAGATCCACGCTGGGTCGACTCGAGCGGCGAGGTCCCGCAACTGGCGCAGGGAGACCTAGCGCAAACCACGCTGACACAAGCGGCTTCTTCCCCGTC
>Ga0316622_100001066_pt1 | contig 17264 bp, 13 predicted proteins | sample OWC_Aug_OW2_C1_D_FD_207646 | JGI IMG/M metagenome (GOLD analysis project Ga0316622, IMG submission 207646) | Wetland soil microbial communities from Old Woman Creek delta, Ohio, United States - OWC_Aug_OW2_C1_D5_C | ecosystem: Environmental > Terrestrial > Soil > Wetlands | place: USA: Ohio... | reverse complement strand
TTCGAATGCACGCTCATTTCTCGTTCCGTCATTGTCGTTTCCTCCTGTCCGACGGCGCCGGTGTCACGCCGTCTGCACGGTGATCGGCCGCGCTTGCGCCTCGGCGCGCTTCGGGATGCGCACCGTCAGCACGCCGTTCCGGTACGCCGCCTCGGCCTTGGCCACGTCGAGATCGTCGGGCAGCTGGATGGAGCGTGCGAACTCGCCGCCGCTGCGCTCGCGGCGGTGATAGCTGCCGCTGGCGGGCGCCGGCAGGTCGCGCTTGCCGCTGATCGCCAGGACCCGGCCGTGCGCCTCGACGCGCAACGTGTCCGGCGCCACGCCGGGCACCTCCAACCGCGCCACGTACCCGGCCGTGTCCTGGAAGATGTTGACGGCAGGGAACACCCCGCGCCCCGACACGCCCAGGTTGAGGCCGAACGGGTTTTCGAACATCCGGTCGATCTCCCGCTGCAGCCGCAGCAGGTCCGCCACCGGATCGAAGCTCCTCGGAAACCGTACCAAGGTCATTTGTCGCCTCCTTTCGGATCGGACCGACCCGTGACGGGCTGGCGCCAGCGTGATGTCGTTCGGTCCGTGTCTGCGGCCGAAGGTAAGGCGGCCTCGGGGTGTGTCAAGGGCACGCCGCGCGCGCCGGTGGAGGCAGCGGGCGCCGCCAGCGCGTGCCGCCAGGCGCTAAACCGACGGCGGCACCTTGTCGAGGTGGCGGATGCTCTTCCCCTTCACCATGAACACCACCATTTCCGCGATGTTGGTGGCGTGATCGGCAATGCGTTCGAGGTACTTGGCGATGAACAGCAGCCGGATGCTGCGGGTGATGGTGTGCGGGTCCTCGAGCATGTACGAGAGTAACTCGCGGAAGAGCTGGCCGTTGAGGGCGTCGATAGTGTCGTCCTCGCGGCACACGTCCAGCGCCAGGGCGACGTCCTCCCGCACGAACGCGTCGAGGCTGCGCCGCAGCATGCCCTGGGCGACTTCGGCCATCTTCGGAATGTCGATGAACGGCTTGAGCGGCGGCTCGCGATTGAGTTCAAGCGTGCGTTCGCACAGGTTGACCGCCATGTCGCCGATACGTTCCAGATCCGTCGTGATCTTGAGGCCGATGGTGATCAGCCGCAGGTCGCGCGCCGCCGGTTGATGCAGGGCGAGCAGCCGGATGCAGAACTCGTCGATCTCGACGTCCATCCGGTTCGCCGTGTGGTCGCCCTCGATCGTGAGCGTAGCCAGCGCATCGTCGCGCCGCACCAGGGCGTCCACGGCGCGGGCGATCTGTTTCTCGACGAAGCCGCCCATCTCGAGAATCTTGAGATGCAGCGCCTTGAGTTCCTGCTCGTAGTGCGGGTCGGTATGTTGGCGCACGTGCACGGGTCTGCCTCCCATCAGCCGAAGCGGCCGGTGATGTAGTCTTCCGTTTCCTTCTGCCGCGGGTTGGTGAAGATCTGCTCCGTCGGTCCGAACTCGACCAGGCGCCCGAGGTACAGGAACGCCGTCATGTCCGACACCCGCGCCGCTTGCTGCATGTTGTGCGTCACGATGACGATTGTGTACGCCTTCTTCAACTCGTAAATGAGCGCTTCCACCTTGGCGGTCGCGATCGGGTCGAGCGCCGAGCACGGCTCATCCATCAGCACCACGTCCGGCTCGACGGCGATGCAGCGCGCGATGCAGAGCCGCTGCTGTTGGCCGCCGGACAACCCGAGGGCACTGCTCTGCAACCGGTCGGCCACCTCGTCCCACAGCGCCGCGCCGCGCAGGCTGCGTTCGACGATCTCGTCGAGTGTGCGCTTGTTGCGCACACCGGCAATGCGCGGCCCGTAGGCAACGTTCTCGTAGATCGACTTGGGGAACGGGTTCGACTTCTGGAACACCATCCCGACGCGCTTGCGCAACTGCGTGACGTCGAGGCGCGGATCGGTGATGTCCCCCCCGTCGATGGTAATCGTTCCCGTGATGCGCACGCCCTCGATGAGATCGTTGAGGCGGTTCAGGCAGCGCAGCAGGGTCGACTTGCCACAGCCCGACGGACCGATGAACGCCGTCACCTGGTTCTTTGGAATGTCGAGCGAGATGTCCGACAACGCCAGCGCCTCGCCGCCGTAGCTCAACGACAGGTTGCGCACGGCGATGATCGCCGCCTCACCGGTCGCCGCGGCATGCGCCGTTTCGTCACGCGAGGCAGCGGTGACAACCACGGTGGGAACAGATCGAGGCGTGAACACGAAATCGCTCGCAAGGGCCTGCGTATGCATCGTCTACCTCAGAAGGCGGCGCTGGTAAATCGGCGCCGCAGGCGGTTACGGATCAGGATGGCGGCCAGGTTGAGCATGATGACGATCCCCACCAGCAGCAGGGTCGTCGCGTACACCATCGGTTTCGCCGCCTCGACGTTCGGCGACTGGAAGCCGACGTCGTAGATGTGGAATCCGAGGTGCATGAACTTGCGGTCGAGATGCACGAACGGCCAGTGCCAGTCGAGCGGCAGGCTCGGGGCCAGCTTGACCACGCCGGTGATCATGAGCGGCGCCACCTCACCCGCCCCGCGCGCCATCGCCAGAATCAAGCCGGTGAGGATCCCGGGCATGGCATTCGGCAACACGACCCGCCAGAGCGTTTCGAACTTCGTCGCCCCAAGGGCCAGCGACCCCTCGCGGTTCTCGCGTGGCACCGCCGCCAGCGCCTCCTCCGTGGCCACCACCACCACCGGCACCGTCAGCAGCGCCAGGGTCAGCGACGCCCACAAGATGCCGCCGGTGCCGAAGGTCGGGGTCGGCAGCCGCTCTGGGAAAAACAGCGCGTCGAGGCTGCCGCCCACGCCGTAGACGAAGAAGCCGAGCCCGAACATGCCGAAGACGATCGACGGCACGCCGGCGAGGTTGTTGACCGCGATGCGCACGGCGCGGACCAGCACGCCCTGGCGCGCGTACTCGCGCAGGTACAGCGCCGCCAGCACACCGAACGGCACCACCGCGATACTCATGATGATCACCATCATCACCGTACCGAAGATGGCCGGGAACACCCCGCCCTCGGTGTTCGATTCACGCGGGTCCGCCGACACGAACTCCCACAGCTTGGCGAGGTACAGGCGGCCCTTCGCCGACACCGACATGGCGTTCGGACGGTAGGCACGCACGATCTGCGAGAGGAGCAGCTCCTTCTCCTTGCCGTCAGCCGCCGTCATGACGACGCGGTCGACGCGGGTGGCCGCGACCAGCTCGTCGAGTCGCTGTTGGGCCGCCTGATAGCGTGCCTCCAGTGCCAGCGCGCGCGCCTCCGCGGCCTGCACCGCCGCGGGCGCCGCCTGCGCGTACGCCAGCCGCTTGAGTTCGAGCCGCACCTGCTCGATGGAATAGTTGATGGCGCCGATGTCGTCACGTTCGAAGCGACGGAGCTGTGCCACCTGACGCCGCGCATCGGGCAGGCGGGCCTCCAGCACGCGCCAGCCGTCCGCCGCCCCGGCGCCGAGCACGGTGTCCGCGCTGCGCACTTCCTTCACGAAGCCGTAGAAGTTGCCCCACTCCTGTCGCTCGACCAGCACCGCGTCGGCGGGGTACGCGCGGTCGGCAATGTCCGACTCGTCGATCCACCGGAAGTCGGCCCCGAACAGGTCGCGGTTGCCCACCTGCAACTGAATGCGATGCCGGACGGCACCCCCGGGCTCGTCCGGCCGCAGTTCGCGGTGTCGCAGTTGTCCGAGCACGACGCTGCCGTCCGCGAGCCGAACCTCCAGCACCGCGCTGGGCCAGAAGAATCCGAGCGCCTTGGCCATGACCAACACGACCAGGGCCACGATCATCAACAAACTGGTGGCGAGAGCACCGCCGGTCAACCAGACGAACGGATCACCCGATTTCAGCAGCTTCCGCATCGGCCCTCGTCACATCTGCTGGTAGCGCCGGCGCAGCCGCTGTCGCACGACTTCCGCCAGGGTGTTGACCGCGAACGTCACCACAAACAGCAGCAGGCCCGCGAGGAAGAGCACCCGGAATAGCGTGCCGCCGTATGGGGCCTCCGGAATCTCGACGGCGATGTTGGCCGAGAGGGTGCGCATGCCGGTGAAGAGGTTCCAGTCCAGCACCGGCGTGTTGCCGGTGGCCATCAGCACGATCATCGTCTCCCCGACGGCGCGGCCGAAGCCGATCATCGTCGCCGAGAAGATGCCCGGGCTCGCCGTCGGCAGGACGACGCGCATCGCCGTCTGCCAGCGCGTCGCCCCGAGCGCGAGCGACCCCGAAATCAAGCGCTGCGGTACGTTCGACAACGCGTCCTCCGAAATCGTGAAGATAATCGGGATCACCGCGAAGCCCATCGCGAAACCGACGACCAGGCAGTTGCGCTGGTCGTACCGCAACTCAGCGCTCTGCAGCAGCCAGCGCCGGAAGTCGCCGCCGAACAGCCACTGCTCGACGGTGTCGTTCAGCGACACGCACAGGTACACGCCGACAACGATGAGCGGCATGAGCACCAGCACCTCCGTGCCGGGGCGCAGGCGGGCCCGGACCGTGACCGGCAGCCTCCCCCACGCCAGGCCCGCGGCAAAGACCATCAGCGGGAGGACGACCATCATCGCCAGCGTCGCCGGGACGATGCGCTCCATCGTCGGCGCCAGCCACAAGCCGGCGAGAAAGCCGAGTACCACGCTCGGCAACGCCGCCATGATCTCCACCGTCGGCTTGACCACGTTGCGCAGGCTCGGGTGGCTGAACTGCGAGGTATACAGGGCCGCCAGCACCGCGATGGGCACGGCAAACAGCAACGCGTACAGCGTGCCCTTCATCGTGCCGATGATGAGCGGCACCAGACTCAGCTTCGGCTCGAAGTCGTCGGTACCGCCGGTGGACTGCCAAACGTAGGCCGGCCGTTCGTAGCCTTCGTACCACACCCTGCCGAACAGCGCCCGCAGACTGACCTCGGGATGCGGATCGAAAAGCTGCCAGCCGGATACCGCACCGTCGGCTGCGACCACGACTGCCCCGTTGGCCTTGGGAGCGAACGCCACCGCCTCCACGGACGACTGGCCACCGGTGAACGTGAGCCGCGTCTGCTCCGTCGTGGCGTGCTGCAAGCGGACCTCGCCGCCTGCATCCGCCGTCAGGAATCGTTTGTCACGCGGCGACGCCGCAATCGCAGTGATCGCAGCGCCGTGCGGCGGCAATACGTGCACACGCTGCAACCGCCAGCCGTGCTCACGGGCCGCGTCACGCACCGGGAACCAGGTGCTCACCCGCCCCGCGGCGTCGCCGACGACGAGTGATTGGTCGCCGATCAACAGCGCGACGGCCGTCACCCCCACCGCAGGATTGCCGGTCGCGTCGACCGTGTCGACCAGGCGCGGCTGGTCCCGATCCGTCAGGTCCCAATAGCGCACATGCCCGTCCGCCGTTCCGACGAAGGCACGGCGTCCGTTGGTCGACACGGCGAGCGTCGTGGGGCGCGCCGCGGTCGGCAGCGCCAGGGTGGCGCGGCTCTGACTGCGCTGCACGTTGCCGAACAGGTCCTGGCGTTGACTGACCGCGTAGAGCTGCACGGCACCGTCGCCGGCGACGAACACTGCCACGACACCGTTCTCGTCCGGCTGGCTGGCGGCCAGCAAGGTAATCGGTGCCTGGTCGAGCGCCAGCGGCCACACACCGGCGGCGACGACGCGCGGCTCGACGGCGCGCACGCCGTCGCCGCGGCGCACGTCGAACGACACGCGGGCAGCCAGCAGGCGCCCGTCACTGGTACCCGCGAGGAGGCCGGTGGGCCCGACCCGCCGCGCCGTGGTGATGTGCGCCGTCCCGACCTCTGGCAGGACCAGCGCCTGCGTCGCGCTGCCGTCCGCCAGTCGCACGAAGCGCACCGCGCCACCTACCGTCAGCACGCCAAGCAGCGACTGTCCCTCGTCGGTCGCGGGCGCGAATTCTCGCCCCTCCGCGGGCAGCGGAAACGCCGCGGACCGCTCGACTCGCGGCGGACGCAACAGCGGGTACACCTCGAAACAGATGAACACGAGGATGCCGACGATACTGACGATCGTCGCCAATCCGCCGGCCGTCACGACCCAGCGTGCCGCCGCGTCCGCCAACCGGCGGCGGGCCACCATGGCCGCGCCGGCGCGCGGCACCGCCGGTGCGTTCGGCAGCCTGGCTGTGTCAGCGGAGGGCATAAAGACGGCAGGACCACGGTCGCCCGCGATCCTGCCCACGCATCATTCTACTCGCGGCGCGCCGCGCTACTGAACCTTCTTGATTTCGTCCTGGGCCACCGACGCCGGAACCGGCAGGTAACCGTCCTTGACGACCGCTTCCTGACCTTCCTTGGCGAAGACGAACTTGACGAACTCCCGCAGCAGCGGATCGAGTGGCTTGTCGGGGTCCTTGTTGATGTAGACATAGAGGAAGCGCGCCAGCGGGTACGAACCGTTGTACACGTTCGCCGGTGCCGGGACCACGGCCACGCCGCCCTCTTTGGTGGCCAGTGACAGCGGTTTGACACCCGACGTCCGGTACCCGATGCCGCTGTACCCGATCCCTCCAACGTCCTCCGTGACGCCCTGCACCACGGACGCCGACCCGGGTTGCTCCTTCACTTCGTCGCGGTAGTCGCCGTTGCCCAGGGCGTGTTCTTTGAAGAAGCCGTACGTCCCCGACGCTGAGTTGCGGCCGTAGAGGCTGATCGGCCGTGACGCCCAGTCCCCGGTCAGGCCGACCTGTCCCCACGTCGAGATCGCTTCCTTGTGCCCCAACGCACGCGTCTTCGAGAAGATCGCGTCGACCTGGGGCAACGCCAGCGATTCGATCGGGTTGTCCTTGTTGACGTACACCGCCAGGGAGTCGAGGGAGGTCCGCAACGCCGTCGGCTTGTGCCCGAACTGCGTCTCGAAGGCGTCGATTTCCGTGTTCTTCATCGGCCGCGACATCGGCCCCAGTTGCGCGGTGCCGGCGATCAGCGCCGGCGGCGCGGTGCTCGAGCCTTTGCCTTCGACCTGGACCTTGACGTTCGGGTAGTACTTCGCAAAGCCCTCGGCCCACAGGGTCATCAGGTTGTTCATCGTGTCGGACCCGATGCTGTTGAGATTCCCCGAAACGCCGCTCGTCTTCTGGTAGGCGGGAATGGCGGCATCCACTTTCACGACCTCGTCCGCCCGGATCTCCCCGGCGGTTGCAAGACCCAGTGCGGTAGCCACGATCATCGTCATCGTCTTCTGAAGTCTCATACTGACCTCCTGTGTACCGTCACGCCTCAAAATCTCAATGCGGCGTCGAATTGCGTCCGCAGCAACGTCGAATTGCCGGACAGGTTCGCGTTGGACTCGCTGACGTCGAGGGCGTTGATCGCATGTGCCTTCGCGGTCAGTTGGAAGTTCGGGAACAGCATGTAATCGAACCGCACGATGTGGGCGATGAGATTGGTGCTGCCGCTCTGGGTCGCCTTCGCCTGCACGTAGGCCAGATCGCTGTACGAGAATATCGACACGACCGCATCCTTCTCGACCCGGGCGAAGGTGTATGACGCGCCCCAGTCGCCCTGGTTGTTCAACTTGTTCGTGTACCAGCCCTTGCCGGCCTTGCCGATGCCAGCGCCGACGTAGAACCCAAGGTTCCGGTTCGAGGCCTGCGTGTTGTACGCCAGGTCACCAAACACACCCGCCGGCAGACCGACGCCGAACGGATTGGCGAAGTTGAGTTCGCTGTTGGCGTTCAGGATGTTGAACCCGTACTCGTAGCCGGTGATCAGGCCGTTCGCGTTCTTCGTGACGTCGTTACTGTTCGCCAAGGAGCTGTTGTAGCTGGAGTTGGACTGCGTGTTGGTCGGCGGATTTGTGTACCTATTGAAGTACTTGTTAGCGACGCTGTTCATGTTGGAAAAGTGGTAGTCGGCGACGCCGGCGCTCCACGTCGCGGTCGACCCGATCGCGATGTCGGCCGCAAGTTGCGCCCCACCAATCCACGGATCCTGATCGTTCGAGATCTCGTCGACGACCCACTGTAGGCCGGTCAGACGCACGTTGCGGAAGAAGCCTTCCTTCTGATCAATGAAGGTGACGATTTCCGTGGCGCCTTCCGGCGACAGGTCGTCGTCCCAGACCAGTTCCGACACCCTATAGACGGTGGTCGGCATCTTGCCGCCCATGATGGTGAACAAGCCGGGGCGCAGGTTGAACGTCTTGCCGGGCTTGACGGTGAGGTAGGCCCAATCGAGGTGAATCGGCTTGCCGGTGAAGGTGTTCTCGAAGGACTGGTTGGTGGAGATCGGGTCGTTCGAGTTGCCGGTCGCCAGCCGGACCGTCGACGATACTTCGTCGATCGGGGCGAAAGTGAAACCAAAGCGGGCGCGGAGGCGCTCGCGATTTCGGGCATTCAAGCCGTTCTCGTAGAAGCCTTCCTGTCGCACCCGCACGTCACCGAGCGGTGTGAACTTGCTCAGCCACATCGGCAACTGGGTGGTCAGGAATTCCTTCGTCTTCGATTCGCCTTTGACTTCCTCTTTCTCCTGGGCGGCAACGCACTCGTTGTACTCCTGGTCGTTCAGCACGCCCTTATCGCGAAGCATCTTGCACAGGTCGCGCGCGGCCCAGGCCGGACCCGCAACGACGGTGGCCACCGCCACCGCGCACACCACATGTCGGTGCATCTCTTTTCCTCCTCTCATGCTGCACGTGACAGTAGCCGCATGATACGACGCCTCCGTTACCGTTGTGTTACGGTTTGATGAAACGATGCGTCCCAATCCGTTCGACCCGACCCGATCACTGGTTGCACCCGCCCGCGGTTGCTAGGAGCGGCGTATGACATCCCGCACCCAGCGAACCGCGGTGCTGGCGGCGCTCGTGGGGACCCTCGTCACCGGCTGCACGGCCCGCGCGGGATCTAGCGCGGGCCGCGGCATCGCCCGAGCGGTGGATACGGCCCTGGCTCGCAACGTCATCCTCCTCATCGGCGACGGGCTCGGCGACTCCGAGATCACCATCGCCCGCAACTACCACGTCGGCGCCGCCGGTCGGCTGGCACTCGACCGTCTTCCCTACACCGGAACGATGACGACGTACACGGCCCAGGAGGCGGACCCGGCCCGCCCTGACTACGTCGGCGACTCCGCCGCCACCGCCACCGCGTGGGCCACGGGGCACAAGACGAGCAACAGCCGGCTGTCGACGGCCGCGGGCACGGGCACTGCGTTGCCGACGATTCTCGAACTTGCGCAGGCGCGCGGCGTGGCGACGGGCAGCGTCACCACCGCGGAATTGACCGACGCCACGCCGGCGGCGCTCGCGGCACACGTCAACCATCGCAGCTGTCAGGGACCCGTCGACATGGCGGCGTGCCCGTCCTATCGCACGGCCAGCGGCGGGCCGGGATCAATCGCCGAACAAACCGTCAACCACCGCATCAACGTGCTGCTCGGCGGTGGACGACAACGGTTCGCACAGGCGATCGACGGCGGCCCGTTCGCCGGCCAGACGGTCGAGCAGTCCGCTGTCGCGCAGGGCTACACGGTCGTCACGGACGCGACGGCACTCGACCGGATCGTCGCGCAGGGTGCCGCCGCCCCGCGCCGCGTGCTCGGTCTGTTCGCCCCCGGGAACATGACGCTCGAGTGGTCGGGCCAGCCGGCCGCGCCGTTCCCCGGCTCCGGACCGCAGCGCTGCACGGAAGGCCGGCGCTCGTCCTCCGAACCGGAACTGGCATCGATGGCGCGCGCCGCCCTCGCCCTGCTCGATCGATCGGACGGCGCCGGCGCGTCGTCACCCGCCGCGGCACCGGGATTTTTCCTGCAGATCGAAGGCGCCTCGATCGACAAGCGCAACCATGCCGCCGACCCGTGCGGTCAGATCGGCGAGACCGTCGCCTTTGACGCCGCGGTGGCGGTCGCCCTGGAATTCGCTGCACGCCATCCGGACACGATGGTTATCGTCACCGGCGACCACGCACACAGCAGCCAGATCATCCCGGCGCCGGAACCGGCCGACCACAGCCCGGGCGTCTTCAGCACCCTGCTGACGGCCGACGGCGCGCCGATGACCGTACACTACGCGACCAACGTGCCGGGCCGGTCGCAGGAACACACCGGCACGCAGATCCGTGTGGCGGCCCACGGTCCCGGCGCCGCCATGCTGACCGGGGTCCACGACCAGACCGACCTCTTTCGGGTCATAGCGACGGCCCTCGGGCTGGCGCCGGCGGCCACCGAGTGACGGTCCAGGGGTATCAGGTTTCCCACGCAGCCGGCTCGTTCGTCAACGCCCAGTCGTCGAAGCGGTGCATCGAGGATTCGCCGGAACGGCGGCAGCGAACGGCGGCTTGGGGGTCATGGTGCGGTCCGCCTTTCTGATGACCAGCGCCAGTTGTTCTCACTCGGAGTAAACGGGCACGGCGCTGCAGTCGCACGAACTGAGCCCAATGCGCAGAAGTGACACGAACGGCGGAGGAGACTGCCGCTGGCACGCGGGCTGCCTCCCCGCTGGCTGGTGTGGTCTTCCGCGTGGACGCGCCGGCAGTGAATTCGATGGCCGAGTGTCTGTCCGTGGAGCCGGCGCGGGCGCCGCGCTGTCCAGAGGGCTGGGGCGTGCGCGCACCACCTACGTCCGCCGCCAGCCCGAGGGCACCGTCTTGCATCAGGTGGTGCGCGCACACCTGGAAACCTTTCTGGCCGAGGCGCGTCGGCGCGGCAGTGGCGAGGGGGTGCCGCGCTTCGTCGAGCGCGAGCTGCGCGAGTTCCTCACGTGCGGCGTGATGGCGCGAGGGTTTGCGCGCTTCCGGTGCGATGACTGCGGGCACGAGATGCTGGTGGCGTATTCCTGTAAAGGGCGCATTTGCCCGTCGTGCGGTGGCCGGCGCATGGCCGCGCTCGCGGCGCACCTGGTGGATGGGGTGCTGGGCGGCCTCCCGGTGCGCCAGTGGGTGCTCACGCTGCCGTACCGGCTGCGCTATGCGCTGGCGTGGGATCATCGCCTCTGCCGCGCCGTGCTGGCCGTGTTCATGCGCGCGGTGCTCACCTTCGAACGGCGCCGGGCCGCCCGGCGGGGCGTGCGGGGCGGCGTCGGCGGAGCGGTGACGGCCATTCAGCGCTGTGGGTCGGCCTTGAACATCAACGTGCACTTCCACAGCCTGGTGGTGCAGGGGGTCTTCGTCCAGCACGCGGACGGCACGCGGCGCTTCGTGCCCGCCCCCGCCCCGACGGACCTGGAGGTCACCCGCCTGCTGGGGGCGATCCGGCGGCGGATCGTGCGGCTGGTCGCCCGCCATGGCATCGACCTGGAGTGTCCGAGCACCGAGGTGGACCCCAGCGACGAGCGGCTCGTCGCGTGTCCGGTGTATGCCGAGATCCAGGGTGCAGCCGTTCTCGGCCGGGTCGCTACCGGCCCGCGCGCCGGGGCTGCGGTGGTCCGCGTCGGCCGCGATCCCGCGGCGCCGGTGGACAGCGCGAGCGGCCCACTGCATGCGCAGCTCGACGGCTTCGATCTCCATGCGGCCGTGGCGGTGCCGGCGGGGCACCGCAGCCGGCTCGAACATCTGGCTCGCTATGTTCTTCGCCCCCCCGTGGCCCAGGAGGCCCTGGAATGGACGCCGGACGGCAAGGTCCTGCTCCGCCTCCGCCGCCCCTGGCGCGACGGGACCCGGGCGATCCGCTTCGAACCGACCGAGTTGCTGGAGAAGCTGGCCGCCGCGATCCCGAAGCCCCGCATCAACCTGCTCATCTACTACGGTGCGTTCGCCCCGCACGCTCGTGACCGTCAGGGCGCCGTGCGCACGTCCGCCGGCCCGTCCGCCGAAGGCTTCGGGCCGCAGGCGGGAAGCCTCTGGAGTGGGGGCCGGGCACAGACCAGCGCGTGCCACGCCGCCGCCGCGCCGACCGTCCCCGGAGCGGTTGGTGATCCCGCGACCGGCCTCGCCACGAGGACCACGGGTGGCGACGCCCCGCCCGTGCCTGGGGCGCCGGCGCCGCCCGATGCCATCGGGGCCGACCTCGCCCCGCCAACAGCGACCGCGCCGCCAGCCCCGCCGCCGAGCGGTGGCTATACCCGGCCGAAGCACTATGCCTGGGCAGCCCTTCTCCAGCGCATTTTGGTCCACCCAATCAACTGCCGGCCACGCCGAGGAAGTGTCCGCGCCTGTCCGGATCACGCACCCGTTTCATCCCCAGTGCGGGCAGGTGCTCGAGCTCGTAGAGCGGCGGCACAACTGGGGTGAGGATCGCGTCTTCTACCGCGACCACCACGGGCACCTGGCGTCGCTTCCGGCTCGCTGGACGAGCGTCGCGGCCGAGGACGCGTTCGTGGTCGCGGCGGCGGGACGCTCGCGGCTGCGCCTCGCCGACCTCGTCGTCCTGGCGGCGCTGGTGCAGGAGCTGCGAGGATGATTCGCGTCGCACACGAGACCGGGGACCGTAAGGCGAATTTCGCCGCGAGTGTAAGGGTAAATATGCCGTCGTCTGGTTCGCCGGCTGTGGACGAAGTCGCTACAGATCGGCTTGTACCCATATGTGGTAGGGTCTCGGTACGTCAGCGCGTGGATGGCAGCTTGAAAAAATCGCGGTGTTGCGGCATTAGGGTATTTATGCAATCACGTGCCGGACACGTCGATGCCCAAACGCAAACCACCCGATCCCAAGACCGCCGCCCTGCGCCAGCACGGCACGCTCAACCCCCACCCCGACACCGTCAGCGATCCGCTCTTTGCCGGTGCCGACTTCTTCGACGCCCGCGACCTGGTCCAGGTCAAGTACGAAATGGTGCGGCGGGTGCGCGTGGACCGGCAGGCGGTAAGCCACAGTGCGGCGGCGTTCGGCTTTTCGCGTCCCTCGTTTTATCAGGCACAAGCGGCGCTCGCGGGCGGAGGACTGGCGGCCCTGGTGCCCCGCAAGCCCGGACCGCGGCGCTCCCACAAGCTCGACACGGCGGTGATGGAATTTCTGCAGCAGCTCCGCGACGCCGATGCCGCACTGCGGCCGGCGCAGCTGGCCGAGCGAGTCCGCGCGCGCTTTGGACGCACGGTCCACCCGCGCAGTGTCGAGCGTGCACTGGCGCGACGGGAAAAAAAACGGCGGTGACCCTCGGCGACACGGTAAGCGGCGGTTCCGATGTGTCGGTGGCGGTCTACGAGCAGCTGCGTCTGCACCTGTACGCGGGCGGGGCGGCGCCGGGCGGCCCCTGCGGACTGATTGTGCTGCTGCGCCAGGGCCTGGCCGGCTGGCTGGCGTAGCGCATGACGGGCGCCGCCGCATCCGCGCCCGCGACGGCGCCCCAGCGGGCGGTGCGCGCGCCGCTGGCCGCCGACGACCAGCACGCCAGCCTGGTGCACGTGCTGGCCAGCCTGGCGAGATCCGCCGGAAAGGAGAGGAATCGATGAGCACCGAAGCGCAGCAGAAGGTCACGGCCCGACACCTCGAGCGCAACGCGTACCTCTACGTGCGGCAGTCGACGATGCGGCAGGTCTTCGAGAACACCGAGAGCACGCAGCGCCAGTACGGGCTGCGCCAGCGCGCCGTGGCGCTGGGGTGGCCCGCGGAGCAGGTGATCGTCATCGACGCGGATCTCGGCCAGTCGGGGGCCTCGGCAGTGGACCGCGAGGGCTTCCAGCGCTTGGTGGCCGAGGTCGGGCTGGGCCGCGCCGGGATCGTGCTGGGGCTGGAGGTCTCGCGCCTGGCACGCAACTCCACCGACTGGCACCGCCTGCTCGAGATCGGCGCGGTGACCGACACCCTGATTCTCGACGAAGACGGCGTGTACGATCCCGCGCATTTCAACGATCGCTTGTTGCTCGGGCTCAAGGGGACGATGAGCGAGGCGGAGTTGCACGTCCTGCGGGCGCGTCTGCGCGGCGGCATTCTCAGCAAAGCCCGCCGCGGCGAGCTGCGCTGCCGGCTGCCGGTGGGTCTGGTGTATGACGGCGCCGGGCGGGTGGTCTTCGACCCCGACACGCAGGTGCAGGAGAGCGTGCGGCTGCTCTTTGCCACCTTCGCCCGCACCGGGGCGCTCCATGCCACGGTCAAGTTTTTCCGGCAGCAAGGCCTGCTCTTTCCCACCCGCGTGGCGGCTGGGGCGCGCACAGGCGAGGTGGCGTGGGGGCCGCTGGCCCTGGGCCGCGCTTCTATTGCGCTGCACAATCCGTGGTACGCTGGCGCCTACGCCTATGGCCGGGGCCGCTGGCGCAAGCGGCCCGACGGGCGGGTGCGGCACGAACGCCTGCCGCAGGAGCAGTGGCACGTGCTGATCCGCGACGCCCACCCGGCCTACGTGTCGTGGCAAGAGTACGAGCGCAACCAACAGCAGTTGCTCGCCGCCGCCTGCTCGATCGCCTTCGAGCGCCGCCGGGGCGCGCCGCGCGAAGGGCCGGCGTTGCTGCAGGGACACGCGGTCTGCGGCGTGTGCGGCAGCCGCATGCACGTGCACTACAACAGCCGCCGCCGCGGCGCGCCCATCCCCAACTATGTGTGCTTCGGGCGGGGGAAACTCTTCGGTGATCCGGCGTGCCAGAGCATCCTGGGCGGCGCGCTCGATGCCGCCATCGGCACGCTGCTGGTGGAGACCGTCACCCCCATGGCCCTCGAGCTGGCGTGTGCCGTGCAGCAGGAGATCGCCGCCCGCCTCGAGGAGGCCGACCGCCTGCGCCACCGCCAGGTCGAACGGGCGCAATACGAGGTGGACCGCGCCCGCCAGCGGTACATGCAGGTGGACCCGGCCAACCGGCTCGTCGCCAGCTCGCTGGAGGCCGACTGGAACGGCAAACTGCGCGGGCTCGCCGAGGCCGAGGCGGACTATCAGCGCCAGCGGGCCGCCGACCGGCTCGTCGTCGACGCGGCGGAACGGCAGCGGATCCTGCACCTCGCCACCGACTTCCCGGCCGTGTGGCGCGACCCGCACACCGCGCCGCGCGAGCGCAAGCGGATGCTCGCGCTGGTCATCGAGGACGTCACCTTGCTCAAGCAGCGCCAGGTCACCGCCGCCGTTCGTTTCCGCGGCGGCGCGACCACCACCGTGACGCTGCCGCGCCCGCTGACGGCGCAACAAATGCGGGCCACGCACCCCGAGGTGCGCCAGCACATCGACGCGCTCCTCGACGAGTACACCAACGCGCAGGTGGCCCACCACCTCAACGAGCGCGGGCTGCGCACGGGCGCCGGGGAGGCGTTCGACTCCGCCAGCGTCCAGTGGGTCCGCCTGTCGACGAAGCTCAAGAGTCTCAAGGAACGGTTGCTTGAAGCGGGCATGCTCACCCGCAGGCAGACCTGTGCGGCCCTCGGTATCTCCAGGACGGAGCTCGGCCGCTGGCGCGAACAGGGGCGCGTCAAGGCGCGCATCTGCAACGATTTGGGCGAGTGGCTATACTGGCTTCCGGAGCAGACTCTGCCGTCCGCAAATCGATCGTCCGACGACATGGGCACATTCACTGCGGGAGGTGCAGTATGAAAAATGGTCCTTCGCCTTCGATATTTTGGTGTGCCCGGACTGCGGCGGCCCGGTGCGCCTGCTCGCGACCATTGACGACCCCGCGGTGATCGCGAAGATCCTGCGGCATCTCGGTCTGCCGGTCGATCCGCCCCTGCCCACGCCGGCCCGGGATCCGCCGTGGTTGGTGGGGTCATTGCCCGGCTTCGACGCCCGCCCAGCCGCTCCGGAGGTCTGGCCACACTGAGGCGTGAAGGCACCGTCGGCGGTGCCGAGCGGGCGCTCAGGTCACCGCGGCACGCTTGCTCCGCTGCCTGGCGGTGCGTGGTGGGGCATCCGCACGCCCGCCATCCCCCCCCACGGGCGCTCCAGACGCGCTTGCGCACTCCGCAGCCGCTTGACCAGGCGTTTGTCTGCAGCGTATAGGGCTCCGTCTGAACCGAAGGGGTTCCGTCTGTGGGAACTCGGGGTCGTGTCATCGGAGGGACTGGGGCAAAAAGGCCGTTCATGCGGCCTATCCGCTCACGCAGCCGCCGCTCGACCCGTCCGTCCTCGCGCGCCCGCCGCAGCTGCCGCAGCATGCGGGCACTGTTGCCTACCTGGCGCGCGACCAGCCGTTCGTCACCAACGACAACGTCGACGAACTGAGCAATACGCTGAGCATCGTCGGGGCGCTGGTCGGCGGTAGCCTCTTCCTGTGGCAGTTCGCACGGCAGCGGCGGCAAAGCCGGCGCGACGAGGTGTTCGGGCGGTACATGCGTCAGATCGCAGCAATCGAACGGCACGCGGCGGAACTGGAGCTGGGGGCACAGCTCCACCTCGAGCCGCTGGTGGCGTTGCAGCAGCAGCTCCTGCAACTCAAGAGCGAGGCGCTCGATCGGTTTGCCGGCGGCGAACTGGGCGATCAGGCGGCGCTCGCGGATCTGCTCACCCCCGTCAACGCGGCGCGCGACCACATCGGCGACCTGATCCTGCACGTGCGTGACAATCTCGAGGAGCAGGCCGACGCGCAGGGCCGTTCCGCGCAAGCCGTCTGGGCCGAGGCCATGCGCCCGGACGACCACTCCGCCGACAAACCCGCCTGACACCGCCGGGTCATCGCCCACGGCACACGGATGCGCACGGGCCCTCCACGCGTTCCTGGCGGACGCGGACGTCCGCGGTCCAGGACTTACGGCGTGCGGTCGCCCGACGGGACTCTGGAGAAGTCTGGCGCGCGTTTCTCGAAGAAGGCTGACACCGCCTCGATGTTCTCCGGCGAGCCGACGCGGTGCAGGAAGGCGTCGTCTTCGCGCCGGCGCGCCGCCGCCACCTGTTCGGCGCGGGTGGCGAGAAGCAACCGCTTGGTCCAGCGCAACGACCCGAGCGGCTTCGCGGCCAGCTGCTCGGCACGCGCCAGTGCGGCTCGGCGCACGTCGCCGGGTTCGCAGAGGTGGGTGGCTATGCCGAGTTCGACGGCGCGCTCGGCAGAGATGAAGCCCGACTCGAACAGCAGGTCGACCGCGTGGCGGTATCCAATCAACGCCGGCAGGAGATAGCTGCTCGCCGCTTCGGGAACGACGCCGAGGGTGATGAATGGGGCACGCAAGCGGGCGTCATGGGCGATGTAGACGTACTCACAGTGTAGCAGGAGGGTGAGTCCGATCCCCACACCGACGCCGTTGACGGCGGCGATCAGCGGTTTGTCGAAGGCGCACAGGCGGTCCATGAACGAGCCGAAGCCGTGCTCGGCGCTGATGCCGGCCGGACCGCCGCCGACCATTTCACTCAGGTCCTGCCCCGCGGTGAAGGCGCCGCCGGCGCCGGTGACCACGACGGCACGCACCGCGTCGTTCGCCTGCGCCTCCGCCAGCGCGTCGCGCGTATCGCACCACATCTGGTGATTGAACGCGTT
>Ga0316622_100001065_pt1 | contig 17267 bp, 24 predicted proteins | sample OWC_Aug_OW2_C1_D_FD_207646 | JGI IMG/M metagenome (GOLD analysis project Ga0316622, IMG submission 207646) | Wetland soil microbial communities from Old Woman Creek delta, Ohio, United States - OWC_Aug_OW2_C1_D5_C | ecosystem: Environmental > Terrestrial > Soil > Wetlands | place: USA: Ohio... | reverse complement strand
AGAGCGGCGCCTGGCCGAGAGGCGAGTAGCCCTCGGCGTGGCACCAGCTGCGGTAGACCGCGTAGAGCGTACGCCGCGAGACCATGACCCGCCCGCCCTTGCGGCGGTAGAGGTCCGCCAGCCCGTACTCGTCGCGGTAGGCCTGGGCGACGCTGTGGAACCCCTGGCCCCTCAGGTCCGCGATGAACTTCTCGCCGCTGCTCGCGGTGTCGTACTGCACCTCCTCCTTGGCCTCGGTGACCAGCGGGCGCCAGCGCTGGAAGCGGGTGATGGCTCGCCCCAGGAGGTGCTCCGCGAAGGCGGACACGAGCGGCCCGTTCGCCAGCGCGTCCACCAGGGCGCCGAGCGCCGGGTCGAGCGGCTTGGGCTCGCACTTGAAGAAGGTGAAGCGGCGGTCGTCGCCCTCCACCCGCACCGGCCTGTCGTCGTTGCTGGTGAAGATGAGGTTGGCGACGTTGGGCCGCTCCACCGGCGCCTGGTACATCCGGCGGATGGGGAAGGTATCGTCGGTGATGAGGCGCTTGAGCTTGTTGCTGGTGCTCTGCGTGCGGTTGTCCGAGGAGTAGACCTCGTTGGCGATGATGAGCAGCTTGCCGTCCGCCCACTCGGTGTACTGCTCGTCCAGCTGCCCCTGCGCTATCTCGCTGGTGTTAGCGGGGCCGAAGAGCGCCCGCAGCACCTTGCCGAAGGTCCCCTTCCCCGTGCCCTGGACGTGCCCGTAGAAGACGATGGACACGCCCGCCTTGGCCGGCTTCCCCTCCTTCACCCGCTGTAGAACCCAGGCGAGCCAGTCCAGCGTCCACTCGACGTGCTCCTCGTTGCCGCCGTGGATGGAGAGCATGACCCTGCGGATGGGCTCCCAGTCGCCGGCCGCCGGCACCACCGCCGAGGGGCGGTAGCGGTTGAGGCGCAGCCAGCCGTCCGCCAGCGTGAAGCGCTCCGCGCTGGCGTAGTCGTAGGCGTCGCCCTTCACGGTGCGTACGTTGAGCCGGAAGGTCTCGCGGCTGCGCTTATTGAGCCCCTTGGTCGCCAACTCGTGGTCGAGGCTCTCTGCCCCGGTGCCAGGGGTCCACTCGCCCGTCTGCTCGTTGTACTGGCGCCAGGGGCGGTGCGCGAACTGGTCGTTCACCCACAGGCTCGGGCGCTGCCCGTGCCAGTCCACGAGGTCGTAGTCCTTCGGCAGGTAGGCGCCGGGGCGGCCAGGGCCGGACGGCGGGCGGACCTCGCGCTTGAGCACCGCCACCGGGTCCTCGCCCGGGAAGGCCTCCTCGACCTCGACGCCACGGTCCTGCTTGAACTGCCGCCTGGCCTGCTCGTAGGCGGCGTTGACGCCCGCAGGAAGCTCGTCAAGCGGGTCGGGCTCGCCGGCCTTCGGGGGTACGATGGAAGGGGGCGCGCGCTCCGGCCGCACGTCGTTGGCGCTGCCCAGGACGTGCTTCTTGAGCGCCTGGTCGAGCTTGCGGCGCAGGTCCCTCTCGCCCCAGAACGGCTGGCAGCGCTGGTTGTACTCGCAGAGCACCTCCCAGGCGTCCTCGATGTCGTAGCAGCGCTCGACGGCCCTGCACGCAGCGTCGAAGGTCTGCCCATGACCGCCGCGCCCGCTGACTGCCGGCGGCATGGCGGCCAGGTACGCCCGCGCCCTGCGCTTGCCGGCCTCTCGGCCCTCGTCCGTGACGATGCGCTCCCGCCCGGCCGGCTGCGCCGGGGCGGCGGGCCGCTCGGCCTGGAGGTCGAGCAGCGCCTGCACCCAGCGCGGCGGCAGCGCCGGCAGGAAGTCCCGCTCGACCATGCCGCGCGCGACGCCCCACTCGTACTCGCCCGCCGGGACCCGGGAGGGAGGCGCCACAACCTGCCCGCCCTCGCCCCGCACGTCCACTCCCGGGCCCAGCTTCCCTGCGCTGTTGCGGATGGCAGCGTCGCAGCGATAATAGAGGTGGCTGCCGCCCGTGGGCGTGCTCACGCGCGCCGTGGGTGGGAGGGGCCCAAGACGAGCCTGTAGCTCGGCCAGGGCGGCGCCACCAGAGACTCCGTTCTTCTCGTCGAGGTCGATGACCACCAGGCCCGCGCCCGTGAGCACCCCGACGTTGCAGCCCGGGTGCTGCTCGAAGAGCGCGGCGAGGTCCTCGGTGCTGAGCCCCCGGAGCGTCTGCCACTCTCGCGGCAGCGGCCGCTTGCCGGCCGGCTCCAGGGGGATGGGCTCGTAGCCCATCGAGTACAGCTTGAGCGCTGCGGTCTTCACTGGCTCCTCCCGGGCCGGTGTGTCACTTCTTGTCTTCGACCACTTCGAGCCTGCCGGGCGCCTTCACCTCTGGGACCTCGATGAGGGGCGCCTCTGCGGTGACCGTCCAACCGCCGAGCACCAGCCGGAAGTTTTTCACGCCAAACTGGTTCAGGAGCAGCACCAACTCGTAGAGCGGCGGCTGCACCTTGTAGACGGCGAGGTCGATTGCCTCCTGGGGCTGGATTGCCATGGCTCTAGCTCAGCTTCTTCGGGTCGAAGGACACGTCCGCGCCCAGGGTCTCGGCAGCGGCCTTGACGTTCTCGGGCAGCACGCTCATGCCCTTGGGGGCGAGGTCGTCGGCGGTGAGGTTGAAGGCCTTGAACTTCTTCTTCGTGCGCTCGTTGACCTTCTCGCCCAGGTACTCCAGGTGAAGGACGCTCACGCCCGGGAGGATGCGCGACTGGCAGGCCTGCACGAGCCGCTTCGAGGCGGTGTAGAGCTTCACCTGCACCCGCTCGCCGGTCTCCAGGTCCTCGCCGACGATGTAGCTCTCGGGCCCGAAGTTCCCGGCCACGTCGATGCAGACCTTCTCGACCTTGACGCTGACCTTCGAGCCCGGCGGCAGCCCGTCGCCCTCGCGGGGGTCGCTGCCCTTGAACCGCACGTAGTTGCTGCCTGCGCTGATGACCTCGCTCATCCTTGCCTCTCCTTGTGTCAGTTGACTCGCAGCACAATAGCAGCCCCCACTGACAGGGGGTCGGCCAGGGCTGCTACTCCGGCTCGATGCAGACCGAGCCCGCGACGGCAGAGAGCCACTCATCGAGGTCCTGCGGCGTGGTGCCGTCCGGGTCTAGCTCGCTCGCGCCGGGGAAACACGCCGCGCGTAGCAGGTAGACGCACGCCTCGGAGCAGAAGAGCGCATTCTGGCTGTGCGTGGGGTTGGGGGACTTCTTCGACGCCCAGCCCCAGCGCGAGAAGATGCGCCGCTTCACCATCATCAGCACGCCAGAGAAGAGCCCCAGGTAGTCGTAGGGCTCATCGAGGAAGTCGAGCAGCCACTGCTTGGTGGCCGGCCGGTCGAGCGCGCCGAAAAACTGCCAGGTGCGGACGATGCGGTTGTGCCGCAGGAAGCGCTCGCGGCTCTGCATCACGAAGCCGTTGGCGTCCGCGCCCACCACCATCTGCCTGCCCTCTAGCTCGAAGGCGATTGCACTGTGGGAGTATGGACTCTTCGTGAACCACATGATTGCGCGGCTGATGAACCCGGTGGACGCAGTGAGCAGGATGCGGAAATTCTTCACGCTGCCTCCTAGAAGGTGAGTGAGAGACCCAGGGAAAACTGGCCGAAGGTGCTGGCCTGCCCCCAGACGCCCAGCGGGCCGGCCAGGCGGTAGTTCGCGAAGACCGAAAGCTCCGGGGCCACCTTCCACTCCTGCCAGCTGTAGGCAACGCCGGCTCCGAGCGTGAGGCGCGGATAGTCCCGCGACGTGGTGGTGCTGCTCGCGCTCGCCGTGGCGCTGTCGGTGGTCGAGTCTGTGGTGGTGGTCGAGCCGCTCGTGACCGTGGTGGTGGTGGTCACCTGCACCGGGGGGCACTCAGGGCAGCCGGGCGGCGGCGGCTTCTCGGGCGCCGGGCGGTAGAGCACCACCGTCTCGGTGCGGACAGGCCCCTCGACCTTGACGACCTTCTCGACCTCCTTCACCACGGTCTCCACCTTGACGACCGTGACGACCTTGGCCGGCGCGGTGTACCTGCCGGCGCCGTAGGCTGCGGCCAGGGCCGCCAGTGCGATGGCTGCGAGGATGAGGTTGCGCTTCATCGTGCCCTCCAGGCCTCGTCTGCGTAGCAGTTGGTTGGCAGGCCAGCGGCGGCGCACTCATGCTCGGCCCGCAGCTGGCACTCTCGCCAGGACGGCGGGGTACGGGTCACGCGCTCGCAGGCGGCGTAACTCCTGCCGGCGGCCTGCTCGATGTTCTTGGGGTACGGCAGCGCACAGGCGCTGAGCGCCAGGGCTGCTAGAATGATGTTGCGCTTCACGAGCCCCTCTTCTTTCTGCCGCGAGGTCTGCCGCGAGGGCGGTAGGAGGGCTCTGCGATTCCGGCCTCCCGAAAGAGGGTCTCGTACGCCAGGACCCATGCCGGAGGCCAAAGCCACCTGAGCATCTCCAGGGTGAAGTTGGAGCGAGCCAGGTTGATGTACACGGCTACCCAGACCACGTTCCCCTCGACGTAGCCCCTGTTCCCGTCCAGCCTGTCGGGACTCGGGCGAAGCGCGTTGTTGTCCATCTTGAAGGGCAGCTTGCTGACCGGGCAGTACCCGCGCTCGATTGCCTCGGACAGGGAACGGTGCATGAACTCACGGTCGAAGTCCACCCCCAGCCTCCTTGCTCTTTGGCCGGCCGCGCTGACTATGTTGAGGCCGCACGCCCGAAAGTCTGACGCGCGGTGGGCCGCACGCCAAGCGTTGAAGCACTCTCGGCAGCGGGAGCGCTTCTTCTCTGCCGGGGCGCCACAGTCTATGCAGGCGCCCACCCTCACGCCCGCCGGCCCCGCAGGCCAATCTCCACCAGGCCCCGCGACCAAGCGATGGCCCGGCGGTGCGCCCTGCTCACCCTGTCCAGGTGCCGGCAGGCGCTGCACTCCGGGTGATCCCTCTTCACCGTGGTGGTCTCGGTGGACTCTGCCCTCATCGTCCTCAAGACCGTGGGGAAGTCGCACCCGCAGGTCGTGCAGCGCGAGACCAGCCTGGCCTCGACGCTCACGCGCCCTGGGGTCTTGGGGAGCACTACGAGCCTGGTGCCGCTCAACTTGATGATGATGGTCGCCATCTAGCAGTCGCCTCCTCGCGACTGCCAGTTGACTACCGCGAGCCTCTGACTGCCGAGCCCGGGCGCCGGTGGGCTGCTAGGCCGGGGGGAGTGAAGCAGGTGAAGCAGATTTGTTGCAGCAACGCAGTGCGTTAGTGCAACACCTTTTCGGCAGTGAGTGCGTAGGCTTACAGACCGTGAAGCAAGTGAAGCACTTCTCTCTCTTACCCTTATAGGGAAAAGTCGATAATTGGGGGGAATTTCTGAGTGGGATAGACGGTTGTCTGCTCGTTCTGGTGCTTCTGATACGCTGCTTCACGCGCAGCTAACCCCCGTTGCTGGCTGGCGAAACGGGTGAAGCAGGTCGCCAAGTGGCCCGTCCGGCAGCCCCTGGTCGAGGTTGGCCGTAGGGGCCCAGGCGCACTCGCCGGCTCTCGGTTCCCCCTCTCCAGCCGGGGCAAGCTCGGCTTGTGGAGGGCGCTTCGGGCCCCACTAACCCTGGAGAGGGTCACCAATGCCGAAGCCGTTGGAGAAGAAGCCCGAGGCGTCCCCAAGGCCTCTCGGGCGCATCGTCGTCGCCTACGCCCTGGTCCGCGTAGACGGCCTCGTGGCCCCGTTGAAGGTGGAGCTATCGCTCCTGCCCGATGGCGAAGGCGACGTGCTCGGCTGGAAGCTGGGCCAGGAGGACGCGCGAGCCATCGCCACGGCGAAGTGCAGCCGCGACCTCGCGGAGGTGCAGCCATGGTAGACGTTGGCCTGGTGGCGTTCAGCATCGCCCTGGTCTGGGTCGCGTACCTCTTCCTGCTCGACCGCCGCGAGCAGCGGGGCTGGGCCTTCAACGTGGAAGAGGTCAAGCACCGCTGGACCACCGAGAGCACCACCACGGTGGACCTGCTCGACCTCCAGCGCTCGGTCATCGACCTCAAGCGCCAGGTGGAGGAGTTGTCCGTCACCGCAGCCTTCGGGGGCAAGCGTGGGTAGCAAGTCCAGGCGCAAGGGGAAGAGCGGCGAGCTAGAGGTGGTGAAGCTCGCCAAGGAGGCAGGCTTCGCGGAGGCGCAGCGCACGGCCCCGATGCAGGCGGGCCAGGCTGCGGCCGGCTGGTCTGACGTGGGTGGCTTGCCGGGGCTCGCAGTCGAGGTGAAGCGGATGAAGAAGGTGCCAGTCAACAAGATGGCGCCCAGCTACTGCAAGGCCGACGCGACCGGCAACCTGGGCGTGCTGGCCTGGCGCGATGACGGCGGCGAATTCTACGCGACCATGCGCGCCGACCAGCTGTTCAAGTTGTACCATGAGCTTTGTGACGCACGGCGAACCCTTCACCTTGTGTCACAGGGCGGTGGGCACCGTGCGTGAGTGACGAGCAGCCGAAGAAGAAGCGCGGCACTATCGCCAACCTCAGGCCCTGGAAGCCAGGGCAGAGCGGCAACCCTGGCGGCAAGCCCAACGTCGCGCGCGAGATTGCCGAGCAGGCCCGCGCTGCCGCGCCTGGCGCCTTCGAGCGCCTGGTCTACCTGGTGAAGCACGGCAGCGGCGCGGTGCAGGTGCAGGCAGCCAAGGCGGTGCTGGGCATCGCTGGCGTGACGATGCAGCCCTCGACCAGCGTCAAGCACACGCACGAACTGATTGACTCCAGACCGCAGCTGTCGGTGGCCGAGCTTATCGCCCTGGTGCGCGAGCCAGCTGCGCTGCCGCCGGCACATAGTGTGACTGAAACGGTTACAGGTCCCATGGCACCCAGTGTGGCCGGCCCCGGAAAGCCCCCCGACGCCCCCCAGGCGGGGCGGGTCGAGGCGATTCCCGTGGAGTTTCAAGAGGTTAGCTCACCAATCGAGCGTACGAAGGAAGAAACCCAGTCGAGTCGGTCGGGTGCGGAACCCGACGGTCAGGAGGTCTAAGTGGCTGAAAAGTATGAGCTTCGCAACCCGTACCAGCCGCTCGGCCCGCCGTCGCGCGCCTACCGGGACGGGTGGGACCGCGTATTCGGCAAGCCCGCGAAACCACAGAGGAAAGGCCGCCGGCGCAAGGGGGGTGGGGTGGGGGGCACCCCCGCCAGAACCTCCAGGGGTGATGCGTACGCGCACACACCCGCTCTAGGACCGGACCAGCGGGAACGCCCAGTAAGTGCGCCGCTGCCGTGCGGCCGCTGCGGCCACGCGCACGCCCGCTTCCTTGACTGCCTGTGAACGACGCCGCCCAGGTCACGCGCGAGCAGGCTGTCGCGGCGCTCTGGGCCCAGGGCGTCCTGACGTGGAAGGTCCGCGCGCACCAGCTGCCGGTCTACGGGCTCCTGGCCGGCGCCGACGGCGACTTCCAGACCGTCCTGGCGTACGTTCACCGTCAGTTTGGGAAGAGCTTCCTGGCCCTGCTCGTGGCGGTCGAGGTCGCGCTGCGCGTCGCCATGAGCCGCATCAGCGTGGTGGCGCCAACGGCCAAGATGCTCCGGGGCATCCTGCTCCCCAACATGAGCGCCCTCCTGGCCGACTGCCCAGAACCCCTCAAGCCCTCATACCAGGCGCTCGACAACGTCTACACTTTCAGTAACGGCTCGACCATCAGGCTCGACGGCGCGGACGCCGGGAACGCCGACGCGCTCCGAGGCCGCGCGAACCACCTCGTGGTGGTTGACGAGGCCGGCTTCGTGAAGGACCTGCGGTCTCTCATCCACGACATCATCCAGCCCTCGTTCCTCACGACCAACGGGCGGCTGCTCCTCATCACCACGCCCCCGAAGACCGCCGGCCACTACGTGACGGCGCTCCGGCACGAGCTTGCCCGCAAGGGCGCCTTCATTAAGGTCAAGCTCTCGGACAACCCGAGCATCACGCCCGAGAAGCGCAAGCGCATGGCCGACGAGGCCGGCGGCGACACGGCCCCTGCCTTCCTGCGGGAGTACGAGTGCGAGGAGATAACCGACGGCGACCTGGCCGTCTGCCCAGAGTTCAACGCCGCCGCGCAGGCCAAGCTCGTGCGGCCCGTGCCGCCGCCCGACCCGTACGTCGCGCGCGTGGTCGGCATGGACCTGGGCTGGTCTGACCCGACCGCCGTTCTCTACGGGTACTACGACTTCAAGACCGCGCGGCTGGTGTTGCAGGAGGAGTCGCTCCTCAAGAAGGCGCGCATTTCCGAGATTGCGGACGAGATTAAGGCCAAGGAGGCCGCGCTCTGGCCTGGCACGCTGCCGTACTCTCGCATCAGCGACGTGGACCCGATGGTGCTCGCGGAGCTATCCGCAGAGCACGGCCTGCACTTCCGCCCCGTGACCAAGGCGCTCAAGGAGCAGATGGTCAACGAGGTGCGGCAGTGGATTCGCGATGAGCGGATACTCATTGACCCTGCGTGCGCTGGCCTGGTGGCGCAGCTGGAGGCGGCGATCTGGACGGGCACGCGCCGGGCGTTTGAGCACACCGAGGCCTTCGGGCACTTCGACCTCGTGGACGCCCTGGTCTACCTCCTACAGGCGCTCCCTCGCGAACACAACCCTTACCCTGTACGGCCGGCGGGCATCAGTGAGCAGACGCACGTCATCCTCCCCGGCGCATTCCCTGACCCCAACGAAGCCCCACTGCGGAAGCTGTTCCAGCCTGTGCAGCCGCCACTTCGGCGCGGGACCTGGGGCTTCTAGGAGCAGCACATGAGCGTGTACTGGGCCGCCGAGCCCTCGGAAGAGTTCTCGAAGTCCCTGAAGCAGCGCGTGGACGACTTTTACAACCACGTCGCCGCGACTGGCCGGCTGCACCTGTGGCGCCGGTCCTACGACTTCTGGAACCAGGGCGGCGTGGACCTGGGCAAGCTCAAGACCGCTGGCGACCAGGACCAGCTGACGATGCTCAAGGTGAACCACTTCCGCAGCATCGGCACGCACACGGTCAACCTCGTGACCAGCGACCGGCCGAGCTTCGACTGCAAGGCGAGCAACACCGACTACGCCAGCGAGACCGCCTGCCAGCTGGGGCAGTCCATCCTCGACTTCGACATGAGGGACAAGCGCCTCGACCACACCATCCGGCAGACGGTCGAGCGCGCCTGGCGCTACGGCGAGGGCTGGCTCTTCAAGACCTGGGACGCGCAGGCCGGCGAGCCCTGGGCGGTGGACCCCGCGACCGAGCAGCCCATCTTCACGGGGGCGCTGCGGTACGAGAGCTTCAACCCCATCGACGTGGTGCGCGAGCCGCTCAACCCGCCCGGGCGCGGCACGCGCTGGGTGGCGGTGCGCCGGTGGGTCAACAAGTGGGACCTGGCCGCCCGCTACCCGGAGTTTCAGGAGGAGGTCCTCAACGGCCCGACGCGCAACGAGGCCAGCACCACCCACTGGATGCTTGCGTACGACCGGATGAACGACGCGCGCGAGCAGGACGAGGTGGAGTTGTACGAGTTCTACCACGACCGCACGCCCGCGCTGCCCGAGGGCCGGCGCGCGCTGCTCGTGGGCGGGACCATCATCGACGACGGTGCCCTCCCCTACAAGCGCCTGCCGGGCTACCAGCTGGTGGCCGCAGTGCAGGACGACTCCAACTTCGGCTACTCGGTGGCCTTCGACCTCCTGTCGATTCAGGAGGCGGTCAACGCGCTCTTCTCGACCATCGCTTCCAACCAGGCAGCCTTCGGCGTGCAGTCCATCCTCATCCCCAAGGGCCACGCGCTCTCGGTGAAGGAGTTGTCGAAGGGCCTCCAGCAAATCACCTACGACCCGGGCCTGGGCGAGCCGAAGCCGCTCCAGCTGGTCCGCACCGCGCCTGAGACCTTCGCCTTCCTCACGCAGCTGGTGACGCAGATGGAGCAGCTGAGCGCCATCAACAGCGTGGTGAGGGGCGACCCGCAGGCGAGCCTCAAGTCCGGCAGCGCTCTCGCGATGGTCGCGAGCCAGGCGCTCCAGTTCTCGCTCGACCTCCAGGCGGCGTACATCGCGCTCATCGAGGACGTGGGCACCGGCGCGCTGGACGACTACAAGGCCTTCGCCAAGGCGCCGCAGATTGCGCTGGTGGTCGGCAAGTCCAACCGCGCGCGTCTGCGCGAGTGGGTCGGCCAGGACATCAGCGCGGTGGCGCGCGTGACGGTGGACGTGGGCAGCGCTCTCTCGAAGACGCTCGCTGGCCGCGCGGAGATGGCGAACAACCTCGTGCAGGCGCGCATGGTGACCGACCCGCGCCAGTACATTCAGGTGCTGACGACCGGGCGCCTGGAGCACATCACCCAGGGCGCGACCTCTGAGTTGACCCTCATCGCCTCCGAGAACGAGGCGATTCAGGAGGGCAAGCCGGTCAAGGCGCTCGCGACCGATGACCACGTCCTCCATATCAAGGAGCACAAGGTCCTCATCGCGACGCCCGAGGCCCGCCAGGAGGAGCAGCTGGTCGGCGCCGCGCTGGACCACATCGCGGAGCACGTCGAGCTTCTCCGGCAGACCGACCCGCTGCTCTTGCAGGTGCTCGGCATCCCGGTCCCGCCCGACAACGCCGTGGCCCAGGCCGGCATGGCGCCGCCGCCCGGCGAGCCGATGCCCCCCGGGCCCCCGGGCGTCGAGGGCGGCAGCCGTACGCCGGAGCCGCCGAATATGCCGCAGATGCCCTCCATGCCCGGCGGCGGACCCCCGGTCGGCCCGTCCCCGCAGTCGCCCACCCCGCCCGGCGCGCAGCCGGCACAGACCGTACCGTAAGGAGAGAGACCATGGCAGAGCAGACCCCAGCCGCTCCGGCGGCACCCGAGACCACCGCGCAGCCGCCGGCCGCCCCCGAGGCGCCGGCCGCCGCCAAGCCAGAGGAGGGCGCGAGCCCGCAGCCCGGCCAGGCAGCCGCGCCCGAGAAGGCCCCAGAGCTTTCCGCCAGCGAGGCCGCCAAGCGCCTGGCCGCCGAGCGCAAGCGCTACAAGGTGAAGGTGGACGGCGAGGAAGCGGAGGTGGACGAGGACGAGCTTCTGCGCGGCTACCAGACCACCCGCGCGGCGATGAAGCGGATGGAGGAGGTCGCGCAGCTGCGCGGGCAGCTGGAGTCCTTCGTGAAGGACTTCCAGACCGACCCGGTCTCCACCCTCAAGAAGCTCGCCGCCATCCCGGGCGAGAAGGGCGCGCAGTTCCGCGACGCCGTCGAGAAGTTCCTCTACGAGGAGTTGCAGAAGGAGAAGATGACGCCGGAGCAGCGCGAGCTTGCCGAGGCGAAGGAGAAGCTCCGCGCCGCAGAGGAGCAGCGCAAGGCGGTCGAGGAGTCGCAGCGCCAGGCCAAGCTCCAGGCGGCGCAGGCGCACTGGGCGAAGAAGTACGACGAGGAAATCACCGCAGCGTTGCAGGACCCCAACATCGGCCTGCCGAAGACGCCCGCCACCGTGCGGCGCATGGCCGAGCTAATGGGCAAGAGCCTCCGCGCTGGCCTGGACATCCCCGCCACCGACGTGGCGAGGCTCGTGCGCGAGGAGTACCTCGAAGCGCAGCGCGAGGTGGTCTCCAACCTCGACGGCGAGCAGCTGGTCCGCTACCTGGGCGAGGACGTGGCGAAGAAGATTCGCGCGTACGACGTGGCGCGGCTCAAGGCCAAGCCGGCTCCGGGCGCCCCGGCCCCCGCGCCCGCGAAGCCCGCCGCCCAGCCGGCCCAGCCGCAGACCAAGCGCATGAGCGAGCGCGAGTTCGATGAGTGGGTGAAGGGTGTCGCTCGCGGTTAGCAAGCACTTCTCGCTCGAAGAGTTGACGGTCCACCACAGCACCCCCGACCTGGCGAACGAGCCAGGAACGGGGGAGCGGTGGTACTTGGCCTCGCTCTGCGCGGACCTCTTGGAGCCTATCCGAGAGATTCTGCGCCGCCCGATGGTCATTCACTCCGCGTACCGTTCTCCCGCAGTGAACGCTGCGGTCGGCGGCGCGAAGACCAGCGCGCACCTCGACGGGCGCGCGGCGGACTGGCACGCGGAGGGTATGAGCGTGCAGGACGCCTTCGAGGCAATCCCGATTCACCTCCCGTACGACCAGGCAATCTACGAGGAGCACGCCGGCTCGCGCTGGGTTCACCTCGCCATCTCGCGCGTGGGGAAGGGGCCGCGCCGCCAGCGGCTCATCTACACCTCCAAGACCCACGGGCAGTACCTGGCGTACGACCCAAACCTCGTAGTCTAGCCCCCCGAAAACACAGGGTTTTGGTAGCGTACCCAAAAGGTACTGCTAGGGTGTTGACTTGCGTCTGCCGGTCGGGTAGCATTCTGACCATGAAGAGCACGACACAGACCGCGACGCCCCGGTGGGCCTGGATTCGCTTCAACGCCATCCACCAACTCATCAACGGCGTCGTCCCGATGCGCTACAGCCGCAACGCCATCCTCGCCCGCCTGGGCGTCTTCTAAGGGAGAGACCATGTTCACCAACGAAACTGTCGCCGCCTTCGCCAAGTACCTCGACACCATCCCCGCCTCCGGCTCCGACGCCATCAAGGCCTGGAGCGACGCGCAGCTGGGGAGCTTCCGCTACGCCAGCGAGGCCTTCACCAGGCTGGCCGAGGTCGAGCGCTGGGGCCGCATCCACCACCTGGCCGGCGGCGAGGCGGCCTGGGACGCGCTGCCCTTCGGCACCCGTGGCGACCTCGTGGAGGCCGGCAACAAGTCCTTCAACGCGGCCTTCCCCGAGGCCGGCGCGCTCCTCAAGCGGGCCTGGGACATCGGCTACAACACCATCGGCCGCGAGCAGCGCCGCCGCGCCACCAACCGCGCCCGCATCAACAACGCCGCAGAGCGCGCGGCCAACGCCGTCCAGGCCGGCGCCTTCCAGCCCGGCGAGAAGTGCAAGGTCCACGCCTTCGGGCACTGGTACACCGGCAACGTCATCCGCATGACCCGCACCGGCAAGGTAGTGGTCGGCTACACCAGCGGCACCGGCATCTACCGCGAGAAGTCGGTCGGCGCCGACAAGGTCCGGCAGGCCAGGTAGCTCAACCAGGGAGGGGGCCGCCCGGGAGGCGGACTGAGCCCGGGACGCCCCCTCCCGCAACCCTTCGAGGAACCGACGATGACCACCGCGACCAAGAAGAGGATCGGCTGGACCAAGCTGGAGCGCGTCGAGAAGACCGGCCGCCACTGGAGGAGCTACCGGGCGTACGCCCCCTGGCTGCACAGCTGCTACCTGTGCGGCACGCGCATCGAGCACGGCGAGCGGTACATGGCCGGCAGCCTCCAGCTGCGCGCTTACCGCTCGGTGCGCGACATGGGCGAGACCCGCTTCACCGCCCGCATCTGCGCCGACTGCATCTTCAAGGGCCCGCCCGTCACCGGCATCAACGGCATCTAGAGAGGACCACCATGGCACGCAACGTACTGGTTCACCTCTTCCGGGCGGTAACTGTCAGAGGCACGCAGTAGACTAGCAGCATGGAGGAAGACGTGAGCACGACGATGAAGGGCACGGTGGTCGAGGGCTGGACCCTGGTGAAGCGCGAGGACGGCAATCGCGGCACCTGGCGCTCGCCCTCGGGCCGCTACCTGGCGGCCTGGGAGGGCCCCGGCCAGGGGTTCACGCTCATGGACCTCAAGGGAGAGCCGTTCTATGTCGGCTTCGGGATGACCCAGCGCGAGGCCTGGTCCTACGACCCGCCGGCCGCCTGGGGCATCGAGCCGACCACGAGATAGGGGAGCGCGTCGCGCGTATCACCGGGCCGCCCACGGGCCTGCCCTTGCGAGAACGCGACGACGCTCCCCAGGAGGAACGAAGCCGAGAGGACCGAGCACCCCCGACCGTCGCAGGCGGGGGATTCCTGGCCGAAGCGCCCCGAGAGACTGTGGGCGGCCAGGCAGTAGGTGCCTCAAGGCTTCTTGATACCCGCAGTCGGGAGGACGCCATGACCTTCGTGGAGCTTTGGATGAAGTACCAGCCGGTGAGCGAGCGGGACAACGACAGCTGGAAGACCGAGCGCTCCCGCGCGGAGCACCTCGTGCGCCACCTGGGGATGGCGGACGTGCGGCAGCTGTCGCTGGCGGACGTGGACGCCTATCGGGCGAAGCGCCTCAAGGAGCGGACCCACCGGGGCACCACCCCGTCGCCGGCCACGCTGGACCGGGAGGTCGAGCTTCTCAAGCGGGTGGTCAACTACGCCGTGGCCTGCCGGCTGCTCGGCAGCAACCCGCTCCTGGGCGTGAAGCTGCTCGGCCGGCCAAACGTCCGTCGCTCGGTGGTGGACCCGCAGACCTTCGAGCGGCTGCTCGACGCGGCCAGGCCGCACCTCCGGCCGCTGCTCGTTGCGGCGTACGACACAGGCTGCCGCCTGGGCGAGCTACTCGACCTGACCTGGGACCGGGTGGACCTCGAAGAGGGCTGCGTCCGCCTGGCGCCGCAGGACACCAAGACCGAGCAGGCCAGGACGGTCTACCTCACCGAGCGCGCCAAGGCGGTGCTGGTCGCGCTCGCGGGCGAGGGGCACCCGCGCTACGTGTTCGCCTCCCCGCGCACGGGCGGGCGCCTGGTGGACGTGCGCCGCGCCTTCCGCACGGCCGCTGCCGCCATCGGCCGGCCGGAGCTTTGGTTCCATGACCTGCGGCGCAGCTTCGTGACGCGCGCCCGGCGCCAGGGCATCCCCGAGAGCGTGGTGATGCGGATGAGCGGCCACCGCACCGCCTCGGTGTTCAAGCGCTACAACATCGTGGACGACAGCGACGTGAAGAACGCCGCGAGGAAGCTCTCGTGAAGACCGGCTCGGCGCCGAGCTTCACCGGCTGGGGCTGGAGGAAGCAGGGGCAGCCGCGCTGCACCTGCACCGGCCCGAAGGGAACGCAGTGCGAGCGCATCCTGAACCACAGGGGATGGCATGGCAACAACCACGAGTCATGGGAGGGCGCGTAATGCCGACCATCATGGAGCAGTTCCTCGCCGGAGAGGTGCAGTGTCTGGAGTGCCACCGTCGCGGCACGGTCTCGCAGACCACGGAGAGCGGCGGCTCTCGGCGGGTGCTCACCTGGCTGCCGGCTACCAAGTCAGGGAAGCGGGTCCACGAGCCGTGGGAGTGGGCCACCCCTCCGAGCTACTGCCCCAAGTGCTGGCAGCGGAAGCTGGAGCGTCTCGCTGCCCAACAGGCGGCAGCGCACTGACAGTCGGGTTTCGGGTTATGAGCCCGACGAGCTACCTGGCTGCTCCACCCCGCGTTAAGTATCTTAGCGGAATTCTTGCGATAGTTTAGTTCCTAACGGACATCGCGCGCGAGTTGGTCGTACGACCGACCGTCGGGCGAAAACCGCCCAACGTGCGGATGTCTGACCCGTTTGTCTTCTGGCCGGCGAGTATACACGTAGGAGCACCCCCTGTCAGCCCCGGCGCGGCTCGTCCGCCACCGGCCTCCAGGGGGCCCGCTCCCCCGCCGGCTGCGGCGCGGACCACCAGGCGAGCCACCCACGGGCGCACGCCAGCTGGTGGTGACCCGCTACCTCCAGGCCAAGGGACGACCCTCACCACCCGTCAACCCTTCGCGGCATCGCGCCGCCTGGAGCACACAGCATGGCTTCTCCCAGCACCGCCGACCTGACCGGTCTCTTCATGGAGACCTACGGCGACAGCCTCAAGGACTTCATGCCGAAGTCCCTGACGCTGCTTCCCCGCATCGGCTTCGAGTCGAAGACCCGCATCTCGTCCAAGTTCCACGTCCCCGTGGTCGTCGCCAGCGAGCAGGGCGTGACCTACGCCCCGGCCGCTGCCGGCGCCTTCACCCTGGCTGACCCGGTCGCCCTCAACACCCAGGACGCCCAGGTGGACGCCGTCAACATGGTCGTCGCCGCCAGCATCGACTACGAGTCGGCCGCGAAGGCCGCCGTGTCGAAGTCCAGCTTCGCGGAACTGACCGCCCTCAAGGTCAAGCACATGACCACCACGGCGCGCAAGCGCCTGGAGATCAGCCTCTGGCACGGCCAGAACGGCCTGGGCACGGTCGAGGCTGCGACCAACCCCTCCGACGGGCACGTCCGCCTGACCATCAGCGCTGCGACCTGGGCGCCGCTGGTTTGGGCTGGCATGACCGGCGCTCACCTCGACCTGTACGACGGCACCACCCTCCAGAACGACCAGGCTGACCTCGTGGTCGAGAAGGTGGACATCGCCAACCGCTACGTCTACTGCACCTCCGGCACCTCCGACGACAGCAGCATCGCGGGCATCAGCTTCGGCGGCAACGAGGTTCTCTACTTCGCCAAGACCACCACCTACAACTCGACCACCTTCGCGTCGCACAACGACATGCTGGGCATCCTCAAGCAGCTGAACACCAGCGGGTCGGTCTTCAACATCGACAACTCGGTCTACGAGCAGTGGGCTCCCAACTCCTACAACGCCAGCGGCGCGATGACCTACGCCAAGACCGTCGCTGCGGTTGACCTGGCTGTGAGCCGTGGCCTGGAGGAGGACGTGGAGGTCTTCATGTCCTACAAGACCTTCAACAACGTCGCCAACGACATGGCCGCGCTCCGCGTCATCGACCAGTCCTACGACCCCAAGAAGGCAATCGCGGGCTTCGAGTCGGTCCAGTTCCACGGGCTGAACGGCGCCATCAAGCTCACCCCCTCGGGCTTCTGCCCCGGCGGGACGGCTGTGGTGCTCCCGGTCAAGGACTGCATCCGCGTCGGCGCCACCGACCTGACGTTCAGCACGCCCGGCAGCAAGGGCGGGGACATCTTCTTCCAGCTGAGCACCCAGGCTGGCTTCGGGCTGCGCGCCTACCAGAACCAGGGCGTGGCCTGCCTCGCCCCGTCGCGCGCCGTCCTCGTCACCGGCATCGTCAACACCTAGTAGCCCAGAGTGAAAGGGCCCCTCTCCCCTCTTCATAGGGAGGGGGGCCTCTTCACAAGGAGACAACCACATGGGCACCGTCAACATCCGCATCGACGCCGCCGGCATCGACACCTGGGACGACCAGGGACCGAGCGACAGCCTGGTCAAGGAGCTTTTCAAGTACGGCATGGCAATCCTTGGCGGGGCCAAGCCGGGGGTCATTTCGGTGGACCGCTCCTCGGACACCCCGTTCGCGACCGGCACCATCACCTGCGGCGACTCGGCCGCTTCCGGTGACACCGTAGTGGTGGCCGGCACCACCTTCACGATGAAGCCGCGCTACAACTACTCGACGGTCTCGTTCTCGACCATCGTCGCGGACAACGTGGTCACCGTGAACGGAACCGCCTTCACCGCGAAGGTCTCCGCTACCGGGACAGAGCAGTTCGCCCTGGGCGCCAGCGACACCGCCGCGATGACCAACTTCTGCGCGAAGGTCAACGCCCACCCCACCGTGAAGCTCGT
>Ga0316622_100001064_pt1 | contig 17272 bp, 14 predicted proteins | sample OWC_Aug_OW2_C1_D_FD_207646 | JGI IMG/M metagenome (GOLD analysis project Ga0316622, IMG submission 207646) | Wetland soil microbial communities from Old Woman Creek delta, Ohio, United States - OWC_Aug_OW2_C1_D5_C | ecosystem: Environmental > Terrestrial > Soil > Wetlands | place: USA: Ohio... | reverse complement strand
TCTCGGCCTGGGCCTCGAGGGCCGCCATCAGGTCGCGGCCGCGCCAGGCCTCGAGGTAGCGGCGCACGGTGTCGAGCTGCACGTCCTGCTCGGCGCGGAGCCGCCCGGCGTCGGCCTCGTCGCTCTCGCCCCGGGCCTGCGCCTTGCGCCCGCCCCGCGTGAAGAGGTCGAGGGGCTGGGTGACCACGGCGAACACGTCGAGGTCGGTGCTCGCCACGAAGTCGTCGGCCCCCGGCCGCCAGTTCTCCATCGTCAGCTCGAGGAGGGGATCGGCCAGCCGCCCCGCGACCTTCGCGGCCTTGGCCGCTCCTTCCGCCTGCGCGCGGGCGGCGGCGGCGAGCGGCGAGTGCGCGCGGGCGAGGGCCACGGCCTGGGCGAGGGTCAGGGTGGCGCCCGGTCCGACCTCGGACAGGGCCGGCGTCGAGACGCCCGGCAGGGACGCTTCGGGCGCCTGGGCGAGGAGGAGAAGAAGCCAGATGGTCATGGCGTACCTCGGACGGGAGGACCGCAGCACATCACAGCCGGCGGGCGCGTGTCGAGGATCGAATGGCTCAGGTTTCGCCGACCCTTTCACGCGGGTCGGGACGGCTGAGGACCGGCATTCCGCGCTCGACGGGCGCTCGACGGCCTTGACACGCGCGGCAGGGAGCCTATCATTCGAGATCGTCATGTCGATGGAAGCCGCCGTGCGACCCCGGGCCCGCGTCAGGCGAGGCCCGTCCGCCCGGCGGGCGGAGTCCCGGGACCAGGCCTAGGCCGAAGTCGAACGGACTCGTGGAACCCGCCGGGCGATCCCGGCGGGTTTTCTATTTGAGGAAGAGAGGACAGTGAGCGCGAGCGTGGGGGTGTTCGGAGCGACGGGCTACACGGGACGGGAGCTGGTGCGCCTCCTGCGGCGTCACCCGCGCGCCCGCGTGGCGTTCACCACCGGCAGCGAGACCGGCCACCTCGCCCACGAGTCCGGGCTCGACCAGGCGACCGACGCCTACTTCCTCGCGATGCCCCATGGCATCGCCGCGACCTATGCCTCTCGCCTGCGCGAGGCGCGGCCGGAGGCGATCGTGATCGATCTCTCCGGCGACCTGCGATTGCCGACCGCCGAGAGCTACAAGCAGTGGTACGGCCACGACCACAAGGCCCCGCACCTCATCGGCGGGGCGGTCTTCGGCCTGTGCGAGGCGTATCGGGACCGTCTCCGCGGCGCCCGCCTGGTGTCGAACCCGGGGTGCTACGCCACCTCCGTTCTATTGCCCCTCATCCCGCTCCTCCGCGAGGGACTGATCGACCCGTCCGACATCGTCGCGGACGCCAAGAGCGGTGCCACCGGAGCCGGCCGCACGCCGCGCGAGGATCTCCTCTTCTGCGAAGTCGCCGAGAACTTCTCGGCCTACTCGCCGGGCCGCACGCACCGGCACGTGGGCGAGATCGAGGCGGTGCTCGCGGACCGCACCGGCCAGCGCGTCGAGCTGACCTTCTGTCCGCACCTGCTACCGGTGAAGCGCGGGATCCTGACCGCCCTCTACGTGAAGCCGAAGGCCGACCTCGCCGAGCTGAAGCGCGCGCTGAAGGCCGCCTACGACGGCACGCCGTTCGTCCACGTGATGGACGGGGCTCCGCCGCGCCTGTCGGACGTCGTCGAGACGAACGACTGCCGCATCTCGGTGCACGCAGCCGCACCCGGCCGGGCCGTCGTCTTCTCCACCCTCGACAACCTCGTCAAGGGCGCGGCGGGCCAGGCCATCCAGAACCTGAACCTCGCGATGGGCTGGCCGGAGGCGGACGGCCTCGTCTCGGCCTTCCCCCCCTCGGATGGCACTCCGACTTCGGGGGGGCAAGCGAGCGTGGCCTCGTGAGCGTGCGTGTCTACAAGGTCGGCGGCCCCGCGCTCGAGGACCCCGGCCTCATCGGCCCGCTCGCCGAGGAGGTGCGGCGCGCGGACGGGCCGGCCGTCCTCGTCCACGGTGGCGGCCGCGCGGTGGACCGCCTGCTGAAGGCCCTGGGCATCGAGTCGCGCTTCATCGAGGGCCGGCGCGAGACCTCGCCCGAGGCCATGGCCGTCGTCGAGATGGTCCTCTCCGGCACCACCAACAAGCAGCTGGCCGCCGGCCTCACCGCCGCCGGCGTCCCCGCCATCGGCATCTCGGGGCGCGACGGCGGCCTCGTCCGCGCGAAGCTCGCCCCCGACCTCGGCCGCGTGGGGACGCCGGAGCGCGTGGACCCGGCCCCGCTTCGCGCGCTGTGGGCGGCGGGCTTTCTCCCGGTCGTCTCCCCCGTCGCGAACGGCCCGCTCGGCGAGCCCGTGAACGTGAACGCCGACGAGGCCGCGCTCGGCATCGCCCGAGCGGTGGGCGCGACGACGCTCGTCTATCTCTCCGACGTGGACGGCGTGCGCCTCGGGGAGAGGACGGCGGAAAGGCTCACCCCCGAGGAGGCACGGGAGAAGATCGAGGACGGGACGATCGCCGGCGGCATGGCCCTCAAGGTGCGCGTCGCCCTCGAGGCCTCGGCCGCCGGCATCCCCGAGGTGGTGATCGCAGGCAAGGCGCGGCTACTGGGGCAGTTTGCAGGGACGAAGATACTCGGCAGTGGGGTGAGGGAGGACCGGCCTTCAGAGGGGCCTTCCAGGAACGGACAACTCCCTCGGAACCCGCACGACAGGGATTCCGAGGGAGCGTGATTCCTCGGGTGCATGAGGTGAACAGGTGACCAGCGCACTACTTCCCATCTACGACCGCGACATCACCCTGGTGAAGGGCAAGGGGTCGCGGTTGTGGGACAAGGACGGCCGCGAGTGGCTGGACTTCGCGGCCGGCATCGCGGTGAACGGCTTCGGCTACGGCGACCGGAAGATCGTCGCCGCCATCAAGAAGCAGGCCGAGACCCTCATCCACGCGAGCAACCTCTTCCATACCGAGCCGGGGAGCGCGCTCGCGGAGCGCCTGGTGAGGCTCGCCTTCCCCTCCAAGGTCTTCTTCACGAACTCCGGCACGGAGGCGTGGGAGGGGGCGATGAAGTTCGCCCGCCGGATCGGCAAGGACCAGGGGCGGATCGAGTACGTCGCCTTCGAGCACTCCTTCCACGGCCGCTCGATGGGCGCGCTCTCGACCACGTGGACGGCGAAGTACCGCGAGCCCTTCGAGCCGCTCGTGCCCGGCGTCCGCTTCGTCCCGCGGAACGACCTCGCGGCCGTGGCCTCGGCGGTGAACGAGAAGACGGCGGCGGTGATGATCGAGCCGGTGCAGGGCGAGGGCGGGATCCGGCCGGCGACCCCGGAGTTCCTGAAGGGCCTCCTTGCCCTCTGCCGGGAGCGGGGCGCGCTCCTCGTCTTCGACGAGATCCAGTGCGGCCTCGGCCGCACCGGGAAGATGTTCGCGTTCCAGCACTCGGGCGTCGTGCCCGACATCCTCACCCTGGCGAAGCCCCTCGCCGGCGGCCTCCCGATGGGAGCGATCCTCCTCCGGGAGTCGCTCGCGGGCGCCCTCAAGGTGGGCGATCACGGCACGACCTTCGGGGGAAACCCCGTGTGCGCCGCGGCGGCGCTCGCCGTCCTCGACCGCCTCGAGGAGCCCGGCTTCATCGACGACATCGGCGCCCGGGGGCTCTACCTCGTCCGCGGCCTCAAGAAGCTGGCGCGCAGGTACAAGGGACAGGTCGCCGAGATCCGGGGCCTCGGCCTCATGATCGGTGTCGAGTTCCGCGGCGAGGCCGCCCCGGTGCTGAAGGGCCTCAAGGACAGGGGCATCCTGGCGGTGAAGGCCGGCGAGAAGGTGCTGCGCCTCCTGCCCCCGCTCGTCGTCAAGCGCGCAGAGATCCGGCAGCTCCTCGCCGCCCTCGACGAGGTCCTGGCCACCGGCGCGGGCTCGGCGGGCTGAGCCGCCGTGTCATTCCGAGGGACTCCGCGGGCGGGTCCCGAGGAATCCGCCGGGACTGCGGATCCCCTCGTCGCCCGACAAGACCGGAGCTTCTCGGGATGACAAGGCATACGGGCAAGCGGTTTAGTATTCGGGAGAGCGAAGGAGAGCGAAAGGCGATGGGCAACGCGAAGGGCAGCGTCAAGAAGGTCGTGCTGGCCTACTCCGGCGGCCTCGACACCTCGATCATCATCCCCTGGCTCAAGGAGCATTACGGCGGGGCCGAGGTCATCGCTTTCTGCGGGGACGTGGGACAGGGCGACGACTACGCGGCGGTGACGAAGAAGGCCCTGAAGACCGGCGCCAGCAAGTGCATCGTCAAGGACCTCCGCGAGGAGTTCGTTCGCGACTACTGCTACAAGGCTCTCTCCGCGGGCGCCGTCTACGAGGACCGGTACCTGCTCGGCACCGCCCTCGCGCGCCCGCTCCTCGCCTACCACCAGGTCCAGGTGGCCATCAAGGAGAAGGCCGACGCGCTCGCCCACGGCGCCACCGGCAAGGGCAACGACCAGGTCCGCTTCGAGGTGACCTACGGCGCCTTCGCCCCGCACATGAAGGTGATCGCCCCCTGGCGGGAGTGGAACATCCGCTCGCGCGAGGACGCTCTCGCCTACGCGCGCCGGCACGGAGTGCCGGTCGACCAGACGAAGAAGGATCTCTTCAGCCGCGACGGCAATCTCTGGCACCTCTCTCACGAGGGCGGAAACCTCGAGGACGTCTGGGACGCCCCGCAGAAGGGCATGTTCAAGCTGACCGCGGACCCGCTCGACGCGCCGAGCAAGCCGGCCTACATCACCCTCGGCTTCGAGCGGGGGGTCCCCTTGACCCTCGACGGCAAGCGCCTCAAGCCCGTCCAGATGATCGAGACGCTGAACCGGGTGGCGGGCGCCCACGGCGTGGGCCGGCTCGATCTCGTGGAGAACCGCCTGGTGGGCATCAAGTCGCGGGGCGTCTACGAGACGCCCGCCGGCACCGTCCTCCACATCGCCCACCGCGAGCTCGAGCGGCTCGTCCTCGACCGCGACACGCTGCACTTCAAGCAGGCCGTGTCCGTGCGCTACGCGCAGCTCGTCTACGACGGCCTCTGGTTCTCGACCCTGCGCGAGGCGCTGGCCGGCTTCGTGGACGAGACGGAGAAGGAAGTCACGGGCGAGGTGCGGATCCGCCTCTACAAGGGCTCCGCGGAGGCGGTCGGCCGCCGCTCGTCCCGCAGCCTCTACCGGCAGGACCTCGCCACGTTCGGCGAGGGCATGGCCTACGACCACAAGGACGCCGAGGGCTTCATCCGCCTCTTCGGCCTCCCGGAGCGGGTGCGCGCGCTCACCCGCGACCGCGTGACGGTGGACGTGAAGGCGGTCGAGGTGACGCGACGGGTGCAGCACGCCCGGAAGCGGCGGAAGTAGGGAGGCGCCCGCGTGAGCACGGGCGTCACCACTCCCCTCGGCTTCCGGGCCGCCGCCGTGGCCTCGGGCATCAAGCCCGATCGCCTGGACCTCGCGCTCCTGGTGGCGGACGCTCCTTGCACCGCGGCCGGCGTCTTCACCGCGAACCTCGCCCAGGCCGCCCCGGTCCTCGTTTCGCGCGAGCACCTCGCCTCGGGCCGTGCGCGCGCGATCGTCGTCAACGCCGGCTGCGCGAACGCGGGCACCGGCGAGAGCGGGTTGAAGGACGCCCGCGAGACGGCGGAGATCGTGGCCCACACGATCGGCTGCGCGGTCGAGGAGGTCCTGGTGGCCTCGACGGGCGTCATCGGCGTGCGCCTGCCGATGGACAAGGTACGCGCCGGCATCGCGGAGGCGGGACGGCGCATCTCGCGCCACGCGGGAGCCGACGTTGCGCGGGCCATCATGACCACCGACACGAGGCCCAAGGAGGTCGCGGTCGAGTTCCCGGTCGGGGACGCGACGTGCGTCGTCGGCGGGATGGCGAAGGGCGCCGGCATGATCGCCCCGAACCTGGCGACCATGCTGGCCTTCTTCACGACCGACGCCACCATCGAAGCGCCGCTCCTGCGCCGCGCCCTGGTCGACGCGGTCGGCGAGAGCCTCAACCGGATCACGGTGGACGGCGACACCTCGACCAACGACTGCGCCATCGTGCTCGCGAGCGGCGCGCGTCCCGCCCCCGCCATCGACCGCGAAGGCCCCGGGCTCGACGCCTTCCGCCGCGCGCTGACCGGGGCGGCCCGAGAGCTCGCGCGGATGCTGGTCCGGGACGGCGAGGGCGTGACCCGCATCGCCGAGGTGCGGATCGAGGGAGCGCGAACGGCGGCGGACGCGGACCGCATCGCCCGCACGGTGGCCGAGTCCCCGCTCGTCAAGACGGCGCTCCACGGGGGCGACCCCAACTGGGGCCGTGTCCTGGCCGCCGTGGGCCGCGCCGGCGTCGCGCTCGACATCGGCCGGGTCTCGATCTGGATCGGGGACGTGCACGTGGCGGAGGGCGGCGCCGCGCGGGAGTACGACGAGAAGACGGCGGCAGCGGCGATGCAGGAGGACCCCGTGCGCCTGCGCGTGCGCCTCGGCGAGGGCCGGGCCGCGGGCTGGATGTGGACCTCCGACCTCTCGCACGGCTACGTCGACATCAACGCCCACTACCGGAGCTGAGGCGGTGCAACGGCCCCCCCTCGTCGCCGACGTGCGCCGCGTCACGGACGGGGTGCTTCCCCCGGAGTGGGTCCGGGACCTCGGGGAAAGGCGGTGACCATGAAGCTCTGGGGCGGCAACTACGAGGCGGCTCCCGACGCCGTATTCTGGGAGTTCAACAAGTCCTTCTCCTTCGACCGGCGCCTCGTCCGCGAGGAGATCGCCGCGTCCCGGGCGTGGGTGCGCGCGCTCTCGCGCTGCGCCGCCATCGGGGCGGACGACGCGGGGACGCTCGAGCGGGGCCTCGACGCGGTGCTGGCGAACGTCGAGAAGGACCCCGCGTACCTCGAGGTCGACCTCGAGGACGTGCACAGCTTCGTCGAGGAGCGGCTGGGCGAGATCGTCGGGGACCTCGCGGGCCAGGCGCACCTCGGCCGCAGCCGGAACGAGCAGACGGTGACCGCCCTGCGCCTCTGGGCGCGCGGGACGATCGACCGGCTGCGCCCGGCGGTCGCCGCCCTGATCGCGGCCCTCGTCGCCAAGGGGCGGGAGGGGGCCGACGCCGTCATGCCCGGCTACACGCACACGCGCGCGGCCGAGCCGGTCACCTTCGGCCACTGGGCCGCCGCCCACGCCTGGGGCCTGGTGCGCGACCACGAGCGCCTGCGGGACGCGCGGGCGCGGGTGGACGTCCTGCCCCTCGGCTCCGGCGCCCTCGCCGGAGCCTCGCTCCCCCTCGACCGCGAGGCGATGGCCCGCGACCTCGGCTTCGCCGCCGTCTCCGAGAATGCCCTCGACGCGGTCATGGACCGGGACTTCGCGGTCGAGCTCGTCTTCTGCTGCGCGCAGCTGCAGACGCACCTGGCCCGGATCGCCGAGGACCTCGTCCACTTCGCCGGGCCCGAGTACGGCTTCATCACTCTGCCCGAGGCGTTCACCACCGGATCGAGCCTCATGCCCCAGAAGAAGAACCCCGACGCGCTGGAGCTCGTGCGCGGCAAGACCGCCCGCGTGGACGGCGACCTGCTGCGCCTGCTGGCCCTGCTGAAGGGCTTGCCCGCCGGCTACCAGAAGGACCTGCAGGAGGACAAGGAGGCCGTCTTCGACGCCGCCGACACCGTGCTCGGGTCGGTCGCGGTCATGACCGGCGTGGTCGGGGGCCTCGGCCTCGCGCGCGAGACGATGCGAGCCGCGGCGGGGCGCGAGGAGATGATGGCGGCCGGGCTCGCGGTCGCCCTGGCCCGCGAGGGGATGCCCTTCCGCAAGGCGCATCACGTCGTCGGCGCGCTCGTCGGCGAGTCGCAGAGGGGCGGCCGGTCGCTGAAGGCGGTGGCGGCAGAGAGGCTGCCCTCCGTCTCGCCGACGGTGGCCGCGCGCCTCGACGCGCTCTTCGACCCGCTCGAGGCGGTCAAGGCGAAGGCGCTGCGGGGCGGCACGGCCCCCGAGGCCGTCCGGGCCTCGCTCGACGCCGCCCTCGCGCGGGTGACCGGCCGCTGACGCTCGCGCTTTGACAGCCGTCGGCGGGCGAGCCTAGCATGGCGCGCCTTGTCCATCCGCCGCCAGTCCGCCCGTGAGCTCCGACCCGCGACCCGTGAGACGCCGCGGGCGATCAACCAGCAGATCGTCCTGGGCCTCCTGCGCTCGCACCACGAGATGTCGCGGGCCGAGCTGGCGCGCCGCCTGGGCATGCAGAGAAGCGCGATCGGCCGCATCGTCGCCGACCTGATCGCCCAGGGCCTCGTGTGCGAGGGAAGGGCGCGCTCGACCGCCCGCGGGCGCCGGCCCACGACCCTCCTCCTGGACTCCCGCGGGCGCTGCGCGGTGGCGGTGGACGTGCGCGTGACCCGGACGTTCCTCGCGGTCACCGACCTCGTGGGGCGGGCGCTCTCGGCGGTGGAGAGCTTCCCGACCGACCTCGACCCCGGGGACTTCGTCGAGCACCTGGCCCACGAGGTGCGGCGGGTGCTGGCGGAGAACGCGAAGGCGGGCCGCTGCGAGGGGGTGGGGATCGCCTTCCCCGGGATGCTGGACCGGTCCGGGGACGTCGTGGTGCAGGCCCCGGCTCTGGGCTGGCGCGACGTGGCCCTGCGCACGCGTCTCGCGACGAGCCTCGGCCTTCCCGTGGCGATGGAGAACGCGGTGAAGGCCTGGGCGCTGGCCGAGGTCTGGGCGCTGCGGGGGGACTCGCCCCCCGGCGACATGGTCTTCCTCAACGTGTCGGACGGCGTCGGGGTGGGCGTCGTCATCGGCGGCGAGGTGCTGCGGGGACGCCACAACGTGGCCGGCGAGTTCGGGCACCTGCCGCTGAGCGTCGACGGACCACGCTGCGCCTGCGGCGCCGTCGGGTGCTGGGAGGCCTACGTCTCCAACCTGGCCACCGTGTCGCGCTACGTCGGCCTGACCTTCGCTCCCGGCCAGCCGGTCCCGCCGGAGGTCGCCCGCCTCAGCGTCGAGGAGGTCGTCGCCCGCGCCCGGCGCGGCGACGCCAAGGCGCACACGGCGCTCCTCTCGACCGCCCACTACCTGGGGCTGGGCCTCGCCTCGATCGTGAACGCGCTCGACCCGGAGCGCATCTACGTCGGCGGCGAGATCTCGGCCGCGTGGGACCTGATCGAGCCCACCGTCCGGGCGGCGCTCGCCCAGCGGGCGCTCGTGGCCGCGGCTGCCGACGTCAGGATCGTCGTCGTGGCCGCGGGTGAGCACCCGCGTCTGCGCGGCGCCGCCGCCCTCGTGGGCGCCCCGATCCTCGCCGCCCAGCCCCTGGCCTGAGGCCCGTCCCCCCGGTCAGGGCCTCGAGGAATAGGTCAGCCCCGAGCCCATGGCGAAGAGCGGGGCCTTCGAGTCGGCGGGAACGTCCTCGAGCTGGGCGCGCACGGCCTCCATCGAGGACGGCATCTCGAAAGGGAGCCGGCCCACCGGTGCGAACTTCCCCACCAGCACGTCGAGCAGGGCCTCGTCGCTCACGCCGAACGTGGCGACGAGGGCCGCGGCCTCGGCCGCCAGCTCGGGCACCACGAGCGGGTTGTCCAGGTGGAGGGCGACGACCGTCGGCTTCTGCCGGGCCCGGGCACGCACGCGGGCGAGCGTCGCCTCCGGCAGGGTCAGGTCGATCGGGGTGCCGCCGCCGGCTGCGACACGGGGGCCAAAGCCGCCTCTGCCGGCGGAGACGCGCAGGATGCAGACGTCCGCGTCCTCCGGGCTGCCGGTCGAGACGTAGCCGTACCGTGCGGCGACCGCGGGGTCGATGTCCTCGACGTACATCCGGAGTCCCTTCCTCAGCGGCAGCAGGTCGCCGGTGTTCTTGAGCAGCACGATCGACTTCCGCTGCGCCAGGTCCGCCTTCTCCTGGAACTCCGCCTTGCGCACGGTCCGGGCCGCCTCGTCGGGGTTCGCGTAGGGGTTCTCGAAGAGCCCGAGGGCGAACAGCACACGGAGGATGCGTCGCGCCGACTCGTCGATCCTCGGCTCGGCGAGCGCGCCGTCCCTGACCAGCTCGACGATGATCTCGGGGGTCGCGTCCCCGCCGAGGCGGTCGACGCCGGCCTCGATCGCCTTCTGATACCGCTGCTTCAGGCTCAGCGACTCGACGCCCCAGGGCATCCCGGTGGTGATCCCGGTGTCCGAGTTCACGACCCCCGTGTAGCCGAGATCGCCGCGGAGCAGCTTCGTGATGATCTCCTTGCTGTAGGCCATCCCCACGGCTTCGCCCGCGATGCCGGTGGGCACGGCGTAGTAGGGCATGATCATCGCCGTGCCCGCCCGGATCGCGGCCTTCCACGGGATGAGGTGGTACTCCAGGTTGCGGCCCGGGTAGACGAGGTTCTTGCCCCAGGGGAAGTGCGCGTCCTGCCCGCCGCTCGCCGGTCCCGCGCCGGGGAAGTGCTTCGTGGTCAGCGCCACGCTGGCGGGTCCCAGCTCCGGGCCCTGGAACCCGCGGACGACCGCGGCGAGGAGCTCCCCGGCCAGGTTCGCGTCCTCGCCGAACGTCTCGCGGAAGCGTCCCCAGCGTGGCTCGGTCCCGACGTCGGCGGTCGGGTGGTAGGCGCCCCGGATCCCCACCGACACGTACTCCCGCGCGGCGATCGAGGCGAACTCCTCCACCAGGGCGCGGTCCCGGGTGGCGGCGAGGCCCAGCGTCCCGGGCCACTGCGAGAAGGCGCTTCCCGCCTCGGCGATCCCGAAGCTCGCCGGAGCGCCGTAGTGGTTGCGGGGGTTCGTCACGAAGAGGACCGGCGTCCCGAGCCGCCGGCCTTCCGCCACCTGCTGCACGGCGTTCGTCCACGTCGCCATCGTCTTCGGCTCCCGGTTCTCCCGGTTGATGAACTGGACGATGTGCCGCTTGTGCAGAGCGTCGGTCGTGCCCGGCGAGACCAGCGCGACCGGGCCCCCGCTGAAGGGGTTGACGCCGAAGACGGGCTGCTCGCTCACCGCGCCGCCCGGGCCCATCGGCAGCGAGGGGCCGACCATGAGCCCCGCTTTCTCCTCGAGCGTCATCCGGGAAACCAGGTCGTCGACGCGCTCCGCCACCGGACGGCGCCAGTCCTCGTACGTGTCCAGCGTTCCGTTCTTGTCGAGGTCCTTGAAGAGCGCCCCGTCGACGCGCAGGATCTCGACGACCCGGGAGCCGAGCACGGGCTGCGGCCGGGGCTGCCCCTCGACCCCTCGAGCCGCGAGGAGCGCACACGCCGCGACGGCGCCGAGCAGGGCCGGCCTGCACAGCCGGGCGGGAACCGTGCAGGGCCACGGCCGGGGGCTGGGTACGGCCTTCACCTGGGGCATGATCCGCTCCTCGGCCACGCCTCCCGGGAGGCGGGCGAACGGGATGGTACACGACGCGTCAACGCTCAGGATGCCGGAAGCCCGAAGGCTCCGATCTCGCGCCAGTCGTCGACCGGGCCCTCGGTCCGCCACACGTGGAGGGAGACCACCTCGAAGGAGACGGTCGCCTCGGCCGCCAGCTCCGCGGCGAGGCGGGCTGTCACGGCGGGCGCGAGCGTCCCGTAGACGAGGCTCATGTGCGGCAGGAACGCGGGCTCCGGCTCCCGGCCGAAGGCTCGCGACGCCGCCGCATGCGCGCAGAGGAGCGGCTCGTCCGCCCGGGCACGCGCGATCAGGCAGCGGAAGTGCTCCTCGCGGCCCTCGATGGACACGAGCCGCACCTGGAACGGCCGGATCGAAGCGGCGACGGAGGCGGCCGTCGCCAGGACTCGCTTCTCCGGGCCCTCCAGGCCCGGGAGCAGGGTCACGTGCGGCGCAAACGGCCGGGTGCCGAGGCTCGCGGCCAGCCGCGCGACGAGCGCCGCGAGCCGGTCGCGCTCTTCGCCCGCGGGCACGAGCCACAGCGAGACGCCCCGCGCCCGTGGCTCCTCCATGCTAGGTTCTACCATGGGAGGCTCCGATGAAGATCCTCGTCGGCACGAGCGGCTACGCCTACAAGGAGTGGCGGGGTTCGTTCTACCCCGAGAAGATGAAGGAGAAGGAGATGCTCCGCTACTACGCGGAGCGCTTCGCCGTCGTCGAGATCAACAACACCTTCTACCGCCTGCCCGGCCGCGAGATGCTGTTGCGCTGGGCGGAGGAAGTCCCCCCCGGCTTCGTCTTCGTGCTGAAGGCCTCGCAGCGCATCACCCACCGCCAGAGGCTCTCGGCGGAGTCGAAGGAGACGGTGGACTACCTCTTCGACGTCGCCTCCGCCCTCGGCGAGCGCCTGGGGCCGGTGCTCTTCCAGACCCCGCCCTTCCTGAAGAAGGACGTGGGGCGCCTGCGCGACTTCCTGGGTTTCCTCCCCCCCGGCCAGCCGGCCGCGTTCGAGTTCCGCCACGAGACCTGGCGGGACCCCGAGGTCCACGAGGTGCTCCGCTCCCGCAACGCGGCCCTCGTCTGCGCCGACACCGAGGAGTCGGGCGAGGCGGGGGCGCCCATCGTTCCGACCGCGGACTGGGGCTACCTGCGCCTGCGCCGCTGCGACTACGACGACGCGGGCCTCGCCGCCTGGGGCGAGCGCATCCGCGCCCAGCCGTGGGGGAAGGCGTACGTCTTCTTCAAGCACGAGGACGACAAGCCGCTCGGCTGGCCGGGGATCGAGCGCTTCCTGGCCTCCGTGAGGTGAGCCGGAGGGGCGCCCCTAGAAGGCCAGGATCAGCCCCGCGCTCACGTCGCCCTGCCACAGGCCGGTGCCGGAGAACGCGAAGAGGCAGGCCCCGTTCGCGCAGAAGGCGCCGCCCTCGCCCTTGACCAGGGTGTAGAAGCCGCGGGCCTCGAAGCGAAGGCCCACGTTCTTCACCGGGAAGGTCTTGACGCCCAGGCCGACACCGCCGCCGAACTTCGTCTCCGAGTCATAGCCACCGAGGCCCGGGACGAACCGAGTGGCCCCAAGCCAGACGGTGCCGAACCAGCGGACGTTCCCCTCGCCCTTCTCCTCCTGGAACCCCGCGAGATAGCGCTCGATCGTGACGTCGAACGACGGGGAGAGGCCCTCTCCGCTGAGCTTCGTCTCCTGGCGCGAGTACAGGAGCTCGAACCGCCAGCTCTCGCTGATCGGGAAGCTGAGCGAGCCCCCGTACGCGAGCGCGGCGTCGAAGGAACGGCTCTCGTCGAGGACGGTGTCTCGTACCGAGCCCCCGAAGGCGTAACCCACGAAGGGGGTGATCTGCACGGACTGGGCCCGGGCCTCGGCACTCCCCAGCAGCAGGGCCAAGGCGAGGGCGGCCGGCATCATGACGGATCGGGGCACGTGGCCCTCCTGTCTCAACGGCGGTTCTCGAAGATCCCGAGCGCGCGGTTCTTCGCCACGTCGTCCCAGGGGAAGCAGCGTCCGTTCATGGCGACGTAGACCCCGTGCGGCAGCGCCTGGACGAAGGAGAGGGCGCTGCCCAGGTTGAAGAGGCCGTCCGAGCTGCCGAAGGCGTACGGCACCATCGCCCCGGTGAAGACGATCGTCTTCGGCAGCCGCGCCTCGCCCAGCACGCGGGCGGTGTCGGTCATGGTGTCGGTGCCGTGGGTGACGAGGATCCGCTCCTCGGCCGCGCCGCGGCAGTTCTCGAGGACGAGCCGGCGGTCGGCGTCCGTCATGTCGAGGCTGTCCACCATCATGAGCGTCCGCACCGCGAGGTCGAGCCGGCAGCGGCCGAGCTGCAGCATCTCGTGGATGTGGGTGTCCTCGAAGCGGAGCTGGCCCGAGATCTCGTCGTAGGTCTTGTCGAAGGTGCCGCCCGTGATGAAGACCCGGATGGCCATCGATCGGGGCTCAGAACCCCTTCGCGAGGTGGTGGTAGGCCTCGTTCCAGCGCAGCTCCTGCTTGAGCGCGCGGATCGTGGTCCCCTCGTCGATCAGCACGATCTCGATCCCCGCCATCTCGGCGTAGTCCTCGAGGTGCTCGGTGCGGAGCGCCTGGCTGAAGGCTGTATGGTGGGCTCCCCCGGCGTGGATCCAGGCCGCGGCCGCGACCTTGAGGCCCGGGCGCGGCACCCAGACCGCGCGCGCCGTGGGCAGCTTCGGCAGCGCCGCGTCGGGGGCCACCACGTCGACCGCGTTGACGATCAGGCGGAAGCGATTGCCGAGGTCGACCAGCGAGGCGTTGAGGGCGGGGCCCTTCGCCACGTTGAAGACGAGGCGCGCCGGGTCGGCCTTGCCGCCGATTCCGAGCGGGTGGACCTCGAGCGACGGCTTCCCCTCCGCGATCGAGGAGCAGACCTCGAGCATGTGCGCCCCGAGCACCTTCGGGCCCTTCGGGTCGAGGTGGTAGGTGTAGTCCTCCATGAAGGAGGTGCCGCCCGGGAGGCCGTTGGCCATCACCTTCGCCGCGCGGACGAGGGCCGCGGTCTTCCAGTCGCCCTCGGCCCCGAAGCCGTACCCGTCCGCCATCAGGCGCTGGACCGCGAGGCCGGGAAGCTGGGCCAGGCCGTGGAGGTCCTCGAACGTCGTGGTGAAGGCGGAGAAGCCGCCCTCGTGCAGGAAGGCCCGCATCCCCGCCTCGACCCGGGCCTGCTCGCGCAGGTTGGCCATCTGGGCGTGGCTCGCCCCGATCTCGTAGGCCTCGCGGTACTGCGCGAGGAGCGCGTCCATCTCGGCGTCCGTCACCTCGTTGATCACCGCGACGAGGTCGCCGACCCCGTAGCCGTTCACCGAGTAGCCGAACTGCCGCTGCGCCGCCACCTTGTCGCCCTCGGTGACCGCCACCTCGCGCATGTTGTCGCCGAAGCGGGCCACCTTGAGCCGGCGCGTCTCCGCCCAGCCGCAGGCCGCGCGCATCCACGCGCCGACGCGGTCGTGCACCTCCTCGTCCTGCCAGTGGCCGACCACGACCTTGCGGGCCAGGCGCAGCCGCGCGCAGATGAACCCGAACTCCCGGTCGCCGTGGGCGGCCTGGTGCAGGTTCATGAAGTCCATGTCGATCGAGCCCCACGGCAGGTCGCGGTTGAACTGCGTGTGGAGGTGCAGGAAGGGCTTCTGGAGCGACGTGAGGCCACCGATCCACATCTTGGCCGGCGAGAAGGTGTGCATCCAGAGGACGAGCCCGACGCAGCTTCTCGCGGCGTTGGCCTCGGCGAGGAGGGCCGAGATCTCGTCGGGGGTCTTCACGACCGGCTTGAAGACGACCCGGCAGGGGATGCGGGGGGACTGGTCGAGCGCGGCCGCGATCGCCTGCGAGTTCTGCGCGACCTGCTTCAGCGTCTCCGGCCCGTACAGGTGCTGGCTGCCGGTCACGAACCAGACTTCGGACTGCTTCAAGCTGGGGATCACGTCGGGCCTCCTGCGGGCGCTCGCGCCCGCCGCTTGAGCATAACCGAGGCCCGCGGCGGGACCGAATGGGCCGTCTGTCGGGTTGGGGCCGGCGAGCGCTCCCTGCCGGGCCTCAGTTGCGTGGAGGCTTCGTCGACGGCATCCGGAAGCGCGCGTCGTCGAGGACCGGGTCGACCTCGACCTTCTCGACGATGAGGGTCTGCTTCTCCGCTGCCCCCCGGGCGCCGCTACGGATGGAGTACGGCCAGAGGACGCCCCCGGCCTTCCGGTAGTCGCCCAGGAGGCTCTCGCCCTCGATCGGCATCCCCCGGATCGTCCGCTTGCCCTCGATCCGCACCGTCAGGTAGGACCGGGCGTCGAGGAAGTGGTACTCGACGGCGCCGCCCTTCTTCCGGACTTCGATCTTGTACGCGTCGCCGCTCTCCAGCTTCACCTCGCCGAGGAGCGTGACCTGGTGGCCCTTGTCCCGGTAGTCGACGAGCGGGCCGTCCACGTCGGACTCGTCGGCCATCGCCTTCGCGGCCTCGGCGGGCAGCACCTCGGGCTGCCCGGAGCCCATCGGCGAGATCCCCCACGCGGTGGTGCCGTCCCAGGCCTGGACCGCGGTCGAGCCCTGGACCTTCAGCTCGGCGCGGAAGAGACCCGGCCGCTTCCTCTCGATGACCATGGGCGCATCCGTCGGCCCCATCGACATCCGGCCGGTCACGCGGATCGCCTGGATGGCCTTCAGCCTCTCGAGGCCGCCGCGGGCCTCGAGGCTCCGGGCGATCACCTCGTCGACGGTCTGGGCACCGGCGGGCACGGCCAGCACGACGCCCGCCATCAGTCCGGCAAGGGCCCTGCGCGGCATGGGGTCAATCCTCCCTCGAGGGTGAAACGGGCCAGAACGGAGGCTATCGATGTTACGGGATACCGGGGGGGAAGGCGAGGCATGCGCCCCACCTGTGGTAGAAATAGGGGTTGGCGTAGAGATGGCTTCCGCTCCCACAGAGATCCGGCTCACCCTGAGCCCCAGCCGCCGCTTCGAGGCGATCGACGTCAACGAGAGGATCGCCTCCGACGCCGGCGACCTGCTGCGGCGGTACCGGAAGACCCTCTACTGCTCGTTCCACACGACGGCGGGCTACCTCGACCAGAGCCTCGCCGGGAGGATGCACCACCACCACGGGCGGCTCGCCCAGTTCTTCGACGCCTGGCACGCCCTCTTCCCTCCGGACGCCGAGTACCGCCACGACCAGATGGACCTGCGCAGCGAGCTCTCCGACCAGCAGAAGGAAGTCGAGCCCAAGAACGCCGACTCGCACCTCACCTTCATCGGCTCCGGCATGCGGAACTGCGTCACCTACCGCAACGAGCCCCTGGCGCCCGTCTACTTCATCGACCTCGACGGCACGAACGGAGAGACCCGGCGCGAGCGCCAGACGACCATCCTGGCCTACGACGAGGAGCGGGTGGTGGCCCGCGCCACGTTCGTGGTGCCCGTCTCGCACCACCCCATCGACTCGGTGAACCTGGCCGACCCCAAGATGGGCCTCGTGGACCGGATCCACGAGCTCCTCGCGACCACGGGGCTCGAGAAGGGCCGGGTGGACATCTCGCTCGGGGCGGCCGAGCGCAACGTGGGCCTCACCGTCAACGAGTACGAGACGATGCTCATGCGCCACGACCTCGTCGAGGTCCTGAAGGACCCGCTCAAGTTCGCGGCGCAGCGGGGCCGTCACATGATCGACGACCCCCTGTCGATCCCCACCAAGACGATCAACTACGCGAAGTACGACGTGCCGCGCCTCCTCAACTCCCTCGTGGAGGCCCTGCGCTGGGACCACTCGGTGCTCGAGCGCGTCATGGCCAAGCTCATGTCGGTGCCCGCCCGGCGCCTGCTGCGCTCGAGGCGGGTCACCTTCCTCGCCGCCCACGACGACGCCCTGGGCCGGCCGCGCCTCGTCCGCGGCCAGTACCAGAGCCCGATCCTCGTGCAGTGGCAGCCGGCGGAGGCACGGACCCGCACCGTCGACATCACGGTCGTCGGCCTG
>Ga0316622_100001063_pt1 | contig 17273 bp, 15 predicted proteins | sample OWC_Aug_OW2_C1_D_FD_207646 | JGI IMG/M metagenome (GOLD analysis project Ga0316622, IMG submission 207646) | Wetland soil microbial communities from Old Woman Creek delta, Ohio, United States - OWC_Aug_OW2_C1_D5_C | ecosystem: Environmental > Terrestrial > Soil > Wetlands | place: USA: Ohio... | reverse complement strand
CTTGCCGTATCAGGTCGGCGGGTATCTGCCACAGTTCGAGAAAGCGTTGATTGAAGCTTCTGATACGGCCCTGCAGGTTGGTGACCACGATGCCGTCGGCAGTGGCCTCGAGTGTGGCCTGCAATACCGACACCGATTCCGCCAGGGCCTGCTCATTGTGCTTGCTGTCGGTAACGTCTAATAAGGTCACCAGATGGCTACCGACCAGCGAACCATCAAGCGGAACCGCGCCGACCTGCACGGTGCGTAGCTCGCCGCTTTTACAGCGTATATTGGCCTCCATGGTTTCGAAAGCCTGATTGTGCTGGGTTCTGTCCAGCAGCGCCCGCCAGGTTTCGATGACCCATTGCCGGTATCCGGCATCCGGATAAGCCTTGGGCCACCAATCGCTTAGAGTGGGTACATCGTTTAGCGTGTAACCAAAGGTTTTGATAAAGGCCGGGTTAAGCGAGGTAATGTTGCCTTGGGCATCGTTAAGGGCGTACGGAACCGGAGAGGCGTCGATGATGGCCTTTAGGCGGCGTTTGTTTTCAGCCAGCCCTTGGGTAACCAGCTGGTTCTTGTATAGTGTCAATGCCAGAATGGTGCCGAACCAGGACATTACCGTTATATAAAACCAAAGGTTCAGCAATCCGGTCTTCTGGACATCGTCCCCGAAAAAACCCTGATGATGCGCAGTACCATATAGAGCATGAATCGTGGTTAGGCAGATAACCAGCATCACGCCATGACGGCCAAATCGAATGGCCGCCCAGATCATGTATACAAACATCCAGTAACCGCGGGCGAACTCTTTAAGCAGAGGGTGAAAGGCATCGATAAACACCACTTGCCCGGTGAAAATTGTCAATGCCGTCAAGAGCAGGGCTTCCAGTCCGCGCTTTTCGGTAAACCACTGCCTCGGCCATTCCCGCCAAATCAGCAATATCGGTGTCAGGGTGATCATGCCGAAGGCGTCGGACATCCACCAGCGCAACATCGCGGAGGGTATCGTATCGGCGCTGATGAGGCCGGCGCTCCACAATGCAGCGGGGCCAATGGTGGCGCTTATCAACGAGGCAGCCATGCCGGTAAGGGTTAAGCAGACAAAGTTTACGGGTTGGGTCATCGCCATGGAAAAGCGCGGATTACGCTTGAGCAGCCAAGCTGCCGCGACCGATTCCAGCGTGTTGCCCAGCGCTATTGCCAAGGTCGTTGGGATGGGATCATTAACCATCAGGCCGGCGGCAAAGGCCGCGGCGAATATTGCCGGCCAGTATTTATTGCCCCCCGATAGCAGGACCGCGAGCGCCAAGCCGCCGGGAAACCAGATTAACGTGATGTTGTCGGCTTCGGAAAAATAGGCCAGTACTATTTTGGCCAGCAATGCATAAAGTATGGCGACGCCTAGCATGGCAAGCAGATCCTGCCCTCGATAATGCTGCTGAAGGGGTCGCAAACTAGTCTCCCAAAAGGTTGAATTACGAAAACACGCCGGTTGAAATCATATTGCCATAGGATTTGTAAGCGGCAAAGCCGGCCAATAGCAAAAAAATGACGCCGCTCACTTTATGCAGCAAGCTGAGCGGAATTTTTTGCAATACGGTGCGTCCCGCCAGTATTCCCAATGCCGAGGTAAAAGTTAGCGCCAGCGTCGAGCCTAGCCATACCGCCTCGGGCCGTGCGGTGCTGCTGAAAGCCACCACGGCCAGCTGGGTTTTATCGCCGAATTCGGCGACGGTGATCAGCAAAAAGGTGGTCAGAAAAATACCGTGTCCGCTTTTTTCCACCACTTGCTCATCATCGTCGCCATCATGATTTAACAAGGCATGAAAGCCGAATGCGGCAAATAGCAAGGCAACGGCGGCGGCGACCAGATAGCCCGGCAGCCAGTCGGCGATCGCCACGCCGAACACCACCGCCAGAGTATTCAGCAAGGCAAATGCCGCAATGGCTCCCCACAGGACCGGCATCGGGCGATGCCGCGATGCCAGAGTCATGCACACCAATTGACTCTTATCGCCGATTTCCGCGGCGGCAATTAGCGCGAAGCTGGTGCCGGCCGTCGCGGAAAGTTCGGTGAACTGGGGCGACAGGATGTAATTAAACAATTGGTTGAGAGGTTCCATGAGTATTGGGGGTAAGGCAAGGTTCAAGAAACAAGGCTCAAGGCGCACGGGGACGCGCAGTGTCGGTGTTTTGAACCTTGAACCTTGCGGCTAATTCAAACAATCAACTTGTCTAGTATCATCATGATGATGAAACCCACCATCAGCGAGAAGGTGGCGATGCGGGAACGGCCCTCGGAATGGGTTTCCGGAATGATTTCCTCGCTGATGACGAACAGCATCGCCCCGGCGGCGAAGCCCATCGCGATCGGTAAAACCGAAGAAAAAATCGTCACCATGGTGATACCCAGCAAGCCTCCCACTGGCTCCACCAGGCCTGTCAGAGTGGCAATCCCCACCGCCTTCCATTTGTTATAACCCAATCCCACCAGCGGCAAAGCCACCGCCAGGCCTTCCGGCAGATTTTGCAGCGCGATGGCGATCGCCAATACCAAGCCGTTGTTCATGTCACCGGAGCCAAAGCTGACGCCGACCGACATACCTTCCGGGAAATTATGGATGGTGATGGCGATGATGAATAACGAGATCTTTTGCAGCGAATTGAGACTGGCGTCGTCGACCGAGTCGAAATGCAGATGCGGCAACCGTTCGTCGGCAAAATGCAAAAACATGGCGCCGAGCAGCATGCCAACCGATACCACCCACAAACCTTTGCCGGGCCAGAATTGCTCGCCGTAATCGATGCCTGGCACCAGCAACGAAAAAGCGGTGGCCGCCAACATTACACCGGCGGCGGCGCCCAGCAAACTATTGAATAGCCCTCTGGAAATATTCTTGCAGAACAAGGCCGGCAGCGCGCCTATCCCGGTCGCCATGCCAGCCAGGATGCTGGCGAAAAAGCCGATGACGACGATTTTGTCAAAAATCAGGTAAAGGCCGCCGAATAACAGGATTTGAGACAGCAGATACAGGCCGATAAAAACGCCCCAGCGTTTTAGCGGTGGTAAATCCATGATTTGCATGAATTTGGGATGAGTTTGCAGGCGTAGGTATTGATCTTCGAGGAAGGTCTGGATGTTGAACATGCGATTTACCTATTCTAATTATGGGGAAAGCTAGGATTATACTGAATTCGAATTTTAGGTGAGATTTTCCGTGGCGAGTCTGCCGCGACAGTGAAGGGGTAGGTAAAACAACGGATTGCGGATTTTTTTAGAATGTGGGGGACCTTCGGCGGCTTTCCGGCGGTTTGTTAAAGGACTGTCGGTAAAGCCTGCCCAAACAGTCCGTTGCAGGATTAATCGATAAAGCGCCTGGTCAAATTGTGGTAAGCGTCGATGCGGCGGTCGCGCAAGAATGGCCAGATCTGTCTGACTTGTTCGCTTCTGGACGGAGCTAGCGTTGCGAACAGCAGCGTGTCTTGGCTATGGTCGGCGCTGGACAGCATTTCGCCTTGCGGGCCGGCGATGAAGCTATTGCCCCAGAAATCTATGCCGGGAGCACTATCGGGCGCAGCCTCGAAGCCTATGCGGTTGCAGGAAATCACCGGGATGCCGTTGGCCACGGCGTGGCCGCGTTGGATGGTGATCCAGGCGTCCAGCTGGCGTTGTTTTTCGGCCTGTTCGTCTTCCGGGTTCCAGCCGATCGCGGTGGGATAGATCAGCAGGTCGGCGCCGGCCAAGGCCATCAAGCGCGCGGCTTCCGGATACCATTGATCCCAGCAGATCAAGACGCCTAGCTTGCCGATCGAGGTTTGAACCGGCGTAAAGCCCAGATCGCCGGGGGTAAAGTAAAATTTCTCGTAAAAGCCTGGGTCGTCGGGAATGTGCATCTTGCGAAAGGTGCCGGCGATGCTGCCGTCCTTGTCGAACACTACCGCGGTGTTGTGGTATAGGCCGGGGGCGCGTTTCTCGAAGATCGTCGAAACGATCACGACCTTGTTTTTCTTGGCGGCCTTGCTTAGCGTTTCGCAGGTCGGGCCGGGGATGGGCTGGGCCAGTTCGAAACAACCGGTGTCCTCGCTCTGGCAGAAATAATGGTCCAGATGTAGCTCGGGCAACACGACCAGTTCGGCGTTTTGTTTGGCGGCCTTTTTGATCTGGCCGATCGAATAAGCCAAGTTGGTTTCCCGGCCACGGTTGCAGGGTTGTTGAACGGCGCAGACGATGATGGGTTTTTTCATGATTCGCTTAAGGTTTCCAAATCAATGTAGGGTACGCAATGCGTACTCTACGGGACTGGGTTCCCACGCAGAGCATGGGAACCATTAATCTGTCATCAAAAATTCAATTTCACAAACGCCGGAATCTGCATGCTGGCGCAATGCAGGCTGCCGTACTGATGAACCAGCGGCCGGCAGGGCGTGGCGATGATTTCATGTTCGGGGAAGCAATCCGCCAGGCGTTCCAGGGCGATCGCATCCTTGGCATCGTCGTACACCGGCACCAGCACCGCGCCATTGATGATCAGGAAATTGGAATAGTTGGCGGGCAGACGCTGGCCTTGTTCGTCGAAAATCGGTTTCGGCAAGGGCAGTGCGACCAAGCGATAAGCTTCGCCGGTTTCGGTGGCAAAGCCCCGCAACTGCGTTTCCATGTTTTTCAGGCTCTGATAATGCGGATCTTCGCTGTCGTCGCAGCTGGTATAGGCAATGGTATCGGTATCGCAGAACCGGGCCAGGGTGTCGATGTGGGCGTCGGTGTCGTCGCCGGCCAGGTTGTCCTGTTCAACCCACAAGATGCGCTTGGCGCCCAGATAGTTTTTCAACTGGCCGGCAATCGCCTGTTCCGACAAATCCGGGTTGCGGTTGGGGTTGAGTAGACAGTTCTTGGTGGTCATGATCGTGCCTTGGCCGTCCGACTCGACGCTGCCGCCCTCCAGCACCAGATCGACCGTGGCGGTAGGGTGGCCCTTGAAAATCGGATGGGCGAACAGCGCCAGATTCAAGGCGTTGTCGGCGTCGTGCGGGTACTTATTGCCCCAGCCGTTGAAACGGAAGTTGAGCAATTGCAGTTTGGCCTTGGGATGCCGCCATTCCAGGCTCAGAAACACCGTGTCGCGCACCCAGATGTCGTTGTAATCGGCTTGAACGAAATGAATCCGGTCGTTGGCGGGCAGTTGCGATTGAATGTGTTCTTGATGCTCGCCGTCCTTGCAGACGATGATCAGCGGCTGAAAACGGCTGATGCTGGTGGCGATGGCGTGGTAGGAATCCTCGACGGCAGACAGATTGGTGAAGTCGCCGCTAGCGTGCGGCCAAGCAATAACGACGGCGGATTGCGGTTCCCATTCGGCTGGAAAGCGGATCATGGAGTACTCCCTGGATAAAGTGGTTTTGAATCAATTGCGATATTGTACCAATGCTGGTCGCCGAATGTTTTGCCGGCTGGAAATTTATCTTCGCCGTTGACAGGGCGGCTATCCGGCCTCTATAGTGTGGGCCATGAACACTTCGCACCTCTCTTCTAAAAAGCACCTATGGCTAGGGTCCATGCCTACCGCCGTGGTGTTTGCGTTTATCTAAAAACTGAAACAACCGCGGGCTATACCGCGATTGTTCCATCATCCGCCTAAGGCCCGCACCAACCACGGAGGCCTTATGGCAACAACTGCACAACCCACATTATCCAAACGCGATGCCTTGTTAGGTTTCGGTCTGGCGGCGTTTGCCGCGATCGGCTTTTCCGGTAAGGCAATTCTGGTCAAACTGGCCTATTACGATCCGGTCGATGCGGTGAGCTTGCTTGCCTTGCGCATGCTGTTTTCCGCGCCCTTCTTTTTGATCGTCGCCTTGCGTCATGCCGGCGATTCGAGCGCTTCGCGTCTGCGCGGCAAGGATTATCTGGCGGTCTTGCTGCTGGGCTTGTTGGGCTATTACCTGTCCAGCCTGTTCGACTTCATCGGCCTGCAATACATTTCCGCCGGCCTGGAGCGGCTGATCTTGTTCCTCTACCCAACTTTCGTGGTGCTGCTGTCCGCCTTGTTGCTCGGCAAGGCCTTCGGTAGAAAGGAAATCGTCGCGCTGCTGCTGAGTTATGCCGGCATCGCCGTGGTGTTCTTCGACGAGTTGCATGTCCAATCCGAGCATTTATTGATGGGCGCCGGTTTCGTGCTGGCCAGCACCTTGACCTATGCCGCCTATCTGATCGGCACCGGCGAGACCGTGGCCCGCATCGGTGCCTCGCGCTTCACCGCCTATGCGATGCTGGTGGCTTGCGCCGCGACGGTATTGCAATTTCTGTTGACGCATCCGCCCCAGGCGCTGTTGTTGCCGAAGCGTGTCTATGAACTGAGCCTGGTGATGGCCATCGTCTCGACGGTGCTACCGGTGTTCATGCTGTCGGCGGCCATTCGATTGATAGGCTCCGGCCATGCCTCGTTGATTGGTTCCATTGGGCCGGTGTCCACCTTGGTTCTAGCTGCCGTATTTCTCGGCGAGCAATTGACGATGCAGCAAATCGGCGGCGCGGCTTTGGTGATGGTCGGGGTGTTGAGCCTGACGTTGAAATGACGTTGGCCGTGGGTCGAATCAATTCGACCCTACAATGGAACAATATTGGGCCGATTAATCGTCCGTCGCATTTCCCGAAGCCAACATCTCCCGCGCATGCGCCAGGGTATTTTCGGTGATGGTGACGCCGCCCAGCATGCGGGCCACTTCGTCGACCCGCTCTTCGTCGCTCAGGCGCCGGACCGTGGACGAGGTCACCGCCGCCTTCTGATTCTTGGCGACGAACAAATGTTGATGCGCCTGCGAAGCCACTTGCGGCAAATGCGTCACGCACAATACCTGACGGTTCACGCTCAAACGCCGCAGTTTCTGGCCGACGATTTCGGCGATACCGCCGCCGATGCCGGAATCAACCTCGTCGAAGATCATGGTTGGCGTGGTCTTGTCGGTGCTGGTGGTGACCTGAATCGCCAGACTGATCCTGGATAGCTCGCCACCGGAGGCGACTTTCGCCAACGGCTTGGCCGGCAATCCGGGGTTGGTGCTGACCAGGAATTCGATGTTGTCCAGGCCGTTGCGTTGCGGCTCGGCGTTTTCGGGCGTACTGATATTGACCAGAAACTCGCCGTGCGGCATGCCCAGTTCCTTGATGGTGTCGGAAATGCGTTGCTGCAATTCGGCGCCAGCCTTGCGGCGGCTGGCCGACAATTCGGCGGCCAGCTTGCGGTATTGCGCCAACTGCAACTCGCAATCGGCATTCAGGCTTTCGATGCGCTCGCTGCTGTGGCTGAGATTGTCCAGTTCCTTGGCAAATTGTTCGGCCAGCGCCGGCAATTCTTCCGGCGTGGTCTTGTGCTTGCGGCTCAGGGATTGAATCACGCCGATCTGGTTTTCCAGCAAAGTCAGTTGCTGCGGGTCGGCTTCCTGGTTTTCCAGGAAACGCCGCAGCTGCTGGGTAGCCTCGCCGATCTGAATCTCGGCATCGCTCAATAATTCGGCGACGCCGTTCAATTCGCCGGCGTATTGGCCCAATTCGCCGATGGCATGAATCACATGGCCCAACATGTCGGCGATCGACTGCTGATCGTTGTCGTAGAGGATGTCCAGCTGCTGCTGGCCGACGCCAAGAATCTTGCCCAGGTTGGCCAGCTTGTTGTGTTCGTCGGCCAGGGCCTGGTAATCGAAATTTTCCAGATCCAGCTGTTGCAGTTCGTCCAGTTGATAGCGCAATAATTCCTCGCGCTCGGCCTGATCGCTGCCGGCCTTCAGCAACTGATGCAGTTCTTTGTGAGCCTGTTTCCAGCTCTGATAGCAATTGTTCAGCGAATCCAGCAGCGCCTGATTGCCGGCGAAGCCGTCCAGCAGCCTGCGTTGTTCCTCGCTGTCCAGCAGGGTCAGGTGGGCATGCTGGCCGTGAATTTCCACCAGCTGGCGGCTCAAGGCTTGCAGGGTTTGCAGGTTGACCGGCCGATTGTTGATGTAAGCCTTGGAACGGCCATCGTCGCTGACGGTGCGGCGGACCAGGCATTGGCCGTCGTCGTCCAGTTCCTGTTCTTCCAGCCATTGTTTGACCAACGGCGCCTTGCCCAGGTCGAATTCCAGGTTGACTTCAGCGCGTTTGCTGTTGGGGCGCACATAGCCGGAATCGGCGCGATCGCCCAGGGCCAGGCCCAGCGCGGTCAGCAGGATGGACTTGCCGGCGCCGGTCTCGCCGGTCAGCACCGACATGCCGGGTTCCAGGTCCAGGTCCAGCGCGTCGACCACCGCCAGATCGATAATATTCAGGTTTAACAGCATGTCATCAGGCGGGGTAGCCGCCACTCCAGTTGAGTTTGCTTCTTAAGATATGGAAAAAATCGTGATCTTCGGGGTGCAAAATTTTAATCGGTTTTTCAGCCTTTTTAATCATGATTTTATCGCCGATCAGCACGTCCGGTATTTCCAGATGGTCGCAGGTTACCAGTGCATTGATCTGCCGGGTCTGGCTGAAGCAGATTTCGATTTCGACATTGTCGTCGATCACGATGGGCCGGTTTGACAGCGTGTGCGGGTTGAGCGGCACCAGCACCAGCGCATTCAACCCCGGATGTAGAATCGGTCCGCCGGCCGACAGCGAATAGGCCGTGGAACCGGTCGGCGTGGCGACGATCACGCCGTCGGAACGCTGGGTATTGAGATAAACGCCGTCGATGCGGGTGACGATCTCTATCATGCTCGGCGTCACCCAGCGGTGTACCACCACCTCGTTGACCGCGGTTTGGCGGTGGATGATGTTGCCGTCGCGGATGATGGCTGCCTGCAGTAAATGACGCTGCTCGGTCTTGTATTGGCCGGCTAGAATGGGCTCCAGACGGCTCAGTAGTTGATCGGGGGAAATATCCGTCAAGAAGCCCAGCCGGCCCAGATTGACGCCCAGCAGTGGCACCTCGGAATCGGCGGCGGCGCGGGCGGCCGACAAAAACGTGCCGTCTCCGCCCACCGCGATGAGCAAGTCGCAGTGTTCCGCCAGACGCTCGATGCGGAAGCCTTTGACATCGGTTTCGGCTATCAGTCCGGCGCTTTGATCATCCACCACCACGCCATGGCCACGATTAAGTAAGAAGCGGTAAAGCTCGGTAAGCGTCGAGGCGATGCCCGGATCACCGTATTTGCCGATGATGCCGATGCGCTGGAAGGGGGTTGGCATGATTTAGGGTGGTTGTTTTAAGTGGGCTGGATTATTGCAAATAAATGAAGGGAGGGCGAGAGGCAATGAAGTTAAGGGTTAAGCCGTTCGTGGTGAGCCTGTCGAACCATGAAGGCTTAAACTTTAACTTGATGGCAATTGAGATTTATGTGTCGCTGTCGCGACGGGTTTTTTAATGCCGGTTTCCGCACCGGCGGGCGGGGTACTTTCTTTTGCTTCGCCAAAAGAAAGTACCCAAAGAAAAGGCGACCCGGATGCCGCTTTGATCCTGCGCGCCGAAGCTTTTGAACGGGGTTGCCAGAAGGGGCTTCCAAGCCCCTCCGTCAACGCGATGCATCCCTGCATCGCCCCTGTGGGCTGTTCCGTTCAAAAGCTCCGGTGCTCGGCGCGGCAAACGGGAGAAATCCGCCCCCATATTTGCGGATGAATCTGTAAGTGAATTAGTTTTGCCGTTGACAGGATATGAAATTACCGGCTACATTGCGTTGAACTTGAATGGGATAGGCGCATCTGCCTGAATCTACGGTTCATCAAGTTATCGAGGCAAATACGCCTAGTCTTCCAAATATCAAGGCAAAAGTGCCTGAAAACACCGGCAAGTTATATGGGCAAATTTGCCTGATAATCAATTGTTAGCTGCTGAGGCGAGCAATGAGCAAAACTGAAACTGAATATCTAGAAAATCTGAGGAAACACGCAAGTGATACACGGGTATTCCTTGGCAACAAAGCGAAGCCAGAACGGGAGCGTTCAGTATGCCGCGCCTTCCTTCGGGCTATAGGCGTAGCCTTTGAGGAGCGCGAGTTGATAGCACCTACAACTGAACCGGCTGATGTTTCCTTCCGAACGGCTCGATTCCAAATCCGGGAAATACTCGAACAAGACCGAAAAAGAGGCGATGACTGGAAAGAGAAGGAGAAGAAATATTCTCAGGCCACTTTACTTGATGCACTACTGGAGCCTTATTCTCCGCCAACCTCAGTCAATCTTGAAATGCTTGTGCCAGAAATAGTCAAAGCCTTGTCAGAAAAGGCTCAGAAATACGGTGCCGGATGTAAGGACATTGACGCGTTAGTATATGTTAATCTCCAAGATCAATTTTTGGCGCCTGATTCGGACTTGCCAAAGATGGACCAATTGAAGTCTCAGGGGTGGAAATCGGTTTCGTTTTTGTTTCCACCTTATGCAGTAATCCTGTTTGCTACGTCTATCGCCCCTTCGTTTCTCACTGGAGTGGTGCCGGGCCAATACATGAAATGGCAAGATATCGACTCACTATTCGAGGCATAGTAGCAGCTAACAAGGCCAATTCAGCCGACGCTAAAAAACGGCGCGGCTGATTGGCGGCATTAGAGCGCGCAACAAATGCAGAGCATTACGCTCGTTCTGCCACTACTCTTGCTCAAGAAATTATTTCAATCTGATAGAAAAGGAAAAGATCATGCCAGTTAAAGCTCAGCGTGTATCAAGGAAGAAGGACAACAAAACGTGGTGCCGCCCAAGCAAAGGCTACAACACCGACAACGCAATCGAAATTGAATTGAACCACTACGTGGAAGTTGACACAGTTCAGGGCGAGTTGCCAGAGAACGACGAGCAGTGGCCTAAAGGGGCATATATGACTGACTACGTTAAGGTGGGCAACAAGATTCTCAAGAAGAAGACACCTTGAGGCGCCGGCACACATCGCGCCCTCACGAATAAGGTTAGCCGGTAGGGTACGCGATGCGTACCCTACGCTTTAAATTCGTCGCCTTATCTCTAAATTCCGCGACAGTTTTCTCCCGTATGCCGCGCCGAGCACCGGAGTTTTCGGCGGGATTTGCCCGATAGGGGCGTCGCATGGATGCGGCGCGTTGACGGAGGGCCAAGGATGGCCCTTCTGGCAACCCCCGTCGAAAGCGAGGAGCGGAGGATAAAAGCGGCATCCGGGTGTCTTTTCTTTTGGTTACTTTTCTTTGGACAAGCAAAGAAAAGTGACTCGCTCGCCGGTGCGAGAACCGGCATTAAAATATCCGTCGCGATAGCGACACATTTAATCCATTATCAACTCGCCCCATCCTTGAACACACAATGATTAAACAACGCCGATAACAACCGGCTCTGAAATACCATGCCCAGGAAATGTCCGTTATCATCGACGACGGGGATGTGATGATGGCCTTCGTCGACGATCAACGGGATCAGTTCGGCGATATGGGCGCCGGCCGGCAGGGTTTTTACCTTGCGGGTCATGATGTGGCCTATGGCTTCCGGCTTGTCGGTATTGATGTCCGGCGTGTTCTTGATGAATGCCAGCCATTTGTCCTGAAAGCCGCGATAGGGCGTCAGTTTCAGGTTTTTCAGGAAATCGTGGCGGGTGACGATGCCGATCACAAAGCCGGCACGGTCCAATACAGGCAACACCTTCAAGCGATGTTCATGCATCAGCAACCAGGCGACTTCCACTTCGGTGGCGTATTCGACGGTGACGATGTCGCGTTGCATGATTTCGCCGCACGTCATCGTGCCGACCCGTTTCTGGAACGACAACAATTGCAAGCGCGTGAATATTCGCTGCAATTCGTCGGCACCAATATCCAGAAAATGATCGAAATCATGGGTAGCCTGTTCGATGTCGGCTTGAGTGATGCCGACCAGATTGCCTTGGCTACTGCCTGGATCGTTTGCGGGCCGAGATGCGACGAGTCGGGCGGGATAGTCGCGGCGTAATACCAAACGGTTGATCAGCCAGGCCAAAGCCAGCATTAACAACACGTTGATGCCGACCGGAACCAACACAAAATCCAGGTTGGGCATTGAGGGGTGAACACCGTTTAACACCGGCGCCAAGGCCGTTGCCGCGCCGGGCGGGTGTAAACAGCGCAACGCCAGCATCGCCAATACCGCGAGTCCCGCCGCCAACCCAGCCGCCAGCGCCACGTCGTCGATATAAGCGGCGCACATCACACCCACCAGGGCGGATGACATTTGGCCGCCGGCAAACGGCCAGGGCTGGGCCAACGGGCTGCCGGGAATCGCGAACAAGATCGCCGCCGACGCACCCATTGAGGCCACCAACACGGAGGCTGGTTCGACGGCGCAGGCACGGGTCAACAGCCCTGTCAGCAATATCGCCGTTAAGCAGGCCAGCGCGGCAATGCCTTTCTCCTTGAGACTCAGCTTAACCGGTTCGATGGTGAGAAAGGAAAAAAAGCCGAACAGTCTCATCGTAAGCTCCTGATCATGAAACTATTGGCTGGCTTAATCCAGTGTCGTCGATGCCACGTGAAAGGCATCGGAGTAGATATCCTGAAAGCTGGCACCTCTCAAATAGGCTTGGCGCTTAGCCTTATTGACCATGTCCGGATGGCCGCACAGGTAAACGCGCCAACCCTTCAAACTGGGCAGGGCCGCCATCGCCACCTCGTTGGCCCGGCCTTGGGCGATGCCTTGGGGTGCGTCGCCTCTGGATACGCAGGCGGTGTAGTGGAAATTGGGATATTGGCGTTCGAGTTGGCGCATTTCCTCTATCCAGTACAGGCCATCCATTTCCCGGCTGCCATGGTACAAGTGAATCTCGCCGCCGTGGCCGTGATGCAGCGCTTCGCTGATGATGCCGGCCAGCGGCGCCAGTCCGCTACCGGTGCCGATCAGCAGCAGGTTTTGATCGGGGTTGTTGGGCAGGTAATAACAAAGTCCCTGGGGATCGGAGACGGCGATGCTGTCGCCGATAGCCAGTTCCCGATGCGCCCATTCGCTGAAACGTCCGCCCGCCAGTCTGCGGATATGAAAGGTCAATTTATGTGCATGAATCCGGTTATTGGCGATCGAATAACTGCGCGTCAGGCCGTCGGCGCGTTTCAAATTCACAAATTGTCCGGCGTAAAAATCCATGGGCTCCAGGCATTCCATGGTCAACAGCAGGGTTTCCGGATTCAGCAATTCCTTGGCCGTTACCGTGCATTCGCTAAACGATGCGGGGGAGGCGCCCAGGCTGATGCTCATGTCCGCCTGCGGATAACACAAGCAAGCCAAGAAGTAGTTTTGATGCCGCAAAACATCTTTTAAACCCTGTTGGGCCGCGGCGGGCGGCGCGTCTTCCAGGCTGCGCATCATGCAGCTTTGGCAGGAGCCTTCCCGGCAGGCATGCGGGATGTCGATGTGTTCGCGTAGCAAGGCATCCAGGACCGAGTCACCTTCCAGGCATTCGACCTCGCGGTCATTCAGGCTAATCTTCTTCGACGACATCCCCATGACTCCTAGTTATCGGCCCAACACATCGTTACGAGTGCTTTCGGCGATCGCGGCCACTTGAGCTATAAGGTTTTGCGGCACATTCAGCTCCCGCAGCGTAGCGCCCAGATGTTCCATCACCGCGTCGAAATGGGAATCGTCCAGGCCCAGTTTTTTGACCAGATGGGCGTGGGCCTGGCGCATGTCGGCGCCGTTGTAATTATTGGGGCCGCCGAATGCCATGGTTAAGAAGGCTTTTTGTTTGGCCGCCTGTTTTTCTATGTCGGTGTTATCGAAGAACCGGTTGATTCGATAATCTTCTAGTACTTTCCGATAAAAAATATCGACCGCTGCATTGACGGCGGCTTCGCCACCGAGTTGGTCATAAAGTGTGGTGCTGGTTTCGCTCATGATGGGTTTCCTGTGTGGTTTTAAATCGGTTTCAAGCCGTCAGGCTCGTGAGTAGATTAAGATAAAAACCCTACTTATGCAATATTTATATTATAAAAGTTTTAAATATGGCTTAATGAGTGCCTGCACGCGTTGGCTGTGCTATGCTTTAAGCGTTAGTCTCTTTCACATTTCACTTTTCCCTTCCAGGTGCCACGGACATGCAAACCGGTTCCCGACAAGAACAGTTATTGACGTTACTGCTGAATTCCGAGGTGGGAATGAGCATCGATGCGTTGGCCGCCAAACTGGAAATATCCAGAAATGCGGTTAAGCAACATCTGGTGGTGCTGGAAAAGCAGCAGTTGGTGAAGGAAGCGGCCTTGAACAGTACCGGAGGCCGGCCGGCGCGTAGCTATACCTTGACCGAGCGAGGGGTTAATCGTTTTCCCAAGCAATATGCCTGGTTTTGCAATCTACTGTTGAGTGAGCTGGCCACCGAAATGAGCACGGAAGCATTGGAGAAAATGATGTGGAATATGGGCGTCAAACTGGGGCAATCCCTGGCGCCGCAATTCAGCCATAAGGAGCCAGAGCAGAAAATGGCCGCGTTGGTGGAATTGATGCAGAGTCTGGGGTACCACGCCGAATGCGAGCAACACGAGGGCCGGACAAGCATCAAGGCGGTCAATTGCGTCTACCATGATTTGGCGCAACAACATCCGGAACTTTGCCATTTCGATCAGGCGTTAATTACCACGCTGCTGGACAATCCGATTCAGCAGACTAGTTGCATGGCGAAGAAGGATTGTGATTGCCGGTTTAATGTCGTCTCGGAAGTAGAAATTGGGAAGTAGGGATTTGGTTGAAAATAATTTCCTTGAATTCAAGGGGCGATTTTAATCGCCCAGATGTTTGCCAAACACTTGATTATAGAGCGATGAATGTTCAGATTAGAAAACTTGGCTGCGTTGAGGGTATTGATACAAAGCGCGGATTTATTGAAGGGAGCGGCCAAATAGTTTGCGGGCCGGTGTTGGTGATGCATGAGGCTAACGGGAGGTTGTTTGTTCCGTAGGAGCGGGCCATGCCCGCGTTTTTAAATATCGCAGGCATGGCCCGCTCCTACAGCGCATTCGAATATCGGGAACTTGTTTTTTACGGAAGTCTAGGCATCAATCGCCGTGCTCCCCCATCTTTACCTTGCCTCGAAAAACCAGATACTGATAGCCGCTGTAGATCAGCATTACTGGAATCAAGAACCCAATCCCGGAAAGCATAAATATCAAGGTCTTGCTCGAAGAGGCGGCATGAATCACGGTGATGGAGGCGGGGATCATGTACGGGTAATAGCCGATGGTTACGGCGGTGAAAGAGGCCATCGTAATCACAACGCTCCAGAAAAAAGACGCTAATTCCAGGCCTGTTCGTAATGCCCACATCAACATCAAAAAGCCAAAAATCGCCAAGATAAGAAAGCAGTTAAGATATAAGCCCGTTTCATGATCGGCCCATCGAGCCGCAAAATAAGGATTGAGATGGGATGCCAGGATAACCACGGCAAGCACAATGACTATTTCCAGAGTAGCGGCTATATGGGATTGAGCAATACTGGTTCGCCGGATTGAGCCTTCGGTCTTCAGCATTAAATAGGTCGCACCCAACAAGGTATAGCCGGTCGCTACACCCAGCGCAACCAGTGCCGAGAAGGGTGTAAACCAAGCCCAGACATCGACTCGATAGTCGTCCTGGGTAATGCCCAAACCGCTAATCAATCCGCCAAATGCCGCCCCTTGGGCCAGACTTGCCAGTAAGCTGCTGAACCCAAAAGCCAAGATCCACGGGCTTGTGTTCTGGGTGTGATGACGAAACTCGAAGGCGACGCCACGGAAGATCAGTGCAAATAGCATGACCATGATTGGTACATACAAAGAATGTAGGGTGATGGCAAAAACCAGGGGAAAGGCGCCGAATAAGGAACCGCCTAGTAATACCAGCCAGGTTTCATTCGCATCCCAGATGCTTTCCAGACTGGTCATCATGATGGCGCGATGTTTATCATTTCGGGTAAACAGGGAAAGAATGCCTACCCCCAGGTCGAAACCATCCAGCACCACATATAAAAACAGCATCAGACCGATGATAAAAAACCAGATTTGGGCGAGCAGAGTGTGAATTTCATTGTCCATATCCCATAACCTCGGAATTGTTATCCGGTAAGCTGCAAACTTAAGGTCTCGATGGCGGCGTCAGCGACAAATCAGGGCCGTTCCGGATAATACGGGTGGCGAAAACCAGAAACATCACAAAAAGAACGCCGTAGACGGCGACGAAAGTGACAAGACTCGTTGCCACGACGGATACCGGTAGAGCCGATGCGGCGTCGCGGGTTCGCAATATGCCATAAATGACCCAGGGCTGGCGGCCCACTTCCCGGACTATCCAGCCGCATTCGCTAGCCAAATAGCCAAGCGGTATCGATGCGATCCATGCCCAAAGCAGCATGCGCTGATTGCCAATGGCCTCGGATGATAAATGTCCTTTAAGCCAGGCGCCGGACGTCCACAACATCAATCCCAAAAAAAACAATCCGACCGTCACCATGGTCCGGAAACTATAGAAAATCAAGGCTATGGCGGGCGGCTGGTCGGCCTTGGGAAAGGATTTTAATCCTTGTACCTGGCCGTGCGGGTCGCCTGTTGCCAAAATGCTCAGCACATTCGGGACAGAAATTGCCCAATCGTTTTTTTGATCGGCCTGATTGGGCCACATCAAAAGGTTCCAGGCAGCCCCTTCGCCGGGAGGATTCGTCGCCCAATGCGCTTCGATCGCCGCGCCCTTCGCCGGTTGGTTGGTGAACACCTCCCGGCCGCTGCCGTCCCCCAGGAATAATTGAAGGGGCGCCACGAATATCACACCAATCAAAGCCAGTTTAAAAGACTTGAGGAAAAAATCCGTATGTGTTTTTCTCAAGATATACCAGGCCGATAAACCACCGATCACGAACAGACTAGTCGCCAGGCAGGCAAACCACATGTGAAAAAATCCCCAGGGCATGTTTTTGTTGAAGATCGCATCGAAATAGCTGTCAACCACGACCCGGTTGTTTTCCAGATGAATACCCGCCGGGGTTTGCATCCAAGAATTGGCCACCAGAATCCAGAAAGCCGATAGCGATGCCCCTACGGCGACCATGCTAGTCGCCAGGAAATGAATGATCGGAGGAACTTTCTGCCATCCGAAAAGCATGATGCCGAGAAAACCTGCTTCCAGCATAAATGCCATGGCGCCTTCATAGCCCAGGATGTTGCCGAAAAATTCGCCGGTTACCATCGAAAAGCGAGACCAGTTGGTGCCGAATTCAAACTCCAGCGGCAGACCGCTGATCACGCCCATCGAAAAATTCAGCAGAAATAATTTTGCCCAGAAACGCGCATGCCGATAATGATCAACATCGCCGAATTTCAGCCAAAGCCCTTCGAAA
>Ga0316622_100001061_pt1 | contig 17297 bp, 15 predicted proteins | sample OWC_Aug_OW2_C1_D_FD_207646 | JGI IMG/M metagenome (GOLD analysis project Ga0316622, IMG submission 207646) | Wetland soil microbial communities from Old Woman Creek delta, Ohio, United States - OWC_Aug_OW2_C1_D5_C | ecosystem: Environmental > Terrestrial > Soil > Wetlands | place: USA: Ohio... | reverse complement strand
TGAGCACCGGCATCATGCGCCGCACCCCGTGGTCGCTGCCCCGGTCGATGGTCACGAGCTGCAGGCCCTTCGGGTCGAGCCGCGCCCCGATGACGCGCGCCCCGACGAAGGTCCGGCCCGGATTCTCGCGGGCCAGGCCGAGGAGGCGCGAAAGCCGCTCGTTCTCCCCCTCGAGCTGGGCCAGCCGCTGCTGCTCGAGCTGGAGGCGCGAGACCTGCCGGCGGAGGGCGGTCGCCTCCTCCCGGGCATGGCGCAGCCCCACGTACCCGCTCCAGGCGTCGAGCGCGCCGGTGATCGCCCAGCCGATGACCTTCTCGAGGGGCCGGGTGAGCGTCACCAGCACCTTGTCGATCCGGCCGTACTCGGCCGGGTGCTTGGCCTGGGCGAAGAACACCCCCAGGGGAAGGATGAGCAGGACGGCCACCAGCAGGAGCACGCGATACCGCTTCAGCAGTGGCAGCAAGTGCTCTCCGCGACGCCCGGGTTGACGAGTCCGTTCTGCCTCGAAATCCCTTGCATTTTAGCCAACCTCGACTAGCTTCTTCAACTTTCCCGGTGAGGGCGCCGTCCCGCCCCGGGTGGAACCCAGCAGGGGAGCGCGCACCGCATGCTCGACATCCTGAGGGCGAAGTCCCGCAGCGTCGTCATCTACGTCCTCTTCGGCATCATCATCGTGGTCTTCGTCGTCAGCTTCGGCCCTGGGAGCGGGCCGATCGGCGACCAGGGCCCGTCGCGCGCCTCCTACGCCGCCCGGGTGAACGGGCAGGTGGTGCAGCCCTCGGACTTCGACGAGGCCTACGTCCGGCTGTACCGCATGTACCAGCAGCGTGCCGGCCCCGGCTTCACCCGGGAGCTGGCCGATCAGATCGGCTTGCGCACCGTGGCCATGAACCAGCTGGTGGAGCGCGAGCTGGTGCTGGAGGAGGCCAGGCGGCGCGGGGTCCAGGTCACCGACGACGACCTCAACCGGGCCATCCAGGAGATCCCGGCCTTCCAGACCGGGGGGACGTTCGACCTCGAGCTCTACAAGCGAGCCACCGCGGCGAGCTACGGCTCCCCCGGCAAGTTCGAGGAGCTGCTGCGGCGCGACCTCGCCTACCAGAAGATGCTGGCCCTGCTGCGGGACACGGTGCAGGTCTCCGAGGACGAGGTGCGGGCGGCCTGGCTCGCCGACGCCGACCGCGTCGACCTCCTCTACGTGCGATTCCCCCTCGAGGCGGCCAAGGCCGAGGTCAAGGTCGCCGACGCCGACGTGAAGGCCTTCCTGGCGGCGAACGGCCCGCGCATCGAGAAGTTCTACCAGGACAACCCGGCCCGCTTCGAGAGGAAGAAGCGCGTCCGCGCCCGCCACGTGCTGGTGCGCCTGCCCGAGAAGGCGAGCGCGGCCGACGAGGACGCCGCCCGGAAGAAGATCGAGGCGCTCGCCGGGCGTGCCCGCAAGGGGGAGGACTTCGCCAAGCTCGCCCAGGAGAACTCCGACGACACCGGCACCCGGTCGAAGGGCGGGGAGCTCGGCTTCTTCGGCCCCGGACTGATGGCCAAGCCCTTCGAGGAGGCCGCCTTCGCCTTGAAGCCGGGAGAGATCTCGGCGCCGGTGCGCACCCGCTTCGGGTGGCACCTCATCCAGGTCGAGGAGGTGCAGGAGCCGGAGGTGATCCCGCTGGAGCGGGCCCGGGCCGACATCGCCCGCGAGCTGGCCGTGGCCGACGCGGCCCGGCAGCTCGCCGACCGGATGGCCTCCGCCGCGCTCTCCGCGGCGCGCGCCGGCAAGAGCCTCGCCCAGCTCTACCCGCCGGCCGGGAAGGAGGCGGGGGCGAAGGCCGGCGCCCGGCTGGGCGGCCAGGCCGTCGTCGCCCAGGAGACCGGGCCCTTCGGCCCGGGGGGCGGCGACTACGTCCCCGGGCTGGGGTCGGTGCCGGGACTGGCGGCCGACGCCTTCAAGTCCGAGGCCGGCAAGCTGCTGCCGCGGGCCTACGAGAGCCCGGCCGGTCCGGTGGTGGCGCAGGTGAAGACCCGCCAGCGCCCCGACCCGGCCCGGTTCGCCGAGCGCGGCGACGAGATGGCGCGGCGCCTGCGCGGCCAGCGCGAGCTGCAGGTCGAGTCGGCCTGGCTCAAGGGCCTGCGCGAGAAGTCCAAGGTGGAGATCAACGAGGCCTTCCTGCGCGGCGACGTCGGGCCGTCCCGGGTCGACCTGGAGTAGCCGCCCGGCGGCGCCGGTCAGGAGGGCTCGGGGGCGGACGGCGCCGGGGCGCCGGCGATCCCGCTCGCCTGGGCGATCCCGTCCCGCCCGGAGTCCTTCACCCGGTACATGGCCGTGTCGGCGAGGCGCAGGAGCTCCTCGGTGGTGGTGCCGTCGTCCGGGTAGGTGGCGATCCCGAAGCTGGCGGTGACCCGCACGCTCAGGCCGCGGTCGGCGAGGAAGGACGACTCCTTGATGGACCGGCGCAGCCGCTCCGCCACCGCCATGGCCTGGCCCCGGTCCGCCTCGGGCAGCAGCACCACGAACTCGTCGCCGCCGTAGCGGACCGGGACGTCCATGGCGCGCAGCGCCTTCTTGAGGACGTGGCCCACCTCCTTGAGCACGGCGCTGCCGGCCTGGTGGCCATGCCGGTCGTTCACCAGCTTGAAGCGGTCGAGGTCCAGGAACACCAGCGAGAAGGTCCGCCCGAAGCGGCGGGCGCGCGCCACCTCGGACTCCAGCGCCCCGTAGAGGTGGCGGGCGTTGAACAGGCCGGTGTGGTCGTCGATGAGGGTGAGCTCCCGGATGCGCTCGAAGTTGCGCGCGTTCTCGATGGCGATGGCGGCGTAGTCGGCGAGCGCCCCGAGGACGCGCAGGTCCTCGGGGTCGAACTGGCGCCCGCCCTCGGGATTGACGAGCTCGATGACCCCGAACACCCGCCCCTTGGACCGCAGCGGCACCGCGGCGAAGCTGCCGCTGCGCCCCCCCGCCAGGTCGTCGAGGCTCGGCGAGAAGCGCGGGTCGGACCGCGCCGAGTCCAGCAGCACCGGCTGGCCCTCGCGCGCCACCGCTCCGGCCAGGCCCTGCCCCATCGGCAGCCGCGCCTGGCGCAGCTTGTCGGCCCCGGGTCCGACCACCACCTCGAAATAGAGCTCGCGGGAGGGCTCGTCGAGCAGCAGCAGCGCCCAGGCCCCGGGCCGCAGCACTTCGCTCACCTTCTGCATGATGAGCTGCAGCACCTCCCGCACGTCGAGGGTGCTCGTCAGGGTTCGGCCGATCTCGTTGAACGCCTGGAGCTCGTCCACCGTCCGCTTGAGCTCCCGCAGGAGTTCCTGGGCCTGCATGCCCGCGATCGTGGTAGCAATGCCCCGGTGAGTCAAATCCGTCTCGTGCTCGCCTCGCAGAGCCCCCGGCGCCGCGAGCTCCTGGAGACGATGGGGTTCTCCCTGGACGTCCGCCCGGCCCGGGCCGACGAGTCCCTCCGGCCGGGCGAGGATCCGGTGGCCTACGTCCTGCGGGTGGCGGCCGACAAGGCGCGAGCCGCGGCCGCCGCCGGCGGGGAGGTGGTGCTGGCGGCCGACACCGCGGTGGTGCTGGGACGGGAGGTGCTCGGCAAGCCGGCCGGCGAGGGCGACGCCCGGCGCATGCTGCGCGCTCTCTCCGGTGCGGCCCACCAGGTGCTGACCGGCGTCTGCGTCCGGCGGGCCGCCGGCCCCGGGCAGGCCGGCGCGGAGCTCGCTGCGGCGGTCTCCACCGAGGTGTGGTTCGCGCCGCTCGACCAGTCCCGCATCGACTGGTACGTCGCCACCGGAGAGCCCCTCGACAAGGCCGGGGCCTACGCCATCCAGGGCGCCGGCGGCGCCTTCGTGCGCGGGGTGCGCGGCAGCGTCTCCAACGTGGTCGGGCTCCCGCTGGACGAGTCGCTCGAACTCCTCGGCCGCGTGGGCTTCCCCCTGCCCTGGGATCGCCGGTGACGATCGCCGAGCGGCTGGCGCGGGTGCGCGCCGGCATCCCGCCGGGAGTGACCCTGGTGGCGGTGTCGAAGGGGCAGCCGGCCGCGGCCGTCCGGGCCGCCCACGAGGCCGGCCAGCGCCACTTCGGCGAGAACTACGTCCAGGAGTGGCGCGCCAAGGCCGAGGCGCTGGCGGACCTCGCCGACCTGTCCTGGCACTTCGTCGGGTCGCTCCAGGCCAACAAGGTGAAGTACCTGGTGGGCCGGGTGGCGCTCGTCCACACGGTGGACCGCGAGGACCTGGCGGCCGAGATCTCGCGCCGCTCGGTCCGGGCCGCAGCGGTCACCCGGGTTCTCCTCGAGGTGAACGTGGCCGGCGAGGCCAGCAAGGCGGGCTGCCGCCCGGAGGAGGCCGCGCGCCTGGCGGAGGCGGTGCGGCGCCTGCCCGGCGTCGCGCTCGAGGGGCTCATGTGCATCCCGCCGGCCGAAGGCGACCCGCGCCCGCACTTCGCGGCCCTGCGGGGGCTGCGCGACCGGCTGGGCCTCGCCGAGCTGTCCATGGGGATGAGCGGGGACTACCCGGTGGCCATCGAGGAGGGGGCCACCCTGGTGCGCGTCGGCACCGCCATCTTCGGGGAGAGGCCCCCGCGCTAGATGGGGCGCAGGCGCAGCTTGCCCTCGCCCGTCACCTCCACCCGGAACTCCTGCCCGCAGTAGTAGCAGAGGATCTCGTCGCCGCTGCCGAAGGCCTCGCCGTACGGGTTGTTGGCGTCGCAGGAGGGACAGTCGAAGTCGTCGAAGCGGCGCCGCGCCTCGTCGGTGCCGAGATCCTCCTCGTCGAAGGCGTGCGGGTCGACCGGCATGCGGTCACCTCCGGCCGGGCCCGGCGGGCTGCGCCGGCGCGGCGTATCCCACCTCGGAACCAGGACAGGATTGTCAGGGTCCCGGTGCGCCCGTCCAGCTCCCAGGATGCCAGGTCCCTGGAAGGAAAGGAAGAATCCGGCGGCCGAATCCGTGGCACCCGCCTTGCTCTCCAACCTAAAGCATGAGGATGACGGCCCCGCTCACCCGCTGGATCGCCCGCGCGGCGGTGCTCCTCTGCCTCGCCGCGCCGGCGGCCCGGGCCGAGCCCAGCCCGTTCCAGCCCGGCGAGGAGCTCGAGTACGGCATCGACTTCCTCGGCATCCGCACCGCCGAGGGCCGGATCTCGGTGGGCAGGCCGGAGGGTGCGGTCTGGCCGGTGATGGCCCAGGCCCAGACCGACGGGATCGCCAAGGCCATCGACATCCGCCAGCACTGGGTGTCCTACTGGGACGCCGAGGCCCGGGTGCCCCGCGGCAACGACCTCCGCGCCGTGGAGATGGGGTACCGCCACGCCGACCGGGCCAGCTTCGACCGCGAGCGGGGCAAGGCGACGGTGGTGGTCCAGCGCAAGGACCGGCGGACCGAGGACGTGGTCGACGTGCCGCGCGACGCGCAGGACGTGGCCGGCGCCATCCTCTGGCTGCGGCACCAGCCCATGGAGGTGGGCCGCCACCTCGAGGTGCCGGTGCTGACCGGCACGCGCGTCTTCACGCTCACGGCCGACGTGCTCGGGCGCGAGGCGGTGTCCACCCCGGCCGGCCGCTTCGAGGCCTTCAAGGTCCAGGTGCGGACCGGATTCTCCGGGAAGTTCTCCACCAGGCGCGACACCTTCATCTGGTTCTCGAGCGACGCCCGCCGCGTGCCGGTCCGGGTCAGCGCCGACTTCGCGGTCGGCAGCATCGTGGCCACCCTCACCTCCTACCGTCCCGGCGGGGAGCTGGCCCAGCGCTGAGGCGCGAGTCGCGCCCGACCGCGGCTGGGGCTATGCTGCGCCCTCGATGAGCGCGCTCCTCGCCGCCGCCGCCCTGGCCATCGCCGCCGGGCCGGAGTGCCGGCTGCCGCCCCTGCGGCCGGGCGCCCTTCCCTTCCGGGCCGGCGAGACCCTCTCCTACGACATCGACATCATGGGCGTGGTCAAGGCCGGATCGATCTCGCTGGAGGTGCAGCCGGCCGCCTTCCAGGGCACGCAGATCCCCTTGCGCGCCCGCATCCGCAACACCTCAGTCTTCGCCAAGGTCCGGCGCATCAGCGGCATGGCCTTCAGCTGGGTCGACCTCCGCACGCTCCTGCCCGAGCGTTACCGGGACGAGATCCTCGAGGACGGCGTCCGCAAGACCTCCGACGCCCGGATCGCGGCCGACGCCGGCGCGGTGACCATCGAGAACCAGTACGGCGAGGCGAAGAAGGCGGCGCGCTTCGAGCGCGCCGGCACGGTCCTCGACGTGCTGGCGGGCGCCTACTACCTGCGTGCGGCGCGGCTCGAGCGCGGCCAGGAGATGTGCTTCGACCTGGTGGCGATGCGGCGGTACTGGCGCGTCACGGCCAGGGTGGCCGCGACGGAGCGGGTGGAGACGCCCGCCGGGATCTTCGACACGGTCCGCGTCGACGCCGAGGGCGTCCGCGCCGACCGGCCGGAGGTGAAGCGCCCCATCCACCTCTGGATCTCGACCGACCCGCGCCGGCTGATGGTGGCGGCCGTGGGCGAGATCGACCTCGGCCCGGTGCGGGCCACCCTGGTCTCCGTCGGCCGCTAGCCGGCCCGGGCCCCGGTCAGAGGCGCTCCGCCAGCCGGCCCAGGCGCCGCCGCATGCTCGCCAGCGCCTCGGTCAGGACCTCGAGCCGGTCGAGGGGCTCGCCCGCCTCGGCCAGCTCCCGCAATGCCGCGCCGCTGGGGAGCGCCTCCAGCACCGCCTCCACCTGCGCCAGGTGATCGGCCACCGCGGCGAGGGCGCTCCGCGCCTCGGACAGATCGTCCTCGAGCAGGTCGAGGGTCACCGCCTCCCGGTCGCCGGAGCTGGCCAGCCGCTCCCGCAGCCCGCTCAGGTCCACCGCCGGCGGCGGGGCCGCCCGGATGCGGCCAGCAGCGCGGGGAAGCCGCGGTCTCATGCCATCGCTCCCGGGCCACCCCGGTGCGGGCCGGCAGCCTCGCCGGCCGAGGAACGGCGCGCCCGGCGGGGTGGCTCAGATGAGGCCGCGCGAGCGCCGCAGCAGGTCGATGGTCTTCTGGTACTCCACCTCCCAGGCGCTGGTGCCCTCCTGGAGGTGCTTGAGGCGGGCGCGCGCCTCGCGGTCGATCTCCTCGTCCACGTCCAGGTGCTTCTTGAAGATGACGAAGATCTTCTTCCGGAGGGCGTGGTCCTCGGCGAAGACCTCCTCGACGTTCCGGGAGATGAGCAGGAACTCGATCATCTGGCCGATGACGTACTCGATGCCCTCGTCGCCCATCTTGAAGCCGCGGACGTCGGCCATCTCGCGCTTCACCTGGTTGAACCGGGAGTGATCGTAGCCGCGGCGCTCCAGCGCCTCGCGCGTGGCGGCGTTCACCCGCTCCTCCGCCGCCAGGTACTCCTTCATGATCGCCGCCATGTCCATCTCGGCGTCGGCGATCCGCATGGTCTCGATCTCCACGTCTCCGTCCTGCATGAGGGTCTGGACGACCTCGCGGGCGATGGTGGGGATGACCTTCGGGTAGAGGCGCATTGAGTTTCCTCGGCCCGCGGCTGACTCCAACCACGGGCCGCGTGCAGGATCGCGAATCGAAAAGGTAAATCCGTATAAACCCCGGCCGCCGATGGTGGCAAGGAAAAAAGGGGGACCGCCGCGCTCGGCGATCCCCCGAGGGTGCCTCGATCCGGGGCGAGCCCGCTCAGGTGGTGTAGATCTTCATCACGTCGGCGAGCAGCTTGAGCGCCTCGGCCTTGGGTCGCTGGAAGGCGTTGCGCCCCATGATCGAGCCGAAGCCGCCGCCCTCCTTGATGCCGCGAACCTCGGCCAGCACCTCCTCGGTGCCCTTGGCCTCGCCGCCGGAGAAGATGACGATGCGCTTGCCGCCGAAGGCGCTCTGCACCACGTGGCGGACCCGCTCCGGCAGCGTCTTGATGGGAATGGCCTGCTTCTCGTAGACCTTCTTGGCCTCGGCGTTCTCCACCAGCTCCTTGGGCGGCTTCACCTTGATGACGTGGGCGCCGAGCTGGGCCGCGATCTGGGCCGCGTAGGCCACGATGTCGACGGCGGTCTCGCCGTCCTTGGAGATGCCGGCGCCGCGCGGGTAGCTCCACACCACCACCGCCAGCCCGCTGGCCTTGGCCTCCTCGGTCAGCTCCCGCAGCTGCTCGAACATGGCGTTGCGGGCGCCCGAGCCGGGGTAGATGGTGAAGCCGATGGCGGCGCAGCCGAGCCGCAGCGCGTCCTTCACCGAGCCGGTCACCGCCGAGATGGGCTGGTCCATCTTGGCGAGCGAGTCCGAGTTGTTGAGCTTGAGGATGAGCGGGACCTGGCCGGCGAACTTGGCGGCGCCCGCCTCCAGGAAGCCGAGCGGCGCCGCGTAGGCGTTGCACCCTGCGTCGATGGCGAGCTGGAAGTGGTAGTCGGGGTCGTAGCCCGCCGGATTGGGGGCGAAGGAGCGCGCCGGGCCGTGCTCGAAGCCCTGGTCGACCGGCAGGATCACCAGCTTGCCGGTGCCGGCCAGGCGGCCGTGGTTGAGCAGCCGGGCGAGGTTGGTCAACGTCCCCGGGTTGTCCGAGGGATACCAGGAGAGGATTTCCTTCACACGAGCGGTGTTGGTCTCTGCCATGACTTCTCCGAGAAAGAGTGGACGGGCCGTGGGGCTCGGCGGGTCCGTTTATATGCCCCCGGAGCGACCCTCACAAGGTCGCGCTCACTCCAGGCCCCAGCCGAGAGGCCCCGCCCGGGCTTCGGCTGCCGCCGCTCCCTCCGGGGCCGACGGCACCGGCCGGCCGGGGCGCACGACCCGGGGCGGGCGCGCGGGCGGGAAGCAGCGGCCGACGTAGCCACAGCCCTCGGCGCGGCAGCGCCCCTCCTCGCGGCCGAGCTCGGCCGGCGACCGGCGCGCCTCCAGGCCCAGGAACGCGCCCCGCGCCAGGCGGGGGGCGTCGGCGGAGAAGGCCGCGAGCTCGTCGTCGCCCGGGGTGAGATCGATCGCCGCGAAGCCGCCGCGGAGGTACTGGACGGAGGCCCGCACCCTTCGTCCGGGGTGGGCGCGTGCGGCGCCGAGGCAATAGGCGAGGAGCTGCAGGCGGTAGCGCTCCGCCGAGCCAGGCCGAGGGTGGGCGTACTTGTAGTCGACGACCGTCACCTCCTCGGGCTCGACCGCCAGCGCGTCGATGGCTCCGGTGAGGTAGCAGGACGGGTCCCCGGCCGAGCCCTCCACCCGCAGCAGGAAGGGCACCTCGCGCTCCAGCTCGCCCCGCCGTGCCAGGACGGCCAGCCGGCGCCCGCCGGGCGAGTCGAGGAAGCGGGACACCTCGGCGGCGAGCCGCCGCACCCCGGGGGCCGCCGGGTCGTGGCCGCGCCGGACCGCGGTGGCCTCGAGCCGGGCGCGCCGCTCCCGGGGGCCTGCGCCGAGATCCACCTCGGCGAGCATGGCGTGGACCAGCGTCCCGCGCGCGGTGGCCCGGCCCGGCTCGTCCTCGGGCGCACCCGGGGCCCCGCCGGCCTCGGCGAGCCCCATCTCCCGCGCCAGCAGTTGCCGCCGCGGGCAGCGGGCGTACTCGGCGAGGTCGGTCACCGCCAGGAGCGCCGGCTGCGGAGGCGGCGGCTCCGGGAGGCGCGGCGGAGCGGCCGCCACCGGCTCCGGCGGCGGGGCGGGCGCCTCGGCCGGGGCCGGCGGCCCGGCCGCGAGGGTCCCGGCCTGCGCCTCCGGCACCCGGACCAGGAGATCGGGCCCCGCCGACTCCACCAGCGACGTCCAGGACTCCTCTCCTCTCGCGCGGCCGCCGCCCGACAGCACCAGGTAGTCGCGGGCCCGGGTCAGCGCGACGTAGAGCAGGCGCCGCGACTCGGCGGCCGCGGCCCGCCGCGACTCCGCCAGCGCCGCGCGCATCGCCCCGGTCTCCACCATCTCCTCCGAGTCGAGGTCGAAGGTGCGCAGGCAGACGTCGCCCGCCTCGTCCAGCACGGCGCGCCCGACCTCGGTGCGCGGCCGCGCCCCGAGGTCGGGGACGAACACCACCGGCCACTCGAGCCCCTTGGCCTGGTGGACGGAGAGCACGGCGACCGCGTCGCCCGCCTCGAGATCCGCCTCGGGCTCGCGCGGAGGCCGCCCGGCCAGCGCACGCAGGCGCGCCGCGAAGGCGGCCGCGTCCCCTCCCCCGTCGTGGAAGCGACGGGCCATCGCCGACGCCTTGCGGAGGTTCTGCAGCCGCCGCTCCCCGTCCGGCGCCGCCAGCAGGGCCGCTTCCAGATCCAGCCGCTCCGAGGCCCGGAGCAGGAGGTCGGGAAGCGGGAGGCGGTCGCGGAGCGACCGCAGCCCGCGCCACTCCGCGAGCAATCCCCGCAACCGGTCGAGTTCGGCCGGCGAGGCGGCCTCGAGTTCGGCGTCCGGGCGGCGCCACAGGGTCTCGAGCCCGAGCCGGGAGGCGGCCAGCAGCGAAGCGTCGGAGATCCCGCACAGCGGCGATCGGAGCAGGGCAGCCCAGGCGAGCCGGTCGCCCGGATCGAAGAGGCTCGCCAGCAACTCTCCCAGGTCGCGGACCTCCGGCGCCTGGAAGAAGCCGCCTCCGCGCGCCAGGCGGTAGGGGATGCCCGCCGCCCGGAGCGCGCGCTCGTAGACGCCGACGCCGGTGAGGCGCCGCAGGAGGATGGCCACCTCCGCATGGCGTGGCGCACGGGGCGTTCCGGCCGGCACGCTGCCGGGCACCGTCACCCCGGCCGATCCGGAGACGATGGCGCCGATGCGCCCGGCGATGGCCCGCGCCTCCCGCTCCCGGCGCTCCTCGGCCGACCCTTCCTCCGGGCCGACCAGCAGCTCGGCCGCCGGCGCCATTCCTCCCATCCTGCGGTGGCGCAGGCGATCGGCCCCGCCGAAGGTCACCTCGTAGGGACGGGGCGGATCCCCGCCGCGGCCCGGGGCGCGGTCGAAGACCGCGTTCACGAGATCGAGCACGCCCTGGGTCGAGCGGTGGTTGTCGGCCAGGTGCAGCACCCGGCCGCCGGGAGAGGAGCCCACGCGCTCCAGCAGTCGCGCGAACACCGAGACGTCCGCCCCGCGGAACCGGTAGATCGACTGCCGGACGTCTCCCACCGCCACCAGCGCCGGCCCCTCCCCACCGGCCGGGTCGGGCCCGGCCAGCAGGTCGAAGATCTCCTGCTGCAGTCCGTTCACGTCCTGGTACTCGTCCACCAGCAGCGCCCGGGTGCGGCCCCGGAGCTCCCGCCGCAGGGAGTCGTCGCGCCGGAGCAGGTCGCGCACCCCGAGCAGGAGGTCGTCGAAGTCCAGGACCCGCTCGGCCCGCTTGGCCGCCCGGTAGCCGGCCTCGGCGGCGGCGACGATCGCGCAGAGCTCCCGCGCCTGGTCCTGCCCAACCCGATCGGCCGCGAGTCCCACCGCCGACGCGCCGGCCCGGAGCAGCCCCTCGCGCAGCGGGGCGAGCGCCCCCTCGGCAGCGCCGACGCGCCAGGACCTGGCCCGGGCCGCCAGCGACTCGAGGCGGCGGGCCGCCGCCAGGTCGAGCGGCTCCGGCGGGGCCCCCTCCGGGAAGTCCGCCAGCGCCTCGGCGATTCCGGCGAGGGCCTTACGCCCCGAGGCGGTCCGCACCTCGGCGCGGCGCGAAACCAGGGCGCGCGCGGCGCCGAGGATCTCCTCCCGGCACCGCGCGGCGGCCTCGAGGTCGGCCGCCGCCGGCCGCGGGGGTTCGGTCAGGCCCAGCGTGGCGCGGGCGCGGGCCAGCTCGGCCACCAGCGCGGCCAGCCCGGCGCGGCTCCCGCCGCCGTGGCCGGCCCACAGCGCGCGCGCCGCCGGCCGCCCCTCCTCCACCGCCGCCACCACCGCGGAGCGGGCCGCGGCGAGGCGCATCTCGGCCGCCGCCTCCTCCTCGAGCACCCCGAACTCCGGGTCCACCCCGGCCTCCAGGGCGTGCTGCCGCAGGAGGCCGCCGGCGAAGCCGTGGATGGTCCCCACCGCCATGCGCTCCAGCCCGCGGAGGCGCTCCCTCCACGCGGCGCCGTCCCCCTCGGCGCCGCGGGCCCGCTCCGCCACCGCCTCCCGCAGCCGCTCGGAGAGCTCCTCGGCCGCCCGCTCGGTGAAGGTGATGGCCACCAGCGAGCCCGCGTCGCAGGGGGTGCCGGTGGCCTCCCCGGAAAGCAGCCGGACGCACAGCTCCACCAGCGCGGTGGTCTTTCCCGAGCCGGCGCCGGCGGAGACCGCGGTCGGCCCCCCGAGCCGGAAGAGCTCCAGGGCGGCCTCGCTCCAGACGACCGGACCCGACCGGGCGCTCACGGCGGGCCCTCCGCCGCACCGGGAAAGCGGCAGACGGCCCCGAAGCCGCAGCGCGAGCAGTCGCGGGATGCGATGGGGAACTCGCCGCCGCGGGCCTTCCGGACCAGCGCCACCACCGCGTCGGCGAAGCTGCTCCCGCCGGCGGCCCTGTCCTCGGCCCGCCGCACCGGCTCGGCGACGAGGAAGCCGTCCCCGGCACCGAAGACGGCCGGCCGGGTCCGCTCCGCCGGCCGGAGCAGCAGGAAGCTGGCGGCGAGCTCCCTCCTCCCCGGCAGCTCGCGCGCCGCGGCCATGACGTAGGCCGGCGCCTGGAAGCTCGTCACCCCCAGCGCCTCCTCGGAGAGCTGCGCGGCGGCGGCGCGCGGGTCCCGCCCGTTCTTGTAGTCGATGACCAGCAGCCGCTCGCCGTCGGCATCCACCCGGTCGATGCGGCCGCGCAGCCGCACCTCTTCGTCGCCGTCCCGGAGGACGAGGGGCGGCCGGCCGGAGGCGCCGCCGAAGCGGTGCTCCAGCAGCCGCGGCGCGAGGCCGTCGGCGCTGCGGGCCTCGGCGGCGAGCACGCGCTCCAGCCGGGCGAGGAGGGCGGAGCGACGGGCCGGCCACAGGACCGGAGCGCCCACCCGGCCCTCGGCCTCGAAGCGGGCGAAGACCTCCGCCGCCGCGGCCCGGGCCTCCTCGCGCTCCTCGGCCGTCCCGGCGAGCGGCCCCTGGCCTCTCGCGAGCCGAGCCGCCAGCACGCGCTCCAGCACGGCGTGGAGCAGCCGCCCCTCGTCGCGCGGGTCGATGTCGAGCCCGGCCGCCTGCGGCTCGGGCAGACCCACCACCTCTCCGAGAAAGAGCTGGAAGGGGCAGTTGGCGAAGGTCTCGAGCTGGCTGGGCGTCCACTCCTCCGGCAGGGCGGCGCGCAGCTCCGGGATCCGCTCCGCCGGGATGCCCCCGGCGTGGGGCGCCGGGGCGCGGCCCAGCAGGGCCTCGCGCCGCTCCGCCTCGATCCGCCCCCGCTCGGCGGCGCTGGCGGCCCTCGCCCCGAGGCCCGCCGCCTGGAGCGCGCCGGCCGCCTCCCCGCCCCGGCCGGCGCGGGCGAGCCGTGCCGCCGCCCGCAGCGCCTCGCCGGCCGTGCCGGCCCGGCCCAGGGAGGGGTCGCCGGGGATCTCGGGGGCCTCTGCCCCGGCGGCGAGGAGCGCCTCCGCCGCCAGCGGCGCCGGCCGGTCGGCCTGCCCGGCGGCGGCCCAGGTGAAGGCCAGGTGCTCGCGGGCGGCCGCCATGGCGGAGAAGGCCAGGTAGGCGGACTCGGCCCTCCTCGCGGGCGAGGTGGCGAGCGCCGCGCGCCGCAGCAGCCGGTTCACCGCCCCACGCTCGGGATCGCGCAGCCAGGCCTCCGGCGCCGGCGGCGGCGGCCAGTCGCCCCGCGCACAGCCGGTGGCGATCACCGCCCGGGCGGAGAGCCCGGGCGCCTCCGACAGCGGCCACAGCTCGACCGCTCCCGCGGCCGGCTCGGGGTTCGCCGGCGACCCGGACCCTCCCACCGCCAGCTCCACCAGCGCCCGCCATTCCCCGGGCGGCAGACGCTCTGAGCCGCGGCCCAGGAGCGCCAGCGCCTCGGAGAGCGAGTCGGCCAGCTCCTCCAGCCGCGTCAGCGCCGCCAGATCGCGCCGCGCAACCTCGGCCTCCGCCCGGGCGGCTCGCCGCCGCACCCCGGCGGCGGCCAGGAAGCCGCGCAGCCGGGCGGCCATCTCCCTGCCCGTTCCCGGCGCCGCCAACGGCCGGATCCCCGCCGACAGGCGCGCCAGGTCGTCGGCGGCGCCGAGCAGCCCGGCGCGCTCCGCCGCAACCGACGGCAGGGTCAGGCGGGCGGCGCGCTCCCGGAGCGCGGCCTCCGGGTCGATGCGGCCGTCGAGCGCCCCGGCTCGGTCGAGCAGGTGGGCGATCCGCGCCGCCGAGCGAACGGGTCCGAGGTAGGTCGAGGAGGCGAGCGCCTCGGCCGCCTCCCGGGTCGGACGCGGGGCCGCCGCCAGCGCCAGCAGGACGGCGCGGACCGGTGGCGAGGCGGCGAGCCGGTCGGCGGCGCCGGCCGAGAGCGGCACGCCGCGCTCGGCGAAGGCGCGGCGCAGCGGCCCCGCGGCCCGGGAGGGGGACGGCGCCAGCAGCAGCAGGTCCTCCGGCGAGAGCCCCCGCTCCAGGAGCTCCGACGCCAGCCGCGCCGCCGCCTGCGCCTCGCCCTCCTCGCCACCGCCGCCGACGGCGCGCACGGTTCCCTCCCCGGCGGCCTGCGCCCCGCCGCCTCCCGCGAGCGCCGCGAGCAGCCCGGAGAGGCGCGGGGCCCGGCCGGCCTCCATCTCCGGGAAGGTGACCTCCACCACCCCGCCGCCCGCGATCCCGTGCATCGCCTCCACCCGCCGGAGCAGCGACTCGGCCGGGCCGCACAGATCCGGTCGCTGCGGCAGGTAGGGGATGCGCACCTCCGTCCGCGCCGCCCGCTCCGCCAGGGCCGAGAGCAGGTCGAAGGTGGGCGGGGCGGCGGCGTGGAAGCCCTCGACCACCAGCAGGTCGAGACGCCGGGTCTCCGCGCTGGCCGCCCCGCGGCGAAGGGCCTGCGCCGCGGCCCGCTCGCCGGCGGCCGCGTCGAGGACCCCGAGATCCTCGAGCCGCCGCTCGTACCGGGTGAGCACGCCGGCCAGGGATCGCAGCCGCTCCGCGGGGCGCGGCTCCAGGCCCTCGGCGGCGGCCCCGGCCGCGGCCGCCGTCACCTCGCCCCGCCGCATCTCGGCCACGGTGGCCAGGAGGGAGCGGGCCAGGCCGCCGGCCGGATCGATCTCCCCCCCCAGCGCCCCCGCGGCGCGCCCGGCCTCGAGCGCCAGCAGGCGCTCGGCCAGCGGGGTGAGGAGCGGCCGGCGCTCGCCGGCCTCCGCCAGCAGGCCCGGCACGAGCTGGGAGGGAGCGGCCACCTGCCGCCCGAAGAGGACGCCGCCCTGGGCGTCGCAGAGGCGGCGCGCCACCCTCGCCGCGCGAAGCGGCGTCGGCACCAGGCAGAGGAGGGGCACGCCGCCGAGGATATCGGCGCAATCTGACGGGCCAGGGCGCGGCGGTCAGGTGCGCCGGCCTCGCCGGCCCGCGCTCACTCCTCGCGGTACACCGCCAGCGAGCCCTCGTTCTCCCACACCTCCACCTTCGACACCTGCACGCGGCTGCCCTCCGCCTCGGCGAGCCGGCGGTTGGCCTCCGCGTAGAAGTAGCGGGCCAGGTTCTCGGCGGTGGTGTTCACCTCGTCGAAGGGGGCGACCTCGTTCACGTTGCGGTGATCGAAGCGGGCGCACAGCTCGGCCACGATGCGGTACAGGTCGGCGAAGTCCACCACCATCCCCAGCCGGCTCAGCGTCGAGGCCCGGGCGTGCACCCGCACCCGCCAGTTGTGGCCGTGGAGCCGCTCGCACTTTCCGGGGTGGAAGCGGATCTGGTGGGCCGCGCTGAAGACGAAGTCCTTGGCCACCTCGTAGACGGGGACGCCCATGCGCCGGCCAATATAGCCTCGCCGGCCGGCAGCCGCAGCGCCGTTCCCTCCGTTTCGTTCGCGGCGCGGCCGCTCCCGCGCTAACATCTCGCCGTGCTGGAAACGCTTCGCCAGGCCGCGTTGGTCGCCGTCGCCGGCCTCGGGGTCGGCCTGGCCGGAAACGCCCTCTCGCCGCGACCGGCCCCGCTGGGCCGCCCGGTGCACGCCGCTGCCGAGGCGACCGCCGGAGCCTGCGTGGAAGGGTCCTCGGGCGTTCCCGCCGCGCCCATCCCCCGCATCTCGGCCCAGGAGGCCGCGGCCATGTGCGCGGCCTGCACCGCCGGCTTCGTGGATGCCCGCAGCGCCCGCGACTACGAGGCGGGCCACGTCATCGGCGCCGTCCACCTCCCGCCGGTCGGGCACCCCGAGGAGGCCGCGGTCCTGGCCCGGCTGGCCGCGCTTCCGGCGGTGATCGTCTACGACGACGACACCAGCTGCGCCCTGGCCGAGGGCGTGGCCCGGCGCCTCCAGCAGCGGGGAGTGCGCGAGGTGCGCGTCCTGGCCGGCGCCTGGCCGGCCTGGGTGGCGGCCGGCGGACCCGGAGCCTCGGGAGCCTGCCACCTGTGCCAGCACGGGCCGGAGGCCTCCCGATGAGGGAGCGCATCCTGGCCCTGCTCCGCATCGGGCTCGGGGCGGCCTTCGTGTACGCGGCGGTGGTCAAGCTGCCGGACATGGCCGCCTTCGCCGAGGACGTGGCCAACTACCGGCTCCTGCCCGCCGCCCTGGTCCCGGCCTTCGGCAGCTCGGTGGTGGGCGTCGAGCTGCTCGCCGGCCTGGCGCTCGTCGCCGGGGTGGCCGCCCGGGGAGCGGCCCTGGTGCTGTCGGGCCTGATGCTGGCCTTCGTCGGCGCGGTCTCCCAGGCGCTGCTGCGGGGCATCGACTTGCGCTGCGGGTGCTTCGGCGGGGCGGCGCCCGCCAGCTGGTGGACGGTGGGGCGCGACCTCTTCATCCTCGGCGGGGCGCTGGTGGTGCTGGTCCTCGGCCCGGGACGGCTGTTCCCGCGCCGCGGCGACGCAGGCTAGCCGACCGCCTTCCGGCGGGCCCGCGGCCCAGCCGCCTTGCCCGGAGCCGCCGAGAGCTCCAGGAAGTACTGGTAGGGGAGGAAGCGGCGCTCGCGCAGGAGTCGGAGGCCGGCCTCGCGGGCAGCCCGAAGGAAGGCGCCGCGCGGCACCTTGTGCTCGGGAGGCGGACCCACCGGCAGCCGGCGGCGGTGGAAGTCGACGTTGACGATGCGACCCCCTGGGCGCAGCCGGCCGGCCAGGGCCCGCAGCGTGGCGGCCCCGTCGGGGAAGTGGTGGAACGCGTTCACGAGGAGGATGAGGTCGCAGCGCCGCGGTGGAAGGGGAGCCTTCCCGTGCGCCGCCAGGACCGGGCGGACGTTGCCGAGACCCTGCTCCCGGATGCGCTTTCGCAGCACCCGAAGCATGCGCGGCTCGGCGTCGACGGCGTACACCCTCCCCTTCGGCCCGACGGTCCGGGCCAGGCGCAGGGCGAAGTAGCCGGGCCCGGTCCCCACGTC
>Ga0316622_100001060_pt1 | contig 17304 bp, 10 predicted proteins | sample OWC_Aug_OW2_C1_D_FD_207646 | JGI IMG/M metagenome (GOLD analysis project Ga0316622, IMG submission 207646) | Wetland soil microbial communities from Old Woman Creek delta, Ohio, United States - OWC_Aug_OW2_C1_D5_C | ecosystem: Environmental > Terrestrial > Soil > Wetlands | place: USA: Ohio... | reverse complement strand
ACCGGCACCTTGGTCAGGTCGACGCCCATGTGCGCACCCGTGATCTTCTGCACCTCGTCGAGATACGCGCTGAAGAGCAGGAACGCCGCCAGCGCCGCGGACCCGATTGCGTATCCCTTGGTCAACGCTTTGGTGGTGTTGCCGACCGCGTCGAGGCGGTCCGTCTTCTTCCGGATCTCTTCGGGCTGCTTCGACATCTCGATGATGCCACCGGCGTTGTCGGTGATCGGGCCAAACGTATCCATCGCCAGGATGTACGCGCACGGCGCCAGCATCCCCATGGTCGCGATGGCCGTCCCGTAGAGACCCGACCCCGGAATCCCGCCGAGCGCCAGCTCACCGCACCAGTACGCCGTCAGCAGGGCGACGGAGATGACCAGGACGGGAATGCCGGTGCACTCGAAACCCACCGCCAGCCCGGCGATGATGTTCGTCGCCGGGCCGGTTCTCGATGCCTCGGCGATCGACCGCACCGGCCGGTAGCGGTACTCGGTGTAATACTGGGTGATCCACACGAAGGCATACGCGGTCAAGATACCGATGACTCCCGCGAGGAAGAGATAGAACTGGCTGACCGTTCCTGTCGCCCCGGGCACCGGTCTGAGCAGGAGAAAAACGGCGACGCCGAAGCCGATCATCGCCAGAATCGTGGTGACGAGATATCCCCGATTCAAACCGTTCATCGGGTCCTCGTCCTCGTCGCAGCGCACCGTCATGACGCCAATGATCGTGGCGATGAGACCGAAGGCACGAGCCAGCAACGGGAACAGGATGCCCCCCATGCCGAAGACCGGGAACAAGGCGATACCGAGAATCATCGCCCCGACGTTCTCCGCCGCCGTCGACTCGAAGAGATCGGCGCCACGACCGGCGCAGTCGCCGACGTTGTCGCCGACCAGATCCGCAATGACCGCGGGATTGCGCGGATCATCCTCGGGAATGCCCGCCTCGACCTTGCCCACCAGATCCGCACCGACATCGGCGGCCTTGGTGTAAATCCCGCCGCCGAGCTGGGCGAAGAGCGCCACGAAGCTCGCGCCAAAGCCAAAGCCCACGATCTGCAGGGGCACGTGGCGGTAGTCCTGCATGCCGCCAAACAGCAGGAACAACCCGCCGACGCCGAGCAGGCTCATCGCCACCACGGCCAAGCCGCTCACCGCCCCGCCGCGCAAGGCGATCTGCAGGGCGCGGTTGAGGCTCGTCATCGCCGCAGCGGCCGTCCGAATGTTGGCGCGGATGGAGACGAACATGCCGATGTAGCCGGCAATGGCCGAGCAGAGGGCCCCGGTGACGAAAGAAATCGTGACCCGCCACGCCGTTCCCGTACCCATCTCGGCGATGTTCTTCACCTCGCGGTTGGCGTAATAGAACGCGAAGATCAACGCCGCCGCCACCACCGCGAGCATGCCGATCGTGCGGTACTGCCGCGACAGGAACGCCTCTGCCCCTTCGCGAATGGCGCTCGATATCTCCATCATCTCTGGTTTCCCAGTCTCGGCGGCGAGCACGTGCCGGGCCAGAAGGCCGGCAACCACGAGGGACAACAGGCTGATGAGCAACACAATCGGCAGGACAAGGTTGATCATGGCGATTCGCGTTTCTCCTTGTTCGTGATTTGTCTTCGAAGTGCCGCCGGACCTGGACGACCAAACCGCAGGCGCAGACCGCTCGGAGCCGGCCACTTTACCCCTTCACGGGACCGCGTTTGGACAACCCAGCGACAGGTTAACGCGGTTCTCTATCGGACTCGTCGGCAATGAGCAAGCTTCCCCCCTCACCTTCCAGGACTGCCGGTTTTCGTAGCGGCAATGAGCTCACCGGCTGCTCGATTTCTGCCCCTGGTTGCGGAAGGGAGTGTCGATACATCCGTTTGCCGCAGCAGCACGGAAGCGTCCCCCTTTGGGAAAGGGGGATTGAGGGGGATTTGTTCGCATGACCAATTCCAAAATCCCTCCTCACCTCCCTTTTTCAAAGGGAGGAACTTATGGGGACAAGGGATGACGCCACAGCGCGGCCCTCCCCTCACCCGCTCTGCGCCGAGCTGCCGCGCCCCTCCCTCGCCGGCGGGAAATAGTCGATCGAAAACCGCAGGCCCGCAAACTGCTTCGGCAGGCGCATGAGGTTGGCCACGAACACGCCCATGGCGGTCCGATCGAGCCACGACGACAGCGGCCAACCCAAGTGGATGTGAATCTCGCGGCCACCGAACTCCTCTTCGACCAGAGCCAAGATCGCCGTGATGCTGCGGTACACCCCACCGGGCTGGACCGGGAAGCGATAGTGGTTGGGGCGCACCTTCCCCGGGAGCCCCTGTCGCGGCGAGAAAAACGTGATGAACGCGGTACCCGGGGCACCGGTCACGTCAAGCTCGCCCGGGCGGCGGAAGTAGATGTGCAGAGCGCCGTCGTGCTCCGCCAGCGCCAGGAGCATCTCCATCGGATAATCGCTCTTGCGGACCTCAAGCACCTCGGGTCCGTAGCGGCGAGAAAAGGGAATGCCCGCCGCCAAGATCACCGTCACGACGCCGGCCCACAGCATGAGCCCGTAGGGTTTGTGCATGGCGAGGTAGACGAAGCAGGCGACCAGAATGAACTCGAGCAGCACCGTGCCCGTCCGTGACGTGTAGTAGGCTCGGATGTCTTTCGTCCCCCGGAAGTAGCGATAGATGAGCAAGCAACCGACGTTGATGCAGAAGCTGGCCAGCAACCCGATGGCATACATCTCGGCCAGAATCCGCTGCGATCCGCGGGTGAGCAGGATGATCGCGGTGTACATGGCCCCGTTGAGCAGGTGGATGCGATAGAGGGACGCCCGCCGGTTGGTCTTCATGAGCCAATGAAAACGGTACCGATGCCCAACGCGCTCGAGCAACTCGCTCGAGGCGACGTACGCGGTGTTCACCGCCATGATCAGGATGATGCTGCCGAAGAGACCGACGAGGACTCCAAAGGGCGCATTGCCCACCAGGGTGGCGAAGTGCGGGATCAGATCGCCCTCGTGCCCGGCGAACTCGATCGGAGCCGACAGCGCGAGTGCCGAGACCACCGGCGTGACGATCCCGACCGTCAGGGCGAGGAACCAGTAGGCGCGCGAGACGTCGCGCCAGCTTTCCACCAGCCCGGCGGTCTGGATCACCGACTCGATGCCCGAGTACGCCAAGACGCAGCTCGCGACGCCAATGGTGATCACTTGCACCACATGGGGCAACCCGCGTTGCGTGATGTCGCTGAGCACGCCCGTCGCGCTGCCGAGCATGATCCGCGGGCTGCCGGGATCCAGGTGCAGGACGCCGAGGACGATGAGGTTCAGGAAGACGAAGGCGGCCGCCACGAAGATCCCAAACGTCACGCGGGCGTTCTCGCGAATGCCGAGGATGTTGAGCCCCGCCACCGCCCAGATGATGGCGAGAATGAGCATCCGCTCGGTACCGGGGCTGAGTGCAATGAAGGTCGTCCCGTTGATCACCGCACTCACCGTCGAGATGCACGCCGTGAGGATGTAGTCGACCAGGATCGACGCCACCGCGACGAACGAGGCGACCGGACCGAGCACGAGGTACGAGAAGGAGTAGACTCCGCCGCCGCGGATATCGTTGTGCTCGAGGATCTGCGCGATCTCCACCATGCGGCTGGACAGGAAGCGCATCAGCAGGGAGGTGAAGGCGATGAAGAAAATGGCCTGCGTGCCGATGAACCGGTGCGCTTCCGCCGGCGCGTAAAACACCGAGGTCAGCTCGTCCATCAGCGTGATCACGGCGATGGCGAGCCAGGTCGCGTACCACTTTCCTCCGCGGGCAAACCCGAGGAGGTTCGGCCGCCGCAGCAGCGCAACAAACCCCACCAGCAAGGCGAGGTTGAGCAGCAGGAGAATCGGCGCCGTCATCCGTCAGGCCGCCCCGTTCGACAAACCGCGCCGGATCGCCTCTGGTGTCACCGCGTCCCTCTTCCCCCCCATCGGTCCCAAGACGACGAGAAGAAACGTCTTGTGGATCACAGCCCTCGCAGAGCGGGCGGTAGACCTACTCCGTCGCCGGGGCGACCGCCGTGCCTTCCCGTCGGCCGCGAAGATACTCGATCACCGGAGGCATCAACGAGAGGATGACGATCGCCAGGATCACGTAGTGGAAGTTTCGCTTCACCATCGGAACGTTACCGAAGAAGAAGCCGCCGAGCGTGAACGAACAGACCCAGACGATGCCGCCGAACACGTTGAAGAGTGCAAAACGCGGATAGCGCATCTTGCCGATCCCGGCGACAAACGGCGCAAAGGTGCGGATGATCGGCATGAACCGGGCGAGGATGATCGTCTTGCCGCCGTGTTTTTCGTAGAACGCCTGTGCCCGCAACAAGTGCTGCCTATTGAGCAGGAGCGACTGCTCGCTGGTAAAGACCCGGGGACCGACGCGATAGCCCACCGCGTAATTGACCGCATCACCACCGATCGCCGCCGCGCACAGCAACGCCATGAGGAACGGGAGATGCAACGGCGACCCATCGATGGCCGCCAGCGCGCCGACGGCGAAAAGCAGCGAGTCGCCGGGCAGGACCGGCGTGATCACCAAGCCGGTCTCGCAGAAGACGATGACGAACAACACCGCGTACAGCCACGGCCCGAGCATGCCGGCCCACTCGTTGAGATGCGTATCGAGGTGGAAGAAGAGGTCGAAAGCTTGTTGGATAACGTCCATCAACTCCTCGTGCGGGCACAACCGCGGCGCCCAATCCGATGCACTTTACACAGATAGCGAGCGCCACTCAATGACATCTCGCTCGCACGTCGTTGACCACCGGAACGAATTCGCTAATCTCCCAGCGCCGAAGCACCCGCTTGGCAGGCTGGAAGTGAACCGTGGGGTGAAAGGGATTCTTCACCACAGAGACACCGAGGCACGGAGAAACGCAAGTCGCTGAGCGGATCCGGCGAACCAAAACGAAGTCCACCGGAAATGAGATTCACAAGTTCCCTTTCTTGGCAGCCGAACAAGAAGCCCTCCGTGCCTCAGTGTCTCCGTGGTGAAATCTTTTCTTGTCGCCCCAAGGCTGCCGGAACCGGCAACAGGCGAGGGTTCCGCGGCAAGGCAGGGGAACCGTTCGCGATGTCGCGGTGCCGTTCGCCGATCGGGAGGCGAGCCGTCATCTTCGCGTTGATCAGCATGGTCCTCGCCGCCGCGGGCGCGTGCCGAGCAGATGACGCACTCGAACGGGTACACGCTCGGGGCACACTGCGCTGGGGTGGGGACATCCAGGGTGGAGAGCCGTATGCCTTTCAGGATCCACACGACGCCTCGCGGCTCATCGGTTTCGAGGTCGAGATCGCCGACGCCCTGGCGCGGCGGCTCGGAGTCCGCGCCGAGTTCGTGCAGAATGACTGGCAGATGCTGATCCCCGCCCTCGAACGCGGCGACTTCGACGTGATTCTGAACGGCCTCGAGGTGACCCCGGCGCGCCGCGCGCGCGTTGCCTTCACGCGCCCCTACTACGCCTTCACCGAGACGCTGGTCGTGCGGCGCGATGATGCCGACACCGTTCACGGCCTGGCCGACCTCCGGGGACGGCGCGTTGGCACGCTCGGGAACTCGCTCGCGTTCGATCTCGTCAGCGCCGCACCGGAGCTGGAGGTCGTGCTGTACGAAGGCGTCGAGGAGCCGTACATCGACCTCGAGCAGGGACGGCTCGCGGGCGTCGTCCTCGACCACATTATCGCCGACCGCTACGGCCTCGTGCGCCCGGGCTTGCACGCCGCCGCGACGGTCGGAGACGGCGTCTACGCCATCGCCGGACGTCGCGACGACCTGGCGCTGATGCGCGCCGTCGATGACAGTCTCGCGGCGATGATGCGCGACGCGGAGCTGCGCGCGATCCTCACCCGCTGGCACCTCTGGGACGAACGACAAACCGCGCTCGCCCAAGCGGAGCAGCCGACATCCGCGCCAGTCACGGGCGCCGGTCTCACGCTCGCTCATCTCCCGATCTTCGCGCGCGCCGCCGGTTTCACGGTCGTGATCTCCGCCCTCGCCATGGCGCTGGCCGTGGCTGGAGGCCTGCTGCTGAGCCTTGCACGCCGCTACGGCGGCGCGCCCCTGCGGCTCTCGGCCAGCGCGTACGTCGAGGTGTTCCGCGGCACCCCCGTGCTGCTCCAGCTCTACGTCCTCTACTACGGCCTGGCGCCGATCCTGACTCTTCCCGCCTTCGCCGCCGCGGTCATCGGGCTCGGGATGAACTACGCCGCGTACGAAGCCGAGCTGTACCGCGCGGGCCTGGATGCGGTCCCCATCGGCCAGGCCGAGGCGGCGCTCGCCCTCGGCATGTCGCGCGGGCTGGCACTGCGCCGGATCGTCTTACCGCAGGCACTGCGGGTGGCGCTTCCGGGCATCGCCAACGATTTCATCGCACTGCTCAAGGACTCCTCCCTCGTCTCGGCGATCACGGTCGTTGAGCTCACCAAGCAGATGACGATCACCGCGGTGGACGTCCGCGGCTGGCTCGTTCCGGGACTGCTCTGCGCGGCACTCTATCTGGCACTGAGCTACCCGCTGTCGCGGCTGGCCCGCCGCCTCGAGCGGCGACTGGCGCCGGTGCCGGCATGAGTGTTGGCGCGGTCGTAACGGTTCGCGCCCTCCGTACCCGCCGCGGGCAAACCGAGGTGCTGCGGGGGATCGACTTCGACGTCGCACGCGGCGAGGTCGTCGCTGTCATCGGACCATCGGGGAGCGGGAAGACCACGCTGCTACGCGGGCTGAACTATCTGACGCCTTTCACCGCGGGTGAAGTGGACATCGCCGGCCATCGGCTGCGACCGGGGTTGAGCGAGCGGGCCGACGCGGCGCTGCTGCGCGCGGTGCGAACGCGTGTGGGCATGGTGTTTCAGAGTTTCCACCTCTTTCCGCACCTGACCGCGCTCGGAAATGTCACCGAAGCGCCGTACCGCGTCCTCGGTCTCGAGGCCGGGCAGGCGCGGGCGCGGGCACAGGCGCTGCTCCAACGGGTGGGGCTCGGGAGCTACGCCGGCGCCCTTCCCCACACGCTCTCCGGCGGGCAGCAGCAGCGAGTGGCGATTGCGAGATCGCTGGCGATGGAGCCGGTGGTGCTGCTGCTCGACGAACCGACCTCAGCGCTGGACCCGCGGCTCGTCGGCGAGGTGTTGAACGTCGTGGCCGATCTCGCCGCGGCCGGGCAGACCATGTTGATCGTCACCCACGAGATCGCCTTCGCGCGCCGCGTCGCCCATCGCGTCCTCGTCCTCGCCGGCGGCCAGATCGTCGACAGCGGCACCCCCGCCGACGTCCTCGACCATCCACGCACGGCGGCAACCCGGGCGTTGCTGGGCAAAGAATAGCCGCGCACAGCCGCTCCCCTGCTCTCGCCCCACGGCGCCGCGGCTTCCGCGTCACGACCCTCCAGCATGCCGGAACGTTCCCTCCTCCGGCGCGGCAGGATCGAGACGGCCAGCACCGTTGGCCAGCGGCGTCAGGGTGGAATGCTGACCGAGCAGACGTGGGCAGGCTCACTCCTGTCGCGGCGGAGCAGCGTCGGTGGAAGACGTTGGCTCGAGGCCGACGTCAGTATCGCCGGTCGGCAGCGTAAACCAAAACGTGGCGCCGCCTCCGGGTGTCTCCTCGACGCCGATCTCACCGCCGTGCGCCTCGACGATCTCTCTCGAAATGGAGAGGCCCAGACCCGCGCCGCCCGTTGTGCCCGGCACGCGTACGAACTTCTCGAAGATTGTCCGTCGATACTCCGGCGGAATGCCTTCGCCAGAATCAGCGACCTCGAAGCGCACCGCCTGATCAACGGGCTTCGCACGCACCTCGATCGAGCCGCCCGCGGGCGTGTGCCGAATCGCGTTGCTGAGGAGGTTCGACAGGACGATGTGCGCGCGTTCGCGATCGACCGGCACGTCGCTCAAGCCTGGGAGGACCGCCGTCTGGAGCACCAAATGACGGTCCTCGGCCACCTTGCGATGGGCTTCGATGGCTGCATCGATCAGTGCCGCCGGCGCCATCAGCCGCCGATGCAATTCGATCCGCCCGCCTTGGATGCGGGCCAGATCGAGGAGTTCGTCGATCATCGACTGCAGTCGTTCGCAGTCGTCACGCGCCGCGTAGAGCAGGTCGGCCTGTTGGTCGGTCAATGGCCCCGCGGCCTGCTCGAGGCAGAGATGAATCGCCATCCGTAGAGAAGTGAGGGGCGTGCGAAACTCGTGCGCAACGGTGGCGATCAGATCGTTGCGCAACTCGTCAACGCGCCGCAGCCGGGTGACATCCTGCAGCAGCACGGTGACACCCGCGATCCCGCCTTCCTCGGCATAGACCGGTGTGGCTCTGGGGAGCAGATAGCGCTCTCCATCGGCCGTGGCGATGCGGATGGCCTCCTCGATCCCCTTGGGAAGGTAGGGTCCTTTTCCCGCGAGGACGTGGGCGCGGACTCGTTCCAGGAGGGCACGCACGTCGGGCTGCAGCGCGTGCAGCGGATCCGTCACCGCCGCTTCCAGGACGAGCCCAAGCAAGGTCTCTGCCGGCCGATTGACGCTGAGGACGCCGCCGCTGAGGTCGAACACCACCACAGGGTCCGGCATGCTGTCGATGGCCGCCTGCGACACCTGTCGCGCCAGCAACAGGTCGCCGAGTGAGCTGCGGCGATACTGACTCAGGCGCGTGGCCATGGCGTTGACGGTCGCGGCCAGTTGCGCCAGCTCATCGCGGCCGGTGATCTCGATGCGCGCCCCAAAGTCGCCTTCGCCGATGCGGTGGACCGCCCGGGTCAGAAGCGCCAGCGGTTGGAGCAGACGCGTGGTCATCTTCGTCGATACGAAGCTGCCGATGATCAGCGCGGCCGCCGAGGCGAGCAGCATCACGGTGTCCATGCGTTGCGCCGCTCGGCGCGCGCTTTCGCTCTTCCGCACCATCGCGTCCTGGTTGATCGTCAGGATCGTGTCCACCGCCTCCCTGACGGCGACGAACGCCGGCTCGAGCTCGTCGAAGAAAAACCGCCGACGCTCATCGGAATCACGCGCGGATTGGAATCGATCGAGGCGCTCCTGATAGCTGGCCCACCGTTCGCGAAGCTCCTGGGTCGCCTGACGCTCCCCGGGTTCGGTGATGTTGCCCTCCTGGGCTTGCAGCTGCTTCTCGAATCGGCGCCGGCTGCCGGCCGCTTGCGACATGGGTGGTTCCGTTGCCCCGGGAATCAACGCGAGTGCCGGAATGTCCTCCAGCCGCTCAAGGGCGTCCTTCAGCCGTTCCGCCGCCAGAACGCTCTGGTAGTTGTCTTTGAGGATCGCTTCCGAATGGCGGCCGAGCGAAGCGACATTCGCGCTTGCCAGGAACCCCACCACCGCCAAGGCGATCGCCAGCGGCGCCTGTGCCAGCAGCAGCTTGACGCGCAGCGTCATGCGTGCTCCTCCTCTTCTAGCGCCACGATGTGCAGATCGAAGTCGGTGGCCCTGTCCACCATCCGCGCGACGAACGTTCGGCCCAATAGCTGCCGCCACCACGGCCGGTGGGAGCGCCCGATGATGATGTGGCCGACGCCGTGCGCGCGGGCGTAGTCGAGGAGCGCCTTCACGGGATCCGTGGCCTGCAAGCGTACCACGATGGCGCCAAGCTCCCGCGCCTTCTCAATGTTGGCGAGCAAATGCCGCTGCGCCTCGGCATCGATGCGGTGCGGAGCCTCCTCCGGCGTCTCGACATAGACGACCAACCAGTCGGTGTTCAGGCGGCCTGCCATTCGCGAGCCGCGACGCAGCAGCGTGCCCGCCCGCGGCGAGAACGAAGAGATGCAGACCATCAACCGACCCGCGGCCGGGGCCGTCCGCGGTCCCTCCCCGGTCGCCGCCTCGGCCGGCTGCGACCGGTCGAGGCTCTCGGCCACCTCGCGCAGCGCCAGTTCGCGCAAGGCGGCGAGGTGGTCCTCCTTGAAAAAGTGGGCGAGGGCCCAGTGCACCTTCTCCTTGTCGTAGATCTTGCCGGAGCGCAGTCGATCGAGCAGATCCTCCGCCGCCAGATCGAGGTTCACCACCTGATCGGCCTGCCGCAGAAAACTGTCCGGTACCGTCTCGCGGATGACCACTCCGGTGGCCCGCTCCACGACATCCTTCAAACTGTCCAGGTGCTGCACGTTGAAGGCGCAGATCACGTTGATGCCGGCATCGAGGATGTCGAGCACATCCTGGTAACGTTTGCGATTACGGCTGCCGGGTGCGTTGGTGTGGGCGACCTCGTCAACCACCGCAACCTGCGGGTGCCGGGCGATGATCCCGTCGAGGTCCATCTCGTCGACGACGAGCCCACGGTACTCGACTCTCCGGCGGGGGATGTACTCGAGCCCTTCAATGAGCGCTGCGGTCTCCGCCCGTCCGTGCGGTTCGATGAGGCCGAGCACCACATCGACGCCGCGCTTCCTGAGCGCGTGTGCCTCCTCGAGCATCCGGTAGGTTTTGCCGACGCCGGCCGCGAACCCGATGTAGACCTTGAGGCGACCACGCTTGGCACGCTCGACCAGTTCAAGGAAGTCCTCCGGGCGTGGGCGCGTCGCCTTCATCCGCCGCTGTCAGTGGGGCGCCCGAATTGGCGGTCGAGCGCCAGATTGAGGAGCAGTACGTTGACGCGCCGCTCGCCCAACAATCCCAGGTCGCGGGACTCCACGTACGCGGCGACGACCTGCCGGACGCGCTCGGGCGCGACGCGGCGGGCACGGGCCACGCGCGGCACCTGCCACCGCGCCGCGGCGGGCGAGAGATGCGGGTCCAGGCCGCTCCCAGAGGTGGTGACCAACTCGACCGGCACCGGGCCGTGTGCGTCCGGATTCGTGTCGCGAAGCCGGACGATCTCAGCAGCCATGCGCTCGCGCAGTTTTCGTGAGGTCGGCCCGAGATTCGAACCCGACGACGCCGCAGCATCGTAGCCCTGGTCGCCCGCTGTCGACGGCCGGGGCCAGAAGTATGCGGGGCTGGCGAAGCGTTGCGCGATGAGTTCGGAGCCCACGATTCGGCCGCGCTCGTCGGCGACCAGGCTCCCGTTGGCTCGATGCGAGAACAGCAGCTGCCCCATCCCGGTCACGACCAGGGGATAGGCGACCCCCGTCAGCACCAGGGTCACCACGGTCGTTCGAATCGCGATAAGAGTCGTCTTCCACATGGCGGCACCTATACTAATCCAACAATTGTCAGGACCAGATCAATCAGCTTCATGCCGATGAACGGTGCGATGACGCCGCCGACGCCGTAGATGAGCAGCGAGCGCCGCAGCAGCGCCGCCGCGCCGAGTGGGCGATACTGGACGCCACGCAGTGCCAGCGGAATCAGCAGGACGATGACGATGGCGTTGAAGATCACCGCCGAAAGGATCGCGCTCAGCGGCGAGGTGAGGTGCATGATGTTCAGCGGCGCGATCTCGGGAAACACCGCGACGAAGAGCGCCGGCAAGATGGCGAAGTACTTGGCAATGTCGTTGGCGATCGAGAACGTCGTCAGGCAGCCGCGGGTCATCAGCAGTTGCTTCCCGACCTCGACCACCTCGAGCAGCTTCGTTGGGTTGGAGTCGAGGTCGACCATGTTGCCGGCCTCCTTGGCCGCCTGCGTCCCGGTGTTCATGGCGACACCCACGTCGGCCTGGGCGAGCGCGGGCGCGTCGTTGGTGCCGTCGCCCGTCATCGCCACCAGCTTGCCTTTCGCCTGCTCCTGCTTGATCAAGCGCATCTTGGCCTCGGGCGTCGCCTCGGCGAGGTAGTCGTCGACGCCGGCTTCGCGCGCGATGGCGGCGGCGGTGCGCGGGTTGTCACCGGTGATCATCACCGTGCGGATGCCCATGGCGCGGAAGCGCGCGAACCGTTCCTTGATGCCGCCTTTCACCACGTCCTTGAGATGAATGATCCCGAGAATGCGAGGGCCGTCCGCGACGGCGAGTGGCGTCCCGCCCGTGTCGGAGATGCTGTGGACGATCGCATCGAGGCCCACGGGGACGTGACCGCCCAGTGCGGCCACATGGGCGGAGACCGCGTCGACGGCGCCTTTGCGAATCACGCGGCCGTCGAGGTCACAGCCACTCATGCGGGTCTGCGCGCTGAAGGGAATGAAACGGGCACCGATCTGCTGCACATCCCGGCCCCGCAGCTTGTATTGCTCCTTCGCGAGGACGACGATCGAGCGCCCCTCCGGCGTCTCGTCGGCAAGGCTGGCGAGCTGGGCCGCATCGGCCAGCTCCGCGACCGGCGTCCCACCCACCGGAACCAGCTCCGTGGCCATGCGGTTGCCGAGGGTGATCGTGCCGGTCTTGTCGAGGAGCAGCGTGTCCACGTCGCCGGCCGCCTCGACGGCGCGGCCGCTCATGGCAAGCACGTTCCTGCGCAGCAAGCGGTCCATGCCGGCGATGCCGATGGCCGAGAGCAGTCCGCCAATCGTGGTGGGAATGAGACAGACGAGCAGGGCGACGACGACGGTGGCTGACAGATGAATGCCGGAGTACGCAGCCAGCGGCACGAGCGTCACGCACGCGATCAGAAAAATGATGGTCAATCCCACGAGCAGAATGTGCAGGGCGATCTCGTTGGGCGTCTTCTGGCGGGTCGCGCCTTCAACCAGCGCAATCATCCGGTCGAGGAACGACTCGCCCGGGTCGGTGGTGATGCGCACGACGATCCGGTCGGAGAGCACCTTCGTCCCACCGGTTACCGCGGAGCGGTCGCCACCGCTTTCACGAATCACCGGGGCCGATTCGCCGGTAATGGCGGACTCGTCGACCGACGCGATGCCTTCGATGACCTCGCCGTCACCCGGAATGAGCTCGCCTGCCTCCACCACGACCACATCGCCTTTCTTCAAGGCGGAGGCTGCGACCTGCTGCTCGCGGCCGTTGACGAGCCGGCGCGCGGTGGTCTCCTTGCGCATCTTGCGCAGGGTTGCCGCCTGCGCCTTGCCTCGACCCTCGGCAACGGCTTCCGCGAAGTTCGCGAACACCACCGTGAACCAGAGCCACACGCTCACCGCCAACGTGAACCATGTCGGCGCGGCCCCGAGCGGCGCGGCACACACATCGCGCAGCCAGATGAGCGTGGTGAGCACACTCCCCACCTCGACGACAAACATGACCGGGTTTCTCGCCACCTGTCGCGGCGCCAGCTTGCGCAGGCTCTCGATCGCGGCCGACGCGAGAATCTCGCGGTCGAGCAGCGACAATTCTCGTGTAGTTTTTCGCGCCATCGTGTCAGAATCCTTTGCTAGTGGTTGGACCCGCTGTGTCGACCGGCAGGTTCTAACGGGATTCGACCGTCCGAGACTGAAATCCCCCGCTCACTTCGTTCGCTGCCCCCTTTTTCAAAGGGGGCGACTCTTCTCCGTGTCGGCGAAAGTTCACCCCCTTTGACAAAGGGGGTCGCCGCGTGAGCGGCGGGGGGATTTGACGCTACCGTTCTGGCACTGGGATGGTCACAATTCCGCATGTCTGTTTTCCCGACGGAATCAGGGTCTAAAAGAGCTTCCCGCTCTGCGCCAGGAAGTGCTCGACGATCGGGGCCAGTGACAGCGCCGGGAAAAACGTCAGCGCGCCGACGATGACCACGACCCCGACCAGCAAGGCAACATACAGGGCCCCGTCGGTGGGGAAGGTACCGAGCGACGGGGGAACAACCCTCTTGCCCACCAGCGAGCCAGCAATCGCCAGCACGGGCACGATCATCAGGAAGCGCCCAGCGAGCATGGCGATGCCCAGGGTGACGTTCCACCACCGCGCGTTGGCGTTGAGGCCCGCGAACGCCGAGCCGTTGTTGCCCGTCCCGCTGCTGTAGGCGTACAGGATCTCGCTCAACCCGTGGGGCCCGGCGTTGTTCAACGACGAGGTCGCGTCCGGCATGACCGCCGCCCAGCCCGCGAACCCGAGAATGATCAGCGGAAAGATCAGCACGTACAGCATGGCAAACTTGACCTCCCGCTGCTCAATCTTCTTGCCGAGATACTCTGGCGTGCGACCGACCATGAGGCCGGCAATGAAGACGGCGAGCAGGGCGAAGACGAGGATACCGTAGAGCCCCGCGCCAACGCCGCCGAAGATAACTTCGCCCAGCTGGATGTTGACCAGCGGCACGAGGCCGCCGAGCGGCGTGAAACTGTCATGCATGGAATTGACCGCCCCGCACGAGGCGTCGGTCGTGATGGTCGCGAACAGGGTGGAGCTGGCGATGCCGAACCGCACTTCCTTGCCTTCCATATTGCCCGCCGTGGGATCGACGGCGAGGCCTTGGACGACGAGGGGACCGCTCGCTTCGGCATGGTAGGCAACGCTCACCCCAAGCAGAAACAGCACCGCCATTGCCGCAAACAAGGTCCAGCCCTGCTTTTGATCCCGTGCCATCCGGCCGAACGTGTAGGTCAGCGCCGCCGGCATGGCGAAGATCAGCACCATCTCGATGAAGTTGGTGAGCGGCGTGGGATTCTCGAATGGATGCGCGCTGTTGGCGTTGAAAAATCCGCCGCCGTTGGTGCCCAGCTCCTTGATCACCTCCTGCGACGCCACCGGCCCCATCGCCAGCGTTTGCCTCCCGCCTTCCAGCGTCGTCAGCTGGACGTACGGCGCGAAGTTCTGGATCACGCCCCCGGCCACCAGCAGCAGCGCCAGCGGAACGCAGATCGGCAGCAGCACGTAGACGATGGCACGAATGACATCGACCCAGAAGTTGCCGACGGTCGCCACGTCATCAGAACGCAATTGACGGGTGAGCCCGCGGGCGAGAGCCAGCGCGACGCCGATTCCGACCGCCGCCGAAGTGAAGTTGTGCCACGCCAACCCGGCCATCTGCGTCAGGTAGCTCATGGTCGACTCGCCGCTGTAGGCTTGCCAGTTGGTGTTGGTCGTGAAGCTCACCGCCGTATTGAAGGCGAGATCGGGCGGCACCGGACCGAAGCCCTGCGGGTTGAACGGGAGAAACTGCTGCAGTCGTTCAATTCCGTACGTGACCATCACGCCGAAGGCGCTGAACACGAGCAACGCGAGCGAGTACTGCTGCCAGCTCTGCTCGACCGTCGCATCCACACCACAAAGCCGGTAGAGCGTCCGCTCGAGCGGACCGAAGACGCGCGGCAGGGGCTGCTGCTGCCCCTCGAACGCGCGGAACATGTAGATGCCCAAGGGCTTGGTCAGGGCGAGCGTCACGAGCGCAAAGACCAGAATCTGAAGCCAACCGTCGAGTGTCATGATCGAGCCTAGAACCGCTCCGGCCGAATGAGCGCGTAGAGGAGATAGACGGTCAGCAGCACGGCGAAGAACCCGCCCAACGCATAATCCACACTCACGAAGTTCTCCTCACAGAAGGTCGCAACCGCGGACGTACGACCACGCGACCGCGAAGAAGCCGATAGTGATCAGCAGAAAAATGAGATCGGACACTGCACAACCTCCCGTCCGTAATCGGCCGTGCACGAATCAGTCCACCATGTCAGCGGCTCGGGCGCCGAGGTAAAGGGCACCGGATCCCATGCAACTTGCACGGCTCGGATCTCGGGAGGGTGCAATGTGCAGGAGTGGCGCGGCGAAGCACGGAGAGCGAAGCGGACGCGTTCGTTTACTTCGAGAGCACAGTCGAACGGGGCAGCCGGACTGTGCTAGGGCTACCATGAAACTGACATGGCCACGATCCTTGTCGTCGACGACGAGAAGAACATCCGCAACCATCTGGCGACGTACATCCGTGGCAAGGGGCATGCGGTGGAGACCGCGGCGGATGCCGCGGCGGCGCTTGCAGTGCTCGACCGCGGAGCGGTCGACGTGGTGGTGTCCGATGTGCGGATGGCGGGAATGAATGGGCTCGCGTTGCTGGGAGAGATCCACCGCCGCGGGTCCGACGTGGTCGTCATCCTCATGACGGCCTACGCCACCGTTCCCCAAGCGGTCGAGGCCATGCGCGCCGGCGCCTACGACTACCTGGTCAAGCCGTTCTCTCTCGACCAGGTGGGCCTGCTCCTCGAACGCGTGCTCGAAGTGCAGGCGCTGCGGCGCGAGAACGAAACCCTCCGGCGCACGATCGACCAACCGGTACTGTTGGAATTCACCAGTCCTGTCATGCAGCGCGTGCTGGTCACGGCCCGACACGTCGCCGCATCCGACGCCACGGTGCTCCTCACCGGCGAGAGCGGAACCGGAAAGAACGTCCTGGCCATGGCGATCCACCGGTGGAGTCCGCGACGGAACGGCCCGTTCGTCACCATCGCCTGTACCACGCTGGCGGAACATCTGATCGAGAGCGAGCTCTTCGGCCACGTAAGAGGGGCCTTCACCGGCGCGTGGAAGGACAAGCCGGGTCGTCTCGAGGCCGCGCAGGGGGGAACCGTCTTCCTGGACGAGGTCGGGGAATTGTCCCCGGATCTGCAAGCGAAGCTGCTCCGATTCATCGACGAACACCGCTGTGAGCGGGTGGGCGGCGGGGAGACGATTGTCGTCGACGCGCGCATCATCGCGGCAACGAATCGCGATCTCGAAGCCGAGGTCCACGCCGGGCGCTTCCGCCAGGATCTGTTCTTTCGCCTGAACGTCGTTGGCATCCGCCTGCCCTCGCTGCGCGAGCGCATGTCGGATCTTCCGGCGCTGACGGATCACCTGTTGGCCGCGCTGTGCGCCCGCCACCGGCGCGGCGCAATGCAGCTCACCACCGACGCTCGATCCGCGCTGGCGGCTTACCGCTGGCCCGGCAATGTACGCGAACTGCTGAACGCACTCGAACGCGCGGTCGTGCTGGCCCGCGGGGACATGATCCACGCCGAAGACCTGCCTGATCGGCTGGTCGCCCCGACAGCCACGAGCGCGCCGATGACCGCGAGCCAGCTGTCGCTCGACGAGCTCGAGCGGCGCCATATCGAGCAGGTACTGGCAGATTCGGCCACCCTCGAAGAGGCCGCCGCGCGCCTCGGCATCAACCCCACGACCCTGTGGCGAAAGCGCAAGCGCTATGGAATCGACTGACCGGTCGAGTAGCGCGGAATGATGAGTTTTCTCAGAGCCCTGACCGCCTGGGTCGCTGCGTTCGTCGCGGCCGCGGCAGCCGAACCGGTGGCGCTGGATGTCGGCAGCGGCGAGCGGCTCCTCGTCGTCGCCCCGCATCCCGACGATGAGAGCCTCGGCACCGGAGGTCTGATCCAACGCGTGCTCGCCCGCGATGGGAGCGCCCGGGTCGTCATCATGACAGCCGGCGACGGTTACGTCGAGGCGGTCGAGCATGAAACGGGCCTGCTCCGGCCCCGTCCATCGCACTTCATCGCCTACGGCGAGCGGCGCCTGAAAGAGGTGCAAGCGGCGGTGCGTGAACTCGGCGGCGGTCGCGTTCG
>Ga0316622_100001059_pt1 | contig 17308 bp, 14 predicted proteins | sample OWC_Aug_OW2_C1_D_FD_207646 | JGI IMG/M metagenome (GOLD analysis project Ga0316622, IMG submission 207646) | Wetland soil microbial communities from Old Woman Creek delta, Ohio, United States - OWC_Aug_OW2_C1_D5_C | ecosystem: Environmental > Terrestrial > Soil > Wetlands | place: USA: Ohio... | reverse complement strand
ACGACGGGCCCCAAGGTGGCGGAATTTGAGCAGGCCTTTTGCCATGCGGTCGGGGCTCCCGCGGCATTGGCGCTCAATTCGGGGACCGCAGCTCTGCACCTCGGGCTGATTGTCAGCGGCGTGGGAGAGGGCGACGCCGTCATCACGACACCGCTTACCTTTTGCTCGACGATGCACGTGATCGAGCACGTGGGGGCAAGACCGATTCTCGTGGACGTCGAGGCCGACACGCTGAATATCGACCCCAAGCGCGTTGAGGCAGCGATTGCGCAGGAGGGCGGGCGAGGGAGGGTACGGGCTATCTTGCCTGTGCACCTGTACGGACACCCGTGCGACATGGATGCGATTCTGACACTTGCGGAAAGGCACGACCTTTCCGTCGTGGAGGACGCCGCCCACGCGCTTCCGTCACGTTACAAGGGCCGGCTCATCGGCTCGGCTCCCAATCCGCAATCGGCAATCCGCAATCCGCGATTGACATGCTTTTCCTTCTACGCGACGAAGAATCTCACTACCGGCGAGGGTGGGATGGTGACGGGCGACCCCGCGCTGATCGATGAGGCGAGGATCTGGAGTCTCCACGGGATGAGTCGAGACGCCTGGAGACGATACGCGTCTGAAGGATCGTGGTACTGCGAAGTCGTCCAAGCCGGATTCAAATACAACATGAGTGACATCCAGGCTGCCATCGGTCTTCAGCAATTGCGCCGGTTGGGGGAGATGCAGGAAAGGCGGCGCAAGGTGTTTGAAGGATACGACCGAGCCTTTGCCGAGATCCCATCGATCGAACGGCCGGTCCGACGGCCAGGAGTGTCGCACGCGTACCATCTGTACGTCATCAGACTGAACCTGGAGATGCTGACGATCGATCGCGCGCAGTTCATCGAAGAACTGCGAGCACGGAACATCGGAACAGGCGTCCACTTTATACCGAATCATCTTCACCCCTATTACCGTGACAAGTATGGGTTCCTTGCAGAGGATTTTCCTGTGGCGTACCGAGAATACAAGCGGCTGATCAGCCTTCCGGTGTATCCCGCCATGACGGACGACGACGTCCAGGACGTGGTCGAGGCTGTGCGAGATGTCGCCACCACGTACAGGTGGTAGATAGGTGTCGATCCTGGTGAAGACGATCGTCGAGAAAGGCGCCGCGGGTGGCCCCCTGCGCGTGGTCGATGACCAGGTAGGTTTCCCGACGTGTACGCCCGATCTGGCGGAAGCGATTGAGTGTCTCGTATCGCGCGAGCTCCCCGGCATATACGCGGGAATGGTCAAATCCCAATTGTCAATGACCAATGGCAGACGCGGCGAACCGGAGCAGGTTGCGACGGTATGTATCGTGTTCCTACCGCGATTGGTCATTGGAATTTGGTCACTGGTCATTAGCTCCAGATTCTTCACGGTCCCTTCGTGAATAATCTGGGTTAAGGGTGTTCTCTCACGTTAGGAAACAACATTGAACGTGTTGCACCGCATTCTTAGCGGGGTTGCCTGGAGCTTAATAGCCAGAGTGTTTAATCAAGGCGGCACCCTTGCTGTCAACCTCATCCTAGCCAACCTGCTCGGCCGAACCGCCTTTGGGGAATATGCGATCATCTACACGACCATTTTGACAGTAACAACAATCTCGGGCCTTGGTGTTGGCAGCAGTGCAACAAAATACATCGCGGAGTTCCGCCTCATCGATAAACAAAAAGCAGCACGTGTCTTGCGGTTGTGTTCGGCGACCGCCACGATTACGGGGAGTCTCGCTTGCTGCCTTCTCTTGGTCTTTGCGGGATCGATAGCTGACGAACTTCTCAGGGCTCCCAACCTGGCCGGCGGTTTGCGGATCGCATCGGTTGCGGTCGTTTTTGCCGTGCTGAACAGTTATCTCGTGGGGGGTCTGGCCGGGTTGGAAGCCTATCCAGCAATGGCGCGTGCCTCGATATGCGGAGCGACCATACAGGTAACGGCGTGCACGATTGGTGGGTGGTTTGGTGGCGTGAATGGCGCAGTGATCGGACTGATTCTCGGGGGCGTATCTCAATGGTTCATGCTCTCCTTCCTGCTTCAGGATGAACAAGCCAAGCAATTGCTTGAAGCGACATACCGAGGATTGAGCCGAGAGTGGGAACTAATCTGGAAATATCTCGTTCCGGCCGGCCTCAGCGGTTTTGTCTCAATGCCGGCGGTGTGGTTTGCCAATGTTCTTCTCGTACGCTCATCCGATGGTTTCAACCAGATTGCGATATATAGTGTGGCAAGCAACATTCGTATGTGTATTCTGTTTTTACCCCACATCGTGAACGGAGTGGGCGTTTCCTTGATCAATGTTCAAACCGGGCTTCGGGACATGAACGGCTACCGAAAGACGTTTTGGCTGAACCTGGCCCTGACGACGCTCACCGCTATTCTCGGAGCGTGTGTCGCAGTGCTCATGGGTCATCACGTGCTGGCCCTTTTTGGCAAGGCGTTTACCGATGGGGAATCGGTGCTGACGATCTTGAGCGTCGCCGCTGTGGTCGAAGCGTTTGCGGTTGCCATGTATCAAGTCATTCAGAGTCGGGCCGAGATGTGGCGTTCATTGTGGTTGGTTTGCCTCCCGCGAGATCTCACGTTTGTGGTTGTGACTTACCTTCTCGTTCCGGGCAATGGCGCCGTTGGCCTTGCGTACGCTTTTGCGGTGGCGTGTGGGGTGTGGCTTTCGACGACAGTGGCGTTGGTGGTGAGTCTGGGGATAAGTCCTAGCCATGTTCGATCCGTAGCGATGCACCGTTAATTGTTGGGTAGAAGAATGAAATCAAGCGGCGCGCAGGCTCCGGGCGAGCTGAACTCTCGCGGTGACGACAAAACGACACAGGCGCATTGGGAGGATGCATGGTCGACCCCCCCGCGCATGCGTTTACCGCCACCGTGGAACCTGAGTATCCGAAATGCGAAACGCTTGTTAAAGAAGCATGTCCGACCGGATGCTCGATTCCTAGAGATTGGTTGCGCGCCCGGCAAAATGCTCGCCTGGGTGGCGAGTGCGTTAGGGGCTCAGGTTGCGGGGATCGATGCCAGCGAGAAGGGCATAGGGCACGCCCGTAACCTCTTTGCGATGCTGCGGATTCCAGCAGATCTCAGGCAAGAAGACATCCGCTCGCACACGCTTCCACGGGCGAGTTTCGATGTTGTGTACAGCTGCGGCCTTGTCGAACACTTCACGGATCCGGCGCCACTGGTGCGAATTCATGTCGAGCTGGTCAAACCCGGCGGCAAGACGCTCATCGCGATTCCAAACTACAGCGGGTGGTGGGGCGCGCCCCACCGCTGGCTCGACCCGGAGGTCCTGGAGTGGCATAACTGTGACATCATGAGCCCGGCCGCCTTGCAGGCCCTTGCACCGCGCGACCTCGTCGGGACGACTCGCGCGTATCGTGCCGGTCGCCTTTCCTTGTCTCACGTCGTTCCCACCCGCGTCATTCCTGCCCCGATCAGCCGTCTGATCCATGCGCTCGGCGACTGCGTAGGGCTGCTGCAGCCTAGGGATGTGCCGCTTCTGGCGCCAATGCTTGTGCTCGAGATGACACGTCGCTGACGATCCGATGCACCCCGGTAGGCGTGAACTTGAACGTCAGCGCGATTGTTGGGGCATAAGGTGTCGCAGGTTAGGTCTCGAGAAGGTCAGAATGCGATGGTCGTGACGCGGATGGGGCTGCGAGAACTATGGAGCCGTCTGGAGAGGGGTTGGCGCCGGTCGGATCGTTGGCGGTGGCTGCTGACGAGAGCCGTGCATCGAAGCGGCCTGGGTCGGTTTGTTGTGCTCCATCGATATTCTTATCGGATCCGCGCGCATCGGGCGGTATATTCATTGATCGCGTGGGACAATCCAACGGCTGGAAAGGAGGATTACGAATTTCTGACGCGCGTTCTGCGACAAGGAGATGTTGTCGTGGACGTCGGGGCGAATATCGGGTTCATCACGTTGGCGGCGGCGGGCATGGTCGGCGACGCCGGTCGCGTCTATGCAATCGAGCCGAACCCGCGCACCTTCCGATATCTGCGATCGAATGTTCGGTTGAACGAATACCGAAATGTCGTCTTGATGTGTTGTGCAGTCGGGGCCGCCAGCGGCCATGCACGGATGTCCGACTCGCCGCTCGACGATATCAATCGTGTGTTGCCGGATGGTCCCGTTCGCGTCCGTCTGGGAACGCTCGATGAAATCTTAATGGACGAGAAAAGGGACATCCGTCTTCTCAAGGTAGACGTGGAAGGGTATGAAATGGCGGTATTCCGGGGCGCGCCAGAAACCCTGAAACGGACCCAGGTCGTCTACTTCGAGGCATCGCTCGCGCTCGCGGGTTCCTACGGGTTCGCCGTGCGGGATCTCATCGCGTATCTCGAGGGATGTGGGTTCTCCGTCTATCGCGACTCCGGTGGTGTACGGCACCAAGTGCAGGACGCGTTCACGGACACGGAGGTTGTCAACCTGATTGGCGTGCGTCCTGGCGCAGCATTGGAGTAGTCGTGCCCTTCTTCAGCATCATCATGCCCGCGTACAATCGCGCGGGGTTGATTGGCCGCGCCATTCGTAGCTGCCTTGTCCAGGATTTCGAAGATTTCGAGATCGTGATCACGGATGATGCGTCTACGGACGGCACTGCCGGCGCTGTGGAATCCATCCGCGATGGGCGGATACGCTTGCTGCGTCACGCAGCCAATCGAGGACGATGCCCGAGCCGGAACACGGCCATGCGAGAGGCGAGAGGGGCGTGGTTCGTGTTCCTTGACAGCGACGATGAGCTCACGCCAGGCGGCCTGAGCGCGATTTACGCACGAGCGGTGAGTGTGAGACTCGATGTGGGCGGTTTGCGCTTCATGTGCCGAGATGAGCACGGACGGGTGTCGCCCGACCCACCGCATCGGAACGAGATCTGGGGCTATGCGGAGTACCTTCACTTCATGGAAGCACACTGTGCGTGGAACGGCGAAGCGCTGCCCTGCGCACGGCGGGAGACATTTCCGGCCGTACGGTATCCGGAAGGGCATGCGGAGGAGTGTTTGTACCATCTGAATCTCGCCAAGAGCTTCCGGGTGGGCGCATATTCCGATATCGTGCGCAGTTATCATCATGATGCCACAAATCAAATCACGACGCCGAATTGGAGGCGCAGCCTGCAGTACGCATCCGATGCGGCGGAAAATGTCCGGGCCGTCTTGGATGGGCATGGGAGTGTCCTTCGGGAGCACGCACCCAATGTCTATTCGCAGAAACTGCTCGAAGGCGCCGTGTGCAATTTTCTCTCGGGTAAGCGCCGCTCAGGACTTCGCTTTGTCCGTTCGTACGTGCGCAATCGCCCGTTCTCTGTAAGACCCTACGTCGTCGCATTGGTCGGCCTGGTTTCGGGCCGTTGCTTGGCTCGGCTTCAGGGCTCGCGCTGGAGAGCACAGCCCGGCGACAGGAAACGGAGCTGCGAGTACGGCAGGTGAAGCGAAGAGGAGTTGCTGGTGCGGGTCGTGAGCCGGTTTCCTCGGCAAGCATGGTCTAGGCGCGGCGGAGATTCTGCGCTGCCGCTCTCTGCAGTAGTCGCGGCGGTCGTGCTCAGTGGAATCGTATTTCTCTTGCTGTGGGCAGCTGCAATTGTCGTACTCAAGTACGGTTCGCAGCTTCGAGGGGATCTGTTTCTGATTCTGGCGCTTGTTTCCCTTGTCGGTACGTTAGCGGCGTTCCTGGGCGTCTTGAGGTCGCGCGAACAGGCGTTCCCGCTGTGTGAGGTAGGGAGCGTCTGCGCCATCGTCACGACGCTCTATTTCGCGGTCCCTATTCTCAACTTTATCGCAGGCGGGATGAAGTTCACGTTTCTCAGCGATAGCCGATTATTCGTCGCCAACCCGACTTCCTTAGAGGTGGCGGCGGTGTCGTGGAGGTCGGTGGTGTACTTGATGAGTTTCGGTGTTGCCTATCTTGTCGTCCGTGGGGGAGCGTCCGCCGCCTCCGTGAGGATCCGTAATCCTGGCGCCGAGAAGACGGTCGTCCTGGTGTTGACGCTTCTCGCTTTGGGCGTACTCGTTGCTTCTATTGAAATGCTCTACGGGGTCTCTTTTGACCCTTCGTATGAGAATCTGCGTGCAGGCGTCGGTCTTGTGACACAACTCCCCTACGAAATGCAGCAAGTCATGCACAATGTTCGTGGCATGTTTTTCCTGGCAAAACAAGGGGTGTTGTTCCTTCTTCTTCTTCACTGGAAGAGACCCGTACTACGCTACTTCGCCATTGCATGGCTACTCTTGGAGGTGGTCTCGACAGTTGTCAGGCAGGGCGCTCGCACGGAAGCCGTGCTGCTCTTGCTCACTGCGGCATTGCTGTACCACCGAGTTGTGAGGCCGCTGGCGTTCGTCCGTGTGTGTGTCGGTGGGGCGATTCTCCTCGTGGGAATTGTGCTATTCGGCTTTGTTCGTGACATCCAGGGCGGTCTATCGGGAGGATTGGCAGCTGACGTCTCCGTGCTCGCGATGATGAACGAGTTTCAGAGTCTTTTCGCCACGACGTTCGATCTGTGGCAGAGACGAAACGCGCTGGGCGAGCTTCCTTGGACGTTGTACATGTCGGAAATCCTGATGCTGATCCCGGGCCAGCTTCTGCCGTTCAGGAAAATTGATCCATCTTTGTGGTATCTCGAGCAACTGGGATTACAGGATAGCCAGGTTGGCTTCATGTTCGGAGTGCTCTCTCAAGCTATTCTTGGCGTGGATTGGTTGGAGCTCATGGTCCGTGGAACAGTGCTGGGATGCGTCCTGGGGTTGATTCATCGCTGGTACGTCAAACGGTCGCAACGATTCGAGGTGACGTTACTCTACGTGTTCCTGTGTGTCTGGTCCTACTATACCGTGCGGGCAGCGACGTTCTATTTCGTATATCCTGTAGTGTATCGATTCCTTCCGTTTCTCTTCATCGTGTGGTTTGGGGAGGCAATTTTAAGAGGAGCCTTGAGAAATCATGAAGCGGGGGGAGAGTATTCGACGCATCCTGCACTGCATTCCTAATATGGCCGGTGGTGGGGCTGAAAGGCAGTGTGTCTACTTAGCGACTGGGCTAGCGCGGCGGGGCTGGGAGGTGCATGTCGCGCTGACGGGAGAGGGCCCAAACTATGAGAGGATCACCTGCAGCGGGGCGATCATTCACTTGCTCCGCGCCAGAGGGAGCCACGACCCCTCACTCTTGCTTCAGCTTCACAGGATTGTTAAGTATATTCAACCGCAAATTCTTCAAACATGGTTGACCCAAATGGACATCTTGGGCGGTGTATGCGCCACGATGTGGCGCATCCCGTGGATCTTAAGTGAAAGGTGTTGTGCGGAAGCGTATCCGCGTACGTGGAAGAACAGCCTGCGGGAAAGGGTCGCGCGGTGTGCGAGCGCCATCGTTTCGAACTCAAAAGGTGGGGACGACTATTGGAGCCCACGAGCAAGTCGGCGGACCTCGCGTAGCATTATTCCCAACGGTATCCCTTTTGCGGAAATCGAGCATGCGCCGCCCGTGGAGCTGGAAGAGCTTGATGGGGCATGTACGGATGAGTTGGTGCTATGCGGAGGCCGACACAGTCCGCAGAAAAACATTCCAGCGTTACTCATGGCCCTCGCAAAGGTGCTGAAAAAGAACCGTCGGATCGCTGTTCTATGTGGCGAAGGGTATGGAGAAGAGCGACTCGCCGGGTATTTCGAGGAAGAGAGAACGAGGGCACGCCTCCGGCGAATTGGTCACGTGTCCAGCCTCTGGGGGTGGCTGCGGCACGCCAAAGCGTTTGTCTCCGTGAGTCTTTTTGAGGGGCATCCGAATGTTGTTCTCGAAGCCATGGCGTGCGGCTGCCCTGTGGTTGTCTCCGACATCCCGGCGCATCGCGAGCTTCTCGACGAAACGTGTGCGGTGTTCGTAAAGCCGTCCGACCCAGGATCCATCGCGGACGGTATCGAATATTGTCTTTCTGACCGCGAAGCGTCTCACGCACGGGCTCTGCGGGCGTGGGAAAAAGTCCAACAATGGTCGGTTGATCGAATGGTGGGAGCGTACGAAGGGATCTACGAAGGTATCTTGGCGGGAATCATGTGATGGTCGTATCCGTTGCTCTCTCGAGGTAACGGGCGGATGTGCGGGATTGTCGGGATAGCGTCTGGAAACGGCCAAATAGATCGCGTGCTGCTTGCTCGAATGCGGGACACGATGCGGCATCGCGGTCCGGATGACGCCGGCCTATGGCAGGCCCCTGACAAGAGCGTGGGGCTCGCGCACCGCAGGCTCGCCATCATCGACCTGTCGGCCGCGGGTCATCAGCCGATGGAGGCCGCGGACGGTCGGCTGTGCATCACCTTCAACGGCGAGATTTATAACTTCCGCGACCTGAAAGAGGAACTGACGTCGCTGGGGTGCGAGTTTCGATCTTCCAGCGATACGGAGGTCGTCCTGCACGCATACCGCGTGTGGGGCCTGGATTGCCTGCCAAGGCTGAACGGCATGTTTGCGTTCGGTCTATACGACGGCGGAAATCGGACGATCCTCTTGGCTCGCGATCGAGCGGGGGAGAAGCCGCTCTTCTATTGGCACACTCCCGGGAAGCTCGTGTTCGCGTCGGAACTCAAGGCGCTCATGGCAGACCCGCTATTTTCCCGGCAAATAGATGGTGAGGCGCTGAATCTCTACCTTGCCTATGGATACGTGCCGGGCGAGCGGTGCCTGCTGAAAGGCGTCCGCAAGCTGATGCAAGGCCATGCGGCCGTGTTCGATGCTGAGAGTGACGCCCTGACACTGTGGCACTACTGGCAGCTTCCCGATCCGGCCGGCACCGGGAAGCAGGCGTCCGCGGACGAACTTATCGAAGCGTTGGACGGGCTGCTGTTTGATTCCGTGCGACGGCAATTGGTGGCGGATGTACCGGTCGGCATCCTGCTCAGCGGCGGCGTTGACTCCAGCCTGGTCACCGCCATGGCTGCACGTGTGTCGTCGGGTCCGGTGCGGACCTTCACCATTTCCTTCCCCGGGCACCGGAGCTACGACGAGTCGCCGTACGCGCGATTGGTGGCCAGACATTTTCAGACGGAACACACGGAACTAGCCGCCGAGCCCGCGACAGTTGACCTACTCCCGGAGCTTGCCAGGCAGTACGACGAGCCGCTGGCGGATTCGTCCATGGTGCCGACATACTTGGTGTCGCGCCTGATCCGCGGACATGCGACCGTCGCGCTGGGCGGGGATGGTGGGGATGAACTGTTTGGTGGGTATCTCCATTACGGTTGGATCGGGCGACAGGCAATGGCGCGGTGCGTGCTCCCCGAAGTGCTGCGGTGGGTTGTGGGCAGTGGCGCCGCGAAGCTGCTTCCGGTGGGGTTGCGGGGGCGAAATTATCTGATAGGGCTTTCCGGTGACATCAACCAGAGCATCGCCCACGCCAACCTGTTCTTCGACTCCGAAACGCGCCGTCGTCTCTTGTGTTCGGAATGGTCGTCAGGTCCGGAGACGGCGGCGATTCCCGAGAAGTATAAGGCTGGGCTCTGCAGGAATGAGGGCACTGCCCTGCAGCGGGCGACAGCCATCGACTTTGCGACCTATCTGGTGGATGACATCTTGGTGAAGGTGGACCGTGCGAGCATGTTGACGTCGCTGGAGGTGCGTGCCCCGTGGCTGGACTACCGGATCATCGAGATGGCCTTTGGACGCGTGCCGGATGGCCTGCGGGCGGCGGGTGGCGAGCGCAAGATCCTGCCGCGGCGACTCGCGGCCCGTGTGCTTCCCGTCACACTCGATTTGGACCGCAAGCAGGGTTTTGCGCTTCCGCTCCGGAGTTGGCTCAAAGGCGATTGGGGCCGATATATCGATGAGGTGCTCTCCCAGGCCGATACGCGGTTGTTCTCTCGGCAGGCCGTGAGCCGATTGATGGCAGGGCAGCGGCGTGGTCTGGCAAATGAACAACGGCTGTTCGCCTTGACCATGTTCGAGCTATGGCGCCGCGAATACAACGTGTCACTATAGGCCTTTTAGGCACCGCATGCTGTTGCGCGGGCGATGGCTTCTGGCCGATCTCGTTCCGTCCTGGCACGCAGTACAAACTTGCCCGCGGCGGGACCGCCGTTGGGGCGAGGGGTCGGACACCGGGGGTTGCCGTTGAGCGTGCATGACGTGTGGATCGGACGAGTGCAAGAAGAGGCGGAGGGTGTTGCCCAGGCGCTGGACACGGGTCTGGCAGCGGTCAACGGGGTGCCTTCACGGGGCACACGGTGGGCGGTGAAAGTCAATCTGACGTATCCTCGGTATGTGCCCGGGGTCGTAAACAGCAAGACCTTCCTCGAAGGGTTGTGTCGCTGGGCAGCGGATCGCGGCATTGGGCTGACCTTCGTCGAGGGAAACGGAGGGAACGACTCGTATCGGGCGGAGGACGCGTTTGACGGGAACGGCCTCAGCCGTCTTGCGCGAGACCACGGAATGCGGTGTGTGTCGGTCAGCCAGGAACCCTGGGAATGGCGCGAAACCGAAGTGCAGGGACGCACGGTACGCCTTCCGTATGCCCCTTTCTTCCGGCAGCAAGAGTATGACCAGCTCGTCACGACGCCTTTGTTCAAGAACCACGTGTTCACGGTCGTCAGCCTGGGCATGAAGAATCTGTGGGGGTGTATTCCGGATCCATATCGGATGTACTATCACCATGTCCTGGACGAAGGCATTGTGGCGCTCTGCAAGGAACTCCAGCCGGGTCTTTCGATTTTCGATGGGATAGTGGGCCTGCGAGGGCGGGGCCCGATGGACGGTCATCCCGTGTCCATGAACGCCATCATGGTGGCGCGCACCATCGGTGCGGGGGAAGCGGCCGCGCTGGAGATCATGGGGGTTCCCCTCTCGGATGTGCGCCACCTGCAGATAGCCCATGCGGAAGGCTTGATGCCGTTGCCGGGAGCGGTGACCTGGCAGTCAGATCCTAAGAGTTTTTATCGCACCGATTTTCTAGTCGAGCGATCTTGGCTGACTCGCTTCTCAATATTGGTCGCGAAGTTCCCGGCATTGCAACGCATGGTTTATCATTCAGCGCTTTCGTCAAGTCTGTATCGAGTTGCGAATCGACTCCGAGACGATTCGCCCCAGGTCCGGCTGTCCAAGGCGACACCGCGGAGAATTCTCCGCGGGGGTCGCCGCGAGAAGAGGTGAGGTGTGGGGCTCAACATCCTTTATGCCGTTCACGCCTATAAGCCGGCGTACAGGGTCGGTGGCCCAATACTCTCGGTGGCGGCTCTGGCTGAAGGGATGGCGGCGCGCGGTCACAGGGTCGTGGTGTTTACCACGAATTCGAACCTGACCGAGGCTCTTGACGTCGCAACAGACCTGCCGACGCTTGTGGACAATGTGGAAGTTTGGTATTTTCGGAAGGCAGTACCGTTCGAGCCCATGTTCTCGCGGTTCGATTACTTCTCAAAGTCCATGGGGTACCTCTATACGCCCGGTCTGTCGAGTGTGCTGAAGCGCGTAATCCCTTCCTTTGATGTGGTACACGTGCACCTTCCATTCGTATATCCATGCCACAGGACGGCCTGGAGCGCGATTCGTGCCCGGAGGCCGTTGTTTTACCATCAGCGCGGCGTATTCGATCCCGAGCGATTAAAATTTCGTAGCCTAAAGAAGTCCGCGTGCATCCTGGCGCTGGATCGTCCGATCATGCGACGGGCGGCCATGCTGTTCGCCTTGACGGAGGCCGAGCGTCAAAGTTATCGAAGGCTGGGTGTACAGACCCCGTGTCGGGTCATCCCGAACGGGATTCACGTGCAACAGTATCGGCAGGTTCCGACCTCCCAAACATGCTCCCGCTGGGGTATTCGGGACGATGATCTGGTGATCCTTTACCTCTCACGGCTTCACCCAATCAAGGGTGCGGATGTCGTGCTGGAGGCATTTCTGCGAATCGGACGTGAGTTCCCCAAGCTGAGGCTCGTCATGGCCGGGCCCGATGAATGGGGACTGGAGCGCGACTTCCGACAGCGCGGCGCGGCGGCCGGCCTTTCCGACCGTCTGGTGTTTCCGGGTCTCGTGACAGGCGAGGAGAAGCTGGAGTTGCTGGCGCGTGCCGACCTGTTCTGTCTTCCGTCGGTCGGTGAAGGCTTCTCCATGGCCGTGCTCGAAGCGTTGGCGAGTGCGACACCGGTGATGCTCTCACCCGGCTGCAACTTTCCCGAGGTGGCCGCGCGGGGTGCAGGTTGGATCGCGTCGCGCGACGCAGAGTCGTGGTCTCGCGCGATGACCGACGTGCTGCGCGAGCCCGGTCACTTGCGCATGGCGGGATTGGCAGGCCTGCGATTGGTCAAAGAAGAGTACACGTGGAGGCGGGCGCTCGACCAAACCGAGCGTGCGTATTACGATGTGCTGGAGGAGCGGAGGTCGGGCGCTCCGCGCATTTTCGATGCGGGAGCGTCCCCGGATGTCATCGGCCGACCCGTAAAAGGGCATGCCCGATGAGTCTCGAGGAGACGCGGCATGGCGCATGAAACACGCGTCTTAGTGACCGGAGCGGGTGGCTTCATCGGCCACCATCTCGTCAGCTACTTGCGAAAAGCCGGTTACTGGGTTCGGGGCGTGGATGTCAAAAAGCCGGAGTTTTCCGCGACGGACGCCCACGAGTTCGCGCTGCTGGATCTCCGCCGGTGGGAGAATTGCATGCAGGCCACCCAGGGCGTGGACGAGGTCTACGCCCTGGCCGCGGACATGGGAGGCATGGGATTCATCTCGGCGCACCATGCGCAGATTCTCCACAACAATTCACTGATCAGCATACATACGCTGGAGGCAGCGCGTGCCAACGGGGTCACGCGCTACCTTTTCACGTCGTCCGCATGCGTCTATCCCGAGTACCGGCAAACCAGCGCCGATGTGGTCCCCCTGCAAGAGGTGGACGCGTATCCGGCGCAGCCGCAAGACGCGTACGGCTGGGAGAAGCTGGTCACGGAACAATTATGCCGTCACTACCGTGCGGAATACGGCCTCGAAACCCGGATCGTCAGATTCCACAACATCTTCGGGCCGCTGGGAACGTGGGAGGGCGGAAGGGAGAAAGCGCCGGCAGCGATGTGCCGAAAGGTCGCTGTGGCCAAACTGACCGGCGCGCCCGCGATCAAGATCTGGGGCGATGGCGACCAGACGCGGTCTTTTTGTTATATCGACGATTGCGTTGCGGGACTCCACAAACTCATGCGGTCAGAGTGGCACGAGCCGCTGAACCTCGGGCAGGACCGATTAATTTCCATCAACCAGCTTGCGGACCTGGTGGCAAACATCGCGGGTGTCCGGATCGTGAAAGAGCACGTTCCGGGGCCGCAGGGGGTGCGGGGCCGAAACTCCGACAATACGCGCCTGCGCACGGTTCTCGGTTGGGAGCCGGAGGTATCCCTCGAAAAAGGGCTGGAACGGACCTATGGATGGGTCGAGGAACGGGTTCGGGAGCGCTTTGCCGATCGCGAATGGCTGAGGGCACAAACGGCTCGGTAGGGCGGGGCAGCGCACGCAGCATGCACGTCGCCTTTTTCAACCGTTCGTACTATCCCGACACGACGGCGACCGGACAACTGCTGACGGAGCTGTGCGAGGGCTTGGTGCGCGACCACGGGTGTCGGGTGACGGTGGTGGCCGGCTTGCCGCTTCTGCCCTCGGCGGCTGCCGGCGTGGCGACGCCAAGTCGCGCCATCGTGCGACGGGAGCAGCACAACAACGTTGCGATCCTGCGCGCCCGGGGCACGCGTTTTCCCAAGACGCGTTTCGTGGGTCGTGCCGCGAACTACGTGACCTATTTCCTATCGGCGTGCGTGGCTGGGCTCCGTGTGGGGCGGCCGGACGTCGTAGTCGCCCTGACGGACCCTCCCATCATCGGCTTGGCGGCGCTCCTGGCGGCGCGCTGCTTCCGGGTGCCGTTCGTGATGTCCTTTCGCGACATCTTCCCAGAGGTCGCGCGGCTCCTGGAAGATTTTCAAAGCGAGGCGGTGAATCGCTGGCTCCATCGGGTGACATGCTTCCTGGCTCGGAAGGCCGACATCAACGTCTCGCTCGGAAAGACGATGCGGCGGCGGTTGATCGAGGGCAAAGGCGCGGATCCAGGCCGAACCGTCATCATTCCTGATTGGGCAGATTGTAGAGCAATCGCCCCCGCTGAAAGGGACAACCCCTTTTCTCGCGACGCTGGATTATCTGGGCGCTTTGTCGTTATGCATTCCGGGAATATCGGGTTGTCGCAAGGTCTCGAATATCTGGTGCACGCCGCGGCGAAACTCCGGGGATACCCGGACATCCGAATAGTGTTCGTGGGAGAGGGCGCCAAGAAGGCGGTGCTCGTGCGGCAGGCAGAAGAGCTGCGGTTGTCGAACGTCGCCTTTCTTCCGTTTACCCCACAGGAACGGCTGCGCGAGTCGTTCGCCGCTGCGGATGTGTTTGTCGTGTCGCTAAAAAGAAGCCTTGCGGGGTACATCGTTCCGAGCAAGCTCTACGGCATCCTGGCTGCCGGTCGACCGTACGTCGCGGCCGTGGAGGCTGAGAGCGAAGTGGCGGAGATCAGTCAGAGGTATAACTGCGGAATTGTGGTGCCGCCCGAGGATAGCGAGGCGCTTGCCGGCGGCATCTTGCGCGTCTATCGCGACAGGGAATTGGCGCGGAAGATGGGGGAGAATGCCCGCCGCGCCGCGCTCGAATTCGACCGGGCGACGCACGTCCGGAACTACTTCGAGTTGTTCGAGCGTTTGACGCGCGAACGCTATGGCGCTCCCGCGCGTGAACAATAGGACGGCGCAGAGTTTGCCGGTGCCTGGAGCATCCATGCGGACGGATGATGCGGATGGCCACGCAGTGAGAGGGATTTCCGTTCTTGCCACCGGAAGCACACTAACCTTGGCCGAGCCTCGGAGCGAGGACGGAACGGCTCGGGTGAAACGTGTCCTCGACGTGGCCTTGGCCGGAGCCGGCCTTGTCGCGTCGCTGCCTGTATGGATCGCCATCGCTCTTGCGATCAAATGCGAGGATGGCGGACCGGTGTTCTACTGCCAGGATCGGGTGGGGCAGGGCGGACATCGGTTCCGGAGTCGGAAGTTCCGTTCGATGAATGCTCGCGCCGACGCTGATTTCGGCCCCCTGCAAGCGCGGGAGGGGGACCCGAGGGTGACCCGCGTGGGGCGATTCCTGCGCGCGACGGCGTTGGACGAACTGCCGCAACTCTGGAACATCTTCTGTGGCGACATGAGCTTCGTGGGACCGCGGCCGCTGATGCCGGAAGAAGTCGAGGTCAGTGGGACGGGCGAACGTGTGCCGATCGACCAGATTCCCGGATACGTCGCGCGACATGCAGTCCGGCCGGGGCTTACCGGACTGGCCCAGGTGTACGCACCACGCGACATCCCGCGCCGTTACAAGTTCCAGTACGATCTCCTGTACATCCGCAACCAAAGCCTGCGCCTCGACCTGAAGCTCATTGCCCTCTCGTTTTGGGTGACCTTTCGCGGGAAGTGGGAAAGCCGCAGCGACAAATTCTAACCCGCGGCGGAAACTGTATGTCGCTAAGATCGTCGGCCCTAACATCGTTCAGGGCTTCCCCCCACCCAGAACCGCTACGACACCACAATAATCTTGTCCGTGAAAAGCGCTGGCTTGAGACCAGTCGCGTTTTTCGTGTACGCCTGATGCTGTCAGACGGTAAATCGGGTCCGATTTCTGCGGTCACCCAGTTGACTGTGAACGGCGGCTATTGACCGAAGGATGCAAAATATGAGGCGATGGACTGTTCTTCTCAGTCTTCTTGTGATTGCTCTACCGACACTCGCCGCAGCCGGTAAAGTGGTGAAGGTGTCGGATTTCGGCGCCACGTGCGACGGGATCACGGATGACACCGATGCTGTGCGCAGTAGCTTGCTCGCGGCGGGACCGCAGTCGCGGATCGAGTTTCCCGCCGGCACGTGCGTGATCAGAGATACGATCACGATCTCTGCTCATCGCCAGCACCTTATCGGCGCCGGCATGCACGTAACCTACCTCAAGTTCGCGCCCACAGCGACGGGTGGCAAGACTTTGCTCAAGGTCCAGGCGTCGCCCGCCGCCGAACTCTTCCAGGGCAGCATTCGAGACTTGGCTTTTGGGAGCGATGATCTGGCCCACGGGAAGACCGGAATCGAAATCGTGGACGCATCCGGCTTCGTGGTAGAGAACGTGGCCTCGTATCCCTGGACAGGCGCCCATTCTATCGGAATTCGTACGCGCGGTCGGGAGTTCGGACTCTTTCGAAACTTGTACATCTCGGCGGATCGGCCGCTTGTCATCTCCGACAATCCAAATCACTCCATCGACATCGACCACCACTCCTTCTTCGATTGCTATTTTACGGCTAGTGGGAATCCCGTCGTGGAGATCGAGAGCGGCGTCAACCTGACGCATGTGACATTTTCAGGTGCTCAAGCTTGGGTGAAAGGCACATATGGCCTGAGATGGATCGATGCAAGCACCTCTACGGTAGGCATCGATCTACGAATTCAAAACGTTCGGTGGGAGCAGGAGGAGAGCGCCACGGGCTACTTTGTAGACGTCGAACACAACTACACCCTTCAGCAATTGTCAATCGAGCAGGTCTACGGTGGGCTGAGCGCGCGAGGCTTTAAGTTCCGGAAGGTTCGTCATGCCACGCTACGGACCGCTTACTACATAGGCATGGCCGAGGCGCTAAACGTTGACAGCACCGTATACCCCCTCCTATTGGAGAACTCGTGGTTTCAGAGTGGTTCGATCATCTCCGCTGGCGGTCTCATTCGAGTGTTCGACTCCGGCCAGAGCGCGATGGGCGGAACGCTGTCGGCGCTTGTACTTTACGATCTTCCGTCGAGTGCTGTCGTGACGCCCAGTGTGAATTCTATTGCCATCAAGGCTGGCGCGAAAATCGAGAAACACCAGTCGGTCGCGGTGGTATGGGACCCGGGCCTTATCGTCGACGGCGCCGTCGCTTCCACGACAGTAGTGATCGCCGACGCCAAACCGGGTGATCCGTGTTTGGCGTCCTACACCGGCCTCGGCGCGAATCATTTTCTCCTCACGTGCCACATTGAATCGGCCGGGTTAGCTCGGGTTGTGCTGCTTAACAAAACGGGCGGGCAGGTTCAGCTTCCTATGGGCACTCTACGCGTGGATGTGTGGTAAAAGCGAAAACGTAGGTTACCAAGGTGCCTCCCATTCTTTCGTGCGTGTCGGTCCACATAAGTCGCTTGGGGTGCGGCCAGCCGCGTACGTCGCGCGACCGGTAATCCTCTGACGGTCTCTACGGCAAGCTTCCTCACGGCGTGATCGTGGCCC
>Ga0316622_100001058_pt1 | contig 17324 bp, 11 predicted proteins | sample OWC_Aug_OW2_C1_D_FD_207646 | JGI IMG/M metagenome (GOLD analysis project Ga0316622, IMG submission 207646) | Wetland soil microbial communities from Old Woman Creek delta, Ohio, United States - OWC_Aug_OW2_C1_D5_C | ecosystem: Environmental > Terrestrial > Soil > Wetlands | place: USA: Ohio... | reverse complement strand
CAGCACACCGTCTGGACGGTCGCGGCGGACGGGAGCGGCCAGTTCACGACGATCCCCGCGGCGCTCGACTCGGCCGCCAATGGCGACACGATTCTCGTCGCGGCGGGCACCTACCCGGACGCGCTGGTGATCGAGGACCGCACGCTCGTCCTGATCGGCGCCGGGCCGGCCGAAACCGTCATCCATTGCGGGCTCGCGCCGGAAGCGCAGAAGCCTGCCCTGCAGGTCCGCCGCAGCCGGCTCACGCTCCGATCGCTCGGGGTCACGCAGGACTACATCGATTGCGGGACGGCGATCACGGCCGATTCCTCGGATCTGGTCGTCGAGGATTGCGCGCTCCTGCGCTGCGGCCTGACCGCGAGCGAGAGCGCGCTCCTCCTCACCGGCTGCACGATCCGGGGCCTCCCCATCCTCGCCTGCGACATGATCGTCCGGCTGGTCACGCTCGAAGACGCCGTCGCGACCGTCGAGCGCAACATCATCACCGGTCACGTCCGGGGTGTCTCGTGCGAGGGGGGCACCCAGGTAACCTTCGCCTGCAACGATTGCTGGTGCACGTCCGTGAACTACGAAGGCTGCGAGGACCCCACGGGCACCGCGGGCAACATCTCCACCGATCCGCGCTTCGTCGATCCCGAAAGCGATTTCCGCCTGCGCCCCGATTCTCCGTGCGCGGACGGGGCCACGCCCGGCTGCGGCCGCATGGGCGCCTTCCCCGTCGCGTCGCCGTGAATCGCGACCCGCGCCCCTCCTGAAGGCGACGCCCGCATTCAGCCAGCCGGTTGCGCGGGGGACACGTCGCGGCGCACCCGGTGCGGCGAAGTGAGAAGGAACAGCACCGATTGCACGAACGGGCAAGGATGTGCTAGCTCTCCATTCGACAGTCGCGACCACTCGGTCCGTGGCTCGCGCCCGTGCGCGGGATGCCGGCCGATCGTCTCTTCGATCCCGGGGGCCGGAAGCCGTCGCTCCCTGGAAAGGATTCCATGAGCGCGCGTGAGGAGCCGTTCGAGGACGAGCCCGGGATCCTCTTCCAGGGGGACAACCTCGAACTGTTGGCCTCTCTTCCCACGGGCATCGTCGACCTCGTCGTCACCGATCCCCCCTTCTTCAGCGGGCAGGTGCGTCTCGCTCCCCGGGCCGGCAACGGACGCCGTCACGCGCCCGCCTTCGAGGATCGCTGGGACGGCCTCGCAGACTATCTCGCGTTCCTGCGCCCGCGCCTGGAAGCCATGCACCGGCTGCTCAAGCCGAACGGATCGATGGTCGTGCATCTCGACTTCCGCGCGGTCCACGAAGTGAAGGTCGAGATGGATCGCATCTTCGGGCGCGACCGGTTCGTGAACGAGATCATCTGGCACTACACCGGCGGGGGCCGGTCGAAGCGCTACTTCTCGCGCAAGCACGACACGCTCCTCTGGTACGCGCGCGGAAAGCGCTGGACCTTCAACATCGACGCCGTGCGCACGCCCTACCGCCCGACGAGCGGCTACGCTCGCGCGGGCATCGTGGCGCCATCGGGCAAGCATTACCGGCCGCACCCGCACGGGACCCCGTGCGACGACGTCTGGGAGATCCCGATCGTCAATCCCCTTGCGGGCGAGCGCTGCGGCTATCCGACCCAGAAGCCCGAGAGGCTGCTCGAGCGCGTCTTGAACGCGCTCAGCCGTCCGGGCGACCTGATCCTCGATCCCTTTTGCGGCAGCGGCACGACGGCGGTCGTCGCTGCGCGTCTGGGCCGGCGCTGGATCGCGGGAGACGTCTCGCCTCAGGCGATCGCCATCGCCCGCGGGCGCCTGAAGCGCATCTGCGATCCCGGACGGGTCCGGGAGCGCGCGGCCGGAAAGGCCCGGGGCGGCGGCTCGCGCGCTACCGTGCAGGTCTTCGGGAGGGTTCGGCCATGACGTTCGCCCTGTCGTCCCCGGCCTTCGCGCCTGACGGGCCCATTCCCCGGCGCCACACCTGCGACGGCGAAGACCGCTCGCCTGCGCTGCGCTGGGGGGACGCGCCGCCCGCCACCAAGTCTTTCGCGCTGATCTGCGATGATCCCGACGCGCCCTGCGGCACCTGGGTGCATTGGGTGATCTGCAACCTCCCCGCGAGCAGCCATGAGCTGCCGGAGGGGATTTCGCGCGAGCCGCACCTGAGCGACGGCTCGATCCAGGGCCAGAACTCGTGGGGCAAGCCGGGGTACAACGGTCCCTGTCCGCCGCGCGGCAAACCGCATCGCTACTACTTCCAGCTCTACGCGCTCGATGTCGTCCTCGCCCTCGACGCCCGGGCCTCCAAGCCGGAAGTGCTCGAGGCCATGCGCGACCACATCCTCGCCGAAGCGCGGCTGATGGGGACGTATGCGCGCTAGCCTGCACCGCGATCAAGGGTCGGGCCGGCCGGCGGGGCGGGCGCGCTGATGGACACGCTCATCCTGGCCGGGATCATCGTCGCCGCGGTCGTGCTCTTCATCACCCGCTGGATCGCGATCGAGATCACCTCGCTCCTCATCATCGTCGCGCTGGGCTTGACCGGGATCCTCGCGCCGCTCGAGGCGCTCCAGGGCTTCTCCAGCTCGGCCACCGTCACCGTCGCGGCGATGTTCGTCTTGAGCGCCGGGCTGAGCCGCACGGGCGCGCTCGAATTCATCAGCCGCAGCCTGGTCGCCTACTGCGCGAGGAGCGTCTGGCGCCTGCTGCTCGTCTTCGCCCCGGTGATCGGCTTCGGCAGCGCGTTCATGAACAACACACCGCTCGTCGTCATCATGGTCCCGGTGATCCTGACCGCCTGCCGGCGCATGCAGCACCAAGCGAGCCGGCTCCTCATCCCGATCAGCTACTTCGCGATCCTCGGCGGCACGATCACGCTCATCGGCACGAGCACGAACCTCCTCGTCGACGACGTCTTCCGCCGGGCCGGCGGTCCGGGCTTCGAGATCTTCTCCTTCACCCAGTTTGGCGTGATCTACTTCGTGGCCGGCGCGTTGATCGTGATCGTGCTCGCGCCGCGCCTGCTTCCCGACCGCGCCTCGCTCTCGATGTTCCTCGCCCAGCCGCGTCCGGCCACCTTCGTCACCGAGGTCGTCCTCCAGGCGGCGAGCCCGCTGGTCGGCCGCCAGGTCGACGAGGTCGCGGGCAAGGGCGCGGCGATCCAGTTGCGCGAGTTGATCCGCAACGAGGAGATCTTCCTGGGACGCCGGCTCCAGGAGCTCACCCTCGCGCCCGACGACGCGTTGATCATCGAGGGCAGTCCCCGGGACATCGCCGCCTTCCTCTCGTCGTTCGGGGCCGAGCTGGCCTCCGTGGTCGAGGACGAGCAGCGCGTGCCGATGAGGACGCTCGAGCTGCGGCTCGTGGAAGCGGTGGTCCTTCCCGACTCGCCCTTCGTCAACCGCGCGGTGCGCGACCTGGGCCTGAACCGGCTCTACGACGTGAAGGTGATGGCGGTCGAGCGCCGCGGGCGCGCGCACCGCTATCAGATCCGCGCGATGCGCCTGCAGGCGGGCGACGTGCTGCTGCTCCAGGCCGACGACCACGGGCTGGCGGCGCTCCGCGAAACGGGCGCGGTGATGATCGTCGAGGGCGTCGAGGAGACCGTGCACCGCACCGAGCGGCGCCTGGTCGCCGTCGCGATCATGGTTGGCGTCGTCACCGCCGCGAGCGTCTTCGGCGTCCCGATCGCGCTCTCCGCGCTGGTCGGCGTCGCCTTGATGCTCGCCACCCGCTGCCTGCGCACCGACGAGGCCCTGCGCTCGCTCGACGTCACGACGCTCCTGCTTCTCGCCGGCACGATCCCCCTCGGCGTCGCCATGCTGAAGACGGGCCTGGCCGCGCAGGTCGTGGACTTCCTGGTCGGGCTGATCGGCACGTCCAGCCCGCGGACGATCATCTCCGCGCTCTACCTGTTTGCGGTGATCGTGACCGCGTTCCTGAGCAACAACGCCGCCGCCGTGCTGCTGACGCCGATCGCCGTGCAGATGGCCGCCCACCTGCAGGCGAATCCGGTCCCCTTCGTGATCGCGGTTCTCTTTGGCGCGAGCTGCGATTTCGCTACCCCGATCGGCTACCAGACGAACATGATCGTCATGGGACCGGGGGGCTACACCTTCGGCGACTACGCCCGGGTGGGACTGCCGCTGACGGTGGCGTTGTGGTTGGTCGCGACCTGGTTGATCCCGGTGTTCTGGGTGGTGTGAATCGACGCGGCCGGACGCACCGGGGCGCCGATCAAGCCGGGTAGAGGAGGATCGAACCATGGGACCACGGCCCCTCGTCTTCGTCGTCGCGCTGCTCGTTTTCTCCGTTCTCGCGCCTCAGACGGCCTCGGCGCAGGACAACCGCCCGTACGTGCACGACCGCGGGTTCTTCCTGCGTCTCTCGGCGGGGCTCGGATACGCGGCCACGGAGGCGGCCGACGTCGAGTTCAACGGGTTCGCCGGCGACGGGAACTTCGCCATCGGCGCCATCGTCTCTCCGGGACTCGCGCTGCACGGGACTCTCCTCGGCTGGTCGGTGACGGAGCCGGATGTGGAAGTCGGCTCGTTCGAGGGCGAAGCCGACGACGTCACCACATCGATGTCCGGGGTGGGTGCCGGCCTGACGTACTACCTCCTGCCGAGCAACGTCTACTTCTCGGGCAGCCTCTGCGCGGCGACCCTGCGCCTGGAGGCCGACTTCCCCGGGGCCCTCACGGTGACCACCGAGAGCGGGACGGGAATCGCCATCGATCTGGGCGTCGGAAAGGAGTGGTGGGTCGGAAAGCGCTGGGGCCTCGGCCTCACCGGCGGTCTGGGGTTCCACTCGATCGCGGTCGAGTGCGACGATTGCGACCAGGACACCGACGAGAACTGGAGCGGAGCGAACTACACCGTCAGGTTCTCCGCGACCTATAACTAGCGCGGCGGCCTGACTGCGGCGCGGCCGCGCAGCGCACCCTCACAGCTGGCAGTATTCCTCGATCTGCCGGCCGACGATCTCGAGGCTCGCGGCCCAGAACCCACGGCTGCGGATGTCGATGCCGAAGCGCGCGGCGAGCTCCGCCGCCTTTCCCTCGCCCGTCCCGCGCAGGAGTTCCTTGTAGCGGGGAATGAATGCCCGCCCTTCCCGCTGGTAGATCGCGTACATCCCGAGGCCGAAGAGCAGCCCGAAGGCGTAGGGGAAGTTGTAGAAGTTGAGGTCGTGATAGTAGTAATGCGGCTTGAGCAGCCACAGGTAGGGATGCAGGTGCTCAGGATCCACCGCCTCGCCGTAGGCTTCGCGTTGGCTCGCGAGCATGAGGTCGCAGAAGTCGTCCGCGCTCAGCTCCGCCTGCGCCCGCCGGCGGATGACCTCGCTCTCGAAGAGGTAGCGCGAGTAGATGTCGACGATCACCTGGGTCGCGCCGATCAGCGAGTTCTCGAGGATCGGCAGCCTCGCCTCGCCCGGCGCCTCGGCGAGCGCCGCCTCGAAGACGATCGTCTCGCAGAAGATGGACGCCGTCTCGGCGAGGGTCATCGGCGCGCCGCGCCGCAGGATCGGCAGGCCGTGCTGGCAGGAGTTGTGAAAGCCGTGCCCCAACTCGTGGGCGAGAGTCGTCAGTTGGTCGAAGCTGCCGTCGAAATTGGCGAGGATGCGCGACTCCTCGCGGGCCACGACGCGCATGCAGAAGGCGCCGCCGCGCTTGCCGTCGCGGGGCTCGGCGTCGATCCAGTTTCGCTCGAACGCGGTGCGGGCGAAGCCGGCCAGCTCCTCGTCGAAGCGGCCGAACTGCGCAACGATCGTCTCGCGCGCCTGGTCCCAGGTGTAGCTCAGGCGCGCGTCGCCGACCGGGGCGAGGATGTCCCACCACGGCAACCGCTCGCGGCCGAGCTTCGCGGCCTTGCTGAGGAGGTACCGGCGGAAGCGAGGCAGTGAGTCGCGCATGGCGGCGAGAAGCGCCTCCAGCGTCTCGCGGTCGATGCGGTTGCGGTCCAACGTCGCGTGGAGGACGTCGTCGCGACCCTGCCATTTGGCCAGCGTGAGCGCGGCGCCCTTGACGCAGTTCAAGGAGAAGGCGACCGGCTCGCGCACGCTCTCCCAGGCCTTCAATTCGGCCTCGTAGGCGCGGCGCCGCACCGACTCGTCCGGGTCGTTCGCGAGATTGCGGATCCTGGTCATCGGAAGAAGGGTCGTCTTCCCATCCTGCTCGAAGGGCGCCTTCAGCTGGCTCGTCACCGTGCCTTGGAGCTTCCACATCGCCCCGCCGCCCGAAAGCTGGAGCTCGGCCGCCAGGTCCTCCAGGGGAGCATCCATGAGATAGCGGCTCTGCTCGATCCAATCCGCCAGGACGCGCTCGTGCTCGCGCACGCCGGGCGCGAGCCGGGCGAGATCGCCGGCGACCGGGGCGAGGGACCCCACCCAGGCCTGCAGGCGGACGAAGGATTTCCGCTGGCGCATCGCGAGCTGCTCGATCTCGCTCATCCTGCGCGCGGCCGTCTTGTCGTAGGAGTCGGTCGTGACGAACGCATAGGTGTACGCCCGCAGGGCATCCAGCAGTCGGCCGAGCTCGTTCATGCGGCCGAGCAACTCATCGGCGAGGGTCGCCACCGCGGGCAGGTCGAGGCTCTTGGCCGCCCCCTCGGGCAGCCGTCCGACCCCCTGGTCGCGGATCCGGGCGTCCAGTTCGTCCAGCCGGGCCGTGGCGCGGGCCAGGTCGGCGGCGAAGTCCTCTCCGTCCAGGCTGGAATAGACATTCGACATGTCCCATCGGGGCAGGGTCGCTGTAGAGGCATCCATCGCGCGCCTCCATGCCGGCGGTCAGACGTCGAAGATCCTGCGAGCCGGGGATTGTATCAACCTCCGGACTGGAGCACCAGCAATGCGATGGAGCGGAGAAGGGCACGGATTCATACCCACGCCCGCGACTCGTCGCCCCCGAGAAAGGAACTTTTCCCGCTCCCCGGAATTCCAACAGCGGATTCGCGGTCGAGATGCAGACTGTACTATCCATTCGAGCAGGAGGTCGCATGTCCGGCGTCTCCGCCTCGGCCCGCCGCGCGCACGTTCGCCCTCGTTCCTTCCCCTTTCATCCCTTTTCCCTTCGCCCACCGCGCGGCTGGATCCTTGCGCCTCTCGTCTCGCTGATGCTGGCCATGCTGTCCACTCCCGCGCCGGCGATGCTTCTTCCTCCGGCGATGCCTTCTGCTTCCGCGCCGACGATGCCCCCCAGCCCTGGACTGGCGATGCTCTCTCGGCCTGCAGCGGTGCGAGATGCGGGCTTCCGAACGCCTCGCCTGAGGCGTTCCAAGAGGGTTGCCGCGGAGACGCCCGGCCGCATGCGTCTATGGCTCGGATTCAATCGCCTCCATTTCCTGGAGGATGATGTCGAGCATACGTACGGCGCCGTATCCGCCTGGAGCCTGGATCTCATTATTCCGATCAGGCCGGGCGTGGAGGGGCTGGTCGGGGCCGGCTACGCGCATACGCACGGAGATCCCTACTACGGTTCGTTCGCCTTCGCTGGTCATGACAATGCCACCCTGACGTTCGTCCCGATCGAATTCGGCATCGTCTTGCACGAACCTTCGGGGGACAAGCACCGCATCAACGTTGGCGTCCTGTTCCAGGAGATCTGGGTGCGCGAGCGAATTGCGCACGCGGTGCATTACGAGGGGCAGCCTCCCGAGGCCCTCTCGGGATGGGGATGGGGCGTGCGAGCATTCCTCGGACCGGAATGGTTTCTGGCCGATCGCCGCTACGCGATCGGATTCGATGTCTCGTTCGCGGCGCGCTCGACGGAGATTTCCAAACACGGATACGAGCGCTCCTTGAGCTTGACCGGAGCCGAGTGGCGGCTTCATGTGGCCAGGTGCTTCTGACTCCATCCGCGCAGCGATGAGCCCCGCAGGTCAGGGGGAGCGATATGAGAGAGATGCCGAATGAGCGCTTGGTTCGTGAGCCGGGTCGCTTGCCCGCCATCCGGCCGGTCGGGTCCAAATCGAAGGGGGGGCGGCACGCAGGCGGGCCACGTCTTCTGCCCACCGCGCTTCGCCTCTCGTTCGCCTGCGTCGCACTCGGATTCATGCGACCCGGCGGGGAAACGGTGCCTCCGGGAATCGGCGATCTGCTCGCCGCCCTTTTCGCCGCGCAGACCGCCCGGGCGGACGGCTGTATCCTTCCGCCGCTCGATGGAGACGTGAGCGAGGGCTCCCAGGAAGCGTTCATCGCCTATGATCCCGACACGCGCACCGAGGACCTGGTCCTCCGCGTCGGCTTTCAGGGCGACCGTCGCGATTTCGCCTGGATCGTACCCGTTCCATCCCTGCCGGTCCTTGAAGAAGCGGACGTTTTCTTCTTCACCCAATGCCGGCTGCTCACCCGGCCGATCTACCGCCAGCGCGACGAGGGGCTCGGGTGCCGCAGCACCCGGCCCGGTAATGATGTCGCGCCTGCCGGCGTCGAGATCTACGACGAGCAACGCGTGGGCATCTACCAGACGCTGACCTTGGGGGCCAGCGAGGCGGATGCGCTGGCCGATTCCCTGGAACGATGGGGTTACCTGCACGACCGAAATCGCCGCGAGACGAGAGCCGCCCTGCAAACCTACATCGACCGGGCGTGGTATTTCGTCGCCATGCGCGTCGATTCCACCAGCTTGCCGTTCCGCCCGCCCGGCTACATCTGGTACGGCTACCTCCAGCCCATCCGCCTGACCTTCGCGAGCGACGAGATCGTCTACCCGATGCGCATCTCCGCGATCAGCTCGCGCGAGGAAGTCGGGCTGACCATGTACGTCTGCGCGCCGCACCGCATGGAGTTTCCGGGCGCCGCGCTCGAATACGCCAACTGTTTCTCGCCCGCCGAACTCGCGGAGGCGCGAGACGACTGCCCGCTCCCCGCCGCCTTCCTTGACGAAGGCCGCTTTCTCACCCGGCTGCATGCCGTCTTCCGGCCGTCCACGATGGGCGAGGATCTGGTTCTCCGGCCAGCGGCAAGCGACGAGGAATTCCGCCAGCTCCACTACTCGGGATGGCCGGACCATGGAATGCTACCGGCAGGCCTTCTTGCGGCCGCGCTCTTCCTGGCCGGATGGCGCCCGAGGCTCCCCGGCCGCCGGCACCCGCCGCGGGCGCGCACGCCGTTCCTCGACTGACCGGCCGTCGCTCCTGCGGCCAGCCTCGCGTTCTGCGGGTGGCGCGCAAGCTCCCGAGCGGACGATTGGGGCGCGGCAAGGCTCCCGGGCACGCGGCGGGCGCCGAAATCCAGGCCGCTCTCCTCCGATGGCGCGGCGGTCGCCCGGATCGCTATAATCTCCTTCGACGGCCCAGCGGACTGACGGCCCAGAGGGCGTGGAATGAGTCGCTCCCGCTCGCAGAGAAACGCGTCCAAGCATCCGGCTCCGCCCTCGGAAGGGGCGACCCCCGAACGGCACGATCCGCCTGGCTCCGTTCCAAGCTGTTCCGCCTGCATTTTCGACACGATCATCGCGGAATCGCCCGATCTCATCGCGGCGGTGGATCCCGACTTCCGGCTCCTGGCTTTCAACCGCGCCTACCGGGACGCGATCCTCCGCCTGTTCGGCCTCGAGATTGCGCCCGGCATGACCTTGCCCGCCGATCTTGTCCGGCTGGACGGAGAAGGAGAGGACGGCCGGGAGCCGTGGTCGCGTGCATTCGCGGGAGAGACGATCACCTTGGAGCGCGGGTTCGCGGACGGGGGAGCGGATGGCGAGAAGCGGCCGCGGATCTACGAAGTCCGCTTCACTCCGATCCGCGACCCGGAGGGCCGCCTGCTCGGCGCGACCCAGCTGCTGCACGACGTGACGGCGGGCAAGCAGGCGGCCGAAGACCTCCGCGCCGCGAAGGAACGTCTCGAGCAGCGGGTCGCCGAGCGGACGACGCAGCTCGCGGAGAGCGAGCGGCGCTATCGGACCGTGGCGGAGCACACGCACGATTGGGAGTTCTGGCAGGCTCCCGACAAGCGCATGCTGTACGTCTCCCCGTCGTGCGAACGGGTGACCGGCTACACGGCGCAGGAGTTTCTCGCGGATCCCGAACTGGTCGACCGCATCGTCCATCCCGAGGACCGGGCCCTGTGGATCGAGCACCGCTATTCTCGCGGCCGCGAAGGCGAGCGCCTGCCGATCGAGTTCCGCATCGTCCGCCGGGACGGCAAGGAACGTTGGATCGCCCACATCTGCCAGCCGGTGACCGGTGAGGACGGCCACGACCTCGGCCGCCGGGCGAGCAACCGCGACATCAGCGAGCACAAGCAGGCGGAGGAGGCGCTGCTGCGCAGCGAGCGCCACTATCGCACGCTCTTCAGCACGATGAGCGAGGGCTTCGCCCTCCACGAGCTGATCTCCGACGAACAGGGGCGCCCGCGCGACTACCGCTTCCTGGAAGTGAACACCGCGTTCGAGCAGGCGACCGGACTGAAGGCCGCCGATCTGCTCGGCCGCACGGTGCGGGAAGTCCTCCCGAACATCGAGCCCTTCTGGATCGAACGCTATGGACGCGTCGCCCAGAGCGGCCGCCCGGATCAGTTCGAATCCTACAGCGCGGCGCTGGAGCGCTGGTTCGACGTGCGCGCCTTCCAGACCGAGCCCGGGCGCTTCGCGGTCGTCTTCATGGATATCACTCGCCGGAAGGCGACCGAGAAAGCGCTCCGCGCGTCCGAAGAACAGACCCGCCTGCTGAACGAGCAGCTCGAGCAGCGGGTGGCCGCGCAGACCGAAGAGCTGACCGGCACCGTGGAGCACTTGCGCCGGGAGGTCCGCCGCCGGCGGGAAGCGGAAGCCGAGCTCGTCGATCGCTCACGGATCGTCGAGGGATTCTTCCTCTACACGATCACCCCGCTCGCCGTGCTCGACCGCAGCTTCAACTTCGTGCGCGTCAATCGCGCCTATGCATCGGCCGCCAACCGCGAGCCCGAGTTCTTCGTCGGCAAGAACCACTTCGCCCTCTATCCGCATCCGGAGAACCAGGCGATCTTCGAGCAGGTCGTGCGCACGCACCAGCCGTTCCAAGTCCAGGCGCGGCCCTTCACCTATCCGGACGACCCGGCGCGCATCACCTACTGGAACTGGAGGCTGACTCCCCTGCTCGATGGGCAGGGCGAGGTCGACTTCCTCGTGCTCAATCTGGAAGACGTCACGGCCCAGCAGCAGGCCTATCAGCAGCTCCAGGAGCGCGCGCGCCAGTTGCAGAGTCTGGCGCTCGATCTCGCGAGCGCGGAGGACCGCGAGCGGCGGCGGCTGGCCGAGATCCTCCACGACGACCTGCAGCAGGTTCTCGTCGCCGCCCGCCTGCAGCTGAATCTGCTCACCAGGCGCCGGACGGAGGCGACCGCCCTGCCGGAGATGGTCGCGCGCGTGGACGGCCTGCTGACAGAGGCCATCACGAAATCGCGTGATCTGTCGCACGATCTCAGCCCCGCGTTGCTCTACCGGAGCAGCCTGACCGCGACCTTCGCCTGGCTGGCGCGCCAGGTGCATGCGCGTTACGGCCTCGTGCTCCACGTCGATTCGCGCGCGGAGATCGACACGCGCTCCGAGGGATTGAAGGCATTTCTGTACCGGGCAGGGCAGGAGCTGGTCTTCAACGTCGTCAAGCACGCGGACGTGCGCGAGGCCCGCCTGCGATTGAAGAGCAGCGGCGGATATCTGTGGCTGGCGCTCTCGGACCGGGGCCGCGGATTCGTGCCGGAGACCCTGAGCCAGCCGGCGGGATTCGGTCTGGTCAACATCCGCGAGCGCGTGCAACTGCTCGGCGGCCGGATGCGCATCCACAGCGCGCCCGGAGAAGGCAGCCGCTTCGTGATCCGCGTCCCGGACACGGGGCTGGCGCAGGAGAACGCCGCCGCTTCCGCGCGCACGGGCGGGGCCGCTCCCGATGCCGGCCACGGCAGCGACCCCGTTGCTCGTCCCCCCGGGGAGGGCGAGGGGCCCGCGTGGGAACGTCCCTATCGCCTCCTTCTCGTCGACGACCATCGCGTCATGCGCGAGGGCCTGGCGGCCCTGCTCGCGGAGCAGCGGGACATCGAGGTGGTCGGACAGGCGGGCAACGGCCGCGAGGGCGTCGATCTCGCCTATCGCCTGCGCCCCGAGATCGTGATCATGGATGTCTCGATGCCCGTCATGGCGGGGGACGAGGCGACGCGGCAGATCCGGCACCATCTGCCGGGGACGCGGGTCATCGCCCTCTCGATGTTCGAGGAGGCGGAACTGCTCGAGCGCATGCTCGCCGCGGGGGCGGAAGTCTACCTGCCCAAAGCGGGACCGGCGGAGAACCTCCTGGCCGCGATCCGCAAGCAGCCGGCGCGCGGTGCGTCGCCGGCGTCGGGGCAGGCGGACTGATCCCGCGGCCGATGGATCGAGGCCGGTCGGCCGATCCCCTCGGCCGGTTCAGTGCCCTGCCTGATCCGCGCAGCAATTTCTAGCGGATCTTCCCCTCGAGGAAGGGCACCTCGTAGACCTTGTCGTGCTGGATCGGCCCGTGGCCGAAGTAGCCTTCCTCGCCGAAGAGCTCGCCGTGATCGGCCGTCACCGTGATGTAGGTGTTCGCCGGCACCATGTCGAACAAGCGCACGAACACGCCGTCCAGGTAGCGCACGGTGTCGATCTGGCGCTCGCGCAGAAGGTCGAGTTTCTCCTGGTCGAAGAAGGGCTGCGCCGCCGTCTCGGACTTCAGCTTGCCCTCGACGATGTGATCGTCGAGGTGCTTGAAGACGCCGTGGACACCGCTCAGGCGCGGCCAGAGATCCTTCGGCTCCGACGGGCGCGCGTAGGGATAGTGGGTCTCGCCGACGTTCAGGATGTAGAACGAGGGACGCTCGGCCGAGAAGGTCATCTCGGCGAGCATCGCGTTCATGTCGTTGTGCTTCTCCATCAGCCGGAAGGTGTCGAAGTCCTTGTTGATCGCGGTCTTCGGATTGAGGACCGGCAGCGAGACCTTGGCATGCGTGAAGTAGCCGAGCGTCTGCCGGAGATACGTCGGCAGGTAGAGGTGGGGGACGAAGCTCGCGAACTCGATGTCCCGCGCGCCGAAGCGCTCGTTGAAGCGGATGAAGTCCTCTTTGTAGTAGTCGGAGGCGTAGACGTGCGGCGGGCTGGTGTGCGGCAGCAGCCCCATCAGGATGTTGTAGTGCGACGGGGCGGTCCAGGAGGCGTAGCTCCAGCGGCGCTCGACCGGCCCGAGGCGCATGATCGTCTGGGGCGCGGCCGCCATGAAGGAGTCGTAGCGGCAGCTGTCGAGGATGACGAGGATGTAGTTGTTCATCGCGTCGAAGGGCGGCTTGGGCCGCTGGAAGACCCCTGCCCCACCCGGGATCGGCCGAGGCGCGGCCGGCTGTGCTTCCGTCTTCTTCTTCCCGAACAGACCCATCGTTGCGCTCCTCGCACCCGGCCGGGCGGGCGCTCCTGCAGCCCCTTCCGGCCGGGTGTCGCCCCGGGACCGGTGCCCTCCGGCGCTCAGGCGGCCGGGGACGGGACCTCCACGAATCGACGACGAACGGAAAAGGGTATCGCTTCGGGGCCTCGATCTTCAACTCTTCAATCGGCCGGGGGATGCGGGCTCTTGCGTCCGAAGCGCGCGCCCCTAGCGAGGTTCCCCGCAAACGCCCGGCCGGATCACGATTCCCTCGCGCTCCAGGATCCGCCTCAATCCAGGGAAGCACTGGAGCCGGTGGGGCGTCACCATGCAGGGATCGAGGCCCTTCGGGCGCATGACGAGGGCTTCGATGCGAATCGTCTCGGTCGGCGTCACGATGTAGTCGACGGGCAGATCGGTCGGCTCCCGGTCGGTCGGATCGTCGAAGAGCTGCAGAGGGTGGACGATGACCGCCACCGGCGTCTCGGCGCGCAGGAAGCCGCGATCGCGCCCGAGCGCGTAGACGAGATCCGCTCCGCCGCAGCCCCGGCCCACGCGAGTGCCGAGGCGGTTCACCCCGACGGCGCCGATCACCATCAGGTCGACGGCAGGGGTCTCCCGGCCGCGCTGGAATCGGATCCCGTCCGGAAGCTCGACTTCGCCGTCGACGTTCGCGCGCACCGCATCGAGGGACGCGCGCTCCCCCGCCTTGCGCGGGTCGATCTCCAGGATCCAGTCCTCCGTCGTGCGGGCGAGATCGGGAACGATGAGCGTCTTGCCTTCACGAACGACGCGCTCGCGCACGAAATCGAGGGCCAGATCGGGGAGCACGGCCACCCGCTCCGCATCGCGCCAGATGGCGAGCCGGACGAGGCGCTCGATGCCCTCTTCGTGGCCCGGGCAGCGCGGCGTGCGGCCGTAGGCGCCGGGAAGGAGGGACAGGCCCTGGCGGGTCAGCCGCTCCCAGATCATGCGGCGGATCTCCGCTTTTCTCACGGAACCGGGCATCCGTCTTCTCCCGGGTCTTTCCGGCGGGTGACGGGATCGCCTCGCCACGGCCGGGGTAGAGCCCCGCGCGGGCCCTCGTCAGGTATACCCGAAATCCGTGCGCAACGAAACGACCGAACCGGACCCGAACGGATCGCTGCGGAGGGTGCCCCGGCGCGGGAACTCGCGCCGGCGTGCCCTGCGTGCCTCCGGATCTCCGGATCCAGGCCCGCGCCTACTTCAGGTTCTCGGGATTCAGCCCCTGCAGGCTCGGCGGAACGAAGAGCCCGTCCTTGCGGACCAGCTTGCCGTCGAACCGGATCTCGCCTCCGCCCATCGGCGGCGTCTGGATCTGGATCAGATCCCAGTGGAGCGCCGAACGGTTGCCGTTGTCGCATTCGTCGTACGCGTTCCCGAGCGCCATGTGGAACGAGCCGGCGATCTTCTCGTCGAAGAGGATGTCGTGCATCGTCTCGGTGATGTGGGGATTGAAGCCGAAGGAGAACTCGCCCAGCGAGCGCGCCCCCTCGTCCTGATCCAGGATCTCGTTCAGCTTGCGGGTGTTCGGCCCCGACTGCGCTTCGACCACGCGGCCCTTGCGGAAGGTGAGGTCGATGTTGCCGAAGTAGGTGCCGTCGAGCAGTGACCCGGCATTGAAACGCACGCTGCCCTCGACGCTGTTCTTGACCGGCGCGGTGAACAGTTCGCCGTCGGGGATGTTCATCTTACCATCGCACTTGATGGCCGGCAGCCCCTTGATGGAGAACGAAAGGTCGGTGCCGGGCGCCTTGATCGCCACGCGATCGGTGCGCTCCATCAAACGCTTGAGCGGGCTCATCGCGCGCGACATGCGCGGATAGTCCATCGTGCAGACGTCGAAATAGAAGTCCGCGAAGACGGCCAGCGGCTTGCGCGCGGCCTGCGCCATCGCCTCGTTCGGATAGCGCAGCGCCACCCAGCGGGTGTGGGGCACGCGCTGCTCGAGATGCACGGGCTTGCGGAAATGGACGCCCCAGAGACGGTTCTGCTTCGACGGCACGTCCGACAGCTCGGCGATGTTCTCGGGCGCGCGGATGCCGATCCAACACTGCATGTCCTTCATGCGCGCGAGCGGGTGCTTGGCCTGCGCCTGGAGCTGCTCTTCCTTCGCGTTCAGGAGCAGCGTGCGCTGCAGGACGTCGCTGTTGAACTGGTAGAAGACGTTCGCTCCCCGGCGGGTCGCCAGGCGGAGAACCTCGTCGACGAGCGGGAGCGGCGCGAAGCCCGTCGCTTCGACGAGGAGATTCTCCCCGCGCTTCACCTTGCACGAGTAGTCGACCAGCAATTCCGCCAAGCGAGTCACGCGTGGGTCCACCGTCGGCCTCCCTTCACGACCGGTCGAGGCCGGTCTTCGCCCGGGGATCGTCTCGTTGCGGGCGCGCGCCGCAATGCGAACGAGAGATGGTACGCCTTCCAGGCGGCCGATCGCAAGGCCGCGGCCGCTCGGACGCCCGGCCGGCCGCTCAGAATTCCGCGTCCACCATCACGCGCAGGGTCCGCGAGGAATGCTCCTCCTCGCTCGGCAGGACCATCTCCCCCTCGTCTTCTCCCTCCGACCATTGGCATTCGAGCAGCAGGGAGGCGCGCGTGGCCAGCTCCTGCTCCAAACCGACTACCCAGATACGCCGCCGCTCCTGCGGCGCCGTCGTCTGCAGCGGCAGGGGATCGCGATCGTCCTTCACCCACCCGACCGTCAGAATGACACCCGGCCAGATGGTCGCATCCGCCCAGAAGCTCGCCAGGCGGCGCTCGCCGCCGGGCTCGGCCATCGGGTTCAGGGCCTCCTCATCGATCGGGGCGAGCTTCTTGTAGAAGACGCCCAGGCCGAAGGGACCGAGGCTCGGCGGGCACACCCACCCGAGAGGGCCGAGTTCGGACAGCCGCCCGAGCCCGACCGGACCCCACTCGATCCGCGCCGTCGCCCGCGGCCCCGCGAACCCCGGCAGGGGCGCCTGCTGGGACGGATGCACGTTCGCCTCGTAGCTGAGGGCGCTGTAGGGAGAGAAGAAGTCGGTGCCGATCCGCGCGTATGCGGCTTGCATGGAGATCCGCATGCCCGCGGGCAGCAGATCGAAGGGCGCGGAGCCGCCTTTCTCTCGCACGTCCAACGCCCCGCGCGCGAGAAACGCGGTCCCTTCGCTCCCTTGGGGATCCTCGAATCCGGGAGCGCTCACCGGCTCCCACCGGCTCTGCACCAGCTCCCCGTCGATCTCGATGCGCCAAGGCATGGGCAGGCGCAGATTCGCACCGGCCAGGCGGTCGGTGCCGGGCGCATAGGGCGGATGGATGCCGGTCCAGGGCCAGTCCTCCTCGTCGTCGCGGACGAAGAGCAGGTTGCCGCTCAGCGCGGCGGGATCGGGGGACCAGGCGAACGGCAGATGCGCGGTCAGGCGGGCGCCGTAGATCTCCTGGCGGTAGCGGGTCTGCACGGAGAATCCGTAGAAGCCGGGGTCCGCCGCATCGGGGATCTCATACGAATGCTCGGGCCAATGCATGTGCGGCCGCGCGTAGAGCGCGGTGAGATCGAGACGCCCGGCGAATGAGAGCGTCGCGTGCCCGCCTTCGAAGAGGTACTCCGGCGCGAGCTTCTCCACGCTCTCCGCGCGGATGAACCCCGCCAGTCCGGCCTCGCCGCCGCAAACGCCGCAGCCCTGCACGCGCTGGCCGCCGCTGATCGGGGAATCGTTCGCATCCCAGCGCATGAGAGTGAGGGGCGTCCAATAGACATGGTAGTAGCCCGCGCGCAGCGAGGTGAGCAGGTTCCCCCACTCGCCGAGGCGCGTGGATGCATCGTAGCGGGCGAAGGCGCTGCCCCAGGGAGCCGAGAGGTAATCGGGCCCGCTGCGCAAGACCGCCTCGCCTTCGTTGCTCAGCCAGACGAGGCCGCCGACGCGCAGTTGCGGCGTGACCGCGTAGACGAGTTCGAGCTCCAGGCGATGCCGGAGCGACGAGCCGGGATCGAGCGCCTCGCCGAACGGCCCGG
>Ga0316622_100001057_pt1 | contig 17332 bp, 12 predicted proteins | sample OWC_Aug_OW2_C1_D_FD_207646 | JGI IMG/M metagenome (GOLD analysis project Ga0316622, IMG submission 207646) | Wetland soil microbial communities from Old Woman Creek delta, Ohio, United States - OWC_Aug_OW2_C1_D5_C | ecosystem: Environmental > Terrestrial > Soil > Wetlands | place: USA: Ohio... | reverse complement strand
ATGTGGAACTACGCTCGCTCACCCTCCAACCCGGCCAGGAACATGGCCACCACCGCCGAAACGGTGAGTTACCTGAGCGGCACCCCCAGCAAAGTGATGTATGCCCGTGTCGTGGCCTATGGGCCGCCGATTCAGGCCAACGGGTTTCCAACGGCGCTCAGCTCCTCTGCCCTGGTAAAGATTGATTTCACTACTGCAGCACCTGCACCCGTTGCAGCGCCAGCACCCGTTGCTGCACCCGCTCCCAGCCCCGTGTGGACTGCCCTGCCAGGGGCAGCCAAGGACATTGGCGCAGGCGGGGCCAGCAATGGCCTGTGGGTCGTTGGCACGGATGCCGTTCAGCCCAATGGCTTCAACGTCTACCGCTGGGCCAACAACACCTGGCAACTTGTGCCCAACACCGGCGCAGTGCGCCTGGATGTGGACGCACAAGGCAATGCCTGGACTGTCAACAACAAGGGCGCTGTCCAGCGTTACGACGGTACCAAATGGGTGGCCGTGCCCGGTGTCACTGCGACTGACATCGGTGTTGGGGCCAATGGCACGGTGTGGAGCCTTGGCGCTGCGATAGATGGCAATGGCAACTACGCCATTTACCGGCTCAACGGCACTGCTTGGGCACAAATGCCTGGCGCAGCCTTGCGGGTGGATGTGGATGCCACCGGCAATGCCTGGGTGGTGAACAAGGCGGGCGACGTGTTCCGCTGGAACGGCAGCACCTGGGTGGTCGTGTCAGGTGTCAAGGCGCGTGACGTGGGTGTGGGTGCGGATGGCAGCGTGTTTGTACTGGGCACGAACGACAAGGTCTACCGCTGGAGTGGCAGCGCCTGGGTGATGCGCGAGGGTGCTGCAATGAGCATCTCCGTCAGTGCCACCGGTGTGCCTTATGTGGTCAACGCTCCTGGCACGATTTACCAGGGCGTGAAGTAACGTGATTCGATGCGTGGCTGCGCTGTCGACCAGTCAATTTTGACTATTCACAGGCAGTCACGCAGCGGGCATGATTCTGCCGCGAGTCGTTTTTCAAACGGTGAGCCGCTCAGTGTCACTACGGGTGCGCATGCGCACCCTGACTCTTGGCACCACCTGTTCGGGGGCGACTCTGTCTACAACTCTTTTAACTCAATCACCTACTTTTAACCATGAACCTGCCTTCTCTTACGCCATCACGGCTTGCCATCGCCCTTACCGCAGCCGTTCTCTCGCTTTCTTCGGTCTCAGCGCTGGCGCAGCAGCGGCCTTCTTACAACGCTGGCTTCGCCGGAAACGCGGGCAACGCAGCCGCATTACCTCCCGCGCTCTTCGCCGCCATACAGTCTGGCAATGGCAATGCGGTGCAAAATGCCATCGCCGCACTTTCCCGTGGAAACCCCATGCAAGCGGCAAGTCTGGCTGAACAGGTGGCCGGCGCGGCTGAAAAAATGGTGAACACGAATCCTCTGGCGGCAATACAAAATGTGGGTGCCGCTGTACAGGTCGTGCGTGACAACACCGTCCAAGCGACTTCCCCTAGACAGGTCAAGAACGTACTCACAACGGCCGCACGCATGATTTCCTCACCTCAAGTCGCGGCGACATCGCCCGATACAGTGGCGATGATTGCGCAAACCTTGCGGGAAGCAGGCTTTCAATAAAAAACCTGAGGGAAGGCACGCGCGGGTCGGGACGAGAATATCTTGGTCAGCACCAATGTTGCTACCGACCGAAACCAGCGCCGCTGCGCTCAGTGACTGTGCAGCTTCTCTTGTAGCCAGACTTTGATGAGCGATAGGTAGGGTACGTCGCGTGCGTTGGCGACAACTTTGAGTGAGTCGAGCAAATGCTGGAGCAAGCGCAGTGAGATGGTCTTGGTCGTGGGCTTCAGATTTGGCAGTGTGACCTTCCTGGCCTTCGATCAATCAAGGTGTTCGGTTAAGAACTTTGGAATGGCTTTAATTGACTTGTTCATCAATGGCTCATTCCTTTCGGTGCATGTCTCTGGCTGAAATGACCCGGATCAACAAACCCGATTGACGCAGGGTGAACGTGATGTGCAGAGTTCGCCCGTCGTCAGACCTCATTGACGCATGCGGCTCAGTGTCCGCGTCATGAGTTCAGTTGGGCGCATCAGGCGGCAACCACAGGCTTCGAACCCAGTTTTAACCCCAGTGCCTTGATGACTTTCAAAATGGTGGCAAAGCTGGGGTTGCCTTCACCTGACAGTGCTTTGTAAAGGCTCTCGCGTCCAAGGCCCGTGTCTTTGGCCAGTTGCGTCATGCCGCGAGCGCGGGCAATGACACCCAATGCATGAGCAATAAAAGCGGCATCGTCGCCTGCTTCTTCAAGGCAAAGCGCAAAGTAAGCGGCCATGTCTTCCTCGGTTTTCAGGTACTTGGCACTGTCCCATTTATTCAGTTTGATGGTCATGATGAATCCTTACAGTTGCCGCGCCAACTGCAGCGCAGTTTTGATATCTTTCGCCTGAGTGGCCTTACTGCCACCAGCCAACAGAATCACAATTTCAAGCCCGCGTTGGGTGAAGTAAACCCGGTAACCAGGGCCAAAGTCGATACGCATCTCAGACACCCCCTCTGCCACTGGTTTGACATCGCCAAAGTTGCCCTGTTCCGCACGGTCGATGCGCATCTGGATGCGCAACACGGCTTGACGGTCTTTCAGCGTGTCAAGCCACGTGTCAAAAATCTCAGTGGTTTGGATCGTGCGCATGAAAAATTGTATCCCATAAAGTACACGCAAAAGAAAACGGGGACGAGCTCGAATTCAATGCATTTGCAGGAGCGGTGGAAGCCGATTCGCGCCTGCCGACGCTCCTACAACGCCCGAACCACAGCGGATAGGTGTGCCATGCCATTGACCCACTGAATCCGTCAATGTGCCGAACAGCTATTAAAACAATAGCTGCCTGCACTAGTAAACAAATGGATACAGCCTTATTTAACTCGCAAATTCAATGGATTGCTCCCGCGCCATGCCGGCCCCAGACCTGCCTGCTTCCATCACATCCACCATGGCCAGGTACAGCAGCGCGGGATTCACCGGCTTGTGCAGCAGCGGTATGCCGCTGACCAGGGCTTCGCGCAGGCGATCCGGGGCGGTGTCGCCGGTGATCATCAGCGCGGGCGTTTGGTCGTCAAACAAGGCGCGCACTTCGGCAATGGCCTGGGCACCCGTGCGCTGCCCGCGCAAACGGTAGTCACTGATGAGGATGTCGGGCACGGTCATGCGGGCCGCCGCCAGCGCCGCTTCAATGGACTCTGCGGTATCGCAGCTGCAGCCCCAGCTTTGCAGCAACTGCGCCATGGCACTGCGCACCAGCGCGTCGTCTTCAATCACCAGCACATGCTGGCGCTTCAGCCGCCGCCCGTTGGGGGCCGAGGGTGCGCCGATCACCGCAGCGTCTGCCAGTGGCAGGGTGAGGCGAAACACGCTGCCGCGCCCCGGCGTGGATGACATTGATAGCTCCAGACCGAGGGTTTTGGCCAGCCCTTTGGCAATCGCCAGGCCCAGGCCCAGGCCTTTGTTGCGGTCACGTTCCGGGTTGCCCAGTTGGTGGAACTCGGAAAAAATAGCTTCTTGATCAGCCTGCGCGATACCGATTCCGGTGTCCCAGACCTCGACCGACACACCCTTGCCGCGCTTGCGGCAGGCCACCAGCACGCCGCCACGCTCGGTGTAGCGGATGGCATTGGAGACCAGGTTGCGCACGATCATTTCCACCAGCAGGGCATCGGAATTCACCGTCAGGGTGGTTTCCCGTGAGCGGTACACCAGGCTCTTGGCATCGGCCTGCGGGGCCAGATCGTTCTCGATTCTTTGCAACAAGGTTTGCAGCATGAAGGCTTGCGTATTGGGGTGCACCACGCCCGCTTCCAGGCGCGAGAAATCCAGCAGCGCACCGAGCATGTCACTCGATGCCTGCCAGGCCGAGCGGGTGCTTGCCAGCACCTCGTGTTGATGCGGCGACAGCGCGGTGTGCGACAGCACGTCAAGGAACAGCCCCTGCGCGTGAATGGGTTGGCGCAAATCATGGCTGGCTGCGGCCAGCAGCCGGGTCTTGGCCAGGTTGGCATCTTGCAGGCGCTGGCTCATCTCTTGCAGCGCCCCCGCCAGCACACCCAGTTCGTCGTGCGAGGTCTTGAGGTCAGCCTGGGCGCGACGCTGCTGCGCCACCGAGGCGGCCAGCAGCAGCCCGGTGACGGCCACCACGATGGCAAACGCGCACCAGCGCACCAGGCTGTCCACCGGCTGCCCCACCACGAACGGCCCGGTACCGTGCATGGTGCCCCAAATCGCCAGCGCAGAGATGGCAAGTGTGACCAGGCTGGCACCCGCTTGACCGAAGCGCAGCGCACCCCAGATGATGAACGGGAAAACGGCCAGTGATGCCGGGTAGTAGCTCTGCACCGCCAATTCAGGCGCACCAAATATTTCGTGGCTGACGAGCACCAGCGCGGCGAGCAGGCCCACCATCTCAAGCACTTGCAGGCGCGACAGCACCGGGCGCGTCCTGCTCAACCAGACCAGCAGCAGCGGTGTCACCACCAGCACGCCCATCATGTCGCCCAGCCACCATTTCATCCACACCGAGGCGACCTCGGCAAGGCTCACCGTACCACCCAGCACCATGGTCGCCACCCCGACGCAAGCGCTCAGCATGGTGCTGAAAAAGGCTGCCAGAACAATCAGCGCCAAGACATCCCGGTGCCGATCCAGCGTGCTGTGAAAGCGGGCCAGGCGGTGCAAAAGAAATGCGCCCGCCAAGGCCTCCAGGGTATTGCCGGTGGCGATGCCTGCCGCAGCAAGCAGCGGGATGCCCGTCCAGGCATTGGCCAGAAACGCCCCCAACGCAACGCCAAAAGCCATGCGGTAACCCCAGACCAGCAAGGCCGCCAGCGCGATGCCGCTGGGAGCCCAGACCAGGGTGACCGTGCTGCCAACCACGGCGTAGGCCAGCCCGCCAATGGCCGTGGAGGCATACAACATGGCAAGGGCCAACAGGCGGGCGGACAAGTGAATCCCTGGTTTCTTGTTTTTCATGGTTTGGATGGGTGACACCGTGCAACAAAAATCGCCATTGGCAAACCGCGTATTTTGCAGCCGACTTCCAGCGGGAGGCTTCCAGAGCTTGGGGGAGTCGCGTAGGTCGGGTTAGCGCAGCGTAACCCGACATCTTCATTCACCGAAACATCTCGAGTTGCTGCGGGTCTCTGTCGGGTTACGCGCTTCGCGCTAACCCGACCTACGAGGAGCGTGCCGTCACGGCAGAAAGGCACATCACTTTGAATCGCATCCGGCTTCCCGAGGTTGGGGGCGATCTGTGCGAGTCGAACACGGTCTGCGCGGTGATGTCAACCAGTCAATTTTGACTATATACAGACCACCCGGCATTGGTGATCATCACCCGATGTGTGATTTGAAACCGATTTGATGTTGGAGTGATGATTGATGAAAACTGACGATGTGCAACGCACTGACATGCCCCGGCTGCTGCCCTTGGCGCTGGCGCTCACCAGCGTGCTGGGGGGCTGCGCCAACATGGGTAACCAGAGGCAGGATGACGGCAGCTCAAGCGGCTACCAGCCGCTGGTGATGCACGCGGATGCGCTGCATCTGCAAGATGCCATTCCGGCGGGCAAGGCCACTACGGCCTCGCGCCAGTTGGCGGCTGAGGGCATTCGGGCGCTGGATGCCCGCCAGTACGCCAAAGCCAATGACTTATTCAACCTGGCGCTCAAGGTAGACATCAACAACAGCCAGCTGCATTTTCTGAACGCGCTGGCCTACCACCTGCGCGGCCTGGGCGGCGAAGGCAAGCTCTATGGGCTGGCGCAGCAGGGTTATGAGCGGGCGATCCAGTTCGATGGCAGCAACGCGGTGGCACGCCACCAGTTGGGTTTGCTGTACATGGATCGGCGCGAATACACGTTGGCCGTGGGGGCGCTGATGGAAGCCTCGCTCTACGCCCGCAACGATGCTGACCTGTTGTACGACCTGGCCGTGGCCTCGTACTACGCCAAGAACCCGCGCACGGCATCTGCGGCGCTGGAGGGGCTGCGCCAGGCCGAAGGGGCGCAACTGTCGCAGCGCACCTTGCGCGCCTCGGCCATCGTGGCCGCGTGCACCGGTGACGATGCGGGGGCGCGCCAGTTCCTGAAGCAAATGCGTGATGCAGGGGCCAGTACCGCGCAGGTGCACTTTGCCGAAGAGCGGGTCGGCACCTGGCGTGACTCCTTGCAAAGCGGCATGATGAAAGCCCAGTTCATGCAAGCCAACCCAGGCGGCATGGGCCAGCCACAGGGTATGGCTCAGCAACCCGGCATGGGCGGCATGATGCAACAGCCCGGCATGGGTGGAATGATGCAGCAGCCAGGCATGGGGATGCAACAGCAGGGCATGGGCGGCATGATGCAGCAGCCCGGCATGATGGGCATGCCCGGCCAGATGGGCGGCTTTTTCGAGAAAAAAATGGTCATGCTCGACGTGGCCATTGTCTCGACCGAAGAGGACAACAACGACACCTTTGGCATCAACGTGCTCGATGGTTTGCGCATCCAGTTTGGCAACACGCTGGGCACACCGGCGGTGTCGCGCACTTCCACCGCCAACAGCGACCTGATCAACCCGCTCAACGACACCAAGACGCAGGTGATGACGCGCAGGATCGGCGCAACGAGGTGGTAGCGCGGCCCAGCATCGTGGCGCTGGGCGGGCAGACCTCGACCTTTTTCTCGGGCACCGACGTGGTGGGTGCAGCCATCTCCAACGGCCAGGGCGGCTCGGTGCAGGTGCAAAAAGAAGCCGGTGTGAAGCTGGCCGTCACGCCTGAGTTTTTGCCCGACGACCTGATCAAGATGCAGATCGTGGCCGAGCGCACCTTCCTGACCAACCCCAACAGCAACGTGCAGTTTGACTTTCGCCTGGACACCTCCAAGACGCTGGTCAGTGCCAACGTGACCATGAAGTACGGCGAGTCGCTGATCCTCTCGGGCCTGTCCGAGCGCAACCTGGAGTCCAGCAACAGCGGCGTGCCGGTGCTGCGTGATGTGCCGCTGGTGCAGTACCTGTTCAACCGCCAGACCAAGCGCGATTTCCAGAAATCGGTGCTGATCATCGTCACCCCCAGGCGGCCCTCTTACACCAACCGCAGTGCCGAAGACATTGAGAAAGAGCGCAGCAATCTCTCGGAATTTGAGCGCCTGCAAACCGAGTTTGAGGACAAGTACAAGCTGTGGTTCAAACCGGTGCCCAACGTGGCAACCAGCCTGAAGGTGCTGGAGACCAGCCCGATCTACCGCGAGTTCAGAAGCGGCGACCTGGCGCTTGAAAGCTGGGTGTCACGCGCCACCCACGCCGGACGGCTCAAGGCGGCTTTGCAGTTTCTCTACTACTGAAAACAACGACACCCCCACGCTGTTCAACCACCCCGTCTGCTGACCATGACTGTATTGAGCCTTTTGGGGCGCTGGCTTGCCTGCGCCTGCCTGTGTATCGCCTCTTTGAGCATGGCTCAGGTTGGGCCTGTAGCCCAGGCCGCATTTGCCACGCCTGGACTGCGTGAGTGGGTCAGGGTGCGCGGCGGGGCGGATCAGGTGGTGGTCACCACGGCGGGGGATGCCTATGCATTGGATCGCTCAAACCACTTGTGGCGTTTGCCGCAAGAGGCCATCAAGGGCCGCGACTGGCATGCCTGGCAGATGCAGCCAGCGCAGTTTTCAAAAATTCGCGCCACACTGGATGGCTCGGTCTGGGGCATGGATGCCGAGCGCGTGCTGTACCGCCTCAGCGGTTCGGTCTGGCGGCCCGTGGCGCAAGACGTGGTGGATGTCAGCGCCACTCCCGACGGCAACGTGATGCTGTTGCTGGAGGGCGGCCGGTTGGTGTCCTCTGATCCCTCGCAGGTGCTGAGTGCCCCGGTCAGTGATGCAACCCCCCAACAGTTGCTGATGGACGAGCATGGCCTGCCCTGGCTGCTGTACCCGTCTGGTCAAGTCTGGCGCTGGAACGGACAGCACTGGGCTGAGGTGGCGCGGGCGAAAGAGGGCCTGCGCCAGGTGTCGGTGGGGCTGGATGGCACGGTGGTCGCGCTGAACGACCAGGGCCGCCTGCGGGTGCGCCGAACAGCCACCGGCCAGTGGGAGCCGGGGGCCAGCACCTTCGAGCGCCTGGGCATTCAGGCCAGCACCCTGGCCGTTGGGCCGCAGGGGCAGCTTTGGTTGGTAGATGCCCAAGGCGAGCTGTTTGCTGAGTTGAGCAGCCAGGCCGAAGAGGCCAAGCCCGCTGTCGCCCCGGCGCTGTTCACACGCTTGCTGACCTGGCGGCAGGTCGGCGGGCAGTCACTGGCCGTCAGTCTGGGGGCCGATGGCAGCGCCTTCAGCCTGGCCAAAAACGGTGCGGTATGGCAGTGGAAGGGCGAAGACCAGTGGAGCCTGGTCAACGGCCAGTTTCAGGCCCTGGCAGCCGGAGTCAAAGGCACGGCCTGGGGCCTGGATGCGCGGCAGCACGTGTTTGCGCTCAACAAGGGCCAATGGCTGGAGTTGCCCGGTCTGGCACGGGCCATTGCGGCGGGCCAGAACAACACGGTCTGGGCCATCACCCCGGACGATGCGCTGGTGCGTTGGGTTTCCAACGCCAGCCGCTGGGAACGCCTGGGCAGCGTGCCCCCAGGTGCGCAGACCTTGGCCATGGGGCCGGGTGATGTGCCCTGGGTCATTCTGAACCAGGGTGGCGTGCAGTTTTTCCAAGCGGGCCGCTGGATGGAGGTACCCGGTATAGAGGCCGCCAGCCTGAGCGTGGGCATGGATGGCACGGTCTATGCCACCGACCGCCTGGATCAGTCCATCCAATGGCTGGACAAGCGCGACATGAGCTGGAAGCCTGCCACCGGCAAGGCACTCGCCATTGCCGTGGGGCCCACCGGATCGCCCTGGGTGGTGGCTCCCGGCCAGCGCCTGATGGCCTCCGGGCGCTTTCTGCGCGAAGAAGCGCAGCAACGGTTTGAGGCACAACAACGTGCGCAGGAGCCCCCCAAGCCGGTGCTGACCATCACCACCGCGCCGCTGCCCACATCGCAAAAAAGTCTGAGCTTTCAGACCCTGCCCTCCCAGGACATGAGGTTCCAGGACATCGGCATTGGCAACAATGGCGCGGTGTTTGCGCTGGGTGGCGATGGCAGCCTGTTTTGCTTCAGCAACGCGAGCCAGCGTTTCATGCTGGCCGCGCTCAGTCAGGCCAAACGCATCGCAGTGAATGCGGCAGGCCAGCCCTGGCTGCTCAATGCCTCCGGGGTGGTGACGCACTTTGACAAGACCGCCTGGGTCACCGTGCCCGAATTCATCGGCCAAGACCTGGCCATTGGGCCGGATGGTCAGGTGTGGGCGGTGGATACTCAGGGTGAGAGCTACCGCTACGCCACTGCCACCCAGCGTTTCGAGCGCATGACGGTGGCCAGTGCCGATGCCCCCGTGAAGGCACAGCGCATTGCCGGGGCCAATGGCAACATTTATTGGGTGGTCACGCAGGACAAGCAGCTGGTGCGCTGCGACAAGGGCGATTGCCGCGTTCAGCTGATCGGCGTGAGCGATGTGGCAGTATCACCTGACAACACCGTGTTTGCGCTGGATTTGCTGGGCTCGGTGCGCCGCTTCAACCCGTCCACCAAGCAGTACGACAAGCAAAACGGGGTTGGCGTGTCCATCGCCGTGGGGCCGCAAGGCCTGCCCTGGCTGGTCACCTCAGAGGGCCGGGTGAGTTACGCCGGCTTGTTCAACACCAGCAGCCGGGTGGTGAACACCGACAGCTGCGCCGCCCAGTTCAGCCAGGCACCGGCACCGGTGCAACCGCCCAGTGCGACGCTGCAAGTGCAAGATGTCACCGCCACGCTCGTGCCAGGCGGCAGCCTGAACCTGTTGAGCGCTGGCACGCTCAATGGTCGCCCGGTGGTGGCGGGCGACGTGTTGGTAACGCTCAACACCTTGTCGCCACTTCTGTCGGTGCGTGATGGGGTGCTGACACTGGCCAGTGGAACTGCCGCAGGAACCATGTTGAATGCCACGTTCAGCATCTGCCCGCTGCGCACTGTGGGGGTCTGTGCCACGGGCAAGATCACGCTGACGGCAAGCGCCAACTCGTCATCGCAGCCAACACCTGTGGCCACGCAGACCGTGCCCAGCGCTCCGCTCTCAGTGAGCGCCAGCCCCGGGCCAACTCAGGCCGTGGTCAGCTTCAATGCGCCAGCCAATCTGGGTGGGTCACCAATTACCAGCTACACCGTCACAGCCAGCCCTGGTGGGCAAGCCGCCAGCGGCAGTGCCTCGCCGATCACGGTGACCGGGTTGACCAATGGCACGGCTTACACCTTCACGGTGGTGGCTACCAATGCCATGGGCAGTGGCCCGGCATCGCTGCCATCGGCTGCGGTCACGCCGGTGCAGGTGGTGCTGACCGTGCCCGGTGCGCCAACGGCCGTGGGTGCCACTGCAGGGTTGGCGCGGGCCACGGTCAGCTTTGCCACACCGGCCAATACCGGTGGCTCTGCCATCACCAGCTACACCGTTACGTCCAACCCAGGTGGCTTCACGGGAACCGGGACAACTTCGCCGATTGTGGTGAACAGCCCAGCAGGCCTGTCCGCCACCACGGCCTACACCTTTACGGTTGTGGCCAACAATGCGCAGGGCAGCAGTGTTGCGTCGGCTCCGTCCCCGGCGGTGACACCGCTGGCGGATGTGCCGAACGCGCCGACTGCCGTTACGGCGGTTGCCGGGCCACAGGTGGGCATCAATGCAGCGCAGGTCAGTTTCACTCCTCCGGTTTACACCGGTGGGCTGCCCATCAGCTCTTACCTGGTCGAGACCACACAAGGGGGGGTCAGCCAGTCAGGCACGGGCTCACCCGTGCTGCTCACGGGCTTGCAGAGCGGCGTACCGTTAAATTTCACGGTCAAGGCCATCAACAGCGGTGTGCTGACCAGTGCAGCAAGCACGGCCGCCTCTGCGGTGACACCGGCCAATGTGCCGAATGCACCCACGGGAGCTTCCATGGTGGTCAATTCTGTGGGAGGGCTGGATCTCTATTACACCGTTGCCGCGGACAACGGCTCAGCCATCACCAGCACAACCATCACAGGGGGAGTCGGCCCCAACGTGACCACCCTGTCCGTGCCGGGAGCAGCGCCTGCCATGCCGCAATCCGTGGGCAGTTGTTCGCTCTACTCGCCTGGCGTTACTTTCCAGTTTTCCATCACCGCCACAAATGCCATGGGTACCAGTGCGGCCACCACAGTGACGGCGACGTGCCCATGAATAGCTTCTTGCGCTTGTTTTACCTGCGCTACAGGCTGTTTGATCACTCAACCACGGGCTTGCACCTGGGCACGGGCCATCGCAACGCGCTGCTGCTGGCCCCTGGACAACGGGTGCGGGTACTGGTGTGCGTGGGTCCGGTGATTCAAGCTGTCAGCGCAGCAGCTCCGCGCCAAAAAACTGCAGCGCAAAGCCCAGGGCGCCTAGGCCCATGCAGACGGTCATCAGCCGCTTGAGGGTGCGCCCCAGGCCGGCGAGCTGCTGCCACTGATCCGGGGGCGGCACCCGCTCGAACATGGCAAAGCGGGGTTCGTCCGCGCTCATCACGGCTGGGTCAAAACGCAGGCCGTCCCGGCCCAACACCGTGGCCAGCCAGCGGGCCTGGGGCAGCAGCTCTGCAGCGGAGTCGGACTTCATGGGCAAGGTCACCACCCCGGTGGCGGTGCGTGCCGCCAGCGTGTAGCTCAGAACCTTGCCGTTGTTGACCAGGCTCGGTGCGGGTTGAAGCAGCTCAATGTCGCTGGCATTCACGGGCATCGTGATCCAGGTGCGGCCCAGGGCATGGACGGTTACGGTGACAGATCCGGCCCGGGCCGTGGCACGGAACTGCGCGCTCAGCAGCCCAAGGCCCACCATGGCGACGGCCATGCCCGCAGCCCAGAACGGCACCTGGAACAGCAAAGCACCAACGACCCGCAGGGAGGCATCATGGCGCAGCGCCAGCAGCTCGGGCCAGGTGCCGCGCAGGGTGTGCCAGAGCCAGAAGCCAGACAACAGCAGCAGCACGCCGCCCACAACCTTGAGAAGACCGTAGGTCTGGCTCCAGCGCCAGGTACCGGGCGCGGTTTCCTGTGCGCCTGCGGGTGCCCGCGCGTCGGCCGCCGCACCATTGGGTGCTGACGCGGCTGGGGCGATGTCCAGCGTCACGGCGGCAGGCGATGCCTGACCCACAACCGGGGCGCGCTCCACCGTGACGATGCACTCCGCCGTGGTCAGGCGAAACCCCTCAATCACCGCCACCGCGCGCCAGCGCCAGCCGCGCTGGCTGGGCTTGGCATCCGCAGGCAGCGTGATCGCGCCGTTGACCCACGGCACGCCCGGGTGCAGTTGCCCAAGGTGTTCCAGCGTTTGCACCGTGCGCCATCCTTCATCGCTCTCCTGCAATTCCAGCTTGAAGTGCACGTCGCGGGGCCCGAGATCGGTGCGTGCCAGCTCCAGGCGCAGGTGGAGTTTCTCCCCGCACGTCACGGCATCGGGACTGGCCACCAGTGTGATGCGGCCCACGCGCCAGCGCTGGTAGTGGGTGGCGACCAGCCACAGAAGAATGAGGACACCCGGCAGCGTCATGCCCACAGCAAACAACAGCCAACCCCATGGGGCCGATGACTTCAGGGTCTGGGACAGCACCGCGAACGACACGGTGCACCAGAAGACGGCAAACAGCCACATTCCGATCATGCGATAGGCCCTCAGGTCAGGTGGAGAGTTTCATGGTGGGGAAGCGATTGCAATACGGTGTCATTGTGCACGGGGCGGACTGGTGCCCTGTGCTGGGCCAAGGCGGCACGCCTGTCATGCAATTGCCCCGAAATCAACATGGTGTTGTACCCGCGGCATCCGTCCCAGCCACAAACAAGGTCAGAGCCCCGCTACACCACCCCTGCGCTTCTGAGCTGCGCAATCTGCGCCGCACTCAGCCCCAGCTCGGCCAGCACCTCGTCGGTGTGCTCCCCCAGGCCGGGCGGTGCACGGCGCAGCACGGGTGGGGTGGCTTGCAGGCGCAGCGGGCTGGCTACGGTTGCTATTGTTTCAATAGCTATATGTGCTTGATTTACCTGCGCTACAGGCTGTTTGATCACTAAACCACGGGCTTGCACCTGGGCATCGGCAAAGGCCTGCGCCATGTCGTTGATCGGGCCGCAGGGCACGGCTTTGTCTTCCAGCAGGGTGATCCACTGCGCGGTGCTGCGGGTGCGGGTCGCGGTTTGCAGCAAGGGGATCAGCGCCTCGCGGTGTTGGACGCGCAAGGTGTTGGTGGCAAAACGCGCATCTGCCGCCCACTCGGGCTTGCCCGCGGCCTCGCAGAAGCGGGCGAACTGGCCGTCATTGCCCACGGCCAGCAGCATTTGGCCGTCTGCCGTGACAAAGGTTTGGTAGGGGGCCAGGCTGGGGTGGGTGTTGCCTTGGCGTTGTGGCACCTTGCCGGTGTTCAGAAATCCCGCCGCCTGATTCGCCAGCACGGCCATGCCGACATCCAGCAAGGCCATGTCAATGTGCTGGCCCTGCCCCGTTTGGTGGCGCGCCTCGACGGCAGCCAGGATGGCGCTACAGGCGTAGATGCCGGTGAGCACGTCGATCAGCGCCACGCCCATGCGCATCGGGCCGCCGCCGGGCTCGCCATCGGCATGGCCGGTGATGCTCATCAGGCCGCTCATGGCCTGGATCATCAGGTCGTAACCGGCGCGTTCGGCATAGGGGCCGGTCTGACCAAAGCCGGTGACGGAGCAGTAGATCAGCCGTGGGTTGACGGCTTTGAGGCTCTCGTAATCCAGCCCGTATTGCTGCAAGCCACCGACCTTGAAGTTTTCCACCAGCACGTCGCTTTGCGCGGCCATCTGAAGGATCAGCGCCTGGCCTTCGGGGCGAGCCATGTCCAGCGTGATGGCGCGTTTGTTGCGGTTGCAGGCGGTGAAGTAGGTGGCCTGGTCGGTGTCGTTGCCGTCGGCATCTTTGAGGAAGGGCGGGCCCCAGTGACGGGTGTCGTCGCCGGCACCGGGTCGTTCGACCTTGATCACGTCGGCTCCCAGGTCAGCCAGCATCTGGGTGCACCAGGGGCCGGCCAGCACGCGGGAAAGATCCAGGACTTTGAGGTGGGAAAGGGCGGCGGGTTGGGTGGTCATGGTTTCGGAGCCGGGGGTTACGCCAATAGGTTGTGAAACGGTTTGCGGCTTTTCCAGCGGTAGGCACCGAAGTCGCGCTCGTCGGTGGTCAGGATGCGCCCGTGGCCCAAATGTTCGGCCAGCAGCACCAGCGACGCATCGGCCAAGTCCATGGGCAGGTTGGCGTAGCGCTGCATCAGCGCAGGGATCTGGGCCAAGGCCTGGGGCGGAATGTCCCAGACATGCAATGCGCCATCAGCCACTTCAGCCAACAGGGCGCAGGCAAAGCTCACGTCCAGTCGCTGGCTTAGCAAATGGGTGGCCTCCGTCAGTGCGGGCCAAGTGGTGATCCAGCCCTCGCTGACGGTATGCACCTGGGTCAATGCGCGTGCGTGCCAGCGGTCATCGGCATCGGCCAGGGCAAACAAGAAACCGGCATCGACTGCAATCACTTTTTGGCCTTTGCATCTGCTTTTGCACCTGTTTGAGCAGGCTGCAAGTTGTATTTGGCTGCCAGACTGTCGCTCAGGTGCGCCTTGTAGTTGCCGGAAATATCCGAGCGACCGCTGTGCCCTTGACCGATCATTTTGGAAAAGTGCTTGAGGCCACTGGCACTCTCCCCCCGAACGTGGCGGTAATAGAAGTCAACGCTGTCGCGCAGGACATCGCTCACCTTCAATCCGGTGGTGGTGGCAAGGTAAGTCACTTGTTGCTCTGCGACTCCTTCAAATCGGGCATTGACGCGCATGATGGTTCCTTTGAATTGATTTGTCATCCAGTGTATGACAAATGACCCATTCAGCAAAACGCCTGAATCCCGGTCTGCGCCCGGCCCAGAATCAGCGCGTGGATGTCGTGCGTGCCCTCGTAGGTGTTGACCACTTCCAGATTCACCAGATGGCGGGCCACACCGAACTCGTCGCTGATGCCGTTGCCGCCCATCATGTCGCGCGCCATGCGGGCCACGTCCAGCGCCTTGCCGCAGGAGTTGCGCTTCAGGATGGAGGTGATCTCCACCGCCGCCGTGCCCTCATCCTTCATGCGGCCCAGGCGCAGGCAGCCTTGCAGGCCGAGCGCAATTTCGGTCTGCATGTCGGCCAGCTTTTTCTGGATCAACTGGTTGGCAGCCAGGGGGCGGCCAAACTGCTGGCGGTCCAGTACGTACTGGCGGGCGCGCAGCCAGCAGTCTTCCGCCGCACCCAGTGCCCCCCAGGCAATGCCGTAGCGGGCGCTGTTGAGGCAGGTGAACGGGCCTTTGAGGCCGCGCACTTCGGGGAAGGCGTTTTCTTCGGGGCAGAACACGCCGTCCATGACGATCTCGCCGGTGATGCTGGCGCGCAGGCCCACCTTGCCGTGGATCGCCGGGGCGCTCAAACCGGGCGCGCCTTTTTCCAGCACAAAGCCGCGAATCGGGCCAACGGCGCCGTCCTCTGCAACTTCTTTGGCCCAGACCACAAACACGTCGGCAATCGGGCTGTTGGAAATCCACATCTTGTTACCCGTCAGCTTGTAGCCACCGGGCACTTTGACGGCGCGGCTGAGCATGCTGGCCGGATCCGAGCCGTGGTTGGGTTCGGTCAGCCCAAAGCAACCAATCCACTCCCCGGTGGCCAGTTTGGGCAGGTATTTTTGCTTGGTGGCTTCATTGCCAAATTCAAAAATCGGCACCATCACCAACGAGCTTTGCACGCTCATCATCGAGCGGTAACCGCTGTCCACACGCTCCACCTCGCGGGCGATCAGGCCATAGGCCACGTAGTTCAGGCCAGGGCCGCCATAGGCTTCGGGGATGGTGGGGCCAAGCAGGCCGAGCGCCCCCATCTCGCGGAAGATGCTGGGGTCGGTTTGCTCCTTGCGAAAGGCCTCCACCACACGCGGCTGCAGCTTGTCCTGGCAGTAGGCGGCAGCGGCCTCCTTGATGGCACGCTCGTCGTCGGTGAGTTGTTGTTCCAGCAAAAAGGGGTCTTGCCAGTTGAAGGCAGCGTGGGCCATGGGGTGTCTCCGGTAGGTGAACGGTTGGATGGGAATGGCTGCATGGTAGCGCCCGCCTGGGGCAAGATGCAAACGACTTGTTCTCACATTGGCATGAGTAAAAATAATGAATTAAATTTTCACTCACCGAGATTGACGGAGAATTAATAACAATAAATCGTGCTGTAGCGCTTAATTAAATTGCGCAATACGCTACATAAAAAATAGCAATTTTCAGAACCCATAAAGCCATCATGTGTACATTACGCACATCATGCGCAGAAAAATCCCCTCTCTCCAAGCCCTGGCCTGCTTTGAAGCCGCCGCCCGCCACCAGAGTTACACCCGCGCCGCGCAAGAACTGGCGTTGACGCAGGGTGCGGTGTCGCGCCAGCTCACTGCGCTGGAAGACTTTGTCGGCGTGGCGCTCTTCAAGCGCACCCGCCACGGGGTCTCGCTCACCGAGCGGGGCCGCGACTACGCAGCGCAAGTCGCCAGTCGCCTGCAAGCGCTGGAGCAGGACACGCTGGATGTGATGAGCACGCAGGGACGCGGCACGGTGTTGCACCTGGCGGCGGTGCCGACCTTTGCCACGCGCTGGCTGATTCCGCGCCTGCCCGATCTGAAAAGCCAGCACCCCGAACTCACCGTGCACATCGAGACGCGCACCCGCCCTTTCATGTTTGCCGACACCCCGTTTGATGCCGCCCTGTTTGCCGGCACGCCTGAACAGGTGGCCAACTGGGCCGGCACCCAAGCCACCAAACTGCTCGACGAAGAGGTGCTGCCAGTGTGCAGCCCCAGCTTGCTGCAAGGGCAACACAGCTTGTCGCCCGAGGCGATGGCGGCACTGCCTTTGTTGCAGCAAAGCACCCGCATGGATGCCTGGCGGCAGTGGTTTGAGGCGCAAGGGGTGGCAGCCCCCCAGGCCATGGCAGGAGCACGTTTTGAGCTGTTTTCCATGACCGCCGCTGCCGCCGTCCATGGCATGGGGCTGGCCCTGGTGCCACGGCTGCTGGTCACACAAGAGCTGGCGCGCGGCGAGCTGGTGGTAGCCTGTGATCGCACGTTGACGAGCCAGCGCGCCTACTACCTGGTGCGCCCACAGGGCGATGAGCACGCACCGGTCACGCAGGTGTTTCTGGACTGGCTGCTGCAAACGGTGCAGGAAGCAGCCAACTG
>Ga0316622_100001056_pt1 | contig 17341 bp, 19 predicted proteins | sample OWC_Aug_OW2_C1_D_FD_207646 | JGI IMG/M metagenome (GOLD analysis project Ga0316622, IMG submission 207646) | Wetland soil microbial communities from Old Woman Creek delta, Ohio, United States - OWC_Aug_OW2_C1_D5_C | ecosystem: Environmental > Terrestrial > Soil > Wetlands | place: USA: Ohio... | reverse complement strand
GCTCACCGGCTTTTGCCAGACTGCCGGACTGCGCCATCGCTTGCAAGGGAAACAAGCCTGTGGCGCTTGTAAATAAAGCGCAAACAGCTATTGAAACAATAGCATTCTTGAATGGAACGAAGGAATGTGGTTGCATGTACCTACCCAAGCGTGATGACAGAGCGCACGCCGTCGCGCCGCCCGATGATGTTCAATAAATTCGACAGCGCCGCCTGATGCTCAGGCGTGCTGCTGGCTTCCCCGGAAAAACGCAGTCGGCCACCCACCCACTGGCCGCGCCCGGACAACTGCAAGGCAGAACCACCCAGCGTGCTCAACAGCAGCTCGGGTGTGGCCCCACCGCTGACGACAAACTGGTAGCTTCCCATGGGCTGCAACGTGGACAGGCGCGAGGACAGTGCCTGCGCGTCAAGCTGGATGCGCCCGGCCATCTGCAAGCGCCCGGCCGCCCAGGTCAGCGTCAGCCCCTGGGTACCCAGCGCCAGCTGGCCTTGCGGGGCAATGGTGTTGAAAGGCGTGCCCAGGCCCGTGAGCAGCTGCGCAGGCCAGTTCGACGTGCTGTCTGATGCCGTCAGCTGCGCACCACGCCACTGTGGCTCCAGCCGCAGGCTCCAGGGCTGCGCCAGGCAGCAACTGGTTTGCAGGCGCACCGTCAGACCGCCCAAGCCGGGCCGCAGCGCCCAGCTCAAGCGTGATGGCAGCGTGGCCGCATCGACACTGCCCGCCCCGCCAGTGAGCGTGAGCTGCGCCGAACCCGTCCACAGCGTGCCGCGCGCATCTTCCAGCAGCACCTGGCCGCCACTGGCTGCGCGCAGCGCCGCCGCCAGCCAGTGCGCCGGGGCAAACACCAACACAGCCAGCAAGCCGCCCAGCAGCACGCCGCCCAAGGCCCAGGCCCAAGGGGCACGCGCCACGGCGGCCGAACGGGTGGGCAGCCGACTGGCTTTGGCACCGGGGAAACGGGGGGTATGGAGCTTCATGGCGCAGGCAACAGCATCAGCACCGTGCCATCCCAACTGCCAGTGGCGTTGCGCGTCAGGTGCGCCTCACTGGGCACCAGGCGGGCGTTTTGCCGGGCGGTGGCCAGCCACTGTGCCAGCGCGTCGGCCGCCACCCCCTTGAAGGTGATGGTGACACGATCGGCCTGCGCCATCAGATGAGCGCTGGCCGTCAGCGGTTTGAGCGAGGCCTCCAGCGCCCGGCGCGCCTCATCGGCCCCCAGTGCGGGCTGGGCCCGCATGGCTTTCGCCTGGGCTTGCAGGCGCAGCATCTGCTGGCTTTGCGCCTCCAGCGCCGCATGGCGGGCCGGGGCAGCTTTCAACACCGCCAGTGCCGGGGCCAACGCCAGCCACCACAGCAGCCCCAGCGCCACCACGCCAGCCGCCAGCAACAGCAGGCGCTGCTCACGGGCCGACACGCGCGCCCAGCGGGTTTGCAGTTCGGTCAATACGTTCATCCTAGATTCCGCAGTTGGACGCGCCCGAGTGGGCTGTCAGGGGCGTGCCTGGGTAGGCGCGACGACGCTGAAGGCTCCTGCCTTCGAGAAGGAGCAACGCCCCCAGGCGCGTTCCTGACAGTTCAATCGGGTGCGTAGCGCTGTCCCCCCAATGGTGAAGCTGATCAACGCTGAAAAAATCAATATTCATAGGCGCTTACTGGTACAAATGAGCGGTCAACTGAGGAATCTAGGATCACGGCTGGCCTCCGGCGGTGATCAGCCAGGCATCGCCCTGCTGGCTGGCACGCAAGCCAGCGGCCTTGAGCTGGCCGGCCAGCGCGGCAGGGTCGGCCACCCCGGTGCCCTTCAGGCGCAACTCGCCCGCTACAAATTCAATAGCTGTTGCCGAATAGTTTTCGGGGGCTAGCGCCGAAAATAATGCCAACATGCTCTCCAGGTCAGAACCGGCTGCGGTGCCGCTGGCACGCTGCAGGGCCGCCACCTCGCGCGCCATTTGCAGCGGCGCATCCACCACCACCTGCACCTTGGGAAAAGTGTCGGTCAGCAGTGCGCGCACGGCCCGGCTTTTGGCGTTCAGTGCGGCCTGCTCACGCAAGGCCCAGGCGTTGAGCCCAAGCAGCTGCACCAGCAGCAGGCTCACCAGCGCCCAGCGCGCAGGCCGCCACGGGGGTGACCGCAGGAAACTTGTCAGTGCCTGTGTCACGCTGGCCCAGCGCCGATCCCGCCCGGCGTGCGCCAGTTCAAACTGGGCCAGGTTCCAGGGCGACTGTGCCGCCTGCAGCAGGCGCTCTGCATGCGGCAGCAAGCTCACCGGCCGTTTGAACCGGGCTTCAGCCAAAGCCACCACGGCGGGTTCGGCCACCACGCGCGGCAAGTCGGCCCCATCATGGTTCTCGGACTCACCCAGCCAGGCCAACGCAGGCGTGCCCAGGGCACAGCTCAACAGGCCACCGGTCAGGCGGGTGCCCGACTCGCCATCGGCGGGCAAGCGCTGCAAACCGGCCACACGCGGCCAGTCGGCATCCCCCGTGACCAGCACCGTGTCAGCCAGGGCCTGCGGCGTGAATTCGGGCACGATGCGCCCCACGGCATGACCGGCCTGCGCCAGGACATCCAGCCGGGTTTTCAGCCAGGCGCGGTCACAGGCGGCCACCCACACCAGCGCATCAGAAGCGGGCTGCGGCTGCAAGGCCAGGTGCAACTGGGCGGGTTCGTCAAGCAACTGGTCTTCCAGCGCGCCGTCCAGAATGGCGCGCAAGCGGCTGCCAGCGCGCTCACCCGACAGGTTGCGCGGCACACTGCCTGCGGGCAATTTGATCTGGTGCCAGGACAGCGCCTGGGCTGGCACCAGTGCCACCACGTCGTCATGCCCGGTGGGCAACAGGGCCAGCGGCACGCTGGCGTGGGCCGTGGCGGTGAAACCGTCGCTGCTTTGCACGTAGTCAAACAGCGCGGTGGCATCCGGGTAGGTCAGGGGAAAGGTGATGTTCAGGGTGGTCATGGTCTCAAATCATTGTAGGGGCCGCTCCTGATCCAGCACCACCTCGCGCTCGCGGCTGAGCACTTTCACATCCAGCCCGTCACGCTGCAAAACCGAACGCTCCTGCAAGGTGCTCTGGCCCAGGCGCAACTGCCCGGTGACGCTGAAAAACCGCGAAGCCACGGCGTGCTGGGCCGCGTCCAGGTGCACGGCGGCGTTGCCAATGCGTTGCTCGGCATCGACCAAGGTGTCAATTGGCTTGAGGGCGCGTGACTGCACCAGTTGGCGGGCCTGGGCCAGCTCCAGCCCATCCACGCAGGCCAGCAGCACCTCTGGCGGCGCGGTGTTGAGGTTGACCGGCGTGCGCGCGGGCAGCAGCGTCACAAACGGGTCAATGGCTCGCAGCGTCATGGGCGACACCCCCAGCCAAGCCAGCTCAGCCACCGTGTGCGGCGACAGCGGGGCCAGTGGGTTCGCCTTGCCCGCCACCGTGGAGGCGCTGGCTTGCAACAGGCGCTGGGTCATGGCTTCCAGCTCGCCCTGGGGCAGGTTCAGGTGTTTGAACAGACGGGCCCAGACCGCTGCGCTGGCGGCGTGCAACTGGCCGTTTTCCACCAGGTTGGTCACGTTCAGGCGCGCTTGCAGGTCTTCCATCTGGCCGGACAGAAAGGCTTCCTGCGCGGGATCGGTGTCGTCGCCGACCAGGGCCTGGCCCCGCTCTGCGGCCAGAAAGCTCGACAGACGCGCGGGTGCCAGCGGCACGGCCCAGGGTTCGGCCAAGTGGTCTGAGCCACCCTGGCGGGCATCTTCACGCAGGATCAGCCGCGCCCAGTCCAGCGCCCCCGTCAAGATCCAGGCCGACTGCACCCGCATGCGCTGGGCCGACTCCAGCTCCACCCCGCGCCACTGCCGCCACATCATGGCCGACACCAGCGTGGTCACCAGCACCAGGGTGAGCATGGCCATCAGGATGGCCGCACCGCGCTGCGCCGGGCGGGCCGCCGTGCGTCGATTTGGCCAGCGCGTGTTCATTTGCCACCCCCCAGCACCGGGCGCACCCAGTCGCGCGTCAGGCTGCCGCTGAGGGCTTGCCCGCTGGAGAGTTCCAGCACCAGCCGCACGCCGTCGGGGGTACTGCTTTGCGCGGCTTGCCCGGCAGCAGGGAGGCTGCCGGTTTGCGCTGGTGCCACATCAGCGCTTGACAGGGGGTTGCTCCAGGCATTGCCGCGGTAGTAGAAAACCTGCCAACCATTGATCGCCACGGTGCGCACTTCACGCGAGCGGTCTTCGTCGCTCGGGGTTTGGCCCCAGACCTGGGCTTTTTGCCACGCCTGCTCCAGCGCACCACGGCTGCGCAGTTCGGGCGATTGCCAGCGCAGCCATTGGCTGATGCCGTCCACGCTGCGCCGCGCCCAGGCCACCACCCGCAAGCCATCGCCCGTACCAGCACTGCTGCGGCGCAGGATGCGCAGCGTGCGGCCATCCCAGTCCAGGCTGGTCATGCCGGGTTGCTCGGCCATGGCATCCAGATCGGCCCCCCACTGCGCCAGCGTGACCTGCAGGGCTTGCACGTCGTCCGAGCGCTGCCCCAATTGGGTTTGCGAGCGGCTGATGCCGTCCAGCCCGCGCCAGCTCAACAAGGCCATCAGCGCCATCAGGCTGATGGCCACCAGCAGCTCGATCAGGGTAAAGCCGCGCTCGGGCGGCGGGCAGACGGGGCGCGCCATCAGTAGCGGCCCACCACGGTGCTGACGTGCCAGATCGGCTGCGCGTCGTCCATCACCTGGGCATCGACGCGGCGGAAATTGGGGTTGGGCGTGGGGCGCACGGCCAGTGCCACTTTCAAATCCCGCCCGGCCTGGGTGCAGGCGATGTCACTGTCGCCCACCGCTGGCAACTGGCGCGCCAGGCGCACCGTGACCAAGACGTTTTCGGCGCACAGCTGGGCCAGCAGCATGTCAGACTGGCGCAGCGCCTGGCGGGTGATGGCACCGGTGGCCTGCAGGCCCGCCCCCAGGGCAATCGCCACAATGCCCAGCGCCACCAGCACCTCCACCAAGGTAAAGCCGCGCTGTGTCACCCCCCTCACGGCTGCACCTGCACCACAAAAGGACGCACGCCGTCGGTGGCCAGGCGCAGGCGTTTGTCGGGCTGGCTGCGCGATGTCAGCAGCACGCTTTGCGCTTCAATGAGGGGCTCCGGCCCAAGCAACAGCGCGCCGGGCTGGCCGTTGGCGCGGGTGCCGCGCGGGGTCTCAAGCAGGGCCTGGGTGTCGGCATCCAGCCAGCTTTGCGGCATGGGCTCGGTGCTGCCGCTCAAGCCCTCAAAACGGAAACCCTGGGCGGTGGGCTGCCAGCGCACCGGCACGCCGCTGAGCTGCGAGCGCGCCCGGGCCGACTCCAGCAGGGCCGACAGGCGCAGGGCCTCGCGCTCAAGCTGGCTCTGGGTGCCATCGCGCATGGCAAAACCCACACCGGCCGAGCCAATGGCCACAATCGCCAGCACCACCAGCAACTCCAGCAGGGTGAAGCCAGCCTGGGCGGGCCGGTTCACGGGGGCTTCAGGGCTGCCAGCTGCCAATGTCGGCATTCTTGCCTTCGCCACCCGATTGGCCGTCGGCACCGTAAGACATCACATCCACCTCCCCCTTGATGCCGGGGTTCAGGTACACATAGGGGCTGCCCCAAGGGTCTTTGGGCAGCTGATCCAGGTAGGTTTTCCAGTTGCCGGGCACCGGGGCCGTGGTGGGTTTGGCGATCAGCGCCTGCAGGCCCTGCTCGGCCGTGGGGTAGCGCTGGTTGTCAAGTTTGTAAAGTTTCAAGGCCTGCATCAGGTTGGTGACATCGGTCTTGGCAGCGGTGACACGGGCATCGTCAGCCCGATCCAGCACATTGGGCACGATCAGCGCGGCCAGCACACCGATGATGAGCAGCACCACCATCAGTTCAATCAGGGTAAAACCGCGCTGGATGCGCCGTGCCGTGGGAAGAAGTTGCATGTTCATGAGCGGACAAAGGTGGGGCAAAAAAGTGTTGCGATGATAATCGCGCCCATGCAGAGCCCAAGCCTTTCCCCATCGCCCAACCCCTGGCTGGTACGTCTGGTCACCTTTGTGCTGGCGGCCCTGGCGGCGGCCAGCGTGGCTTACTGGGTGTTGAAGTGGTCAGCCCCAACGAGCCCGGCACGCCAGGCTCCCATTGAGCTGGCCCCAACCAGCATCGACAGCGCCAAGGTGGCCCGGTTGCTCGGAGCCAACCCGAATGCGGCTGCGCCGGTACCGGTGAGCAACGCGCTGTCAAAGTACAAGCTGGTGGGGGTGATTGCGCAAGGCGGCCACAGCGGCAGCGCATTGATTGCCATCGACGGCCAGACCGCCAAGCCTTTCCGGGTGGGTGAGTCAGTTGCAGACCAGTTGGTACTGCAATCGGTCACGGCCCGCAGCGCCGCACTGGGGGCCGCGCCAGACGGCAGCACCAGCCTGACGCTGGAATTGCCACCCCTGCCTGGCTCCCCGTAAGCCGCCCGTGCGGCCTGGGCGTTCAAGGAATTGGCCTCGTCAGCAGACGCTTCAACCCGTCAAGCCATCACCGTTAGCATTCCACCATGAGTCTCCGTACATCCCCCCGCTACCAATTTCTTGTGCAGGTCAAGCCACGCTATCTGGCTGAGCAGTCGTCCCCCACGCAAAGCCTGTATTTTTTTGCCTACACCATCACCATCCGCAATACCGGCCAAGTGGCCGCACAGCTGGTGTCGCGCACTTGGCATGTGAACGATGCCAATGGCCACCACGAAAAGGTCAAGGGCCTGGGCGTGGTGGGCCAGCAGCCGCTGTTGCAGCCCGGTGAAACCTTTGAGTACAGCAGCGGCACCCGCCTGCGCACCCCAACGGGCACCATGCACGGCAGCTTTTTCTGCATGACCGAAGATGCTGAAAAGTTTGACGTGGACGTGCCCATGTTCGTGCTTGATGCGCTCAGCGAGAGCGGTGGCACACGCACCCTGCACTGACATCATGAGTACCCCGCTGGATCTCGCCGAACTGCTTGACGCGCTGAACCCCGAGGCCGATCTGGCGCACCGCCACCTGTGGCTGATTGACTTGCTGGGCTGGGTCCGCGGCAGCCGCGACAGCGTGCCGCGCACGCTGGCCCGCCTCACCCTGCTGCTTGATGCCCTGCACCAGCGCCCCGAGACACGCGCCAGGTTCCAGGCCTGGTGGCAGGTGCTGCTGAACACCGTGGATGCCACCGCTTTGCTGGCTGACTACGGTTTTTCTTCGCGCAGCGCCTTTGTCAATGAACTGGCGGAGCGCCTGCGCCTGAAGGTCTTGCCCGGCACCCCGGAAACTGCCGATGCCTCAGCCCTGTTTTCGCTGGCATTCAGCGATGCGTTTGATGCCCGGTGGCTGGCCGCGCTGGATGAGGCCCTGCTGGAGCGCCTGGCCGACTTGCTGCAGACCGACAGCGTGGCACAGGCACCGGGCACCTGCAGCTGGATTCCTGCCCTGCATCAACACCGGGTGTCACTCTGGCAAGCCACCCTGCTTGAAGCCTTGACGTTTTGCACCAGCCAGATCCGGGCCACCGGGTTTTCTCCTGAGCTGCGCCTGCGCATGAGTGCACCGGCGCGCGAAACCGCACCGTTTCACGCCCTGGTGGCTGACTTTGAGGCGCTGCAAACCGCTTTTCTGGACAGCCCGCAGACGGATCATCCGGCACGTGCGGCGGCTCTGGCGAAGTACCTGGCCAGGCTTGAAGCCTGCCGCCAGGCGGCGGCTTCGGTCTACACCCACCTGGAGGCGCACGGCATTTCGGTCAACCTGGTGTTTCAGCTGCGCCAGTTGCGCACCCGGGTGCTGCGCATTCGCGCCCTGCTGGACTGCCTGCTGTCAGAGCAGCCGCAGCGCCACACCGCAGCCTTGCTGGCCCACCTGGTCACGGTGGGGCAGGAGCGGCGCAGCGTGCGCGCCCTGATTGCGGCCAATTCGTCAATGCTGGCGGCCAAGGTGGCCGAACGCAGCTCCGAGACCGGTGAGCACTACATCACCCGCACCCGTGCTGAATACGTCCAGATGCTGCGTGATGCCGCCGGTGGCGGGGCCGTGATGTCGCTCACCACGCTGATGAAATTCACCGTGCTGTCGATGGGCCTGTCGGCCTTCTGGAGCGGCTTTTACGCCGGCATGAACTACGCCCTGAGTTTTGTGCTGGTGCAGTTGCTGCACTGGACGGTGGCCACCAAGCAACCGGCCATGACCGCCCCGGCGATGGCGGCCAAGCTGAAAGAACTCGGTGCCCCCGGTGCCATTGAAAGCTTTGTCGATGAAGTGGCGCATCTGGTGCGCTCGCAAGTGGCAGCCATTGTGGGCAACCTGGCGCTGGTGGTGCCCTGCGTGCTGCTGATCAGCACCGCCCTGTGGCTGGTGTTTGGTTCCCCCATGATTGATGCCAAAGAAGCCGAGCACGTGTTGCACAGCCTGGACCTGCGTGGCCCCACCGCCTTGTTTGCGGCCTTGACTGGCGTGCTGCTTTTTTCGTCAAGCATCATCGCCGGTTGGGCAGAGAACTGGTTTGTACTGCAACGGCTGGACTCGGCCATTCGCTACAACCCGCGCATCACCGCGGCGCTGGGCGTTGCCCGCGCCGACCGCTGGGCTGGCTTCATGCGGCGCAACATCTCGGGCCTGGCGGCCAACGTATCGCTGGGGTTGATGCTGGGGTTGATTCCCGCGTTTGCCGCCTTTTTTGGTCTGGGGCTGGAGGTGCGCCACGTCACCCTGTCGACCGGGCAGCTGGCCGCTGCGGCTGCCAGTCTGGGCCCCGATGCCTTGCTGCACGGCGGCATCTGGTGGTGCGTGGCGGGCATTGTGCTCACCGGGGCGCTCAACGTGGGGGTGAGCTTTTACTTTGCGTTCCAAACTGCGTTGCGTGCGCACAGCGTCAGCGGGGTGGATCGCAGCCGCATCTACCAAGCCATCCGCTCGCGCACCCGCAACCGGTTGCGCAGCTTTTTCTGGCCCGAAGCCGTTGTCACCACACACCGGGAGCCCCACGATGGGTGAGTTTGACCTGATCGCGCGCTACTTCAAGCGCCCGGCGCGACGCGCCGCCCTGGGGGTTGGTGACGACTGCGCGCTGCTCGCCCCCACACCGGGCACACAGCTGGCCATCTCCAGCGACATGCTGGTGCAGGGCCGCCACTTTTTTGCCGACGTGGATCCGCGCACCCTGGGCCACAAGGCGCTGGCGGTCAACCTGAGCGACCTGGCTGCCTGTGGTGCCAAACCGCTGGCTTTCACCCTGGCACTGGCGCTGCCCAGTGCCGACGAGGCCTGGCTGGCGGCGTTCTCGGGCGGCTTGCTGGCGCTGGCCGATGCCCACGAGTGCGAGCTCATTGGCGGCGACACCACCGGCGGGCCACTCAACATCTGCATCACCGTGTTTGGCGAGGTGCCAGTGCACCACGGCCAGTCCCAGGCGCTGCTGCGCAGTGGGGCCAGGCCGGGGGATGACCTGTATGTGAGCGGCACGGTGGGGGACGCGCGGCTGGCGCTGGATGTGTTGCTGGGCAAGTACGCCGTGCCCGCAGAGGTGCTGGCAGCCGCCCGCGCCCGGCTGGAGACCCCCACCCCGCGTGTGGCGCTGGGCCTGGCCTTGCGTGGCGTAGCCACCTCAGCGATCGATGTCAGCGATGGCCTGCTGGGCGATCTGGGTCACATCCTGGAGTGCTCGGGTGTCGGGGCCACGATGCAGGCTGATGACGCTATAAAATCAATAGCTACACACGCTTTTACAACAAGGGCCTCAGGCCAGTTTGATGTGAAATTTTCGACAGAGCAATGGCGCGCCCTGGCACTCGCCGGTGGGGACGACTACGAACTGCTGTTCACCGCCCCGACGCAGCAGCGCGCGGCGGTAGCAGCTGCGGCCCAGGCCAGCCAGACCCCGGTGCGCCGCATTGGCCAGATTGAGCCCGAGCCCGGCCTGCGCCTGCTGGACGCGCAGGGCCGGCCGCTGCCCAACCATTACGCCTCGTTTGACCACTTTGCCTGAGGCCAGGCGGGGCGGCGCGGCTGCTACGATTGCCCCGTCTTTCCCTTGACAGAAAAAGAAAACACCATGTCCAAATCTCCCCTGGTTTCCGCCGTTGTCGCCGCAGTGGTCGTTGCTGCCGCGTTTGTCCTGAACCCGTCGCCCGAGAAACACCGCGAAAAAATCAAGGAAGCCGTTTCCGAGCGCAGCCCACTGGCCGGTGTGCTGGGCCTGGGTGCTTTGAGCGCCTTCGCCTCCACCTACCATCCGCTGGGCGTGGCTTCCTACACCACGGTAAATGACAAGGTGCTGTCGTTTGGCGCGTTCGGCATGGTGTTTGTCATTCAGTCGCCACAGGACAAATAGCGCACCTCGTCCGGGTTCGCCCTTCAAGCTGGCGGGTGGCAAGTTCAGCAGCCAGCCACAGCGAGCCACGGTAGCGCCAGCGCCGTGCTTGCTGCTATGCTTTGCGCACCCCCAACACGCTGCGCACTCCATGAAAACGACCTTTGCCATTGGCCTGCCTGTGACGGACTTCATCCGCTTCCCGATTGCTATAAATTGATGAGCTAATCATGCAATCTGAATGTGCGCTGCTGGCCGATGTGCTGCTCAAGAAGAAATGGTTCCTCTGCACCGCCGAGAGCTGCACCGGCGGCCTGATCGCGGCCACCTGTACCGACCTGGCAGGGTCAAGCCAGTGGTTTGAACGCGGCTTTGTCACCTATTCCAATGCCGCCAAGAGTGAGCTGCTGGGCGTGCCGGAGGCACTGATCGCGCAGCACGGTGCAGTCAGTGAGCCGGTGGTGCGCGCGATGGCCAGCGGTGCCTTGGCCCATGCCCATGCCCAGGTGGCAATTGCCGTCACCGGGGTGGCAGGGCCCAGTGGCGGCACAACCGACAAGCCGGTGGGCACCGTCTGGTTTGGCTTTGCACTGCCCAGCGGGGTCGCCACCGAGTGCCACCACTTTCAGGGCGGGCGCGCCGCAGTGCGCCAAGCCACCGTGCTCCACGCATTGACCAGAGTCGCAGAACTCATCCTCAAGGAATCCACCCCATGAAACTATTGATTGTTGAAGATGACATCATGATGGGAGCCGGCCTGCAAGCCGCCCTGAACAACGCCGGGTTTGACTGCCAGTGGGTCACCGATGGCAAGGAGGCGTTTGAATTGCTGCAAAAAGAGTCCTTCCGCGCCATGGTGCTCGACATTACCCTGCCCGGCATGGACGGGCTGGCACTGCTCAAGCTGCTCAGGGCTGCTGGCAGCACCTTGCCCGTGCTGATGCTCACCGCCCGCGACACCACCCCCGACAAAGTGATGTGTTTTGACTCCGGGGCCGACGATTTCCTGGTCAAGACCACCGACCTGGACGAGCTGATCGCCCGCCTGCGCGCCCTGATCCGGCGGGCGGGCTACGTGGGGCGCATGAGTGTGGGCACCCTCACGCTTGATTCCGACACCAAGGTGGTGATCAAAGACGGCAAGCTGCTCAATCTGTCCAACCGCGAATTTGAGTTGCTGCAGGTGCTGATGGAGGGCGCAGGCCAGGTCATCGCCCGCAGTCGGCTGGAAGAAGCGGTGTTTGGACCGGGCCGCAGCGGCGACAGCAATGTGCTTGAAGTGCACATCCACAACCTGCGCAACAAACTCGGTGACTCCAGCCTGAAAACCGTGCGTGGTGTCGGCTATACCCTGATGAAGCAGAGCCCGTGATCCACCAAAAACACTTCACCCTGAGCCACCGCTTGCTGGTCGCGCTGGGGGTGGTCAGCTTTCTCTTTTGGGCGGTCATGGCGACCCTGTCCACCCGCGACAACATCGGCCAGGTCAACGAGCTCTACGACGTGCATCTGGCGCACACCGCCAAAGCCTTTTTGCACCTGATGGATCCTGACGACAAGGCCGAAGAAATCTTCCCCAGCACCATGTCGGCGGCCGCCATCGAGCAACTCTTTGAGAGCTGGCCTGATTTGCCTGAACGCCCCCAGTTCATCCACCGATTGCCCGGCGACCCAACCCCCACCGCACCGCTGACGGCCCTGCCGCTGCCAGCGCCCACTGGCAAGCCCCTGGGCTCCAACAAGGCCAAGTACGGCAACAGCCTGCACTACCAGCTATGGCGCGACGATGGCACCCTGTTGTTTCGCACTGACAATGCGCCGCTGACCAAAATCACCAACCAAACCGGTTTTTCAGACAGCGTCGATGCACAGGGCAAAGGCTGGCGCAACTACAACGTCTATGACCGGCCCCATGGGGTCAACATCATCGTCTCTGAGCCGCATGAATTCCGCGCGCAACTGGTGCGCAGCATGGTTCTGAGCACCGCCACGCCGCTGGCGTTGGGGTTGCCGGTGCTGTTTTTGCTGCTGTGGTTTTCGATCCGAAACAGCCTGCGCCCGCTGGCCGCCTTGAGCCAGGAAATCACCAAACGACAGCCAGACAACCTCAGCCCGATTGACGAAGCCAGTGTGCCCGACGAGGTGCAGCCCATCGTCACCGCGTTGAACGACCTGCTCAAGCGCATGGGCCAGACGCTGGAAAACGAGCGCCGCTTCACCGACGATGCCGCCCACCAGCTGCGCACCCCGCTGGCAGCGATCCAGGCACAGCTCTACACCGCACGCAATACCCAAACCGGCCAAGCCCACCAGCAGGCGCTGGACCAACTGCAGCAAAGCGTGGCACGCGGCATCCGTCTGGTCAACCAGCTGCTCGCCCTGGCACGGCTGGATCCCCGTCAGGCCAGCCCGCAATTGCAGCCAGTCAACCTTGGCGAGGTGGCCGAATCGGTCTGCGCCGAACTCGCAGCACTGGCGCTGCAACGGGACCAAACCCTGGAACTGCAGGCCCCCCCCGGCCTGCCGCTGATCCACGGCCATGCAGACATGCTGTCGATGCTCATCTCCAACCTGGTGGACAACGCCATCCACTACACCGACCGCGGGGGTCATGTCACCATCAGCCTTGAGCCCACCCGCACTGGCGTGCAACTGGCCGTCTGCGACGACGGCCCCGGCATTGCCACCGAGCAACGCGAACGCGTGTTCGAGCGCTTCTACCGCGTCGCCCAGCAAAGCCAGCCCGGCACCGGACTGGGGCTGGCGATCTGCAAGCGCGTGGCCGAGCTGCATCACACCAGCCTGAAGCTGTCAGACGGCCTGCAAGGACGCGGGCTGGCGGTGCGCGTTGATTTTGCAGCTTGATAACTGCCCCCCAAAGTCATCCCAATCACCATGACCAGAAACCTCACCGCCGAGCCACACACCTTGTCTGCCGCTGACCGCATGCGCCGTTTTGGCCACGCCGGGGCCGTGATTTGACTCACCGGTTTGTCGGGGGCTGGCAAATCAACCCTGGCCATGCGACTGGAGCAGCGTTTGTTCCAATTGGGGCATGCTGCCTATGTGCTCGATGGCGACAACGTGCGCGCCGGGCTCAATGCAGACTTGGGTTTCTCAAGCGAAGACCACTGCCAGAACATTCGCCGCGTGGGCGAGGTGGCGGCCTTGTTTGCCGATGCGGGCCTGATCTGCATCACCGCGTTCATCTCGCCCTTCAACGCAGACCGTCAACGGGCGCGCGCTGCCGTGGCCAGCGGCCGGTTTTTCGAGGTCTACCTCACCGCTGACCTTGCCGCCTGTGAAGCGCGTGACACCAAAGGCCTGTACCGCAAGGCCCGCGCCGGTGAGCTGCGCGACTTCACCGGCATCGACAGCCCCTACGAGGCACCCGATGCGCCAGACTTGGTGCTTGACACCAGCGCCACCTCCATTGAGGACTGTCTGGCGCAGTTGACGGCATTTGTGCAACGCGTGACCATCTGAGCAGCTGTCCTGTCAAGGACACCATCCTGATCGAGCCCAAGCCGCGCGAACCCTCCAAACACCAGTACGACTTTGACACCGCCCTGACCATGTACCTCATCATGCAAGACGGCGGGTTTGCCCGGTGATCCTCTCGATTAGACTTGCCCGGGAAGCTGTCATGTCCATTGCTGCAAGGAGTCCAGTTTTGTTTCTTCAGAATCTTTCGCCTGCTTTCGCTGCGTCTGTCAATCCGCAGCTCCGTGCCGATCCCCTGGCGGATCGCACCATCGCCGACATTCTGGGCGTTTGGACTGCATTGCCCGATACCGCCAGCGCGTCTGAGCGTGCGCTGGCGCATGCCGAGCAATGGCAACGCATCGCGGAGGTCAACCGCCTGATTGCCAGCTGGCAGACCAATGCCGATTTGCTGGACTGGCAGGCCCCACCCGGCACGCAAGCCGACGTGGCGCGGGCTTTGCAGCACTACGTAGCCAGCGCGCAAACGCTGCCCGATTGGGCTGACCCGGCCAAGCTGGAGCGCGCCGAGGAACTGTTCATGGACTACGGGGCCCTGTCGTGCGTGCTGTTGTTTTGCTCCAGCCTGCCCGAGTGTTATGTGTTCCCGGATTTGTCGGCGGTCTTGCACGCGTCGGGGCAGCTGGAGCAACACACCGAGTACCGCATTCGCGTCACCGCTGCCATGATTTTCCCGGTGATGCTGCATGGTGGCCTGGGCACGGCGCAGGGTTCGGGGGTGGCGCAAGTCCTCAAGGTGCGGCTGATCCATGCCACCATTCGACACCTGATTCTGCGTGGCAGCCCACAAGCCGCGCTGCAAGCCGCCCAGGGCGGCGTGGTTCCAGCGCTGGCTGGGCAGCCCGAAGACATGCAGCACGCCATGTACGCCTTGGGCTGGAACGTGCCCGCAGACGGGCTGCCCTGCAACCAAGAGGAAATGATCTACACGCTGCTGACCTTTGGTTATGTCTTTTTGCGCAGCCTGCGCCGCCTGAACCTGGGGCTGCTACCGGCCGACGAAGAGGCTTTTTTGCATGCTTGGAACGTGGTGGGGCACCTGCTGGGCATTGAGCGCAGCCTGATGGTGGACAGCATGGCAGACAGTGAACGTCTGTTTGACCGCATTCAGGCCGCAGGCCAGGCCCACCCTTACCTGCCAGACCCGCGCCCTGCGCTGGCGCAAGCGCTGATGCAGACCATGGAAAACGTCATCCCGGTGCGGCTGTTGCGGCCTTTTCCGGTGCTGATGACGGCCCACCTGTGTGGCAAGGCCACGATGCAGGCGCTGGGCCTCAAGGGGCGCGCCAACCTGTTGTCCCGGCTTGCGTTTGCCCTGCTCATGGGCCTGACCGGTTTGGTCGATACCGTGGTGCGCTGGGTGCTGCCTGAGTTTTCCATCTCGCGCTTCATCACCCGTGTGCTGGGGTACCAGTTCATGGCCCGGGTGTTGATGGATCAGACCCGCCCCCTGAAGCTGCCGGACCGGTTGCTCAACCAGATTGGCGACAGCATGGATGGCTGGAGCAAGGATGCCAAGGCACCGCGTTGGCTGCAGGCGCTTGAAGGCCGCTGGACCACGCGCGGCAGCTGGCATCCGGGGCAGCGCCAGGCGTGACAGTGTTGCTTGCAACCTTGATCTTGTTCGTCTTGTGGGCACTCAGTCGGAGCCTGTTGTGGCTACGGCGCTGGCGTGCCGTCGGCGTATGGGGGCTGCTGTGGCTGCTGGCTTTTGGGGTGCAGGCTGACAGCCCGGCCCTGGTGCTGCAGCCGCAAACACCGCGTGTGGACATGTGGCCCGCCTTGCGCATGCTGCCAGACCCCAGCGGGCAACTGAGTCTGGCGCAGGTGCTGGCGATGGATGACCGGTTTGAAACCCCGCGCACCGCCCATTCCACTTTGGGTCACCAGCCAAATCCGGTTTGGTTGCGCATGCCGTTTTCGGTGTCGACCAGCGCCGCTCCCCAGTGGATCCTGAACATTGACTTCCCGCCGCTCAACCGCATTGATGCGTACCTGGTGCATGGGACACAAGTCGCGCAGCAAGCTGTGATGGGCAATCTGCAGGGTGGCCACCGCACGGCCCGTAGCCATGCGCTGATGCTGCAACTGCAACCAGGCGAGTCTTACGAGTTGCTGCTGCGCGTGCATGTCAAAAGCATCATGGTGGTGCCAATCAGCCTGAGTACCCCTGATGCATTTTTGGCCGATGCCCTGCGCGAACAGATGTTGCAAGGCGTGATGTTCAGCTTGATGCTGTGTCTGGTGCTCTACAGCTTGACGATGTGGCACAGCCTTCGTGATGCGGTTTTTTTGAAGTACGTCCTGGTGATGCTGGGTGGTTTGACGCTGTCGGTGGTGCAATTTGGTGTGGGCTACCAGTTTCTTTGGGGAGGCAACCCGTGGGCAGAGTCGCACCTTGGTATGTTGGGCCCATTGACATCCACGGTGGGTTTCTTCCTGTTGTTTGAGCACATTCTGGTGCAGCCCGGTGAGTACCGTTTCTTCAGCTGGCTCATGAAGTCCGGGGCTGCCCTGGCGGTGTTGGTGGGTCTGGCCTATGCGCTTGATGGCTTGAGCACCCATGCCACCAGCGTCTTTACGGGCACACTGGGGCCTTTGTCAACGCTGCTTGCCCTGCCGCTGACGCTGCAGCGCTTACGCCGCAGAGATGCGATGGCAGCTTACCTGTTGCTGGCGGTGGCGGTGTATTTCATCGCGTCGGCGACCATGGCGGGCCTGGTGTTTGGCCGCATTGACGTGAACTTCTGGACGCTGCATTCCGTGCAGTTGGCCGGCTTGCTCGATGCCCTGTTGTTGATGCGCCTGTTGGCCCTTCGCACCAAGGCGACTCGACTTGCGGTGCACCGGGCTTCGCAAGAGCGTGATGCAATGCGATCACTGGCCCACAGTGACCCGCTGACCGGTTTGCCCAACCGGCGTGGTTTGCATGATGCCCTGACCGATGCGCTGATGCAGTGCAGCCCGACCCGGATGGTGGTGGTCTATGTCATTGACCTGGATGGCTTCAAGCCGATCAACGACCAATACGGCCACGATGTCGGAGATGAATTGCTGGTGGCGGTGGCGGCCCGGTTGCAAAGCCTGGTGCGCGCCAACGACACGGTGGCACGGGTGGGTGGGGATGAGTTTGTGACGGTCGTCAGCGGCCCGGGTAATGAGCAGCAGGCCATTGACCTGGGCCAGAAAATCCTGGATGCCTTTGCGTTGCCTTTTGAACTGGAGGCACTCAGCTGCCGGGTTGGTTTAACCATCGGTTACGCATTGGCCCCGATGGATGGCAGCGATGCAAAAAACCTGCTCAAGATCGCCGATGCGGGCATGTACAGCGGCAAGCATGCCGGCAAGCACTGCCTGCGGCGCGGGGCGGCTGACGAGGTTCGGGTGAGCGGCTTTTAAGGCTGAATGGGCTCAGTGCGCTCGCATTGATTGCGACGGACTTTGTCCAAACAGCTTTCGGTAGTCGCTGGAGAACTGGCTGAAATGCCAGAAGCCCCAATCGACGGCCACGTCCTGCAC